>Ga0154738_1187_pt4 | contig 9563 bp, 13 predicted proteins | sample Rifle2008BG16ft_FD_105746 | JGI IMG/M metagenome (GOLD analysis project Ga0154738, IMG submission 105746) | Spirochaetes bacterium RBG_16_67_19 | reverse complement strand
TTTGTGGACGAGTTCATCGAGAACGACAAGCGCTTCAACCAGTTCCTCAAAGCCCATGACTCCGGAGGGGAGAGAAAAGGCGATTCGGGGAACGGCGGCAGCGGGAAGCCCTGATCAGGGGCAAATCAATCCAACGGTCGGAAAATAGGTTTGAACGCGCCGTGGATCCCGTGTCAACAACGCCAATTCCTGCACCGCGGCGTGAGCTCCAATGAAAAAGTCCGGAAGCGGCGAGCGCTTCACTCCTCTGTTTCGGCGATACCGGACAAATGCCTTTCCAGCCAGGAATAAGGCTTCCTTGGGCATCGCCAACAGCCGGAATCCCGCGGAAGCCACCGCTGCCTCCAGCTCCTCGATTCGCTGAAAGCCAATGGAAACCTCAGCGTAGATGAGCGGATTGATGAACAGCTGATCGGAACCGGCCAGGGCTTCCAGCTTCTGGAGTGACCAGGCCGCCCATTTCGGATCGTCCAGAAAAACATCCAGAATCACGCTGGAGTCGACCAGCACCCCGGGCATCAATCAGCCCTGGTCAGAGCGAGGATTTGCTCCGTCGTCATGTTTACCGTGGCGACCCCGCGCAGCTTGAGAAACCGGGAGGGAGGCAATCCGCCTTTCTGGCTCTTGCGCAGGTATACCCTGTCCTTTTCCTCCACAAATTCCACTTCCGTGTTTGGATGCACTCCCAGCTTGTTCCGTATTCTCTGCGGGATGGTCACCTGCCCCTTGGAAGTCACACGCATGGCGCCTCCTGATTCTTACTCTTACCAGTAAGTATATTACTGGCCGGAGTAATGTCAACAGGCCTTATTCCGCCTTCCGCGCCCGGGTGCGGTACTCCTCCGCCGTGCGGCCGGTGTAGCGGGCCATCAGGATCACCAGCACCAACGACAGCAGCAGGATGATCGTGGAAATGGCGTAGACCTTGGGGGACAGGCCGAAGCGCAGCATCCCGTAGATGTATACCGGCAGGGTCATCCAGGCGCTGCCGGTCAGGAAAAAGCTGATCACGATCTCATCGAAAGACACAGTGAAGGCCAGCAGGGCCGCTCCGACGATGGCGGTGCGGATCATGGGCAGGGTCACGTACCAGAAGGTCTGCGCCGGGTTGGCGCCCAGATCCATGGCCGCGGCCTGGTAGTTGGGGCCCATGCGGGCGATGCGGGCCATGATCTGGAACATCACGATGGGCACGGTGAAGGACACGTGCCCGAGCAGCACGGTGAACCAGGACAGCCTGACCCCGAAGTTGCGGATGAAGATCAGCAGGCTGATGCCCATGATGATGCCCGGCAGGATGTAGGGCAGCAGCACCAGGGTGCGGAACACCTGCTTGCCGGGAAAATGCACGCGGGTGAGGAAGAAGGCCCCCGACACCCCCAGCACCACGGCGATGGACACCGAGCTCAAGCCGATCACCACGGTGTGCCCCAGGGCGGCCAACAGGCCGCCGTCGCGGAACAGCTCCTCGTACCAGCGCAGGGTGACCCCCTGCATGCCCACCATGGTCTTGGTCGGGCTGAAGGAAAAGATCAGCACGATGACCAGGGGAAAATATAGGAACAGGAAGACCGCCAGGCCGTAGAGCTTCAGGCCCACCCCGCGCTTGCGCCCGATGCTACTCACTGAGGAATCCTCCCTCGGTGGTGCCGAAGCGGGAGGTGAGGGTCAGGACGGCCACGGCGATGGCGAACAGGATGAAGCCCAGGGCCGCGCCCAGCGGCCAGTTGAAGGCGAAGCCGAACTGGCTCCAGATCAGGTTGCCGAACATGATCCCCTGGGTGCCGCCCAGCTGCAGGGGGATGATGTAGTCGCCCAGGGCGATGATGAAGGCGAAGATGAACCCCGTGACCAGCCCGGGCAGGGAGAGCGGGAAGACCACGTTGAGGAAGGTGCGCAGCTCCCCCGCCCCCAGGTCGTTGGAGGCCTCCAGGATGTTGCGGGGGATCTTCTCCAGGGCCGTGTACACCGGGATGAACACGAAGGGAATGCAGATGTAGGTCAGGGTGATAGCAATGGCGAAGCGGTTGTACAGCAGGAAGCTCAACGGCTCCCGGATCACCCCGATGCCCAGCAGGAAGGAGTTGAGCACCCCCTTGTTGCCCAGGATCGTCCTCCAGGCGATGATGCGCACCAGGTAGCTCACCCACAGGGGGATGACCGAGAGCATGAACAGCAGCTGCTTGCCCCGGCGGATCCGGAAGCAGACCAGGTAGGCCAGCGGGTAGGAAGTGAGCATGGCCAGCAAGGCGATCACCAGGGCCAACACCATGCTCTTCAGCAGCACCGAGGAGTAGATGGGGTCGGTGAAAAAGCGCGCGTAGTTCTTCAGCGAGAAGCCGGGAAGGATGCGCATGCCGTCGGTGGAGTAGAAGCTCATCAGGAAGGTGAAGGCCAGCGGTCCGATCACCAGGGCCAGCATCCAGAGGCTGACGGGGATGCCCCGCAGAAAGCTCCTGGGCGGGGAGAGGCGGGCCTGCACGGCTACACCGCCACGGAGGAGTACTGGATGATCTGCGACTCCTCGCTGCGCGCGTAAAGCGACACGTCCCCGCTGCCGAAGCCGATGCGCACCGCCGAGCCCTCCCGCACCCCCGGGTCCCAGCTCACCGAGCTCACCACCGCGCGGATTTCCTGCGCGCCGCAGGAGCAGGTGGCCTCGTAGTCGGTGCCGCGGTACACGATCCTCTTCACCACCGCCGGCAGCAGGGCTTCCGTGGAGCGCAGCGGGTTCAACTGCACCCGCTCGGTGCGCAGTCCGATCAGCACCTCTTCACCCGCGGCGAGGCCCGGCGGGCAGCGCCGGCAGGCGATGGACTGGCCCTCCAGCTCCACGGTGCCGGAGCCGCCGGAGGCCGCGCTCAACCGCCCGCGCAGAAAGTTCATGTCCCCGATGAAGGAGGCCACGAAGGCGGTGGCCGGGGTGTTGTAGATCTCATCCGGGGTGCCGATCTGATGCACCTGCCCGCCCTTCATCACCGCGATGCGGTCGCTCATGGTCAGCGCCTCGGTCTGATCGTGGGTGACATAGATGAAGGTGATGCCCACTCCCCGCTGGATGTCCTTCAACACCTTCTGCATGGCCACCCGCAGCTTGAAATCCAGGGCCCCCAGCGGCTCATCCAGCAGCAGCGCCGCCGGGGAGTCCACCAGCGAGCGGGCCAGGGCGATGCGCTGCCGCTGCCCGCCGGAAAGCTGCTGCGGCAGGCGCCGCTCGAAGCCCTCCATGTTCACCAGGCGCAGCACCCGGGCGATGCGCTCGCCGGCCTCCGCCAGGCCTACCCCGCGCATCTTCAGCGGGAACCAGACGTTGCGGCGCACGTCCATGTGCGGAAACAGGGCGTAGTCCTGGAACACGGTGTGCACGTTGCGCTTGAAGGCGGGCACGCGGCTCACCTCCCGGCCCTCCAACAGGATCTGCCCCTCGCTGGGCTCCTCCAGGCCGGCGATCAGGCGCAGGGTGGTGGTCTTGCCGCAGCCGGAGGGGCCCAGCAGGGAGAAGAACTCCCCTTTGCGGATACCGACGTCGAAGCGCTGCACGGCCACCACCTCGTCGAAGCTCTTCCGCACCTCGCGCAGCTCGATCGCCACCTCGCCCATTTCGCCTCCCCTGGATGATGAAGCGGGCTGCCCTAAAGGCCGCCCGCCGCTCATGCCTTGCGACCTGGCCCTCTACTGCCGGGCCTTCACCGCGTTCCATAGCTCCACGCGCTTTGCCGGGTCCTCCTCCGGGACCATGATGGCCAGCTTGTTGGGGAAGGTGGCGATGTCCAGGTACCAGTAGGTGCTGTCCTTGATCACCTCGCTGAAGCCTTCCCCGCCGGCCGGGTTGACGATCCCGTAGCCGATCAGGTTGGCTAGCTGCTTTTGCACCTGGTCGCCGATCATCATGTCGATGTACTTGTAAGCCAGCTCCAGGCTCTTGCCCTTGGTGGGCTCGGTGATGACCCAGCCGTCGATCCAGCAGATCGTGCCCGGATCCGGCACGAACTGGGTGAAGCTCTGCCGCACCCCGGCCTCCTCCAGCTTGATGTTCAGCAGCGCGTCGTTGCCGCCCAGCACGAAGAAGGCGTCCTCGCTGGTGAGCACGCTGAACTCGGAGTCCAGGCCGCTGGTGAAGGTGCGGGCGTTCTTCTTCCACTTGTACAGCAGCTCCGCCACCTGCTGGAACTGGGCTTCCGTGAGATTGAAGTTGTCCTCGATGCCCAGGGCGATGGCCGCGCAGTTGGTCAGGTTGGCGGACTCGTCGAAGAAGGCGGTCTGTCCCTTGAACTCCGGCGCGGTGAAGATGTTGTAGGAAATGGTCTTCTTGTCCCAGTTCACGTACTTGTCCAGCTTGGCCTTGGGGACCTTGGCCGTGTTCACCGTGATGGTCTGGGTGCCCCAGACAATGGGCACATGCAGGGTGTCCCCGCCGCCCAGCATCTTGTTGTAGGGGTGCTCGCGGAAGAAGGCCCCCATCTTCAGGTAGTTGGAGAGCTTCTTGGTGTCCACCGGCTGCAGCAGCCCGGCGTTCTTGTACATGGGGATGCGCCCCGGGTCGATGGAGACGATGTTGTACTCGTTGGGCGCCGACTTGACCTTGTTGAACATCTCCTCCACGGTGCCGGCGTAGTTGATCTTCACCGTGCACTTGTTGGCCTCTTCGAAGGGCTTCACCCAGGCGTCCTCGGCGTAGCCGGCGAAGGCCATCAGGCTCATCACCGCCGGCTCGGCCGGCTTGCAGCCCGCCAGAACCAGGCTCAAGACCAGCGCCACCGCCAGGGCGGCCCACAATCCGAATCGTTTCATTCTTCCCTCCTGTTGGATATTCTATCGTCTGGCATTATAGAAGCCCCGCCCGGCAGAGTCAACTTTGGCCTCGCGGGCGGGTGGCGCACTGGCGCAAGGGCATCCGGGCGGAATATAGTGGGAACGTGGAGGCCGAGGAGCGCTACCGCAAGATTTTCGAGGCCGCCGAGGTCGGGCTCTGGGAGGAGGACTACTCCGAAGTGCAGCGGGAGCTCGCGCGGTTGCGCGCCCGGGGGGTCACGGACTTCCCGGAGTATTTTCGGCGGCAGCCGGAGGAAGTGCCCCGCCTGGCCTCCCTGATCCGCGTGCTGGACGCCAACTCCCAGGCCCTGAAGTTCCACGGCGCCGGCTCCCTGGCCGAGCTGGGCGGCTCGCTGGAGCGCGTCCGCGTGCCGGAAGCCCTGCCGGTTTTCCGGGAGGCCCTGGTGGCGATCGCCGAGGGCCGGGAGTCCTTCCAGAGCGAGGTGCAGGGAAAAACGCTGCGGGGCCAGACCGTGTATTCGGTCATCCGCTTCGCCGTGCCGCGGAAAGAGGCCCAGTTCAAGCGCCTGATCGTCAGCACGGTGGACATCACTCCCCGCAAGCTGGCCGAAGTGGCCCTGCGGGCCAGCGAGGATCGCTACCGGAGGATCTTCGAAAACGCCAAGGTCTCCCTCTGGGAAAACGACTTCTCCGCGGCCTTCGAGGCCATTCAGAAGCTGAAGGCCCAGGGCATCGCCGACCTGCGCAGCTACCTGCTGGAGCACCCCGACTTCGTCCGGGACTACCTGGGTCTGATCCGGATCATCGACGTGAACCCGGAAACCGTCCGGCTGTACAAGGGCGGGAGCAGGGAGCAGTTCCTGGGGCCGCTGACCCGCTTCATCCACGAGGAGGCCCTGTCCTGCTACGCCGAAGAGATGATGGCCATCGTCGAGGGGCGGGAGCACTTCGAGGGTGAGCAGCCGGACCGCAACTTCGCCGGCGAGAGGATGCAGATCCTGGTCAGCTACTCGGTGCCGCGCACCCCGGAGGAGGCCAGGCGGGTCGTGGTCTCGGTCATCGACCTGACCGCGCGCAGGCGGGCCGAGGAGGAGCAGCTCCAGGTCCAGCGCCTGGAGTCCCTGGGCGTGGTGGCCGGCGGCATCGCCCACGACTTCAACAACCTGCTGACGGCCATCCTGGGCAACCTGAGCCTGCTGCAGTGCAGCGGGCCGGAAGAGCAGCTTCTGGCGGAAACCCGCCAGGCCATCACCCGGGCCCGGGGGCTCACCGAGCAGCTGCTGACCTTTTCGCGCGGAGGGGCGCCCGTGAAGCGCCTGGTGGACCTGGCCCGGCTGCTGCGCGAGACGGTCGGCTTCGCCCTGGCTGGCTCCAACGTGCGGGCGGAGTTCCACGTCGCCCCCGACCTGCTGGAGGCCGAGCTGGACGAGGGACAGTTCGCCCAGGTGATCAACAACCTGGTGATCAACGCCCGGCAGGCCATGCCCGCAGGAGGGCGCCTGGAGGTCGAGGCGGCCAACGAGCAACGGGAGGATGGCCGGCTTTTTGCGCGCCTGGCCTTCCGGGATCAGGGCGAGGGCATCGCCCCGGCCCACCTTCCCCGGATTTTCGATCCCTACTTTTCCACCAAACAGAGCGGCAAGGGCCTGGGGCTCACCGTGGTGTACTCGATCATCCGCGGCCACGGCGGACACATCGAGGTGGCATCCGAACCCGGACGGGGAGCCCTCTTCACCCTGCACCTGCCGGCCTGCGCCCGCCGCAGCTCGCCGGTTCCCGAGAAGCCGCTGCAGGACCTGGAGGGCCTGCGCGTGCTGGTCATGGACGACGAAGCGCCGATCCGCCGGGTCGCCCGCGGGATGCTCCAGCGGCTGGGCTGCGCGGTGCTGGAGGCGGCGGACGGGGCCGAGGCGATATCCATCTACCAGCAGGGCCTGCAGAGCGGAAATCCTCCGCAGGCCGTGATCATGGACCTGACCGTCCCGGGCAGGATGGGCGGACTGGAAGCCATACGCCGGCTGCGGACCCTGGACCCGCAGGTCAAGGCCGTGGTCTCCAGCGGCTATTCCAACGACCCGGTCCTGGCCTCGCCCCGGGAGCACGGCTTCGCCGGCGTGCTGGCCAAGCCGTATACCCTGGAAGAGATCCAGCGGGCGCTCGCGGAGCTCATCCGCCAGGACTGAGGCTCTTGACGATCTGCACCCATTGCCTCCATCCTTACAGCAAGGAAGTAAAGAGGTAAGGATATGGGGAAGAAAGCGCTCACCAGCACGGTCTCCAGCAAGGGCCAGACGACCCTGCCGGCGGCGGTGCGCAGGCTGCTGCGAGTCGGCAGCGGCGACTCACTGCTGTACGAGATGGAAAAAGAAGCGGTGCGCATCAGGAAAGCGACCCCCCTGGACGCAGCCTGGGCCAGGGCCGTGGAGAGCACGCTCACCGAATGGAGTGGCCCCGACGATGACGATCTGTGAGCGCTTCGACGTAGTGGCGGTTCCGTTCCCCTTCAGCGACATTCCCCGCGTCAAACGACGCAAGGCCCTGGTGCTGTCCGCGCGGCCCTTCAACCTGCGCAACGGCTCCAGCCTGCTGATGATGATCACCAGCGCCGCCCACAGCAAATGGATTCTGGACGTCAATCTGGAAAAATGGCGGGAAGCCGGCCTGCAGAAGCCCTGCGTGGCCAGAATGAGGCTCTTCACCCTGGACAACCGCCTCATACTCTCGAGGACCGGCTCTTTGTCCGCGGCCGACCGGCGAAGCGTCGTCGCCGCTCTTCGCGAGGCTCTTCCGCAACATGCGTAACCTGAAACTCGTGGTGCAGTACGACGGCAGCCGCTACCTGGGCTGGCAACGCCAGAAGGAAGAGGACCCCGAGAGCCCGCGCACCATCCAGGGAAAGCTGGAGCAGGTCTTGAGCCGGATGACCGGGGAGAAGATCCAGGTGATCGGCGCCTGCCGGACGGACGCGGGGGTTCACGCGGAGGCCCAGGTGGCCAATTTCCTCACCTCCTCCACTCTGAGCCTGCAAGAGGTGCGGGCCTACCTCACCCGCTACCTGCCCGAGGACATCGCCGTGACCGCCGCCGACCAGGTGGACGCGCGCTTCCACGCCCGCTACCGGGCCTGGCGCAAGCGCTACGTCTACCGCCTCTGGACCGCCCCCTACCCCCAGGTGTTCCGCCGGCGCTACTGCCTGCACCTGCCGGAGCCCCTGGATCTGGAAGCCATGCGCCGGGCCGCCGGCCTGCTGGTGGGCGAGCGCGACTTCCGCTCCTTCACCACGAGCAAGTCCAAGGTCAAGTCCACGGTGCGCACCCTGCACGCCCTGGAGCTGGTGGCCCGGGAAGGCTGGCTGGAGCTTCACTTCGAGGGCGACGGGTTCCTGCACAACATGGCCCGCATCCTCACCGGGACCCTGCTGGAGGTCGGCGCCGGCCGCCTGCCGGCCGAAGCGATGGCCGCGATACTAATGAAGGGCGAGCGCAGCGCGGCCGGCCCCCTGGCCCCGCCCCAGGGGCTGTGCCTGCTGGAGGTTCTGTACTGAAGGCCAAGACCTTCTTTTCGCTGTTCTGGGCCTTCTTCGTCATCTCCGCGGTGACCATCGGCGGCAGCTACGCCATCGTCCCGATCATGGCTTCGCGCCTGGCCCGCCGCGGCTGGATGGAGGAGCAGGGCTTCTACGACCTGTTCGCCCTGGCGCAGGCCGTGCCGGGGCCCACCACCCTGACCACGGCCGTTTTCGTGGGGCAGCAGCTGCTCGGTCTTGCCGGGGCGGCGGCGGCGTTCCTGGGAATCATGCTGCCGCCGGTGGTCTCCATCATCCTGGTCAGCCTGCTCTATGGTGCGGTGGCCGGCAATCCGCTCGTCCAGGGCTTCCTGCAAGGGTCCTACGGAACGGTCCTCGGCCTGGTAGCGGCCCTGCTGGTCCGCATGCTGCGGGCCCGCAAATGGCGCATCCACGAAGTGGCCTTGTCCCTGCTGTGCTTCGCGGCGCTGCTGCTGTTCAGGAGTTGGGCCCTGCCGATCGTCATCGCCACGGTCATCCTCGTCCGCCTGGGGGCCCTGGCTTGGAAATCCTGAACCTGGCCTGGGTCTTCTTCAAGATCGGGGTCATCTCCTTCGGCGGCGGTTGGACCATCGTCGGCGTCATCCAGCACGAGGTGGTCGCCGCGGGCTGGATGTCCGCGCAGACCTTCGCCGACGTGGTGGCAATCGCCCAGGTGACCCCCGGCCCGGTGGCTCTGAACGCGGCGACCATGATCGGTTTCCGCGTGGCGGGCATCCCCGGCGCGCTGGCGGCTTCCCTGGCGGTGGTGGCCTTCCCCATGCTGGCCGTGGCCCTCGTGCTGGTCCTGCTCCGCAGCACGCGCGTGGACCAGAAGAAGCTCAGCGACGCCTTCCGGGTGGCCACCATCCCCCTGATCGCCGCGACCCTGGTGTCCCTGTCCATCACCCCGTCGCTCGCCTGGCACGTCTGGCTCATCGCGGCGGGAAGCTGCGCGCTGTCCCTGTTCACGAAGCTGGATCCCCTCCTGCTGATCCTGGGCTCGGGGGTCGCCGGCGCGATCATCGCCGCGGTTCGCCTGTAGGCTGCCTAGGCAGCCAGGCTTCCTTGACGCCGCCCACCCCGGCGCCCATACTGCTCCAAGGAGGTCGCGCGTGTGCGACACCTTCGTGGCCCTGCCGCCCTTCACCTCCGACGGCTCGGTGATCTTCGGCAAGAACAGCGACCGGGAGCCCAATGAGGCCCAGGTCCTGGAGCACCACCCCGCCGCCGAGCACCCCAAGGG
>Ga0154738_1198_pt4 | contig 9574 bp, 11 predicted proteins | sample Rifle2008BG16ft_FD_105746 | JGI IMG/M metagenome (GOLD analysis project Ga0154738, IMG submission 105746) | Spirochaetes bacterium RBG_16_67_19 | reverse complement strand
CGGCGCGGTTCGCCCGGGTTCTCCCTTTCCGCGCTGCGCAGGTCCAGCACGAACACCCGCGCCTGCGCGGGCCTCGGCTCCCGCCGGGCCCCCACCGCCTGCACCTCGGCTTCCTGCGGCGAAGTATCGCGGGGGCGCCGCGAGGGCGCGGGGAGGGCCGCCTCGAGCGCAGCCTCGGGGGCCTGCCGGCCTGGCCGGGCTTCGCCCCGGGCCCGGCGGGAGGAGAACTCCTCCGCCTCGCCGATCCCCGGCTTTTTCCGAGCCCGCCCGCTCAGGGCCTGCGGCGCCGGGTGGTCCTCGTGGCCCCTGGCGGTTTCGCGCCCCTGGCGGGCGGCCCGCCCGGACGGAAGGCCCTCGGCCGGGAGGCCGCTGGAATGGATCCCACGCCCTGACCGGGCAGCGGACCCGGACGGGACTTCCTCGGGCGCCCTCCGGCCGGCGGCCGGCCCGCCGGTCCCGTTGGCGACCCCGGCAATTCGGCGAAAGAGCTGCAGGAAGCCGGACGGCTTTTTCGCGGCCAGGGCCTGCGCTGGGCGGGAAATACCGTGGGCCTGGGCCTCCGCGGCGCGCGGCGTTCCGGAGGCCTGCGCGGGTGCAGCGAACGCCAAGCTCAGCCTCCGTCCTTGCGCGCCATCTTGCGCTGCAGCCCCGCGGCGCGATCGGCAGGCATGAGGGAAAGCCAGTAGGCCACCAGGGAGGTCTCCCCCGCCTCGACGGCCAGCTCCTCGGTCACCCGCATCAGGTCGATCACGTCCTGGTCCTCCATTGCCAACAGGATCTTCACCGCCTTGTCCGGGGGCATGCCCACCAGGTAGGCGGAGTTCTTGATCAAGTTCTCCCTTCTATTGTCGTAAGCTTTGACGCGCTCGTTGAACAGTTTTTCGCGATCCTCCACCGCCTTCTCCCGCTCCTGGACCAGCTGGATCTTCTGGCCCAGCTCCTGTTCCTGGCCGGCCAGGGTCTGCTCCCGCGCCGCCAGCTCCTCGGCCCGTACGGCCACCGCTTCCAGCTGCTTGGACAGGCGCTCCTTGTCCAGCAGCAGCGGGTCCTCCGCGTCCAGTTCCGGGCGCCCGGCTCCGAAAAGGGAGAAAACGGGCGCCAGGGTCCGGCGGGCGTCCACCACCCCCAGGTAATCGAACCAGACCAGACCCCCCAGGGCCAGCACGCCGACCAGCAGGATCAGGATCACGATCCGGAAGCCCGCGCCCACTCCGCTGTAGTCAGACACCCCTTACCCCCTACTCACTCACCCAACGGCTGGCCGCCACGTCGTCCAGGACGTTGTACTCCTCGATCCGGGCCAGGCGGCGGTGCTCGGCCACCCTGCGCTCCTTCAGCTTTTCCAGCACCTTATGCTCCCGGGCGGCCTCCAGGTACCTGGCCTGCACCTCCAGGCGCTGGCTCTCGCGGGCGGCCAGCTCCGCTTTCAGGCGCCGCCGGCTGGACTCCAGCCAGGCCAGGTAGCGCTCCCGGTAGGCGAACAAGCCCAGGTCCAGGCTGCCGGTCTGGCCCGGCACGCTGCGGTAGGCCGCCCCACGCTCCTGCCCCAGCTCCTGGATGCGCCGGGCCAGGCGCACGCAATGCCCGGCGGCCTCGGCGAGGCGATACAGGGCCTCCTGCTCCCGGTGGGCCCTAAGCTCGAGCAGCCGCTCGAGGCGAAAGCGAAAGCGCCTCACTGCCCAGCTCCTCCTCCGGGATCTCCAGGCCGCTCAACTCGCCCAGGGCCTTCAGGGTGTCGATCATGGAATAGCGCTCCTCCACGGCCTGGGTCAGGAAACGGTTCACGGCCGGCATTTTCTCCACTGCCGCGTCGATCTCCGGGTTGGAACCCTCCACGTAGGCTCCCACGCTGATCAGGTCCTCGGCGTCCCGGTACACGGCCAGCAGGCGCCTGAGACGCGCGCAGGCCTGGCGCACCGTGGGTCCGCAGACCCTGTCCGCCAGCCTGGACAGCGAAGCCAGCACGTCCACCGCCGGGAAGTGGGCCCGCTGGGCCAGGCCGCGGGAAAGCACGATGTGCCCGTCCAGGTGCCCCCTCACCGCGTCGGCGATGGGCTCGTCCAGGTCGTCCCCCTCCACCAGCACGCTGTAGAAGCCGGTTATGGAGCCGCGTTCGGAAGTGCCCGCCCTCTCCAGCAGCTTGGGCAGCAGGCTGAACACCGAGGGGGTGTACCCCCGGCTGGCCGGCGGCTCCCCGATGGCCAGTCCTATCTCCCGCTGGGCCCGGGCGAAGCGGGTGACCGTGTCGAAAAACAACATCACGTCCTTGCCTTGGTCGCGGAAGTATTCGGCCACGGCGGTGGCCACGTAGGCCCCGCGGATGCGCGCCAGGGGCGGCTTGTTGGAGGAGGCCACCACCACCACCGAGCGGGCCAAGCCCTCGGGCCCCAGGTCGTTCTCGATGAACTCCCGCACCTCCCGGCCGCGCTCCCCGATCAGGGCGATGACGCTCACGTCCGCCGAGGTGTTGCGGGCCATCATGCCCAGCAGGGTGGTCTTGCCCACGCCGCTGCCGGAGAAGATGCCCATGCGCTGCCCCTTGCCCACGGTGGCCAGGCCGTCCACGGCGCGGATGCCCGTGGCGATCTTCTGCTGGATGCGGTCGCGCCGGAGCACGTCGGGGGGGGCGCGGAAGATGGGGTACCACAGCGAGGAGCCCACGTCCCCCTTGCCGTCGATGGGCTTGCCCATGGAGTCCAGCACCCGGCCCAGCAGGCGGTCGGATACCGGCACGGAAAGCTGCTCGCCCATGGCGATCACCCGGGCCCCGATCTCCAAGCCCTCCATCTCGTCGTAGGGCATGACCTGCACGGTGGCCCCTTTGAGGCCCACCACCTCGGCCCAGAGGATGCGCTTCTCGGCGGGCAGCACCACCTGGCACAGCTCGCCCACCACGGCCCGCGGGCCGCGGGCTTCGATGACCAGGCCCTGCACCTTGTCGACGGTGCCGGTATACTTGATGGGCTCCAGGCGCTCCAGCGCTGAAGCGTACTTGTCGAAAATGCCCATTTCCCCTCCCTCCTGAATGGGCGCTGGCAGCCGGCCAGCCCTGCTGCGCCCTATTCCTCTCCCTTGGCCCGGATGGGGGCCAGCTCCAGGATGCGCTCCTCGATCTCGGAGAGCTGCGAGGAGATGCGGGCGTCGATCTGCCCGAAGTCCGTTTCCAGTACGCAGCCGCCGCGATCCACCGAGGAATCCTCCAGGACGGTGATGGACTTCACGTTCTCCACCATCTTCATGAAATCGCCGATGTGCGCCGAGGTCAGCTCCAGGTCGGCCAGGTTCACCCGGATGACCACCTCGCCGCGGCTCTTGAGCTTCCGCAGGGCCTGCACCACGTTGTTGATCACCACGTTCTTCTGGTTCTCCGAGATCACCTTGATGACCTTCTTGGCGATCAGCAGCACCAGGTTGATGACCTGGGTCTCGGCCTCCTCGATGATCAGGTTGCGGCGCTCGATGGCCGCCGAGATGATGCGCTGCAGGTTGTCGATCAGGCGCTGGACCTCGGCGCGGCCCTCCTGGTAGCCCTGCTCCCGCCCTTCCCCGGCGCCCTTCTGGCGGGCCTCCGCTTCGATCTTCTCCACCCGGCCGCGTATTTCCTCTTCCAGCCGCGCGGCCTGCTGGCGGGCTTCCTCCAGAAGGCGCTTGGCCTCGTCCTCCGCCTCCTGGCGGATCTTCTGGGCCTGGTTGTTCTTGCGCTTCACCTCGTCGAAGGCGACCCGTTCGGCCTCCTTCTTGATGGCTTGCGCCTCCTCCTGGGCCACGGCGAGCAGGCGCGCTTTCTCCTCCTCCCAGCGGGCCTTGAAGGCGTCAGCCTCCCGGCGCACGTCCTCGGCGGTGGGTCCCGAGTACTCGACGCTGGGCTCCACGGCCACCGCCTCCTCCGGAGGGCTCTCCATTTTGGGAGGCTCGATGAAGATCTTGCGTGACTGGTACAGGATCTCGTCGGCACGGAAAACGTTCTTAGCCACTTGCGGCTCCCTACACCACCAGCTCGTCTTCGCCGGCGCGGGCCACCACGATCTCGCCCTGCTCCTCCAGCTTGCGGATGATGGAAACGATGCGCTGCTGCGCCTCCTCCACGTCCTTCAGGCGCACCGGACCCATGTAGTCCATGTCCTCCTTCAGCAGCGTGGCGGCCCGCTTGGACATGTTGCGGAAGATCTTGTCCTGGACCTCCGAATCCACCGCCTTCAGGGCCTTGGCCAGCTCCGTGGTGTCCACCTCGCGCAGGACCTTCTGGATGGCCCGGTCGTCCAGCAGCACGATGTCCTCGAACACGAACATGCGCTTCTTGATGTCCTCGGCCAGCTCCGGGTCGTCCTCCTCCAGGCGCTCGATGATGCCCTTCTCCGTGGAGCGGTCCACCAGGTTCAGGATCTCCACGATGCTCTCCACTCCGCCGGCGGTGGTGTAGTCCTCGGAGGACAGGGTGGACAGCTTCTTCTCCAGCACCCGCTCCACCTCGCGCAGCACCTCGGGGGAGGTGCGGTCCATGGTCGCTATCCTCTTGGCCACGTCCGACTGGATCTCGCTGGGCAGCGAGCCCAGGATGACCGAGGCCTTGTTCGGCTCCAGGTAGGCCAGGATCAGGGCGATGGTCTGGGGGTGCTCCTGCTGGATGAAGTTCAGCAGGTGCGCCGGGTCGGTGCGGCGGATGAAGTCGAAGGGCCGCACCTGCAGGCTGCTGGTCAGGCGGTTGATGATGTCCACCGCCTTCTGGCTGCCCACCGAGCGCTCCAGCAGCTCCCGGGCGTACTCGATGCCGCCGGTGGAGATGAAGTCCTGGGCCATCATCAGCTCCTGGAACTCCATCAGCACCTGGTCGCGGTCCCCCGGATCGATGGACTCGTTGCGGGCGATCTCGAAGGTCAGCTGCTCGATCTCATCGTCGCGCAGGTGCTTGAAGATCTCCGCGGCGATCTCGTGCCCGAGGGTGATGATGAAGATGGCCGCCTTCTGCCGCCCGGTGAGGGCCTTCTTGGGTCCCGTGGCCTTGCCGCTCTTGCGCGGCAGGGCGCCCGGGGGTCGTCCCGGGGTGGCGGCGGCGGCTTCCGGCCCTGCTTCCTTCTTGGCCATCGCCTATTCCTCCAACAACCAGGTCCGGATGAGCTGGGCCACGTCTTCCGGGTGCTCCCGGGCCATGTTCACGGCGTTCTCCTGCATCTCCAGGCGGGCGCGATCCTCCACGGACAGCTCCACCTCCGCCCCTTCCTCCTCGGCCCGGCGCAGGGCTGCCTCGCGCATGGCCTGGTGCTGCCGGGCCAGCTCCTCCTCCTTGAGGCGCCGCCGGCGCTCCATCTCCTTGGCCAGCAGGCGATACAGCACAATGGCCGCCAAAAGGCCGGCCAGGCCGATGAGCACCGAAAGGATGGTGGTGCGCACCTGGCGCTGCCGCCTCATGGACAGATCCTCGTCGCCGAACTGGCGGTTGCGGTCGAACGGCAGGTGCTCGACGGTGACCGAGTCCCCGCGGTCCCGGTTGAAGCCCACCGCGTCGCGGATCAGGGCCTCGGCTTTCTTGAGATCCTCGTCGGCCACGGGGACGTACTCCCGCTTGATGCTGCCGTCGCGGTTGACTTCCAGCTGCCCTTTGGCATTGTAGACCCTCTTCCAGACCCCATCAATCGCCACCGCCGCGGTGATGCGGGAGATGGACCAGGGGCTCTTCTCCTCCACGGTGCTGCGCTTGTTGACCACCTCGTTCTGGATCATGGAGGACTGGTCGTACTTGCCCACCAGGTTGGAGAGGTCCTTGTAGGCCGGCGGGGTCTGCCCTTCCTGCCCCGGCGGGCCCTCGGGGTTGAAGCCGGTTCCTTCGAAATGCTCCTCCCGGACCTCCTTGGACAGGGTGATGGAGGGCACCACCTCGCTTTCGTCGAAGGGGGTGCGTGGGTTGTCCCTGCGCATGGTCACCGGGAAATGCTCCTCGGTGTTCACGGTCTGCTTGGACATGTCCAGCAGGATGTCGATCTTCACGATCTGCACCCGGTCGGGCCCGAACATCCCGCGCAGGGAGTTGAGGATCTCGCTTTTGTAGGTCTGCTCCAGCTCCTTCTTGGTCTTCAGCTCCCGGCGGGCGACCTCGATGCGGTCCACGTCCATCAGGCCGTCGAAGTCGTTCAACTGGATGCCGTTCTGGTCGGTGATGACCAGGTTCTCGTCCTTCAAGCCGGCCACGGCGAACTTGATGATCTTCTGGATGCCCTCGATCTTTTTGCGGTTGGTGCCGATGTCGGAGCCCGGTTTGGGGGTGATGATCACCGAGGCGGTCACCGGCTTCTGGTCCTCCTCGAACAGCTCCTTCTTGGGAATCACCAGGGTGACGCTGGCAGCGTCCACGTCGTCCACGCCCAGGATGTGCTGCTCCAGGCTGCGGGTGAGGGCCCGCTGCAGATTCACGTCGCGCTCGAAATCCGTGAGGGTCCAGCGCTCCACATCGAAGATGGCCCAGGGGTCGGTGCGGGCCGGGATCAGGTCCTCCCGGAACAGGATGGTGCGGATGCGGCGGGCGGTCTTCTCGTCCTCGACGTAGATCATGTCATCCGGGCCGGCCTTGTACTTCACCCCCTCCTGGTCCAGCACGCCGATGATGCGCGCCCGGTCGTTCTCCTCCTTCACGGGAGTGCCGATCAGCGGGACCATGCTGGGCGCAGCGCTGAACGCACTGATGAGCACGACGGCCAGCACCGCCGCGCCGAGCACGGCGAACAGGATCGCCTTCTGGGTGGCGCTCCACTTGACCCAGAGTGCCTTGAGCTGGGCCAGCAAGGCCCGCAGCCTCTCGTTCATTCTCCCCTCCCGTAGAAGAACCTCAATGGCTCATCGTATGTTCACGATCTCCCGGTAGGCCCGGATGGCCCGGTCGATGACCGCCTTGGCCATCGACAGGGACAGGTTGGCCTCGGCCAGGGCGACGGTCACGTCGTGGATGTCCACCGACTCCGGGTCGCTGATCAGGGCCTGGGACAGGTCCTGGGCCCGCAGCTGCTGCTGGTTGACCTGCCCCAGGGCCTGCAGGAACATGCCGCCGAAGCTGCCTTCGGCCTGCTCCGCCGGCGTCGCCGCCGACGTTGCCCGGCTCTCCAGCAGGCCGTTGCCTGGGGCGGCCAGCTTCCCAGCGGCGATGTGGCGTGGATCGCTGGTTCTCAGTGCGATGCGGTGCCCATAGGCCTGGGCGGCGGACAGCAGATCCATGGCTTACCTCCCGATCTCCAGGGCCCGCAGGAACATGCTGCGGCTGCCGTTCAGCACCGCCACGTTGGCCTCGTAGGCCCGCGAGGCGGAGATCATGTCCACCATCTCGTTGACGATGTTCACGTTGGGAAACTCCACGTAGCCCTTGCGCGGCCCGGACTGGATGGCGTCCGGGTGGGTGGGGTCGTACACCAGGCGCGGCTTGGCGTCGTAGTCCTTCTCCACCCGGCTCACCCGCACCCCCCGCCCCAGCTCGTTGGACAGGAACTGGGGAAGGAAGGGGCTGCGCCAGTAGGGCTGGGCCACCCGGGGCCGGAAGATCACCCGCGAGCGACGAAAGGGACCGCCCTCCGTGGTCCGGGTGGTGGTGGCGTTGGCGATGTTGTCGGCGATCGCATCCAGGCGCACCCGCTCGGCGGTCAGCCCCGTGGCGGCGATGTTCATGCTGGAAAACAGTCCCATGCTTCTACCTCAGCACCAGGTTCACCAGGTTGTACTGGGCGCCGATGGCCGTGGCCAGGGTCTGGTACAGCAGCTGGTTCTGCTGGGCCAGCATGCCCTCCTCCTCCACGTCCACGTTGTTGCCGTTGTTCTTGGCGGTGGTCAGGTAGTCCAGGACCATCCTGGGCCGCACCGTGCGATAGTCCCTCGGCTGGTGGAAGGGAATGTGCCGGGGATCGTTCAGGAACTGGGTCGGGGGCCGGGAGCGCTCGGAGGCCAGGGCCCGGGCGAGCTCGCTTTCGAAGTTGACCACCGTCCGCTTGAAGTTGGGGGTCTCCGCGTTGGCCAGGTTGTTGGCGATGACGTTCCTGCGCAGCACCGCCACGTCCATGCCCCTGCGCATCAGGTCGACCGTTCTGCCGAAACTGCCGGAAAACATTCCTGTTACACCTCTTCCTTCAAATTTCGGCTAAAGAATGAAGCGGCTCAAGTCCTGATCCTCCATGACGCCCTTCAGCCTCTCGTCCACGTACTGCCGGGTGATGGTGATGGTCTGCCCGCTCAACTCCGCGCTGTTGAAGGAAACCTCCTCCAGCAGCAGCTCCATGATGGTATGCAGGCGCCGCGCCCCGATGTTCTCCGCCCGGCTGTTGACTTCCGTGGCCACCTCGGCCAGCCGCTGGATGGCCTCGTCCTGGAAGTCCAGCTCCACCGCCTCGGTGCGCAGCAGCTCCACGTACTGCTTGATCAGGGCGTTGCGCGGCTGGGTGAGGATCTTCACGAAGTCCTCGCTGGTCAGCGGGGAGAGCTCCACCCGCAGCGGGAAGCGGCCCTGCAGCTCGGGGATCAAGTCCGAGGGCTTGCTCATGTGGAAGGCCCCCGCGGCGATGAACAGGATGTGGGAGGTGTCCACGATCCCGAAGCGGGTGTTCACCTTGCTGCCCTCCACGATGGGCAGGATGTCCCGCTGCACCCCCTCGCGGGAGACGTCCAGGCCGCCGACGTTCTGCCGCGAGGCGATCTTGTCGATCTCGTCCACGAAGACGATGCCCATCTGCTCCACCCGCTGGATGGCCTCCGCGCCGACCCGCTCCATGTCCACCAGCTTGTCCATCTCCTCGGCCAGCAGGATTTCCCGGGCCCGGGCCACGGTGGTCTTCTTGCGCTTCTTGCGCCCCCCGAAGATGCTGCCCAGGTTCCCGATGTTGCCCAGGTTGCCCAGGTCCAGCTCCTCGAAACCGGCCCCGGAGAAGATCTCGATGGCCGGCATCGAGCTGCGGGTCACGTTGACCTCCACCACCCGCTCCTCCAGCTCGCCCTTGCGCAGCTTCTCGCGGAACTTCTCCCGCGTGGAGGGGGCGGCTTCCACCGCCTCCACCCGGGGGCCTCCCTGCCCCTCGCCGGCGGCCTTGGCGCCGCCGGGCAGCAGCAGGTCCAGCATGGCCTCCTCGGCCCGGCGCTCGGCTTCCGGGCGCACCTCCTCCTGGAGCTGGGCCTTGACCATGGAGACGGCCACCTGGACCAGGTCGCGGATCATGGACTCCACGTCCCGCCCCACGTAGCCAACCTCCGTGTATTTGGTGGCCTCCACCTTGAGGAAGGGGGCCTCCACCAGACGGGCCAGACGGCGGGCGATCTCGGTCTTGCCCACCCCGGTGGGACCGACCATGATGATGTTCTTGGGAGCAACCTCGTCGCGCATGTCCTCCGACAGCCTCTGCCGGCGGGTGCGGTTGCGCAGGGCGATGGCCACCGCCTTCTTGGCCTTCTCCTGGCCCACGATGTACTTGTCCAGCTCCTGCACAATCTGCCGCGGGGTGAGCTTGTCCAGGTCGACCTTCATTCCAGCTCCTCCACGACGATCTCCCGGTTGGTGTAAATGCAGATGTCCGCCGCGATGGACAGGCTGCGCTCCACGATCTGGCGCGCGGAA
>Ga0154738_1188_pt1 | contig 9624 bp, 12 predicted proteins | sample Rifle2008BG16ft_FD_105746 | JGI IMG/M metagenome (GOLD analysis project Ga0154738, IMG submission 105746) | Spirochaetes bacterium RBG_16_67_19 | reverse complement strand
GGACGGCCGCCTCGGCCACCTGCAGATAGTTGAGCGAGGCGGAATCCCAGCCGGAGCGTATCTTGACCGTCACGGGCGCCTCGCTGTTCTCCCGTATGGCCCGCACCAGAGCGGCCAGGCGCTCCGGGGAGCGCAGGAGCGAGGCCCCGGCCCCTGCCTTCAGCACCTTGGGCACGGAGCAGCCGCAGTTCAGGTCCAGCAGGGAAGGCCGCAAAGGGGCCAGCAGGTTCGCGGCGGCGGCCAGGGCGCGCGGCTCGGAGCCGAACAGCTGCACGCCCCAGTGGGTCTCGTTTTCTGCCCTACTCAACAGGGCCCAGGTCGGCTCCCCGCCGCGGGCCAGCCCCTCGGCGGAAACCATCTCCGTGAAGCACAGGAAGGCGCCCTGTTCCACGCACAGGGCGCGGAAAGCCGCGTCCGTATAGCCCGCCATGGGGGCCATGAAAAGGTTGCCGGGGATGGTCAGATTCGGGAGGTGGACCTCCGCCAGGAGGCTCAAGGGGGGGCTAGGAGTCGAGGCCGAAGAACCTCAGGCTGTTGGCCAGCAGGGCTTCGGCCAACTCCTCCACCGGCAGGCCGCGGAGCTCCGCGACGAAAACCGCCGTTTCCTTCAGGTAAGAGGGCTTGTTCCTCTTGCCGCGGAAGGCGGCGGGGACCATGAAGGGGGATTCGGACTCGATCAGCATGCGCTCCAGGGGCATCTGGCGGGCCGTGTCGTGCAGGTTCTTGGCGTTGCGGTAGGTGACGTTGCCGGCGAAGGAGATGTAAAGGTTCAGCTGCAGCGCCTTCTTGGCGTACTCGTAGTCCTCGGAATAGCAGTGCAGCACGCCGCCGCGCTCCGGCAGCCGCTCCCGCAGGATTTCCAGCACGTCGCCCCCGGCTTCGCGGTTGTGGATGATCACCGGCTTGCCCAGCTTCTGGGCCAGGTCCAGCTGGCGGATGAAGAGCTCCACCTGGGCGTCGCGGGCCCCGAACTTGTGGTAGTAATCCAGCCCGATCTCGCCCACCGCCACCACGCGCTCCAGGCGCGCCCCCTCGCTGACCTTGGCTTCCCAGTCCTCCCCGGGGTGCGCAACCTCGGAGGGGGAAACGCCGATACTGTGGTAGATGCTCTCTTCGCTTTTCAGGTTTGGATAGATCTGGTAGAAGTCCCGGAGGTTGTTGCAGATGCTGACGATGCCCTCAACGCTCTCCTGCTTGGCCTCCTGGACGGTAAGCAGCTGCTCGATGGGGTCTTCGGTGATGAGTCCTATGTGGGCGTGTGTATCGAAAAGTCTCATTTCCTTTTTCCACTTGACGTTTGCCGGCCCCGGCGGCTTGCAGAGCTGTAAGAACAGAAGATTATCACGAAGAGGGGGGGGAGTCAACAATTATTTGACAAAGCCCGGGCCAAGTGATAATGTGTACCAATACTCGTCCGCGCCAGATTAAGGAGATCCTTGCGTGTCACCTGCGCATCAATATAAGCGGCTGGAGAACGAAGTCGTGAACGGCCTGCAAAAGTGGCTGCGCCAGCGCTGGCAGTCACTGGCCGCCTTCTGCAAACGCGTCTACCAGAAGGGCCGGCAGCGGTTCACGGTCATGTTCATCCCCCATTCGGAGAAACGGATCTTCAATTTCCAGATCTCCGTGTTCACCCTGATCTTCGTCATCTCCCTGATGGGCCTGGTGCTGGCCGGCTTCATCGTGCTGGCCACCCATTTCACCGGCACCAACGAGCGCTACGTGCGGATCGCCAGGAACCTGAACGCCAGCGAGACCTCGCTGGAGAGCTTCAAGGACGAAATCATCGAGCTGCGCAAAGTGGCCAAGGACTTCAAGGCCCGGATGGAGGAGGTGCTCAGCGTGGTGGGCACCGAGGACGCGGCCAACTACCTGGAAAAAGGGGTCGGCGGGGAGCTGACCACCCTGGTGAGCCTGGAGGAGCTGGACGAAGGCAACCTGCGGGACTTGAGCGAGCTGCGCAGCCTGCGCAGCTACCTGGACAACTCGGTGGCGCCGCTTTCGGAGATCCACAAGCTGCTGCAGGCCCAGCGCGCGCTGCTGGTGGACATTCCCTCCCTGTGGCCGCTCAAGGGGGCCCGGGGCAACATCACCAATGATTTCGGCTTCTCCCGCAACCCCTTCACGGGCGGAGCCTACGTGCACAAGGGCATCGACATCGCCTGGGGCTACGGCACGCCGATCGTGGCCACGGCCAACGGCAAGGTCTTGAGAACCGGCGAGGACTCCCTGGGACTGGGCAGGTTCGTCGTGCTGCGCCACGATTACGGGTTCCACACCCGCTACGGCCATCTGGACCGCTGGGTGGTCCAGCTCGGGCAGGAAGTGCGCAGGGGACAGGTCATCGGCTACATGGGCAACTCCGGGCTCTCCACCGGGCCGCACCTGCACTACGAGGTGGGCATCGGCACCAACGTGGTGGATCCCAAGCAATTCCTGAGTATCCGCAGCCCGCTGATCGAATCCAAGTGAACGAAGCACAACTGCCCGACAGCGCCTACATCAATTCGATCATCGGGGAGGGCACCCGCTTCAACGGCGAGCTGGACCTGAACGGCCTGCTGCGCATCGACGGGGATTTCTGCGGCACGGTGCGCACCAAGGGCAAGGTCCTGGTGGGCAAGAACGGCCGCGCCGAGTGCACCGTCTATGCCGGCACGGTGGTGGTCGGAGGGGTGGTAAAGGGCAACATCTTCGCCGAGGAGAAGGTGATCATCCTGTCCACCGGGGTGGTCCTGGGCAACGTGGCCAGCCCCCGCTTCATCGTGGAGGAAGGGGTGATCCTGAACGGCAACTGCCGGATCGTCGCCCAGCAGCCGGCCACGCGCGAGGCCCAGGCCCGGGGCCCCGCCGTCCAGGCGGGGGTTTCCCCGCGGCCCCCTGCCGAGAAAACCCTGGTCGCCGCCTCCAGCTCGAATGGATAAGGTAGACCCCCTCGACGCGGCCTTTTTCTCCAAGCGCTCCGACGAAAAGAAGACCCGCAAAAAGGCCCCGGTGGGCCGCAGGCAGTTCGCGGAGGCCGTGCGGGAAGCGCAGGAGGGGGAAGCCGCCGCGGGCGACTACGACCGCTCCGGGCGCCGGCGCCGCAGCCTGGAAGAGCTGCTCGACGAGGTGCATTCCAGCGGCGATCACCTGCTTGAAGCCCAGAGCCTGGAGGCCATCAAGGGCTACCGCTCGGCGGTGCGGGGCTTCCTGGACTTGGTGCTGGCCCGCATGCTGGCCATGGAGGAGCGCAGCTCCGGGGCCGGGGTGGTCAGGCGCAAGCGCTTCACCCAGATCCGGGTCATCGACCAGAAGCTGGAACGCCTGGTCGCGGACCTGCTGGCCGACCAGCACCGTCAGCTGGACCTCCTGGGCCGGGTCAATGAAATCCGCGGCCTGCTGGTTGACCTGCTGACCTGAAAAGTCTTCAAGGAGCCTGCATGAATAGCCCAGAGGTCAAGGAATTGCCCCCGCAGGGGGACGCGGCGGACGGAGTGAGCGCGGAAGAGCGGGCTGCCGAGACCGCCGACGCCGTCGAGGCGGCCCAGCCTCCAAGCGGAGCAGCCGGGGAAGCGTCAGCCGGGGATGGGGCAGCCGGAGAAGCCGGCACGACCCGCTACCGGGTCAAGATCGTGCATTCCAGCGCCACCGAGGTATACCAGGCGGATCGCGCCCTGGGCCTGGCCCGCGGGGATTTCGTCATCGTGCCCACCCGCTACGGGGCCGAGCTGGGCAGGGTCCAGGGCCAGGTCGCGGGCAGGGCCGGCGGGGAGGAGATGGCGGCCATCGAGCGCAAGGCCAGCCGCGAGGAGGTGGAGCGCTGCCACGCCTGCGCCCAGCGGGAGGCCAACGCCTTTCAGGTCTGCCGGAACAAGATCGCCGAGCACGGCCTGGACATGAAGCTGGTGAGCGCCCACTACCTGGTGGGGGAGGCCAAGATCCTGTTCTATTTCACCGCCGAGGCGAGGGTGGACTTCCGCGAGCTGGTCAAGGACCTGGTGGGCATTTTCAAGATGCGCATCGAGCTGCGGCAGATCGGCGTCCGGGACGAGGCCCGGGTGGTCGGGGGGGTGGGGGTCTGCGGCCGCACCTATTGCTGCCACGGGATCACCGACAAGCTCAAGGCGGTTTCCATCAAGATGGCCAAGGAGCAGAACCTGACCCTCAACTCCATGAAGATTTCCGGGCCCTGCGGGCGCCTGCTTTGCTGCCTGGCCTACGAGTACGACACCTACCGGGAATGCCGGCGGGGGCTGCCCTCGGAGGGCGCCCGCCTGCGGGCCGGCGGCCAGACCCTCAAGGTGCTGGACGTCAACATCTTCACCCGCACCCTGAAGCTGGCCGGAGAGGACGGGAAAACCGTCACCCTGGGCTTCGACGCGGTCGGCTACGACGCCCAGGCCGGGCAATGGCAGGTACGCGAGGGGTCTTGACCTTTTGGCCCAATTCCGTATATTTCTGAACAATCCTGGAAAAGCCTAGAAGTAACTCAGGCCCGGGGAAGAAGGAGGTGTTTCCGTGGCTGAAATCAGCAAGAATGCCCGCGTAAACGTGATTGTGGAGAAGTTCTCCTGCAACTGCGGCGGAGAGGTGAAGATGAAGTCGATCTTCGCTAACGGGCGGATGAAGACCATTGCCGAGTGCTCCAAGTGCAACCGCACCGGGCGCCGGCCTGGCGACCTGAAGAGCTGAAGCGCGACAGGCCGAGAAAAGCCCAACCTCAAACGGATGGGCTTTTTTTTTATCCTCGCAGCAGGGCCAGCCACTCCCGGTTGGAGGGGGTGTCCAGCAGCAGCCAGGTCAGGTCCGTGCACAGGCACACGGCCGATCCGCCCAGCAGGCGGGCCAGGCCCGAGGCGCGGCCCCCGCTGATGCGCTCCCGCACGGCCTGCGGCGGCTCGGCGCGGGCCGCCCAGCGCTTGCCGGCGGAGGCCGCCACGATGGCCGCGGCGCGGATGTCCGCCCTGGGGATCTTCACCTGCTCGCTCAGGCCCTGCTCCCGGCGGTTGAAAAGCACCTCGATGATGGAGCGCCGGGAGGATTTGGAATACTCGAAAACCAGATAATTGGCCGAGGCGAACAGGACCCCGAAACTCTCCAGGCCCTCGCCGTGGTAGGTATGGGAGATGCTCTTCAGCAGTATGGGCTCTCCCAGCTCCTGCTCCTTGGCCCGCCAGTATTCCTCGACCTCTGTCTCTCGCTTCTTTTCCATTTGTTCACCTGCCGTTCGATTTCGTCGTGGGCCCGCTCGAGCATGGCCTGCACGTCGCCGCGCTGGTCCGGCGGCGGGTACAGGCTGAGCAGGCGCACGCGGTACACGCAACCCCGCAGGTTGCGAATAAGATTGCCCAGCCGGGCGATGCGGTAACCCCCGTCCACGGCCACGGACACCGCCGGCAGCGGATGATGGGTCATGATGGTGCGCACCGCCGCCGAGTGGAACTTCCTCACCCTTCCTTCCCGCGAGCGGGTGCCCTCCGGGAAGACGGCCGGGCAGACCGGATGCCGCCGGGAGAAGCGGGCCAGCCGGATCAGCTCGGCCCGGGTCTCCCGGAATCCGCCGCGCCGGTCGATCAGGGCATGCCTGCCGTGGCTGAGCATGAAGGAGATGCCGGGCACCCCTCGTCCCAGCTCCTTCTTGGCCACGAAGCGCACATTGTGCCGCGGGAAGGCGTAGGCCAGCACGGCGATATCCACCAGGCTCTGGTGGTTGGAAAGGATCAGGAAGCGCTCCGGCAGGGTGGCCTGCAGCCTGTTCTGCAGCCTGACCCGGAAGCCCCCGTACGCCTTGACCACGGCCACGATCACCCGCAAACCCCAGTTCTGCATCCGGCTCATGACGGCGAAGCGGTGGCGGCGGTCCAGGTAATAAGCCAGGCGCATTCGCACGTCGCAGACGCAGAGAATCAGCAGAACCCCCAGAAGGGCGATCAGGATGCCCATGCTCCGGCCCAGGATAGCACGGACCTCAAGATTGTGAAAAGCCGCGTTATCCGCTATATTGCCGGGCAATGGCAAGCGAGCTGCTGCTGTACCTGCTGGCCGCCGCCTCGGGCCTGATCGTGCTGGTGCACCTATCCCTGGCCGTCGGAGTGCTCGCCAACGTGGCTCGCGACGCCGCTGCCCCGGGCGGTGCCGGCCTTCCCCCTGTTTCCCGCGTTTCCGTGGTGGTGGCGGCCAAGGACGAGGAGGGCAACCTGCCGGCGCTGCTGGCCTCGCTGGAAGCCCAGAGCCTGCGGGATTTCCAGATCCTGCTGGTGGACGACCGATCCGGCGATGATACCGCCGCGCTCATGGAGGCCTTCCGGGATCGGCACCCCGGGCGGGTGACGGTCCTGCGCAACCGCCAGGAGCCGGGCAGCCTCAATCCCAAACAGGCGGCGCTGGACATCGCCGCGCGCCGGGCCGCAGGGGAGGTGCTGGTTTTCACGGACGCCGACTGCGTCGTTCCGCCCCGGTGGCTGGAGGGATTGCTCGACTATTTCCGCGACCCGCGGGTGGGCGTCGTGTTCGGCCAGCTCCAGCTGGGGACCGCGGGGGGCGGAGGCTTCCTGGCCCGCTTCCAGGCCTTCGACCAGCCGCTGATCCATCAGTGGAACTCGGGCACCGCCGGGCTGGGCCTGCCCGGAAGCTGTTTCGGCAACAACCTGGCCGCCCGGCGGGTCGTGCTGGAGGAGCTGGGGGGCTTTCGCGGACTGGGCCAGACGCTGACCGAGGACGCCGCTCTGGTGGCCGCGGCGGCCAAGCGCCGCTGGCGGGTGCGCGTCTCCACCCGGCGCTCCACCATGATTCATACCCGCCCGCAGGGCAGCTGGGCCGGGTTCCTCAACCAGCACCTGCGCTGGAACACGGGGGCCTTCTACCACCAGGAGGCGGGCACCCGCCTGCCGTACCGCTTCATCGTGCTGTTCCTGACCGCCAGCGTGTTGGCTCTCCCGCTGTGCCCCTGGTTCCCGCGCCTCGCCATGCTGCCCGCGGCCTCCTTCATCGCCGTGGGCCTCATGGGCCTGCTGGCCGGGGTGCTGTACCGCAGGGATCTGGCCGTCTACCTGCTGCGCCTGGTTCCCTACACCCTGTTCTTCATGGGCTTCTATTCCCTGGCCACGGTCCTGAGCATGCTGCGCCTCACCCCGGAGTGGAAGGGGCGCAGGTTGAAAGGATGGCGGAGGTGAAAAGGCATCCGGCCCGCCGGGCGGGCCTGCTGGCCGGGCTATGCCGGTTCGCGGGCGCGGCCCTGCTGCTGGCTTCCTGCGCCGGCGCCCCCCGCGACGCGGCGCTGGCCCAGGAGTACTATAACCTGGGCAACGCCCACCTGGAGCTGAAGAACTACGAGCGCGCGGTCTCCCTCTATCGCGAGGCGTTGCGCCTGGACCCGGAGTTGAACCGCGCCTACTACAACCTCTCCCTGGCCCTGACCGAATCGGGCCGGGCCGAGGAGGCGGTGGGCATCCTGGAGCGGCTGGCCGCCAAAGACCCGCAGAATCGTGACCTGCTCGAGGCTCTGGCCTACGCCTATCATGCGCAGGGCCAGGACCAGAAGGCTCTGGACAGCTACGAGAGCATATTGTCGCTGGCGCCGGAGAATACCGCGGCCCGCTACAACCTGGCCATCCTGCTGGGCAAGGCGGGCCGGAACGCCGAGGCGATCCCGCACCTCGAGCGCCTGATGGAGCTGGACCCTGGCGACCAGCAGGCCCTCTACCAGCTGGGGCGCCTGCTGGCCGGCGAAGGGCGCACCGGGGAATCCGTGGCGGCCCTGGAGCGGTATGTACAGGAGCGCCCGGAGGACGCGGCCGCCCAGGCGCTGCTGGGCGACGGGTACCGGAAGCTGGAGCGGTACGACCGGGCCCTGGAGGCTTATGCGGCGGCCCTCACCCGGCAGGAGAAGCTGGCCGAAGCCCGGTTCTACAGCGCCCTGATCTACCTGACCCGCATCGAGGATCCCCAGGCCGGGCTGGCCGCCCTGCAGCGGGCCCTGGAGGACGGCTTCGCCGACGCGGCCCAGATCGCCGCTCTTCTGGAGTCCCCCGGTCTGCTGGAGAAGGAAAAGGTTCGCGAGCTGCTGGCCGGCCGCGGACTGCTGCCCGCCCTAGGTGGGCAGCAGTCCACCATAGGCGGACCACAGGCCGCCCCTGGCGGGCCACAGCCCGCCCCCGCCCCCTGAAGCCTATCCGGCCTTGCGCAGCTTTTTCAGCACCTTGCGCAGCTGGGCCAGGGATTTCTCCACGGTCTGCTCCGCGTCGATGTCATGCAGCAGCCCTCGGCCGCGGTAGTAGCCGATGAGCGGCTCGGTCTGCGCCTGGTACACGCGCAGGCGGTTGCGGATCGAGTCGATCCGGTCGTCGTCGCGAATGTACAGCTCCCCGCCGCAGCGATCGCAGATGCCCTCCCGGCGGGGGGGCATGTTCTCCACGTGATAGATGGCCCCGCAGGAGCGGCAGATCCGGCGTCCGGACAGGCGGCGCACCACCACCTCGTCCCCGCATTGGAAGTTGACCACCCCGTCGATGCGCTGGAAGGAGGCCAGGGCTTCCGCCTGCGGGATGGTGCGGGGAAAGCCGTCCAGGATGTAGCCTTGGGCCGTGTCCGCGCGCCCCAGCCGTTCCCGAACCAGGGCGACGGTCAGCTCGTCCGGAACCAGCTCTCCCTTTTCCATGATGCCCTTCACCCGCAGGCCCAGCTCCGTGCCGTTCTTGACCGCATCGCGGAAAAGGTCGCCCGTGGACAGCTGGGGCAGGCCTATCTCCTTGCCGATCGTCGAGGCGAGGGTGCCCTTGCCGGCGCCGGGGGCGCCGAGGAAGATCAGTCTCATGTGTGCTCCTCCGGAAGGCTCGTGAGCGGGCGGGCGCCGGCCTGGCGCTGCAGCAGGTAGCGCACCGCGCACTCCCGGCTGCAGTACAATCCGCCGTGCCCGCTGCCGGCCCGGTAGTAGCGGCCGCAGTTGCGGCAGGAGGCGTACTCCACGGCGCACTCCTCCGAGCAGTACCTTTCCGCCACGGCGGAAGCCGCCTGGAGGTACCTGCCGCAGGTGCGGCACCGGATGAATTGCACTCGCGCTGCTCCTTCCACAGTGGAGCAGGATTCCGCGCCCGCGTCAAGAAGGCCTTGACAGGCGGAAGCGAGGCGCAGTAGATTAAGCGCCGCAGTAGCTGCGCTGCTGCGGTAGCTGCGCTGCTGCAGTAGCTGCGCTGCTGCAGTAGCTGCGCTGCTGCAGTAGCTGCGCTGCTGCAGTAGCAGTAGCAGTAGCGGGGTGAGCCCACCGGCGAACCTGGGGGGAGGCTGTAGCCTCCTTGCAGGATGGCGCGAAATGGTCTTTGACAGCATAGGGAAGGGGAGAGGGATGTGCGGGTTAGGATTGGAGCGGGCCTGGGGACCTTGAGCCGCGAGGCTTGGGGTGCCGCAGGTGACCGCAAGGAATAGATATTGAAGGCCCTGCCGAAAGGCGGGGTCAATGATATCACGAAGAGTTTGATCCTGGCTCAGAACGAACGCTGGCGGCGCGTATTAAGCATGCAAGTCGAACGGGAACCGCCCCGCAAGGGGCGGGGAGAGTGGCGAACGGGTGAGTAACACGTAGGTGATCTATCCCCGGGTGGGGTATAGCCCATGGAAACATGGGGTAATACCGCATGAGGTCCTGGA
>Ga0154738_1184_pt3 | contig 9721 bp, 8 predicted proteins | sample Rifle2008BG16ft_FD_105746 | JGI IMG/M metagenome (GOLD analysis project Ga0154738, IMG submission 105746) | Spirochaetes bacterium RBG_16_67_19 | reverse complement strand
CTTCCTGTCCTGCGGGGCCACCCGCGAGGGCATCAGCGTGGACGTGGCCGGCACGGCGTCCGTATTCGCCACCACCACCACCACCCTGAGGCCGGACGTCGAGCACCGCGTGCTGGCCTGCGGCCACTCGGCCACCCCCGGGCTGTGGCACCCCTACGCCTACATCAACGGCGGCGGGATGAACCTGGAGTGGTTCCGCAAGGACATCGCCGCCGTCTCCGGTTTCGAGGAGCTGGACCGCCAGGCCGAAGCCCTGGTGCCCGGGGAGGACGACCCCCTGTTCATCCCCCACCTGGGGGGCCGGGTCTGCCCCAGCCAGCCGGCGCTGCGCGGGGCCTGGCTGGGCCTGGCCTGGAACCACGGCAGGGCCCACCTGTACCGCGCCGTGCTGGAGGGGGTGGCACTGGAGTACGCGGTTTACCTCGACATCCTGCGCCGGCTGGACCCTGCTTTCCGCTCCAGCGAGATCCGGGTGACCGGAGGCGGGGGGCGCAACGCCCTGTGGAACCGCATCAAGGCCGACGCGCTGGGCATCCCGGTGCGGGTCCTGGCGCGCCCGGAAGGGGCGCCCCTGGGCGCCGCGCTGCTGGCCGGCTTCGGGGTCGGGCTTTTCACCTCCCTGGACCAGGCCGCCGCGGCCTGGATCCGCGTGGGGCAGCGCGTGGACCCGGACCCGGGCCGGCGGGAGATGTACGACCGGCGGAGGCGGCGCTATCAGGAAGCTTTGCTGGCTCTCAATCGATGGGGCCTGGAAACAAAACACGAATAGGAGTGCGATGAGTATGAGCTATACCGGCGGATATCTGGGAAAACTCCTGCGGGTGGACCTCACGACGCGCAGCGTGCGCACCGAGGCCATCGACCCGCGGCTGGTGAGCCTGCTGCTGGGCGGCCGGGGACTGGCGGCCAAGTATTATTACGACGAGATCCCGGCCTCGGTCGGGGCACTGGAGGAGGCCAACAAGCTGTTCTTCTTCACCGGGCCGCTGACCGGCCTGCCGCTGCCTTCCACCACCAAGTTCCAGCTCGCCACCCGTTCGCCGGAAACCCGGCGCTACCTGTGCTCCAACTGCGGCGGAGACTTCGGGCCGCGCCTGAAGATGGCCGGCTTCGACGCCCTGATCGTTGAGGGGCAGGCCGCCGACTGGACCTACCTGACGATCACCGACGGGAAGGTGGCCTTCGGCGACGCGGGCCCGTGGCGAGGCTATAGCTCCACCCGCACCCTGGAAGAGCTCAAGGCCGCCATGGGCGGCGGCAAGATCGGGGCCCTGTCCATCGGGCCGGCCGGGGAGCGCCTGGTGCGCCTGTCCTATATCAATGTGGACAGCCGGGCCTTCGGCCGGGGCGGCCCGGGCGCGGTCATGGGCTCCAAGAAACTGAAGGGGATCGCCGTGCGCGGCACGGGCAAAATTCCCCTGGCCGACCCGGTCCGGGCCGCCGAGATCCAAAAGGCGGCGGTGGCCGACTTAAAGGTCTCCCGGGCCAACCACACCAAGTTCGGCACCCCGCAGTACCTGGAGGTGATCAACGAGCTGGGCTGCATGCCCACCCGCAACTTCCAGACGGCGTACTTCGAGGGCATGTCCAAGATCGACGCCCACGCCATGTACGAGCACTACCTGGAAAAGAACTATGCCTGCTACCACTGCTCGGTGGCCTGCGGCAAGACCTGCGTGGTGCGCGAAGGGCCCTATGCCGGCGCGCGGGCCCGCACCGAATTCGAGACCATCGGCCTGCTGGGCCCCAATTGCGGGATCGACGACTTCGGGGCCATCATCAAGGCCAACCAGCTCTGCGACGAGCTGGGCCTGGACACCATTTCCGCCGGCTGCGCGGTGGGCCTGGCCATGGAGCTGTTCGAGCGCGGCCTGATCACCACCGCCGACACCGCCGGCATCGAGGCCCGCTTCGGCAGGCCTGAGGCGCTGCACGGACTGATCGAGCTCATCGCCGCCCGCCAGGGCATCGGCGACCTGCTGGCCGAGGGCATGAGCGGGGTGCGGGAGGCCCATCCGGAGTGGAGCCCGTACATCCTGGACGTGAAGGGCATGCCCCCGGCGGCCTACGACCCGCGCGGCTTCCACGGCAACGGCCTGACCTACGGGACCTCCACCCGCGGGGCCTGCCACAACGTGGGGGGCTGGACCATCCGCGCCGAGCTGCAGAGCGGCAAGTACGACCGCTTCGCCCTCCAGGGCAAGGGGCCGCTGGTCAAGGGCCTGCAGGACAACCGGGCCTACGTGGACAGCCTGGGCATGTGCACGGTGGTGCGGGGGGCGGTGGGTTTCAGCGACGACCCCAAAGGCGACATCATGAAGGCCGCCACCGGCTACGACTTCATGCCGGAGCTGATGGGGATCGGGGAGCGCATCTACAGCCTGGAGCGGGTGATCCTGAATCGGGAAGGGGTGCGCCGGAAGGACGACCTGCTGCCGGAACGCTTCACCAAGGAGAAGCTGCCGGACGGGCCCACCAAGGGCCGCATCCTCACCCCGCAGATGTACGACGTCATGCTCGACGAGTACTACCAGGTGCGCGGCTGGGACGACCAGGGGGTGCCCACCGGGGAGACCCTGCGCCGCCTGCGGGTGCAGGAGCTGATCGCTTGACCATTCAGGTGCGCTACCTGTCGGCTCTGCGTGATCAGGCGGGCCGGCGCGAGGAGGCCGTGGAGCTTCCGGAAGGCAGTCGCCTCGCTGAGCTGGCTGAGTGGCTGGCCCTCCAGCGCGGAGTTCGGCTGCCGGACCCGGGACTCATGGCCACGCTCAACGGTCGGGGCTGGACCCAGCTGCCGGAAGGTATGGACAGAACGCTGGCCTCCGGGGACCAGGTCGCCCTGTTTCCCGTGGTCGGCGGCGGTTGAAAAGGAGAGACGATGGATTACATGAAGCCGTTCGGGGTGGACCTCGACTTATCGAAGGGGGTGATGAAGAACCCGGCCACCCATATCGTGCGCCAGGCCTCCAGCATGCGCGGGCATTACGCCGATGCCGCGGCCCTGGAGCGCCTGATCGCCGCCGGGGACCCGGTGCATTACGAGGTGGCCGAGCAGCCGGTGCCCGACGCCCCCGGGCAGATGCGCTTCGGCATCAGTACTACCCTGCCCGGGACTGTGGGCGGGGAGTGCTTCATGACCAAGGGCCACTACCACGCCGTGCCGGACACCGCCGAGGTGTACGTCGGCCTGCGGGGGCAGGGCTACCTGCTGATGAAGACCGTCGAGGGGGAGTGCCTGTGGGAGGAGTTCCGCCCCGGGCGGGTGATCTACGTTCCCCCCTTCTGGGCCCACCGCACGGTCAACACGGGGGAGGAGCCGCTGGTCTCCTTCTACGTCTATCCCGGCAATGCCGGGCACAACTACGGGGACATCGAGAAACAGGGCTTCCCGGTGCGCGTGCTGAAGCGCGGCGGGAAGGTCGAGTTCGTAAAGACAAGGAGCAAGTAAGATGGGCAAGATCCTCATCACCCCCCGGTCCCTGACCAAGGAGGGGCACCCCGCCCTGGAGCAGTTGAAGAAGGCCGGCCACCAGGTGCTCACCTGCACGCCGGGCAAGATGCCCGACGAGGCGGAGCTGCTGGCCCTGCTGCCCGGCTGCGTGGGGTACCTGGCCGGGGTGGAGAAGGTCACCGCCAGGGTGCTGGAGGCCGCCCAGGGCCTGAAGGTCATCAGTCGCAACGGCGCCGGCATCGACAACGTGGACCTGGAAACCGCCAAGCGCCTGGGCATCGAGGTGCGCCCGGCCCCGGGGGCCAACGCCCGCGGCGTGGCCGAGCTCACCATCGCCCTGGTCTTCGCCCTCCTGCGCTGGATCCCCTGGAGCGACGGACAGCTGAAGCGCCAGAGCTGGAGCCGGAAGCAAGGGCTGGAGCTGGCGGGACGCACCCTGGGCCTGGTGGGCTGCGGGAACATCGGCCGCCTGGTCGTAGAGCTGGCCACGGCGGTGGGCATGAAGACCATGGCCTTCAAGCGCTCACCGGATCCTTCCTTCGCCCCGGCCCGCTTCCGCTGGGTGAGCCCGGAGGAGCTGTACGCCGGCGCGGACCTGATCAGCCTGCACTGCCCGGCGGGGCCCAAACCGGTGATCGACCGGGAGGCGATCGGCAAGATGAAGAAGGGGGCGTTCCTGGTGAACACCGCCCGGGCGGGCGTGGTCGACGAGCAGGCGGTGCTGGAAGCCCTGGATTCGGGAAAGCTGGCCGGGTACGCCGTGGACGTCTTCGCCCAGGAGCCGCCCAAGGACTGGAAGCTGGCCGCTCATGAGAAGGTCATCGCCACCCCGCACATCGGGGGCTTCACCGAGGAGAGCGTATCCCGGGCTACCGAGGACGCGGTCCGCAACATACTGGAGGAATTGAAATGACACAAGAAGAGTTGCAGAGCAGCCTGAAGGGCTACGGGGTGGTCCCGGTGATCGCCATCGAGTCGGTGGAGGCGGCGCTGCCGCTGGCCGACGCTCTGGCCGAGGGCGGGCTGCCCGTGGCCGAGATCACCTTCCGCACGGCGGCCGGCGGAGAAGTCATCGCCCGCATTGCCAAGGAGAGGCCGAACCTGATCCTGGGGGCCGGTACGGTGCTCAGCCTGGAGAACCTGCGCGCGGCCAAGAACGCGGGGGCGCGCTTCGGCGTGGCTCCGGGCACCAACCCGGAAATCGTGGCCGAGGCGGCGCGCCTGGGGCTGCCCTTCATCCCCGGCGTGGTGACTCCTTCCGAGGTGGAGAAGGCCCTGGCCCTGGGCGCGAAGATCCAGAAGTTCTTCCCGGCCGAGGCCAGCGGCGGGTTGAGTATGATCAAAGCCCTGGCCGCGCCCTACGGGCACACCGGGGTGAAGTTCATGCCCACCGGCGGGGTGAGCCCGGCCAACCTGGAAGAGTACCTCAAGAACGAGGCGGTGCTCTGCGTGGGCGGCACCTGGATCGCCACCAAGGAGCTGATAAAGGAAAAGAAGTGGAGTGAAATCCGCGACAATTGCCGGAAAGCTATGGAAATCGTGCGCAAAGTACGCGGCTAAAGTTATAAAATAACGTTATAAAACTGCTTGACATATCTTTATTCTGTGCTATCCTGGATCGAGGTCCGGCCTGGTGCCGGGCCCAGATCATGGGAAGAGGAGGCACAGGATGAAGAGAGCTCTTGCGATTCTCTGCCTGGTCGCGCTGGTCGGAGCCGGTGCGGCGTTCGGGCAGGCCCAGGGCGTTTTCATGGGCACGGCGATCCGTTCCCTGGAAAACCCCTACCACGCCGTTTGGGCGAGGGGCGGACAGGCTTTCGCCGACTCGGTGGGCGGCGTGCACGTGATCCAGACCTGCGAAGGCTCCAGCGAGAAGCAGCTCAACGACATCAAGGCGCTGGTGGCCAAGGCGGGCAAGGACGCGGTGTTCTGCATCGACCCCAATGAGTCCCCCAACATCATCCCCATTGCCAAGGCCCTGGAGGCCGCCGGCGTATACTACGTGAGCTGGTGGAACAAGCCGGAGAACGTGAAGGCCTGGGACTACCCGCACTGGGTGGCGCACGTGGCCTTCGACGGCATCAGCGCCGGGGAGTTCGCCGCCAACGTGCTGTTCAAGAAGATGGGCGGCAAGGGCAAGGTCGTGGCCATCAAGGGGATGCTGGCCAACTCCATCGCCATCGACCGCTACAAGGGTCTGGAGAACATTCTGGCCAAGAACCCCGGGATCAAGCTGGTGGCCTCCGACACGGCGGAGTGGGACCGCACCAAGGCCTTCGAAAAGATGAAGAGCTTCCTGGTGGCCAACCCGGACGTCGGCGGGGTGTGGGCGGCCAACGACAACATGGCCCTGGGCGCCCTGGAGGCGCTGCGGGCCGCGGATCTGGCCGGCAAGGTCCTGGTTACCGGCTGCGATGGAATTTCGGAAATGCTGGATGCCATCGCCGCGGGGGAGGCGGCGGCCACGGTCCTGAACGACTCCTTCTGGCAGGGGGGCATGGGACTGGCCCTGGCCCTGGCGGCCAAGACCGGCAAGATCGACTTGAAGAAGACCCCCAAGGAGAAGCGGCAGTACTTCGCCCGGGCGGTGGAGGTGAGCCAGGACAACGTGAAGGAAGTCATCGCCACCTACGTGAAGGGCACCCCGAAGTACGACTGGAACGACCTGTACGCCTTCTACGTGCGCGCCATGCCCTGAGCCGCGGAAGAGGAAACCTGGCCCGTCCCCGATGCGGGGACGGGCTTCTTCGGGTTGACAAGCCGGAGCTGCGGGAATAGTGATATGGGAGACGGGGAGGGCGGCATCAAAGCGCACAAGCAGAACAACATCCGGCAGGTCCTGAACCTGATCCGGGAGCACGAAACGGCGGCCGTCGCGGAGCTGGCCCCCAAGTCCAGGTTGAGCAAGACCACGGTGAAGAAGATGATCGACCTGCTGGTCTGCCTGGGGCTGGTGCAATCCGCGGGCAAGGGCCTGTCCACCGACGAGGGCGGCAAGAAGCCGGAGCTGTTTCGCTTCAACCCGGCCTACGGTTACGTGATCAGCATCCACGTCACCCCCGAGGCGATCCTGGCGGCGGCCAGCGACTTGAGCTGGGGATTGTCCCAGTTCCGGAAGACCCCGGTGGGGCTGAAGCGCGACCTGGAATCGATCCTGGCGCTGCTGGCCGGCGAAATCCGCAGAATCCTGGGCGCGAAGGCCAGCGGGCGGGAGAAGCTTCTCGGGGTGGTGGTGGCTTTGCCGGGTCTGGCGGACTCCTCCCGCGGCATCTCCATCTATTCGCCCCACTACCACGACTGGGGGCGCAACGTGCCCTTCCTGGACCTCCTGCGCGAGCGGGTGGAGGAACTGGCCGCGGTGCCCCTTTTCGTGGACTGCGTGAACCGCTACCAGGCCTTCGCCGAGCGGGTGAAGGGGGTGGCCGTCGGGGTGAAGAACTTCATGATCATCGACGCCATCACCGTCGGCCTGGGCGCCGGCATCTTCCTGCACGGCGAGCTGATGCGCGGCCACCAGAGCCTTTCCGGCGAGATCGGGCACATGACGGTGAACCCCGTCGACGGCCCGCGGTGCAACTGCGGCAACCACGGCTGCTTCGAGGCCATGGTCTCCGCCAACCGCCTGCGGGCGCTGGCCGACGACGCCAGGATGAACGGCGAGCAGTCCCTGCTGTTCCAGAACGGAAAAATGGAGGATTTCGACATCGCCAGGGTCTGCGAGCTGAGCGGCCAGGGCGACAAGCTGTGCCGCCGGCTGATCGACGACGTGGCCCGCTGGTTCGCGGTGGGACTCGGCAATATAATATTAACGAATGACCCGGAGCTGATCGTCATCCAGGGCCAGTACGTCAAGGCCGGGGAGTGCTTCCTGAAGCACGTCCGGGAGGGCCTCCGGCGCATCGGGCTGCCGGACGTGGAAAAGACCGTGCGCATCGAGTTCTCGGCCCTGGGCGAGGAGCGCGGGGTCATCGGGGGGGCTGCCGTGGTGATCTCGGATTTTTTCGCCAAGCGCCTGTCCTTCAAGGAGAAAGAGTAGGGCCGTGAGAAGGCTCGCCGCTTTCGCCTCGCGGGGGGTCATGGGGCAGGTGCTGGCCCTGGCCTTCGTGCTCCTGCTGTTCGGCCTCGGCACGCGGGGATTCTTCCTTTCCCCGAAGAACCTCTCCACCATCCTGAGCCTGGCCGGCATCCCCCTGATCATCTGCCTCGCGATCCACCAGGTGGTGCTGATCGGGGCCATGGACCTGTCCACCGAGGGGATCATCTCCCTGTGCGCGGTGGTCGCCGGCTTTCTCATCCGCAACCCCTTCAACGCCCTGGACCTGGGCTTCTGGACCGTCCCGCTCGTGCTCGCGCTGGGGGCGGCGGCCGGCTCCCTCAACGGCCTGCTCAACACCAAGGTGCGCATGCCGTCGTTCATCTCCACCCTGGGCATGTGGTGGGTGGCCCAGGGGGTGGCGGTCATTTTGGGCCGGGGCAACGCGGTCAAGATGCTGGACCCGCGCTTTCAGCCCTTCACCAATGGGGAGGTGGCCGGCATACCCATCACCATGCTGCTGGCCCTGGGCCTGGGCGCGCTGCTGCTGGTGCTGCAGCGCAGCACGCGCCTGGGCAAGTTCATGTATGCCATCGGCGGGGACGAGGCGCTGGCCCGGCAGGCGGGCATCCGGGTGGACCGGGTCAAGGTCCTGGTGTTCACCCTCACCGGGGCGATCTACGGCCTGGCGGCCATCCTGCTGATCTCCCGCCTGGCCAGCTCCAATCCGCGGGCCGGCAACGGGCTGCTGTTTCCGGCCATGACCGCGGTAGCGGTGGGCGGAGTCTCGCTTTCGGGGGGCATCGGCGGGGCGGTGAACGCGGTATTCGGCACGCTGATCGTGACGGCCCTGAACAACGGCATGGTGCTGATGAAGATCAGCCCGTACGTCCAGAACGCGGTGAACGGCATCGTGCTGATCGCCGCGGTGGCCCTGACCCTGAACCGCAAGAAGCTGGGGATCATCAAGTGAGGCAGTCCATCCTGGAGGCCCTGGCCGTCGGGAAGAGCTACCCCGGAGTGGCGGCCCTCAAGGGGGTCGACCTGGCCGTTTACCCCAATGAGATCCTGGGACTGGTGGGCGAGAACGGCGCGGGGAAGTCCACCCTGATGAAGATCCTGATCGGTCTGGAGAAACCTGACAGCGGGGAGATCCGCCTGCGCGGAGCCAGGGCGGAGCTGGCCGGTCCCGCGGCGGCCATCCGCGGCGGGGTCGGCATGGTCTTCCAGGAGGGCTGCCTGCTGCCGAATCTCTCCATCGCCGACAACCTGTTCCTCTGCCACGAGGAGGGCTTCCGGCGCTGGGGCCTGCTCTCCGGCCGGCGCCAGGCGGCGGAGGCTCACCGGCAGCTGGAGGCGGTAGGCCTGCCGCGCCTGGACCCGCGCACGATCGTGGGCGAGCTGTCCGCCTCGCAGAAGCAGATGGTGGAAATCGCCCGCCTGCTGTGGCTGTCCCGCCTTTACGGGGTGGAGAATCCCGCCCTGATCCTGGACGAGCCCACCACGGTGCTGCAGGACAACGAGGTGCGCATCCTGTTCGACATCCTGTCGAGGCTCAAAGAGCAGGCCTCGATCCTGTTCATCTCCCACCGCCTGGAGGAGGTCCTCCAGCTGGCCGACCGCATCTGCGTGCTGAAAGACGGGAGCGTGGCGGCCATGCTGGACCGCGGCCAGGCGACGACGCGCGGGGTGGCCCGGCTGATGGTGGGCCACGAGCTGGCGGAGGAACGCTGCCGGGAGTCGCTGCAGACCGCTCCGGGCTCCGAGGCGGTGCTGGAGGTGGAGGGCCTGGGCCTCGCGGGCCGCTTCCGGGACTTCCACCTGCGCCTGGCCCGGGGCGAGATCGTCAGCCTGGTGGGCCTGCTGGGCTCCGGCAAGGAGGAGGTCTGCCGCTGCCTGTCCGGCTCGCGGAAACCCGACCAGGGGACGATCCTGCTGGAGGGGCGGAAGATGCGCTTCGCTTCGCCCAAGGATGCGATCGCCGCCGGCATCGGCTGCGTGCCCATCGACCGCCGCAACGAGGGCCTGGCCACCAGCCTGGACGTGGCCAGCAACATCAACCTGTTGGTGCTGCGGCGCCTGTCCGGGGGGCCCCTGCTCAGCCCGAGGCGGGAGCGCCAGAACGCCGGGCGCTGGGTGGAGGAGTGCCTGATCAAGACCCCCTCCCTGCAGACCCTCTGCGCGAACTTGAGCGGCGGCAACCAGCAGAAGGTGGTCATTGCCAAGTGGCTGGCGGC
>Ga0154738_1077_pt4 | contig 9752 bp, 8 predicted proteins | sample Rifle2008BG16ft_FD_105746 | JGI IMG/M metagenome (GOLD analysis project Ga0154738, IMG submission 105746) | Spirochaetes bacterium RBG_16_67_19 | reverse complement strand
AGGGCATCCGCATCCTCGGGGAAATGAAGCCCAACGAGCCGATGGACCACGCCTACCTGCCCACCACGGGGCACTTCCTTTCGATCTGTTACCTGGCCTCCGATCCCGGCAGGGTCGGGGTGCTGATCGAGACCGCCCACGCCCTGCTGGCCGGCCTGGACCCGGCCAGCGAGATGGCCTTCGCCATGTACCACAAGAAGCTGTGGAGCGTGCACCTCAACGACCAGAACGGGCTGAAGTTCGACGAGGACCGCATCTTCGGGGCCATGAACTTGAAGAGGGCCTTCGACCAGGTGATGGTGCTCTACGACAACGACTTCGGCGCCAACGGGGAGTACGTAGGCCTGGACGTGAAGGCCCTGCGCACGCAAACTGATGAGGTGGCCACCCAGCACCTGGCCCACAGCCGGGAGATCTTCCTCCTGCTGCTGGAGGTGGTCAAGAAGATCGACCGCCGCCGCCTGGAGGAGCTGCGCGCCCAGCGCAATTACGAGGACCTGGAGCTGTTCGTCATCAAGGCGCTGATGGGCAAAGGTTGATTCCATTGACACGGGGAAAAAGCGCGTGATAGACTCGCCCTCGTTCCCCGACGGGCTGTAGCGCAGATGGTTAGCGTACAAGACTGGGGGTCTTGGGGTCGGCGGTTCGATTCCGCCCAGCCCGAATTCACTGCATGCAGGAACTGATCGCTCGCAAGATGCGGCTGCGCAAGGACATCCGCTGCCTCCTGGACGGCCGGGAGGAGTCGGAGGTCATCACCCGCAGCCGCCTGGTCCAGGAGCGCCTCTTCGCCACCGAGTGGTGGCGCCGGGCCCGCTGGGTTTTCGTGTACATCGCCATGTCCGTGGAGGTGGACACCACGCTCATCGTGACCCGGGCCTACCGGGAGGGCCGGCAGGTGGCCATCCCTCGCATCGAGGGCGAGGAGATCACCTTCTACCGCTACGAGGGGCGCACGCGGGGGCTGGTTCCCAACCAGTTCGGGATCCTGGAGCCGGATCCCCAGTGGCTGCCGGTGGAGCCGCGGGAACTGGCAGAAGGTCCTCTGCTGATCCTGGCCCCCGGCCTGGCCTTCGACCGCAGCCTGCGGCGCATCGGCCGGGGCAAGGGGTACTACGACCGCTTCCTGGCCCGGGCCCGCTCAGGACCCCAGGAGTGCCTGGTGGTGGGCCTGACCCTGGCCGAGCAGGTGGTGGAGGAAGTGCCCGCCGGCCCGCTGGACCAGCCCCTGGATGGCCTGGTCACCGACCGGGAACTGATCGGCCATCCGGCGATCGCTTGATCGCGGGAGCCAGCTGTGCGTATCTTGGAGGGAGCATGGGAATCATCAAGTCGGCCATAGAGATCGCGTTGGAGCGCACCCAGGGGGTGGAGGCGGACAAAGAGGCCCTGGAGGCCAGCCGCTTCATCACCGAAGGCAAGAAGGCGGTCTCCCGCTTCCTGGCCGAGGACGGGGTGGACCTGAAAGCACAGCTTGCCGCCTACCAGGGAAAGGAAGCCGGCTGGGTGCGGGAAGGGGTGTTCCAGGCTCTCTCCGCCAACGTGCGCCTGCCGTTCGATGAGATGGCCCTCCTGGGGGCCAAGAAGGCCGGCAAGGGGTTCCAGGCCCTGGCCTCCGACCCCAAGAAGCTGGCCCGCCTCTCGACCCAGATGGAGCAGTTCCTGGAGGACTACCTGACCGAGCGCCGGCGCCTGGTGGAGGCGGTGGAGAAGAAGTACGCCCCGATCCTGCGCCAGAAGGAAGAGGAGATGGGCCGGCAGATGGGCCAGCGGGTGCGCCTGGACCCGGCCATGGACCCCCAGTTCCAGAAGCTGCTGCGCGACAACCTGGCGATGCTTGAGGAGCGCTACACCGAGGTGCTGGAGCAGGTCCGCCAGGAATTACGCAAGCTCTGCAGCAGCGAAGCTACTGCGGTAGCGCAATAGCGCTGCTGCAATAGCAGTAGCTATTCCCCCTTCTCGTACGGGATGCCGTCCGCGGCCGGCGCCCGCGATTTCCCCCTGACCGCCACCAGAACCACGATGGCCAGCACGTAGGGCAGCATCTGCACGAACTGGCTGGGGATCGGGATCTTCGATTCGAACATGATGCGGAAGGTGTCGGCGTAGCCGAACAGCAGCGCCGCCAGCACCGCATACACCGGGTGCCAGCGCCCGAAGATCAGCGCGGCCAGGGCGATGTAACCCCTGCCCCCGGTCATGCCGTTCACCCATTTGGAGGGGTAGAGCACCATGGCCGCCAGGCCGCACATCACCCCGGACATGATCACCCCCACGTAGCGCAGGGAGTTGACGCTGATTCCCAGGGTATCGGCCGCCTCGGGGTTCTCGCCCACGGTGCGGAGGCGCAGGCCGAACACCGTCTTGTAGAGCACGAACCAGCAGGCGGCCACCACCGGGATCAGCACGAAAGTGAAGGAATTGATGTGCAGCACCGTTGGGAACATGTAGGAGTTGGCGGCCGACTGGGTTTCCTGCTCGAACACCTTTTGGGACAGGAAACGCCCCACCCCGACGGCCAGGGTGTTCAGGGCCACCCCGGAGACGATCTGGTTGACCCGGAAGGTGACGGTGGCCACGGCGTGCATCAGGCTCATCAGCACCCCCGAGGCCACGGCGAAGGCCAGGCCCATCCACACGGACTGGAAGGCGATCGAGCCCCACACCACGGTGAAGGCGGTCACGCTCAGGAAGCCCTCCAGGGCGATGTTCACCACCCCGCTTTTCTCGCAGAACACGGCGCCCAGGGCGCAGAAGGCGATCGGGGCGGACATCTCCAGGCCCCGGAAAAGGAAATCCAGGAGGGTTGGGAAGAACATTTCAGGCCGCCTCCTTTCTTCGCAGGGCCCGGATGTAGCGGGTGGTCACTTCGTTGATCACCACGATGAACAGGATCATCAGCCCGCTGATCACGTAGATGATGGCGTTGGGCACCGCCGTGTACAGCTGCAGGCCGTAGCCGGCCTGCTTGAAAAAGGCGAACAGGACCGAGGAGAAGATCACCCCCACGGGCGAGTTGCCCCCGATCAGGGCGATGGCGATGCCGTCGAAACCCAGCCCGGCGGCGATTTCGAAGGTGTAGACCCCGCGGATGGCGAAGATTTCCTGCAGCCCGATCAGGCCGGCCAGGCTGCCTGAGGCCAGGAAGGCGGTCATCTGCACCCGCTTGACCCGGATGCCCGCGTATTGGGACACCTCCAGGGAGGTGCCCACAGCGCGGATCTCGAAGCCCTGGCGCAGGCGGTACAGCAGGAACCAGACCAGGAAGCCCATCACGATCGCCACGATCAGGCTGTAGTCCAGGTAGACGTGCTTCGGCACCTTCAAGCCGATGGCGTTGAACCAGTGGTTGAGCTTGCCGAACAGGGCCGTGGACTGGATCTTGAGGGTCTGGGGCTCCAGGCTTTTCTCCCCGCGCCCCGACAACGGACCGTTGACCAGGAAGTTGACCAGGGCCGCGGCGATGTTGTTGAACATGATGGTGGTGATGACCTCGTGGATGCCCATGCGCACCTTCAGCAGCGCCGGGATGGCCGCCCACAGCGCGCCGCCCGCCATCGAAGCCAGGACCACCACGGGCAGGTGGAGGTATACCGGCAATCTCAGATAAATGCCCGCCATGGCGCCCACCAGGCCGCCGACGAAGTACTGGCCCTCCACCCCGATGTTGAAGACGTTGGCCTGGAAAGCCACCGCCACTGCCAGGCCGGCCAGGAACAGGGGGATGGCCACCGAGAAGATTGTGGACAGCCGCGAGGCGCTGGCCAGCGTGAATTTGTAGATGGCGTTCAGGGTCTTGCCGGGCATCTCCCCGATGATCATGGCGATCACCAGCAGCACCAGGACGGAGGCCAGAACCCCCAGGATGGGCGACAGCGTCTCTAAGACGCGGTATTTGCTCTTGGTCTTACGCACTGCGCTTCTCCCCGGTCATGCACAGACCGACCTGCTCCTTGGTGGCCTCCTCCTGGCGGAACTCGCGGATGATCCGGCCCTTGAAGATAACCCCGATGCGGTCCGAAAGCGAAAGGACCTCGTCCAGGTCCGCGGAAACCAGGAGGACCGCCTTGCCGCGCGAGCGCGCCTCCACCAGTTGCTGGTAGATGAACTCGGTGGCGCCCACGTCCACCCCGCGGGTGGGCTGGGAGGCCACCAGCAGGATGGGGTCGAAGCGCATCTCCCGGGCCACGATCAGCTTCTGCTGGTTTCCACCGGACAGGGCGTGGGCCGGAGTGAGCTCGCTGGGGGTGCGGATGTCGTATTTTTCGATGCTCTCGCGGGCGTAGGCCCGCATCCTGGCGAAGTCCACCACCGATCCCCGCACGAAGGGGCTGCGATGGTGCCGCCCCAGGACCAGGTTCTCCGCCAGGCTGAAGGGCAGCAGCAGCCCGTAGCGGTGTCGGTCCTCGGGGATGTGCCCGATGCCCCGGTCCCGCCGGGTGCGTACGTCCCAGGCCAGGATGCTCTGCTCCTCCAGCAGCACGTCCCCGGACTCCAGGCGCACCGCTTCCGTGATGGCCCGCACCAGCTCGCTCTGCCCGTTGCCCTCCACCCCGGCCAGGCCGTAGATCTCCCCGGCGCGCACCTCAAGGCTCAGGTCCTCCAGCACCAGGTGGCCGCGCGGGGAGCGCTGGCGCAGGCCCCGCACTTCCAGGATCACCGCGCCGGGGGCGGCCGGCGGCTTGTCCACGTGCAGGAAAACAGGCTTGCCCACCATCAGCTCGGCGATCAGCGGCTTGGAAGCCTCCGCGCGCAGCAGGGTCTTCACCACCTGGCCCCGGCGGATCACGGTGATGCGGTCGGCGATGTCCAGCACCTCGTCCAGCTTGTGGCTGATGAAGATCAGGCCCTTGCCCTGGTCGCGCATCATGCGGAAGGTCTTGAACAGCTCCACGACCTCCTGCGGGGTCAGCACCGCGGTGGGCTCGTCGAACACCAGGACCTCCGCGCCGCGGTACAGGACCTTCAGGATCTCCACGCGCTGCTGCAGGCCCACGGGCAGGTCCTCCACCCGCGCGGTCAGGTCCACCGGCAGGCCGTTGCGGTTCATGATCTCGGTGATCTCCCGCGCCGGCTCCTCCAGGCGCAGCACCCCGGCGGTCTGGCTCTCCTTGCCCAGGATGATGTTCTCCAGCACGCTGAAGGGCGGCACCAGCATGAAGTGCTGGTGCACCATGCCGATGCCCCGGGCGATGGCGTCCCGCGGGTTCTTGATGGCGACCGCCTGGTCGCGCAGGCGGATGGTGCCGGAGTCCGGCCGGTACAGGCCGTAGAGGATCTTCATCAGGGTTGTCTTGCCCGCGCCGTTCTCGCCCACCAGGGCGTGGATTTCGCCGGGGGCGAGGTCGAAGGTGACCTGGTCGTTGGCCCGCACTCCCGGGAACACCTTGGTGATCCCGTCCATTTTCAGCAGCGTCATGGGGTCCTTTCAAAAAAAGCGGGACGAAGGATCGTCCCGCTTTTCGGTTCAGGGCCTCCTCAGAAGGCCGTCTTGGCCCAGTCGGCCACCTTGGCGTCGTCGTCCGGCACGGTGATCTTGCCGGCGACGATCTGCTTCTTGAGATTGTCCAGCTTGGCCTTGATCGGCTGCAGCTTCTTCTTGTTGTAGTCGTTCAGGGCGTAGCCCACCCCGTCGTTGGCCAGGCTGAAGGTCTTGTAGCCGCCCAGGTTCTTTCCAGTCTCGATCAGTTCCTCGCCGGTCAGGAGCACGGCGTTGTCCACCCGCTTGAGCATGGAGGTCAGGATGAACTCGGACATCTTCTTCTCCTCCGCGCTCTTGGAGGTGGCGTAGATCAGGCCCTGGTCGGAGTCCACGCCGATGGCCAGCTTGCCCAGGTCCTTGGCCGCCTTGAACAGGCCCGCCCCGGTGCCGCCGGAGGCGTGGTAGACGATCGAGGCGCCCTGCTTGAAGAAGTTCACGGCGATGCTCTCCCCGGTCTTCGGGTCATTGAAGGCCGTGGGATCCTTGCCCGCGTACTGCCCCAGGATCATGCCGGGGGCGCGCAGGTCCTTGTTCACGTACATGGCCCCGGCGATGAAGCCGCCCTGGAACTTGTGGATCAGCGGGATGTCCATGCCGCCCAGGAAGCCCACCTTGGTGCCCTTCTTGGCCAGGAGGCCGGACACGGCGCCCATCAGGAAGGAGCCCTCGTGCTCGGCGAAGCCCAGGCAGGTGACGTTGCTGGACTCATTCAGGTCCGGAATCCAGCCGTCGATGATCCCGAAGTGGATGTCCGGGAAGTCGCCGGCCACCTTGGCCAGGGAGTCGGAGTACAGGAAGCCCACGCCGATGATCAGGTTGTAGCCGTCCTCGGCCATGGCCCGCAGGATCAGCTCGCGGTCCTGGCCGCCGCTCTTGGGCTCCAGGTACTTCAGCTCGATCTCCTGCCCGAAGCTGACCTTGCTGGGGTCGTCCTTGATGAAGCCCTTGAACTGCTTGGCCAGCAGGACCAGGCCGTTGTAGGCCGAGTCGTTGAAGGACTGGTCGCCGCGCCCGCCCACGTCGAAGCAGATGCCGATCTTGTACTTCGGCGCCGCTCCGGCGGACAGGGAAAGCACCAGCAGCAGGGCGGTTGTGAGAAGCAGAACTCGTTTCATACACCTCCCCCTTTGGGTTTGATTTGACCTGAAGTCTAAATCCGGGCAGGGGGGAAGTCAAGTCAACAGGCGCAGGAACTCCGCTTCCTCGACGATCGTGATGCCCAGCTCACGGGCCTTGTCCAGCTTGGCTCCCGGGTTTTCCCCCCTCAATAGATGTGTGGTGTTGGCGGTGACCGAGGCGCTCACCTTTCCGCCCCGCTTCTTGACTTCCTCCATGGCCTGCTCCCGGGGCTTGAAGCGCTCAAAGACGCCGGTCACGCACCAGACCTGGCCCGTCATGGGGCCGCCGGCCGCAGCCCGGGGGGGCTGCTCGGCCATGACCAGCCCGGCCTTTCGCAGGGCCTGGATGCGCCGGCGCACATCGGGGCGGGACAGCTCGGCGAGCAGGGTCTGCGCCGTGCGCTCGCCGATGCCGTGAATCTCCAGCAGGGGCGCCGGGTCGCCGCGGTCGGCCAGCGAGAGCAGAGAGTCGATGTCGTGGTAGCCGGACTCAGCGAGCAGCTCCACCGCCTTCTGACCCAGCTCCGGGATGCCCAGGGCCACCAGCACCCGCCGGAATGGGCGGCCCTTGCTGGCGGCGATGCCAGCCCGGATGCCCTCGACCTTCTTCTCCCCGAAACCGGGCAATTCCAGAAGCGCGCCCGGATCGAAGGTGTACAGGTCCTGAACGTCCTTCACCAACCCCTGCCGGATCAGGGTCTCCAGGGTTTCCGGGCCCATACCCTCGATATCCATCTGGTCGCGGGCGGCGAAGAAGCGCAGGCGGCCGCGCACCTGGTCCGGGCAGTCCGGGTTGGGGCAGAACAGGTGCGCGCCCTGCGCCACCAGGCCGGTGCGGCAGGAAGGGCAGGCGTCGGGCATCTTCCAGATGCTGTTGCCCAACTCGTTCTTCTCGATCACCCGCTCCACCGCCGGAATTACGTCACCCCGCTTGGAGATGCTCACCCGGTCGCCTATGGCCAGCTCCAATAGACTTACGTAATCCTGGTTGTGCAGGGTGGCGTTGGCGATCGTGGAGCCGGAGAGCTTCACCGGCCGGATGCGGGCCACCGGGGTGATCCTTCCGGTGCGCCCGACCTGCACCTCGATGCGCTCCACGGCCGATTCGGCCTCGGGGGCCTCGAACTTGAAGGCCAGGGCCCAGCGCGGGTGATGCCCGGTGAAGCCCAGGGCCTCGCGGGCCGGAAGCTCGTTCACCTTGACCACCAGCCCGTCGATGTCGTAGGGCAGGCCGGAGCGCTCCCGGCGGGACTGCTCCAGGTAGCCCTCCAGCTCCTCAAAGCCCCCGATCCGCCACCGGGGGTGCCGTTCGCGGAGGCCGGCCTGGTCCTCCGGCTCGGCGAAAAGGCCCGTGCGCGGGTTGCACTTGAAGCCCAGCTCCTCCAGCCGTTCGAGGATGGCTACGTGGGTCTGCACGGCCCGCTCGAAGTAGCCCTCGTAGACGAAGATGTCCAGCGGAACGGCGGCCACCTCCGAGCTCTTCACCCGGCGCAGGGTGCCGGCGGCCAGGTTGCGCGGGTTGGCGTAGGGGATTTCCATGCTGGCGTTGATGGAGTCGAACAGGGGCCGGGGCAGGAAGATCTCGCCGCGCACCGCCACCGTGACCGGCCGGGCCAGGCGTAGCGGAACCGCGCCGATGGTGCGCACGTTGCCCGTGACCTCGTTGCCCACCAGGCCGTTGCCGCGGGTCACGGCCCGGTCCAACAGCCCCTTCTTGTAGTACAACACGATGGAGGAGCCGTCGATCTTCTCCTCCGCCACGAAGGACAGGCGCCGGCCGCTGGCCTTGCGGCATTTCTGGATCCAGGTGTCCAGCTCCGCGGCGGCATACGCCTTGTCCAGGCTCAGCACGGGCACGCTGTGGGGCACCTCGGGCAGCTCCTGGGTCAGGTCGCTGCCCACCCGCTGCGTAGGGGAATCCGGGCTGGCCAGATTGGGGTGCAGCTTCTCCAGCTCCAGGAGGCGGTCGTAAAGCCGGTCGTACTCCTGATCGCTCACCGAGGGGCGGGCCAGCACGTGGTACTCGTGCTGGTAGCGCCGCAAGAGGTCGCGGAGGCGATCGGCCTCCCGCTTGGGGTTATTCGACGTACTGGACGAAGGCATCCCGGAAGCCGCGGGCCCGGAACTGGTACAGCAGGGTCCCGCTCTCGTCGCGGTTCAGCGGCCCGATCAGCACCTTGTACAGCGGGGCCGCTCCGCTCGTGGCGGGCAGGATCTCCACCGTATAGCGGGCGTAGGCGCTGACCTGGCTGGCCAGCTTCTCCGCCAGGCCGAGCGTGGAATAGGCTCCCAGCTGCAGGTAAAAGGACTTGCGCGCCAGGGACTTGCCCGTGGGCTCCGTACCGGCGGTAGAGGGCACCACGGCCACGGCGGGCGCTTCAGGCTCAGGCGCCGCGACCTCGGGTTCCGGCGCCGGAATCGCGGACTCGCCGCCTGGCGCTGCGCTCAGCTCCGGCGCCGCTTCCACGATCGGCTCCTCGGGAACCGTCTCCGCCAAGGGCGGCTCCGCCGGCTGGGCGGGAAGCGGGGTCAGCTGAGCCTCCGGGGGTTCCTCGGGAACCTCGGCCGCCGGGGGGGCCTCGGGGGCCAGGGATGCCAGCTCTTCCTCCGGGGCGGCAGGCTCTTCCGCGGGCTCGGTGGCAGTGATCTCAGGCTCCGCGGCGGTGGCGAGTGCTTCCACGGGCTCTTCAGCGATAACAGGCTCAGGCTCAGGCCCGGGAGCGGGAGTCGCGACCTGCGGCGCCGCAGCCGGGGGCTCCTCGGCAGGCTGCTCCGGAGGCTGGAACAGGCGTTTCTGCGGAATTCGGGATGCCAGCTCTTCCAGGCGGCGCTCCTCCGGCCGGGCTGCCTCCGGAGGGGTCTGAGCCGCCGGGGGGACCGCCTCGGGGGGCAATTCGGCGCCGGGGGTGGTCGCCTCCGTCGTGGTCTCGGGCGCGGCGGGGGGCGCTTCCGCAATCGCGGGCTCGGGCGCCGGCCCTCCGGCAGGCGGGGCAAGAGGTGCGGTCGCCACCGCGGGGGCTTCCTCCTCCGGGGCCTGGGGCGCGGGTGCCACGGCGGCGGGCTCGGCGGGCGACGCCGCGGGAGCGGCCGGCGCCGGGGTCGAAGCCGCTGCCTGGTCCGGGGGCTGCAGCGCGGGTGCTGCGGAAGCCTCG
>Ga0154738_1131_pt4 | contig 9850 bp, 7 predicted proteins | sample Rifle2008BG16ft_FD_105746 | JGI IMG/M metagenome (GOLD analysis project Ga0154738, IMG submission 105746) | Spirochaetes bacterium RBG_16_67_19 | reverse complement strand
ATGTAGGCGCCGCCCGCCTCCGCCACATCCTCCCCCCAGACGCACACCCGCTGATCGCGGAGCATCTCCTCCATCAGGGCCTCGTTCACCGCATGGCGCGCTAGGATCTTGCCCTCGCTGTCCCGTGGGAAGATCCTCGCCTCCTTCAGCAGCTTCACCGTCTTGTACTTCGCCTCCAGCCCGTCGCTGGTCGACTCCTTCCACATGCCGTCTAGAATGTGGCGCGTGTCCGGGTCGCGGCTCTTGACCGCGCGCAGGGTCTGCAGTTCGATGTTCTTACGCGTGCGGTTCCACTCCTCCTCGGCCTGGGCTTCCGTCAGGATTCCGTTCTCGACTAGCTGCCCCTTGAACCACTCCACGGGATCCGTTTTTAGCCAGGCTTCCTTCTCGGCGTCGGTCCGGTAGGAAGTCCCCTTGTCCTTGAAGTTGTGCCCCCAGTGACGGTAGGTCTCCGCGTCGATCAGCACCGGACCCTCACCCTGCAGGCAAAGCTCTTTGGCCCGCCGCAGGGCATCCCGCACGCTCAGCACGTTCATCCCGCATATCGTCTCCGCGTGCATGCCTTCCTTGTTGTACCCCGCCCCGCGCTGCGACAGATGCTCGATATCTGTCACCTCCCCCTTCTGCTGACCGGTGTACCCGTACTGGTTGTTCTCCACGAAGTAGATCACCGGAAGACCATGGTCGAACTGCGCCATGGTCGAGAAGTTCATCGACTCGTGGGCGATCCCGTTGTTCATCGCCCCGTCTCCCACGCAGCACACCACCACCCGCTTCTGCGCCAGCAGGTCCACCGCCAGAGCGGCTCCCGTGGCAATCCCCATGCTTCCGCCCACGATCGCGTTGGCTCCCAGATTGCCCACGCTGAAGTGGGCGATGTGCATCCCCCCGCCCCGGCCCTTGCAGTATCCGGACTCCTTCCCCAAGAGCTCGGCGATCGTGCGGTAGAGGTGATAGTCGTTCGCCGCCTCCCGCAGGTCCCGATACTCGGATAGAGGGAACTCGTTCTGCTCCGCGTCCTGCACGAACTCTTTCAGGGCCGTCTCGTCCATCTCCAGCAGGGCATACAGGCCCTTGTTGATGCAGTGCCCGTGGCCCCGGTGGTTGCTGGTGATGTAGTCCTCCCGCTTCAGCACCGACATCGCCCCCACCGCGGTGGCTTCCTGCCCCACGCTCAGGTGCGAGGTCCCCCGGTATTCGTAACCCTCATAGGGCACGAAGCGCTTGACCTCCAGGTCGCGCACCATGTATTCCACATTGCGCTGCAGCAGCATCGCCCGGTACAGCCCCAGCGCCTCCTCCCGCCCGATCAGCCCCCGCTCCAGCTCCTCGCGCAGCGTCGGGGTGTAGCGAAAAAGCGTGATCTCGGGCAGCGCCAGCTTGCTGGGCCGCGCGTCACAGGGCAACACGTCGTATGATTTCATCTTAACTCTCCTAGTCCGCCGGTCGGGTTCTGCGCTTCGCTTTTACCATAGACAATGGGATGATATCTGAAAGCCCCCAGCGAGTCAACCTTCGTGCGGTAACGTACTTGCCTGCCCTTAGCGGGTCTGGTCAGATCCGCACAATCCTTTCAATAATATAGCACCTTCGCCGTCGCAAAGGCCGCCTTGAAGAATCGCCAGAAAATCCAGCATTCGCCAACATTTTTCTTGACAACTTAGTGCGTTAATGTTTCACTGTAGGCAGTTTTGAGATTGCGGTTGGTTATTGGGTCGCCGGTTCCCCGAGATTTGCCAGGAGGACGAACGAGCGACGTTTCGGGCGAGAGGGGGTGAGGCCGACAAGGAATTCTTGGTGCGGATTTCCTGGGCAGTTTCTTTTGCAGCATTTAAAACCTAATCAAGGAGGCCGTATGTTCCGAGAGAGAATGTCGAGAAGGAATTTCTTGAGCACCGCCGGCAAAGCCGCTCTGAGCGGCGGGCTGCTGGTGGCCGTCGGCGGAATCGTCTCCAAGCCCAAGGTCTGGGCCGGGGGCAGCAATGAAGCGACACAAGCTGCCAAGAAAGCCGGTGGGGCAGATCTCTGGAGGCAGTATGCGGGCACAAAGCTCATCTTCATGTCCGAGAACACCCCCCCGTCCTCCGCCATCAAAGCCCGGGCCAAGGAATTCTTCGACCTGACCGGAATGGAGATCGACATCCGCCAGGACGTGCTGTCGACCGTTCAGGAGAAAGTCGGCATCGATTTGAAAGGCGGATCGGACGCCTATCATTTGAACTATGCTCAGGACAAGCCCATGGGGACGCTGTTCGCGGACTATTGGGCGGACATGAGCCAGTTCATGAACGATCCCACTTTGCCCCAGGATCCGGAAGGTTACGATTTGGACAAATGGGGATACCGCTGGCTGGACGTGTGCGGGAAATTCTACGAATCCAGCAAGATCGTGGCGCTGCCCTACGACAACGCCGTGGCCGTCATGTTCTATCGGCTGGATCTTTTCGAAAAGTACACCAAGGAGTTCGAGAAGCAGTTCGGTTACCCGCTCGTATACACCAAAGACACCACCTGGAAGAACATGCTCGACTTCATGAAGTTCTTCAACACCGGGAAATACGGGGTGGAGTACGGCTACGGGTTCCAGGGCCTCGAGGGCTGGGCCGGCCAGCTCGACTTCCAGCGGCCCCTGTACGCTCATGGTGAATGGCAGGAATGGGACATGCCGGATCAGTTCCTGGGCACCAGAAACCCGGGTCCCTCCCGCTGGGGTGACGACCAGTCGGTCATGACCCTCGGCAAGATGCAGCAGCTCTACAAGCTGGCCCACCCGGAGAGCCTGAGCTGGGACTGGTCAGGCGTGAACAATGCCTTCCAGACCGGCAAGGTGGCCATGTGCGTCAACTACGGCGAGTTCGCGGCCTCCGTGGAGGACCCGAAACAATCCGTGGCGGCTGGCGGGAAAGTAGGCTACGGGATGGACCCGAAGGGCGAGCCGAGCTGGATCATCAACGGCAAGAAGGCCGTAAACGCCACCAACTACGGCATCGGCGGCATCGCCATCAACGGGAACCTTTCCAAGGACATGCAGCGGGCTGCCTGGATCTTCACCGTTTGGGCGACCTCCAAACCCCTCCAGATGTCGGTGCTCAAGGAACTGGGCGGCACTCCCACCCGGATGAGCGTGCTCACCGACCCGGAGGTCGTGAAGGCCATGAAGCGGCCTACCACGATGCCCAACGCGCTGACCTATCCCCCGATTCTGGAGGCGGTCAAGGCGCCGCACGTGGTGCCGGGGCCCAAGATCCCCAAATGGAACGAGTACGCGACGATTCAGTGCATCGAGATCGGCAGGTGCATGCAGGGCCGGCAGGGGCCGGAAGAGACGGCCAAGATCCTCAAGAAGAAACTGGATACGATGCACGGCGTGTAACCGCGCATCGCCGCTGTGGGTGCGGCAACTGCGCACCCACAGCAATTCTATTTTCATTACTAATCTCGATGTGGAGGAAAACTGTGTCAAAGAAAGACACAAACGCGCGTGAGCTTCCGGCTCTACACAGAAAAATGTTCGGCATGAGTTTCTATGGCTGGATCCTCATGCCGGCGGTCATCCTGCTGGCGTTTATCACATTGTACCCGTGCTTCTGGATGATCGTGATGAGCCTGCTGAAAGTCTCCACCCGCCCTGGAATGAAGAACGAGTTTGTGGGCTTGGCCAATTACGCCGGGCTTTTCAAGGACTCGCTTTTCCTGCAAGGCTGGGTCATCCAGGGCAAGTACGTGGGCATCTCCCTGGTGGTGGAGTTCATTCTAGGCTTCGCTATCGCCCTGTTTCTGAACAATCTGAAGCGCAGCGCGAACGTGATCACCACGATCGTCCTCGTTCCCATGATGATCGCGCCGGTGGCCGTGGGGTTTCTGTACTTGTATCTTTTCAACTCCTCCTTTGGCTGGTACTACTGGTTCCTGCGGTCAATAGGGATTCTGCGCCAGGGCAGTATACTCGGCGACATGAACTGGGCGGTCGCGGCTATAATCATCGCCGACGTGTGGGAGTGGACGCCATTCATGGCGCTGATCTTCCTGGCGGGATTGAAGAAGGTGCCTCTCGACCAGTTGGAGGCCTCCAAATGCGATGGGGCTCCGCCGATCCGGCGTTTCTTCGACGTGGTGCTGCCGAACATGGTTTCGGTCATTGTCATCGGGGTGCTCATCCGCTTCATGGACATCATGCGCTACATAGACACCATCTTCGTCATGACCACGGGCGGCCCGGCCGGCGCGACCAAAACGGTGAGCTACTACCTGTTTGACGTCGCCTTCCGGTTCTTCGATCTGGGACGGGGAGCGGCGCACGGCTTCGTGCTCCTGCTGGTCACGATCATCATCGCCCAGGCCTTCGTCAATATCATGAAGAAGAAGGGAGTACAGCGATAATGGCAGCTAAGTCTCGGGAAACCAAGGCGCCCAGGAAGGCGGCCGCGGGAGCGCAGGAGACCATCGTTCACAAGAGGACGCCTTTCATGAGGATCCTCACCGTCGTCCTGCTCGCCGTCTGGATCGTGTGGACGCTGGCCCCGCTGCTCATCACCGCGCTTTCCTCCTTCAAGACAGCGCGGGAAGCCTTTGCCACGCCAACCTACGGGGATTGGAAGGGAGTCTGGAACATTTTCCGCTTCCAGCCGACTCTCGTCAATTTTAGGACATTGTTCTTGATTGAGGGATTCTGGCCGTACATCTGGCATGGCTTCGTGGCTTCGATCGGCTCCGCCCTTATCGCCGTGGTCATGGGCACCCTCGGCGCCTATGGCCTGTCCCGCGGTAAGTTCAAGAGGGAAGGGGATATCTCCTTCTGGATCATCTCCACCCGTATGGCACCAGCGGTGGTGGTGATCGTGCCCCTCTACTACATCTTCCGCAGAATCGGGCTGCTCTCGACGCTGCCCGGGCTCATCGTCGCCTACACCACTTTCAATCTTTCCTTTTCGCTATGGCTCATCAAGGGCTTCTTCGACGACCTGCCGGTGGAGATCGAGGAGGCCGCCTTTGTCGACGGCGACAGCCACTGGGCGGTGTTCACCAAGGTAGCCGTACCCCTCGCTGCTCCCGGCATTGTCGCGGCCTTCGTCCTGTGCGTGCTCATGTCCTGGAACGACTTCCTGTTCGCCGCGGTGATTGGCGGGCACAGGGCCAAAACGGTACCGGTGGGAATCACCGAGCTGCGCACGACGGTGGAGGTGCTCTGGGGGCCCATCAACTCGGCGACGATCATCCTGATCATACCGATGATCGCCCTGGGGGTGCTCATCCGCAAGTACCTGATTCAAGGTCTCACCATGGGCGCGGTGAGGGAATAGCTATACAACAAAGAGAGGTCAGAAGTAATGGCAAGAGTAAGACTGGAGAAGGTCTGGAAGCGGTACGGGTCGGTCGAGGCGGTAAAGGACCTGAGTCTGGAATGCCAGGATCGGGAGTTCCTGTGCCTGCTCGGACCCTCCGGGTGCGGCAAGTCGTCGACTCTCAGGATGATTGCCGGGCTGGAGTTCATTTCCGAGGGCAGCATCTATATCGATGACAAGGTCGTCAACAACGTGGATCCCTACAAGCGGGACATCGCCATGGTGTTCGAAAGCTACGCGCTTTACCCGCACAAGAAGGTTTTCGAAAACATGGCCTACCCCCTGCGGGTGCAGAAGCTGCCCGAGGCGGACATCCAGAAGCGCGTGCGGCGGGCGGCGGAGATCCTGGACATCGCCGGGTTGCTGGAGCGCTGGCCGCGGCAGCTGAGCGGCGGCCAGAAGCAGCGCGTGGCCATCGGGCGCGCCATCGTGCGCGATCCCAAGGTCTTTCTCCTGGACGAGCCGATCTCCCACCTGGACGCCAAGCTGCGCACCCATATGCGCGGCGAGCTCAAGCGGCTACATCGGGACCTGGATGCGACAATGATCTACGTAACCCATGACCAGCTGGAGGCCATGACAATGGCGGACCGCATTGTGGTGTTGAACCTCGGCGTGCTCCAGCAGGTCGGGACTCCCGATGAGGTTTTTAACCACCCGCGAAACAAGTTCGTGGCCGGGTTCCTTGGCGATCCGCCGATGAACTTCATCCCCAGCCAGCTGCAGAAGAAGGGGAAGGGGTACAAGGTCGTCCACGAACAGTTCACCCTGGAGTTGCCCGACAGCATCAGCCGCAAGCTCATTGCCAGGCAATCCTCCGACTCGGTGGAAGTCGAGCTGGGGCTCCGACCGGAGTCCTTCGATCTTTCCAGCAAACAGCCGGATGGCTGCGACATGCAAGGCAAGATCTACGTCACCGAGCCGCTGGGCGAGGACGTCATCATCGATATCACTCTGGGGAATGAGAAAATCAAGGCCAAGACAGTCATCGGGCAGGCCTGGCAGATCGATGAGCCGATTTACATGCGGGTCAAGCACGATCGCATCCATCTGTTTGATAAAACCACGGGGGAGAGCCTGCTGATGTAGATTGCGGGCGCTCCTGCGGATGAGCTAGAGGGTAACAGGCGGCGGCAGAGAAAGGAGCGTTCTGATGGCCAAGTATTACCTGGGTTATGACTGCGGCACGATGGGCACCAAGGTGGCGATCTACGCCGACGACTCTACGCTCATAACCGAGGCTTACCGCCCTCATGAAATCATCTACCCCAAGCCCGGATGGGCGGAGATGGAACCCAACCAGTTCTACCGCGTGGTCGCCGAGGGGATCAAGGAATGTCTGCAAAAAAGCCGCATCGATTCCAAGGACGTGAGGGGTATTTCCTGCAGCGGGGTGATCTGCGGCTTTCTGCCCATTGACGCGGACTGGAATCCGGTCGGCCCCTACATTCCCTATCTGGACGGTCGGGCGAAGGACGAGGCCAGATTCGTAGCCGAGAAGCTGGAGCCCGTCTGGGCGGAGGAGAGCGGTAACGCGGACATAGGCGCCTACATGCCGCCGATGTTCTGCAAGTGGCTGCTGAAAAACAGCCCGGATTTCCGGAAAAAAGCCCGCAAGCTGGTGACTGCCGCGCACTACGTCATGGGCAAGCTTGGGGGGCTGGCGGCCAAGGACGCTTTTATCGACTGGGCTCACATGTCCGGGTGGGTGATCGGGTTCGACGCGCACAAGCGCGACTGGTCCGCCCGGCAGATGAAGACCCTCGATATCCCCTTTGAGCTTCTGCCCCAAGTGAAAAAGCCCTGGGAGGTGGTAGGGGAGCTTTGTCGCCGCGAGGCGCAGGACCTGGGACTGCGCGAGGGCACGCCGCTGGTGGCGGGCGCCGGGGACATCATGCAGTCGAACCTGGGCTCCGGGATCGTGGACACGGAGACCTGCTCGGATGTCGCCGGCACCGCCTCCATTTTCACCTTCACCGTGAAGGACTTCACCAGGGAGGTGACCGACAAGAAGGTGATCATCAATGCGATGAGCACCCTGGACGACCAATACATGTATTGGAGCTTCATCCCCGCCGGCGGCCTGAGCCTGCGCTGGTTTCGGGACGACGTCGTCGATGACAAGGGGAACGAGGACTTCTACGATCAGATGAACAAGCTCGCCGAGAAGAGCCCGATCGGCGCGGAATACTCCTTTTTCTTCCCCTTCCTGCAGGGGCGCAGCTCACCCGCCTGGCCGAATGCGTCGGCCGCTTGGCTGGGGCTGCACGGCTCGAATAACCGCGGCACCCTGTGGCGTTCCATGCTGGAATCCATCGCCTTCGAGTACCTGTCCTATTCCGATATCCTCCGGAGCGTCGGGGTGGTGTTGAAGAGCGTGGTGGGCACCGGCGGCGGCAGCAAGGGCCGGTTCTGGAACCAGATCAAGGCCGACATCCTGAACGCGCCCTATTCCACCCTCCAGCGCACGGAAGGGGCGGTGCTGGGCAACGCCCTCCTGGCCGCCTATGGGGTCGGCGACGTCAAAGACCTGAAGAAGACCGTTCGCCAGTGGGTGAAGTCGAAAGAGACCTTCCAACCGATACCGGAAAACAACAGGGCCTACCGGAAGATCTACGAGATCCGGCAGGAAATCCTGAACGGTCCGCTACGCGAGATATTTGACAAAATCGCCGCTCTGCATGCCGGCGATCTGCACAAGTAGGCTGAATAAGGGAGGAGCGGGGAATGGCTGCCAGGATCTATATCGCCGGATTGGATATCGGCACTACGGGCGTCAAGGCCATGATCGCCGATGCGGATGGCCAGGTGCTCGGCATCGCCTATCGGGAGTATCCCTGCGCCTACCCGTCTCCGGGCTGGGTGGAACAGGACGTCGAGCTTATGTGGGGAAAAATTTGCGAGGTCTGCAGGGAAATGCTGGCCTCCACCGGGGTGGATCCGCGCGCACTGCAGTCCCTGGGCATCTCCAGCCAGAGGGGCACCTTCATTCCCGTGGACAAGCAGTTGAAGCCCCTCATGAACTCCATCGTCTGGGCCGACGGCAGGGCGGATCGGGAAGTGCGCTGGATTGAGAAGGAAATCGGCGCCGAAAACTACCATCGCCTCAGCGGAGTCCCGATCTCCGGCATGTGGTCTTACCCGAAAATGAAGTGGTACATCGACCAGCGCAAGGAACTGTTCGACAAGACCTACAAGATCCTCAACGGTCAGGAGTATTTCCTTTATCGGCTAGGGGCGGAAAGCCTCAGCACCGATCCGGCTTCCCTCACCCTGAACGGGATGATGGATGTCGCCCGCCTGGATTGGGGCGCCGAGCTGTGCTCGAAGATCGGGCTGCCCATGGAGCTGCTTCCGGAAGTCGGGACGCCCGCCCGGAAGGTCGGGGTGGTCTCGAAGAGAGCCTCCGAGCAAACCGGACTGGCGGCCGGGATGCCGATCGCTATCGGGGCGGGGGATCAGCAATGCGCGGCCATAGGGGCGGGCATCGTCCGGGAAGGGATGGCGGAGATCACCATCGGCACGGCCATGGTCATGGTCGCCCATATCGATTCCCGGAAAGCCGATCCGAAGAGGACCGTGCTGATTGGCGGATCGGGCATACCCCACAAATGGGACATGGAGGGCTTGACCTTTACAGCGGGTGCGGCCCTGCGCTGGTGGCGCGACACCTTCGGCGGCGAGGAGCAGAAAGCCGCGCAGTCCCTGGGGTTGGACGTGTACGACCTGATCACCCTGGAGGCTTCCAAGAGCCCGGCCGGCAGCCGGGGGCTGATGTTCTATCCCTGCTTCCAGGGCCAGGTGACCCCCACCTATCACGATTTCGCCAGGGGCGGATCGATCGGGCTTTCGCTGATCCACGACCGCAAGGACGTGGCCCGGTCGGTGCTGGAGGGCGTGGCTTTCGAAACCAAGATGGTCATCAGCGCCATGGAACAGGTGCTGGGAAAACCCTTCGACGTGCTGCGCCTTTCCGGAGGCGGCTCCAAGTCCGGCTTATGGAACCAGATCCAGGCCGACATCTACGGCCGCACGGTGGAGCGGCTGAGGGTCAGCGAATGCACGACCCTGGGGGCCACGATCCTGGGAGCCGCCGGGTGCGGCGTGTTCCGCTCCGTGGAGGAGGGGGTGTCCCGGATGGTGTTTCCCCTGGACAAAATCCAGCCGGATGAGGGCAGGAGACAGCTTTACGGCGAGCAGTTCGAGCTATACCAGCAGGCCTTCCTCGCACTCAAGGACAACGGGGTGTACGAGCGCATCGCCGGTTTTCAGAAGAAGCACTGGGGTTGAGCTTGAAGGTCGGAGTGGCCCAGATCCGCTTGCTGGAGAGCGTGGCGGGCAACCAAAGCACGATCCTGGCCTTCATCAAGGAAGCCGCCCGCCAGGGAGTGGAGGTCCTCAATTTCCCGGAAACGGCGCTCACCGGATACCGCTTTGAGAGCTTCGCCCAGGTCGATTTCGAGGAGGTGGAGGCGGCGCTGGCGGATATCGGCGGGCAGCTGCGCGGC
>Ga0154738_1115_pt1 | contig 9945 bp, 9 predicted proteins | sample Rifle2008BG16ft_FD_105746 | JGI IMG/M metagenome (GOLD analysis project Ga0154738, IMG submission 105746) | Spirochaetes bacterium RBG_16_67_19 | reverse complement strand
CCGTGACAGGCGAAATTCCCCTGCAGCTCAACTGCCGCAAGCAGCCGTTTCTCGCCTCGCTGGAACAAGGGACACTGCCGCGAAACGTTATGTACTGGATCGATTCCGGCGTGGGGTCGGTGGCCGAGGCCAACGCGATCATGGAAAAGGTGTACGAGTATTGAAGACAGGAGGGGTGAGCAGCATGCCCAAGCTTCCGCAACAGGAGTACCGGACCCGTGTCCAGAGGCTCCGTGAGGTGATGAGCCGCGAGGGAACGGACATTTTCATTATCTACGGGGACGAGTACAGGAGGGAGAACCTGCGCTATGTCGCCAACTACTGGCCGATATTCGAGCGGGGAATGCTCTTCGTAGGCCTCGAGCAGGACCCCATCCTACTGGCCTCTCCCGAGTGCGAGCACCTGGCCCGGGAGATGTCCCCGTGGCCCGACATCCGCCTGGTCCGCGAAGTGGGCATGTCCTACGTGCCGGAGGAAGTGGATTTCACGAACATAAAGTTTACAACCGTACGGGAGGTGGTTTCCGAGCTGCGGCGAGGCAAGAAGAAGATCAAGGTCAAGATATGCGGCCTGGACGCGATGTCGGTGGTCCTGTACGACCGGCTGAAGTCCATGATCACGGAGGCGACCGTGGAGAACGGGGACGCGGTTCTCTACGCGCTGCGCCTGGTCAAGTCGCCGAACGAGATCCAGATGCTGAGAGAGGCCTGGCGGATTTGCGACGCCGGCTACAAGGCCGTACTGGAGGCAGACATCGTCGGCCTCACGGAAAACCAGGCGGCCGCGATCGGTGAGAAGGCGGCCCGGGAGGCCGGCGCGGAGCACGTCGCCTTTTCGATCTTCTGCTCGGGCGAGCGGACCAACACCGTGGTCGGCCGTCCGTCCCAGAAGGTGATCGAAAAGGGCGACATGATCATGTACGCTCTGGCCGTGCAATATGAAGGCTACATCGCCTCGGACGAATGGCCTTTCGTGGCCAACCACAAGCCGAACGGCAAGCAGGCCGAGTTCATCCATCATTTGGTGAAGGCGGAGGACCTGGGGGTCAGGAGCATTCGGGCGGGGGTGGTGCAGGGGGAGGTGGTGCGCAAGATCCGGGAATACTTCCGCGACAACGGACTGGAACCATACGACCTGTACCCGCCGATCCACGGCAACGGCCTGGCCGAGGCGGAGTCTCCGTACCCGGACGAGAAGACGCAGGCACCCTTCGCGGCCGGCGTCGGTTTCAACTTCGACGTGAGCCTGTTCGGCCATCCGGTGGCGGGTTCCAACCGCATCGAGGAAGGGTTCGTGGTCACGGAGGGCGGCCTGCTCGCCCTGTCGCCGCTGATCAGTTCGCTGCGGGAGGAATACTTGGGGGGCCAGCGGCCCGGAAGGGAGGTGAAGTCGGCACAGGAGGATCCGCAACCCGCATTGGATTCGAAATCATAGAACCGGAAAGGAAGGAAGGAGGCATCGATGATGAAGAAGAAAGGTTTCCTGGTGCTGGGCGTGCTCCTGGTGTTGATCATGCTGCCTGCCCTGGCAGGGTTCGCGCAGAAGGTCACTCTGAAGGTGATGAACTACGCGCAGGTGGAGAAGGCCTTCGTGGTGATAAACCAGGAGTTCGAGAAGAAACACCCGAACGTGAGCATCGACTACGAGCCCACCCCGTACGACACCTACCAGCAGAAGTACGGGGCGATCATCGCCACCAAGAGCGGGCCCGATGTGATGATGAACGAGCTGTTTTGGTTCTACGACACGGCGGACGCGTACGTCCCCCTCAACGACAAGCTCAAGTCCGAGCCCAAGGTTTTCGAGGATCTGCTGGCCTACAACATGATGTACCGCTACATGGATCCCCAGGGACCGCTGCTGTCGCTGCCGATGAGCTACAACGGCAACGTCATGTACTACAACAAAGAGATCTTCAAAGAGGCCGGACTGGATGCAGACAACCCGCCGCGGAGTTGGGACGACTTCGGCAGGGCCTGCGAGGCGGTCAAGAAGATCGGCAAGGCCGCCATGGCCATGGCGGGCGCGCAGGAAGTTCCCTTGCTCTGGAGCTGGCCGGAAACCCAGAAGAACTTCTGGAAGAGCGATCAGGATATCCTGGAGTACGGCCGCGGCAAGATCCCGTGGACCGATCCGCGGATGCAGAGCGGTCTGAAGCTCTTCGCCTCGATGGCCGACAAGGGGTGGTTCCAGGAGGGCTGGCAGTCGATCCAGGGCATCCCTGACGCGCTGGACTTCTTCTCCAGCGGGGGGGCCGCTTTCATCGGCGGCATCATCTCCGACGTGGCCAACTGGAAGCAGTTCGAAGGCGCCCTGGGCCAGGACAAGGTCGGCGTCATGCTGTGGCCGGCCGTCAATCCGGGCAACCCCATGATGAAGAAGTTCAGCGGCTTCCAGGGGTTCCAGCACGGCATTGCGAAGTGGAGCAAGCATCAGAAGGAAGCCTGGGAGTACATCAAGTTCCTGGCCAGCGCCGAGGGCGGGAACCTGTTCCTCAAGCACGCCGGTGGTCAGCCGATTAACAAGAAGTTCGACAGGAGCATTGCCGGCACCTCGCCGAACTTCGCCAAGATCCAGCAGCTCATCCCGAACAACTTGGTCCAGGTGGTTCTGTTGATGAGTTCCCGCGAGATCGATGCGCTGGCCCGCGGCTGGGCGCAGTACGGAACTGGCGACATCACCATCGAGGAATGGACCAAGATGCTGCAGGATGGACTAGACCAGTCGCGCGACAAGAAGCTGAAGTAGCAGCTAACGAGGGTGCACCCTGCCGGTATCGGAAGGGTGCACCCGTTCATCCGGAGGTGTGATCCTGTCAGACAAGACCGTACGCCTGGTTCGGAAGGCGGGAACCCTGAGGGTCTCACGACGCCGCAGCGACTATCTGTGGGGAGCCCTGTTCACCGTTCCGAGCATCATCCTGATCCTGGCCTTCAAGTACTGGCCCCTGTGCTTCGGAATCTTCAACAGCCTGCGCGCCTGGGCAGGCACGGAGCCGCACTACGTCGGCCTGGCCAACTACGCGCGGATGCTCAGTGACCCCATGGTGCATCAGACGTTCCTGAACGCCCTGAAGACCGCGCTGACTCTGCCGGCGTGGATCCTGCTGCCCATGGTGGTGGCTTTCCTCGTGTACCAACGCACGCCGGCCTGGCAGTTCTTCCGCGTGGTGTTCTTTCTGCCCTACACGATTTCGCCCGTGATCGTCGGCCTGATCTGGCGCCAGATCCTGCACGTGCAGGGGCCGCTGAATGCGCTGGTGCGCGCCATCAGCGCCGGGGCGCTCTCGCCCGCCTGGCTCGGCGACAAGCACCTCGTCCTGTGGACGATCGACGCGGTGGTGCTGTGGAGCATCTTCGGTTTCGGCATCGTCACCTATCTGGCCGGGATGGCCACCATCGAAGAGGAGATCTTCGACGCGGCGGCCATCGACGGGGCCGGCTTCTGGACGAGATTGGCGCGCATCGTCGTCCCCATGCTCCGGCCCGTGATGGGCTACTGGGCCATTATCTGCACGGCGGGCATGCTGGTCTGGATGTTCCCGTACCTGCACTCCATGACCCGGGGCGGTCCCGGGTTCGCTTCGATGCTGCCCGACTACCTCGTCTACACCGTGGCCTTCACCTTCATGGAGCCAGGCTACGGGACGGCCATCGGCCTGGTGCTCTTCCTGTTCGTGGCCGTGATCTCGGGGTTCCAGGTCCGTTATATGTACCTGTCCGGGACGAAGAGATGACCAGGGACCTGCTGCGGCGCCGGCTCAACTCGGCCTGGATCACCGTCCTGCTGGCCCTGTTCGGGTTCGTGGCGCTGTACCCCGTATATTTCGTGATCGTCTCCTCCCTCAAGAGCCGGCGCGAGTACGTGTCCAATATTTTCGGCCTGCCTCAAGCGCCGAGTCTGGTCAACTACGCGGAGGTCTTTGACCGCTTCAATCTCTGGAAAGCCCTGTTCAACTCCCTGGTCACCACAGCCGGCGGGGTGGTGCTCTGCGTGGTCCTGGCCCTGGTGCTGGCCTACGCGGTCACCAAGATGCGCCTGCCCTTCCGCAACTTCATCTTCGTCTTCGTGATCGGCACGCTGGTGCTGCCCGTGCAGACCATCCTTTTTCCCCTCTACCAGACGCTGATCGATCTGCGCTTTGTGGGCCAGTACTGGGGCCTCATGATAGCCTATGCCACCTTCGGGCTGCCTCTGTCCGTCTACCTGCTGGCGGCCTACTTCAAGGGCATCCCGGACGAGCTGCTGGACGCGGCGCGTGTGGATGGCGCCACGCACGGGCAGATCGTCGCTCGCCTGATGGTACCCCTGGCCATGCCGGCAGTGGCCACGGTCGCCGTCATCGATACGCTGCATTTCTTCAACGACCTGCTCCTGCCGCTGCTCATCCTGCCGAGCTCCAGAAGGACGACGCTGATGGTGCACATCATGCTCTTCCGGGGACAGAACGACCTCAGCGTGCCCCTGCTCAGCGCGGGGCTTTTTATCGCCATGCTGCCGGTCCTCATTGCCTACCTGGTGGGCCAGAAGCAGCTGATCAAGGGCCTGACCGCCGGGGCGGTCAAGTAGGAGAGACCATGGCTGTAATGACCGTGCGCGGCCCGGTGCCCAAGGAAGCGCTGGGGGTAACCCTGACCCACGAGCATCTTTTCATCGACTTGCGGTGGGCCTGCCTGCCGCCCGCGGGAGCGGTGCAATCGGCGATGCTGGAGGAGCCGGTCAGCATGCGCCGCCTGGGCGCGTTGCGGCGCGATCCCATGGTGATGAAGGACAACCTGCTGTTCTCGGATCCGGAGCTGATGGCCGCCGAGGCCATGGAGTTCAAGAAGGCCGGGGGCAGCACCATCGTGGACCAGTCCAGCGTCGGCACTGGCCGTTCGCCCGAGGCGATCCGGAACCTCGCCAACCTCACGGGCCTGAACGTGGTCATGGGCTGCGGGTTTTACCTTTATAGCTCACTGCCCGAGGCGATAGTCAATGCCAGCGAAGCGAAGCTCGCGGAAACGGTACTGAAGGAAATTCGCCTCGGCGTGGGAGAAACGGGTGTGCGGCCGGGCATCATCGGCGAGATCGGGGTCAGGCCGGACATCGAAGACTGGGAGCGGAAGTCGCTGCGCGTGGCGGCCCAGGCCCACCGCGAAAGCGGGCTGCCGATCTCCGTCCACGTGCAGGCCGTGCCTACGATACCCGGCTTTACCGGCGAGCCCAACGGCCTGCAGGCCCTGGACCTGCTTGTGGAGCACGGCGTCCCGCCGGACAAGGTCATCATTTCCCACACCGACGCCAAGATCCACCTGGGCTACATGAAGGCGATCATGGACCGCGGCGCCTACGCCGAGTTCGACCATATCGGCAAGGAGTTCTACCTCGATTCCGCCGACTTCATCATGGACAGCGACTGGGATCGCGTGCAGGCCCTGGCCGAGCTGGTTGCGGGCGGCTACGAGAAGCGGCTGCTCATCTCCCATGATTTCTGCTTCAAAATGGACTTGGTGGCGTACGGCGGGTGGGGGTACGCCCACCTTCTCAACAACATCGTGCCCATGATGGTCCGGCGCGGCATCAGCAGGCAGGCCATTCAAACCATCATGGCCGACAATCCCGCCCGCCTGCTGGACGTGGCAGGCAAGTACCACTAACTTTCGAGGAGACGGCAATGGCTCTGGAATCCTTCGAGGTCTCCAAGGACGACACCTTCGGCGACCTGCTCAACGACTACGAGAAGAAGCAGAAGACCAAGGTCGGGGTGTACGCCTGCGGCTACTTCGAGTACTGGCGGATGTACCCCAAGACGCTCGAGGCTTTTGTGCGCGGCGATCTGGAAAAGGTCCTGGGCCAGCTGCGGAAGCACCTCGGGCCGCAGGTCGAGATCGTCTGGCCGGGTCTGGTATCCACCCTCGACGAGGCGGACAGAGCGGGCCGGCTCTTCAAGAAGGAGAACATCGACCTGGTCCTCTTCGTGGCCTTCACCTATACGGTGGACGTCATCTCGCTGCAGTGTCTGCGCTACGTGGAGAAGGTCCCGCTGATCCTGTTCCTGAGGCAGAGCCACCGCGACATCGATTTCCAGGGCAACTACGAGCAAACCCTGCGCAACAGCGCGATGATCGCCGCCAGTCAGCTCACCGGCACCTTCCGCAAGATGGGCATTTTCGAGAACTTCGAAGTGGTGGTCGGCGCCGATTTCGAGGAGGAGCCCTATCGGCTGATCAGGAAGTACGCCGATGCCGTGGGGACCTACCACTACCTGCGGGAGCTGAACATCGGCATCATCGGGCACGTGTTCCGCGGCATGTTCGACCACGAGTTCGATCGCACTTCCATCACCGGCACCCTGGGGCCCCAGGTCATCGACATCCAGATTTCCCACCTCCTCGATCTATGGGAGAAGGTCACGGAGGAGGAGGTCGAGGAGTACGCCGGGCAGCTGGAGTGGGTGAGACGCTACCGCTTCCAGGACGTCAAGGAGGAGGAGTTCCTGCGCGAGTGCCGCTTCACCATCGCCTACAAGCGGCTCATCCGCCGCTTCCGCCTGGACGCCGTCTGCTTCCTCGGTCAGCACTACGTGGAGGTGAAGACGGGCTGCACCGGCTACCTGGCCAGCGTGGTCCTGGCCAAGGAGAAGCAGTACATGGCCAACACCGAGGGGGACGTCAACGGCCTGGTCATGATGTGCATCATGAACCGCCTGACGGGCCAGGCGCCGCTGTTCGGGGAGTGGGGGGAGTACGGCGAGAAGGAAAACGCCATGCAGATGATGATGCACGGCTACGGCGACCCGGATCTCGCCAAAGGGCCCGAGCACGTCAGAATCACGGCCACCCCGGAGAACTGGGGCCACCAGGGGAGCGGGCTCAGCGTGGAGTTCACCGCCAGGCCCGGCCCGGTGACCATCGGGCATCTGATCGACGATAAGCGCGACGGCTGGAGGATGCTGATCGGCAAGGGGGAGGCGATCGCCGCGGCGCAGAGCATCCCTTGCGAGGACGTCACCCTCCTGTACAAGCCTGAAATCCCCATCAAGGATTTCGTGCGGAAGATCCTGAAAACCGGCTTCGACCACCACGCGATCATTTGCTACGGCGACGTCACTCAGGAGTTGGGCTACCTGGCCGACCTGATGGGCGTGAAGAAGGACCAGGTGTAAATGAGCCAGCAGGTTCCGCTGCTGATCGCGGGCGGGACACTGGTCAGCAAGGACCACGACCGCCAGGCGGGCGATGTGCTGGTGGACGGCGAACGGATCGCCATCGTCGCGCCGCGCATTCCCGCTCGCCCGGGCTGGAAGCTGATCGACGCGGCCGGCAAGGTGGTCGCCCCCGGCTTCATGAACATCCACTCGCACGCCGACTTTCACCTCCCCATCCCGGAGCACGCCCAGCTGTACGAGCGGCTGCTCTGGCAGGGAATCACCACCAATGTTGGCGGCCAATGCGGCTTCTGCTTTTTTCCCCTTCGCCGCGAGCGGCGCAAGAAGCTGGCCGACTACCAGGGCTTCTTGTTGTACCGGGACATCGAGCCGGAGTGGGTTGACTGCCGGCAGTATTTCGACTTCCTGCAAGGACGGATGCTGTTCAACTATGCGCAACTGGTTGGGCATGGCACCCTGCGGGTCAACGCCGCCGGCTTCAGCGAGCGAATAAGCCACGAGCAGATGCAGGATATGACCCGCCTGCTCGAGGAGTCGCTCGACGCCGGCTGCTTCGGATTGTCGTCGGGACTGATGTACATGCCGGGAACGTTCGCGGCCACGGAGGAGCTCGTGGCCCTGGCCCGCGTGGCGAAACGCTACCCGAATGCGTTCTATGCTTCCCACCTGCGCGGCTATAGCGCCACCTACCTCGAAGCGGTCAAGGAGATCATCCAGGTAGGCCGAGAGGTGGGCTTGCCGGTACAAGTGTCCCACCTCGGCCCGTTTGGCGTGAAAAACGGCTACAAGATTCAGAAGGCAATCGAACTCATGGAGAAGGCCCGGCAAGAAGGCATCGACGTCGCCTATGACTCCCTCGGCTATTGCGGCAGCGACACTCTGGCAATCGCGCTGTTTCCTCCCAGCGCATACAGCCGCGGCCTCGACCGGTTTCTGGAAGACATCCGCGACGATTCCTTCTGGAACGCCCTAGTCGGGCGCCTGCGGGCCTACGTCCCGCAGTGGCCTTCCTGGGAAGGCAACGGCTGGACCGACAACTTCGTGGAATGCTGCGGCCTCGAGAACATTCACGTTCTGGGTTCCCGAGATCCTTCATTCATTGGCAAGAGCTTCGTGTCGCTCGCTGAGGATTGGCACCTCGATGCCTGGGAGGCGCTGCGCCGGGTGGTTTTGGCGGAACGGGCGGACTTCAAGATTTTCATCGATGGCATCGGCGGGGAGCTTTACGCCAGCCCCGAGCAGCCGAGCTTCGACGCCATGATCGAGCATCCCCTGTGCATCAACTCGGTCGATGAGGTCTTCGACCGCAGCGGAAGGTCGTGGCTGGAAGCATGGGGCTCTTTTCCCCATATCGTCAGACGATACGTCAAGGAGCGGAAGACGCTCGGACTGAAAACGGTTGTCGAGCGATTCACCTCACGAATTGCCGAGCGGCTCGGTATCGGGGACAGGGGCTACCTGCGGCAGGGATGCTTCGCCGACATCGTCGTGCTCGACCTGAATGAATACTCCGACCACCCGGCCCTGTTTGCGCAGGAACCAAAGCGCGCAACCGGTGTCGAGCAGCTGCTGATCAACGGGAAACCCGTCATCGAGAACGGGAAGCTGAACCAGGTCCTTCCCGGTCAATTGATCAGGAACTTGCGGTCGAAATGACCTCCGGCAGGGTCGAGGTCGATCACCAATCGCCCCGCTGAGGCGGCGTTTTCAGCCCGGCGTCTTCCAGAGCCCTTCGCGCAGGCACCAGCCGTGCTGCTTGTACAGTGCGGGGTTGTCCAGGCGATGCCCGACTTCCTTCAGGATCAGCTCCGCGGACTGTTCCAGGGTGCGCCGCCCCAGCTCCGCGGTGGCTTCCTGGGGCGGCAGCCTGCCCTCCACGCCCAGTACCGCTCCGCCCTTGGGGGGCAGCAGCCCCAGGTCCACGGTCTCGGGATGCAAAGCTAGCAGGTGCGAGGTCTCCCAGCCCGCCGCGTGGTCGCCGGCGTACGGGTAGCGGTCCTCCAGGAAAAGGTAGTCCAGGCAGGCCCAGGCCAGCATGCCGTGGTACTTGCTGTAGCGGCGCTTGTTGAACAGCTGCACGGCGGCCCGGGCGTGGTCGATCAGCGGGTAATGCCCGGCCACCAGCACGCCCAGCCGGAAGCCCAGGCTTTCCGCCTCGGCCAGGATGTGCAGCAGCAGGCGCTGGTAGTTGAGGACCTGCTCGGTGGCCGAGAAGGGCTGCTTGTCCGGCAGGAAGTTCTCAGGCGGCAGGCCCATGGCCCGGGCCACCTCCTCGTGCTCGGCCCCGGTGACGTCCACCAGGGATTCGCTGCGGGTCTCCCCGTAGTGCAGCGGGGGCAGGACCAGGCCGCCGCCGCGCCGGGCGCAGAGCACGGCCAGGCCCTCGGCCTGCAGGGTGTCCGCGCCCACGGGGTTTTGCGGGCCGTGCCATTCCAGGGTGCCCAGGGGCACGTAGGCCACGGGGCAGGCTTGGCGGCGTTCTACGATCTGGGCCGGTCGGAGCAGCCAGTAGCGTACTTCAGCTTCCATGGGGCCGATGATGCGCCGCCTCCCGCGCCGGGTCAAGCGCGCAGCGCCAGCAGCAGCAGGAAGAGGGCCGCCAGGTAGAGCACGGAGGCCAGGACCAGCAGGCGGAAGTCCCGCGGGCGGCCGCGGCGCACGGCCAGCCAGCCGACGGCCAGGTACAGCGCCCCCAGCAGGCCCGCGCCGCCCAGGTATGCGGGGCGGGAGAGGCCCGCGGGCACGGTTGCGAAGCTGGCCAGCACCAGCAGCACCTGGCTGCCGACCAGCACCC
>Ga0154738_1168_pt3 | contig 9952 bp, 8 predicted proteins | sample Rifle2008BG16ft_FD_105746 | JGI IMG/M metagenome (GOLD analysis project Ga0154738, IMG submission 105746) | Spirochaetes bacterium RBG_16_67_19 | reverse complement strand
CATCGCTTCAGGTCCAGCACGGTGAGCTGCAGGCTCTCCGTGTTCTGGAAGTAGTTGCGCCCCAGCCGATAGACCACGTCCACCGTGTCCCCGGGGGCGAAATCCTTTCCGGCCCGCTCGGCCGCGTTCCAGTACACCGCCGGCCATTTATAGCGGTCTGCGGCCAGAAGCAGCCGCACGTGGGCCGCCTCCTTGCGCCCCACGATCTCCAGGCTCTCGATGCGCGCCCCTCGGGTGAGCAGGGTCACGGGCGGGGAGGCCTCTCCGAAGGGCTCGAACAGCTCCACCACCCGGATCAACTCAGGGTTCAGGTAGGCAGGAGGCACCTCGGCGTCGATGCGGAGGTGGGACTCCTCCTGCGCAGGCGGCTGAAAGTCCCGGGCCAGCAGGAACAGGCGCGCCTCGAAACGGGGAAGCTCCTCGCTGGCCATGGTGAATCCGGCCGCGCAGTCATGGCCGCCGTAGTTGGTCAGCAGGTCGGCGAAGCGGTCCAGGAAGCCCTCCATGGAGAAAGGGCTGCGCAGGGAACCCACGGCTTTTTCCTGGCCGGCGGCAACCGCCAGAACGGGGACCTTGAAAAAACCGGAAAGCCGGGAGGCCAAGAGGCCGGTAATGCCGCGGGGAACAGAAGGGTCGGCCACATACACCAGCTTCTGCCCCGATCTGGACAGGCTCTGGTAGGCCTGGGACTGGCAGCGCTCCCAGGCCCGGTCCCCGAGGGATTTCCGCCGGGCGTTCAGCTCCAGGACCCCCTCGATCAGCTCATGGATCTCCCGGGGGTCAGAGCTCAGGAAAAGGCGCGCCGCCTTGGCCGGGTCGCCCATCCGCCCCGCCGAGTTCAGCACGGGCGTCAGCTGCCAGGAGACGTCCCGCACGGTCAGCCGCCTGCCATGCAGGTTCTGCCGGATCAGCAGCTCGCGCAGCCCGGCCCGCCCCAGGCGGTTCATCACTTCCAGACCCCGGCGCACCAGCAGGCGGTTCTCGTCGGTGAGCGGCATCAGATCGGCAATGGTGCCCAGCGCGGCCAGGTCCAGGACGGGCTCCAGGCTCTGCGCCAGGCCGTGCTTCCTCCAGCAGGCCCGGGTGTACAGGCCGGCCAGGGTGTCCAGCTCCGAGCTGCCGTCCAGCCTGGCCGGCGGCCAGCTCTCCCGCAGGCGCAGCAGGCTCTTGCCGGCCTGCTCGGGCAGCACCTCTCGAAGGAGCGGCTGGATGTCCTCCAGGGCGAAACCCGGATCGGCAGCCGCCCGGGCCAGGTTGGCGGCCTCCTCCTCGCCTTGCAGGACCAGCACGCGGCGCCCAGCCAGCGCCCTGGCCACCCGCGAGCGCTCGTAGCCCCCCTGCGGAACGCTGTCGGCGATCCGCTCCAGCGGGGCCAGGTTCACCAGATGCAGAGCCTCCAGGCTCAGGACGGCGTTGGCCGGGCGTGTGGCCAGCAGCCACAGGTCCTGTCCGTACAGTGGGGTGCGGGCAATGGCCAGCGCCAGCGCCAGCTTGGCCACCACTCCGCAGCCCGCCAGATCCCGGAACGGGTAGCGGGTGCCGCGCAGCTTGGGATCGATGAGGGCCAGCGCGTCCGGCAGGATTTCCGGCGGGTTGTGGTGGTCCAGGACAATGGTCTGGATGCCCCGCTGGCGGGCCAGCTCTATCTCGGCGGCGTTGCCGATGCCGCAGTCCACGGTGATCAGCAGGCCGCAGCCCGCGCCGGCCAGCTCCTCCACCGCCTGGCGGGAAAGCCCGTAGTCCTGGTCCCCTTCCGGAAGCTGCCAGCCTGCCTCCAGGCCCAGCCCGGCCAGCGTCTGGACCAGCAGAACGGTGGAGGTGATTCCGTCCACGTCGCTGTCCCCGAACACGTGCACCTTTTCTCCTGCGCGCGCGGCCGCCAGGATGCGCTCCACTGCCTTGTCCATGTCTTCCAGCAGGAAGGGATTGTGCAGCCGGGCCAGGTCCGCGTCCAGAACGAACGGCAGGGAGGAATCGGAGGCCAGGCCGCGGCGCAGCAGGATCGAGGCGCTGATCAGGTCCAGACCGTAGCGCCGCGCCGCCTCCCGGACTGCGCCGGGATCCAGCTCAGTCTTTTCCCAGCGCATCGGCGTCGATTTCCTCCAGCACCAGCTGCCGGGGCGGCGGCGCCTGGCCGGCGACGGTGACGGCCGCCTCCAACAGGCTGCGGGCCTCCTCCAGGCGCTGCGGGTCGCGGCCGTGCAGCAGGCACAGCTCCTCGCCTTCCCTAACCCGGTCCCCCGCGACTTTCAGGATCTCAATGCCCACGTCCGGCCAGACCGGATCCTCCTTGCGGGAGCGGCTGGCCCCCAACAGGCCGCTGGCCAGCCCGAAGCGATAGGCTTCCAGGCGAACCAGGAAGCCGCTCGCCCCCGCGCGCAGGGCCAGGGTGCGCGGGGCGCGAGGGCCCTGGTCCGGGTCCAGCAGGGCTTCGGTACGGCCGCCCTGGGCCTTCACGTTGTCCAGGAAGCTCCGCCAGGCGGAGCCGTCCCGCAGGCGCTGCGCGCACAATGCCTCGGCCCCCGATATATCGGGCGCCAGACCACCGAGCACCAGCATGTGGGCGGTGAGGCGCAGGGTGAGCTGCCGCAAGTCCTCCGGTCCCCGGCCCTGCAGGATCTCCACGCACTCGCGGACCTCCAGGAAGTTACCCACCATCCTGCCCAGGGGCTGGTCCATATCGGTGATCACCGCCCGGACCTGCCGGCCCAGGCTGGCGCCGGTGCGGGCCAGGGAGACGGCCAGGGCGCGGGCCTGTTCCCGGCTCTTCATGAAGGCTCCTGAGCCGCACTTCACGTCGAACACCAGGGCCTGGGCGCCCTCGGCGAACTTCTTGGACATGATGCTGGCCGTGATCAAGGGGATGGATTCCACCGTGCCGGTCACGTCCCGCAGGGCGTACAGCAGCCGGTCGGCGGGCACGATGCGCTCGCTCTGGCCGGTCATGGCGAAGCCGCAGGACCGCAGCACCTCCCGGAAGCGCTCCACTCCGAGGTCGGTGCGGTAGCCGGGGATCGACTCCAGCTTGTCCAGGGTGCCGCCGGTGTGGCCCAGGGCGCGGCCGCTCATCATCGGCACCACGCAGCCGCAGGCGGCGGCCAGGGGGGCCAGTACCAGGGAGACCTTGTCCCCCACCCCTCCGGTGGAATGCTTGTCCACCAGGGGGCCGGGCACCGAGCTCAAGTCGATGGAATCCCCCGAGGCGATCATGGCCCGGGTCAGGAAGCCGGTCTCTTCGAAGCTCATGCCTCGGAAGAACACGGCCATGGCCAGGCTGGAGAGCTGGTAGTCCGGCACCTGCCCGCGCACATAGCCGTCGATCAGGAACTCGATCTCTTCCCGGGAAAGGGCTCCCCCGTCGCGTTTCTTGACGATCAGGTCCACGGCACGCATGCGTCTCCCCTATTCCAGCGTCACGCTCTTCAAGGCCCGGTACTCGGCCCCCGCGGGCTTCAGAAACGATTGGAAGAGCACCAGGTGATCGGCCGCGAAGGGCACCTCGAAGTCCAGGAGGTCCTCCAGCCCATTGAGGTCCGGCGGCCCTCCGCCCCTGCGGGCCAGGGTCAGATGCGGCGTGAAAGCCCGGCCCTCCTCCTCCAGACGCACCCCTCCGCGCTGCAGCACCCCCACCAGGGCCTGCTGCAGCGCAACGATTTCCCGGGCGCCCTCCCGAACGGGGGTGTAAATCACCTTCGGAGAGCCTTTTGGCGGAAACTGCCCGAAGCCCCCGAGAGATGCGGCGATGCGGGGCACGGCAAGCTGCGGTGCCTCCAGCAGCGCCGCGATCCTGCCCGCCTCCGCCTCATCCCGCTCCCCCAGGAACACCAGGGTCAGGTGCAGGCCTTCCGGGCGCACCACCTTCAGGTCCCGGCCGTGAAGCCCGGCGATAGCCGTGCGCAGCCGGGCCAGCGTCGGCTCCGGGAGGGGGATGGCCAGGAACAGCCTCACAGGAACCCCGCGGCGCAGTCCAGGGTCTTGAGCGGCGCCTCCAGGCTGGACTGCACGAGCAGGTACAGGGCGGCGCGCAGGGCGGCGAGGGAAGCCTGCTCCAGGCCGACGGCGGAGGCCTGGGCCAGAGGCATCTCCAGGGTGGCGGCCAGGTATCGCCGGGCCCCGGGCGGAAGGCTCAACACCGCCCCGTCCCCCCGGCAGGAGGCGCACACCAGCGACCCCTCTTCACGCGTCACGAACACCGTCCCCAGCGGCTCGAAGCCCAGGCCACAGCGTCCGCATTGCTCCAGGTCCAGGCGGTGCCCGGATACGATCAGGAAGCGGGCCAGGAACTGCAGGCTCAAGGCCGGCTCCCTGCCCGCCGGCAGGCGGTCCAGAAGGCTCAGGGACCCGGCCAGCAGGTCGAACAGGGAGGAGCTCTCCTGCCCGCCGCCGTAGGACCTCAGGCAGGTTTCGGCCCACAGGGAGGCGGTGTAGAATTTGGCCACGCTGCGGCGCAGCTCGTCGTGCGCCTGGAGGCTCTCCACATCGGTGAGCTTGTACTGGTCCTTGACCGGGTCGTGGTAGAGGTAGGCCTTGAGCAGGTGGAAGGGCTCCGAAGCGGTGGCCAGGCGGCTGCCGAACTTCAGCGCCCCGTAGGCCATTACGGATAATAGGCCCCGCGCGGGGGTGAGCAGGGTCAGGGCCTTGTGGATTTCCCCCACCCGGGCCTTGCGCAGCACGATGGCGGGAGTGTTCGAGCTTCGCTGCATGCTGAGTCCAGAGACTCCATAGTATTGAGAAAGCCCTCAGGGGGCAAGGGGAGCCGCAGGAGGAGGAGGCGGGTTTGCTTGACTCCGGCCGGGTCGCTCACTATTTTGTTCCTCGATGGACGATACACAAATAATTCCAGCCAGCCAGGTCCTGCCGCTCAAGCTGCACGTCCTGCCGCTGCAGGGCAGCCCCATCTTCCCGGGCATTTTCACCCCGCTGATGGTCGCCTCCGCGGCGGACGTGCAGGTGGTCGAGCAGTCCCTCTCCGAGCACGGCTTCATCGGGCTGGTGCTCACCGAAAGCCCGGAGATGGAGAGCCCCACCGCGGAGCAGCTGCGCAAGGTGGGCACGGCGGCCAAGATCGTGCGCAAGGTCAACCTGCCCGACGGAGGCCTCAACCTGTTCATCTCCACCCTGAAGCGCTTCCGGATCAAGAAGGTCATGGCCCGCGAGAACCCGATCACGGTGGCCGCGGAGTACCTGGAGGACGTCAACTTCGAGAACGACGAGGTGCGCGCCCTGACCCGCTCCCTGATCGGGGAGATGAAGAAGATATCGGAAAACAACCCGCTGTTCTCCGAGCAGATGCGCCTGAACATGGTCAACATCGACCATCCGGGCAAGATCGCCGACTTCATCACCTCGATCCTGAACATTGACCGGGCCGAGCAGCAGAAGATCCTGGAAACCCTGGACGTGCACGAGCGCATGATGAAGGTCATGGTCTTCATCCGGCGCGAGCAGGAGCTGATGCAGCTGCAGCAGAAGATCATGCAGCAGATCAACGAGAAGATCTCCAAGAGCCAGCGGGAGTACTTCCTGAAGGAGCAGCTGAAATCGATCAAGAACGAGTTGGGCATGGCGGTGGACGCCAAGTCCAGCGAGTACCAGCGCTTCAAGGAGGCCATCGAAAAGCTCCCCCTGGACCCGGAGGTGCGCGAACCGGTGGAGCAGGAGCTGGAGAAGTTCTCCCTGATGGAGCCCAGCTCCGCCGAGTTCATCGTCACCCGCAACTACCTGGAGACCATCGTCAGCCTGCCATGGGGCGACTCCCCCGCGCAGGAGGTGGAGCTGGACAAGGCCCGGAAAATCCTGGACGAGGACCATTACGGCCTCGCGGACGTCAAGGAGCGGATACTGGAGTACCTGGCCGTGCGCAAGCTGAAGAAGGACTCCAAGGGCTCCATCGTCTGTCTGGTCGGTCCGCCGGGAGTCGGCAAGACCTCGGTGGGCAAGTCCATCGCCCGCGCCCTGGGCAAGAAGTTCTTCCGCTTCTCGGTTGGCGGGATGCGGGACGAGGCCGAGATCAAGGGTCACCGCCGGACCTACGTGGGGGCCATGCCCGGCAAGATCATCCAGGGACTGAAGATCGTCAAGGTCAAGGACCCCGTGTTCATGATCGACGAGATCGACAAGCTCGGGGTGTCCTACCAGGGCGACCCCTCTTCGGCGCTGCTGGAGGTGCTGGATCCCGAGCAGAACGTGGCCTTCCGCGACCACTACCTGGACCTGCCTTTCGACATCGGGGACATCCTGTTCATCACCACGGCCAACACCCTGGACACCATCCCCGCCCCGCTGCTGGACCGCATGGAGGTGATCCGCCTGTCGGGGTACATCAACGATGAGAAGGTGGCCATCGCCCGGCGCTACCTGATCCCCAAGAGCCTGGCGGCCAGCGGCCTGGCCAAGGGCTCGGTGGGCTACGACCGGGAGGCCCTGCTGGCCATCGCCGAGGGCTACGCCCGGGAGGCGGGACTGCGCAACTTCGAGAAGGCCCTGGACAGGATCCACCGCAAGCTGGCCCGCGAACACCTGCTGGGCGGGGGCAAGACGCCCAGGTCGATCGGCGCCGAAATGCTGGAGAAGTACCTGGGCAAGCCCTTGTTCCAGGACGAGGGCCTGAAGGCCATCGACCAGCCCGGCATGGCCGTGGGCCTGGCCTGGACCCCCCTGGGCGGCGCCATGCTGACCATCGAGGCCGTGGCCAACCCGGGCAAGGAGGGCTTCAGCCTGACCGGGCAGTTGGGCGACGTGATGAAGGAGTCGGCCAAGATCGCCTACACCTGGGTGCGGCACGCGGCCGACGGCTTCGGGGTGGGCAAGGAGTTCTTCGAGGAAAACCAGATCCACCTGCACGTGCCCGCCGGGGCCACCCCCAAGGACGGCCCGTCCGCCGGGATCACCATGGCTTCCTGCCTTCTTTCACTGGCCACCGGACGCCGCCTGAAGAGCAACCTGGCCATGACCGGGGAGCTCTCCCTGGTGGGGCAGGTGCTGCCCATCGGCGGCCTGAAGGAGAAGGTGATCGCGGCCAAGCGCAACAAGATCCGCGAGGTGATCTTCCCGGCCCAGAACCAGAAGGACCTTTCCGAGATACCCGAAAACGTGAAGAAGGGCATCCGCTTCCAGGCGGTGGAGCGCATGGAACAGGTGCTGGAGAAGGTTTTCGCCCGGTAGATCCCCGAGGCGCAGGGACTATCGTAGGGCTTCCGGCGGGATCGACAAGGCCCCCTGGCGCAGCACCCGGAAGGGGCGCTGGCTCAGGTCCACGATCGTGGAAGGCAGGCGGCCGGGCAGGTCCCCGGCGTCCACCACCAGGTCCACTACCGTTTCGAACTCCCCGAGGATGTCGGCGATGCGCCAGAGGGCCGGATAGCCGCTGCGGTTCACGCTGGTGGAATAAAGCGGGCGGTCCAGCTTCTCCAGCAGCAGCCGCAGCCGCGGATCGGCCGGGACGCGCAGGGCCACGCTGCCCTGCCCTGTCGGGAAGATCAGCGTGAGCGGACCCGGCCAGTATCCGGAAAGCCGGTCCGGCACGGCCGGCACCGCGAAGCGCGGCAGCCAGTGCGGGCCGGCGATCAACTGCAGGAAGGACTTCTCCCCGCGTCCCTTCAGCTCGCGGATCCGGTCCTGGCTGGCGGGAGCCGGCCCGACGATGCCGTAGATGGTGTCGCAGGGCATGATCACCACCCCCCCGGCGGAAAGGCTGTCCGCCAAACGCTCGGCCAGCCCCGGCTCAGCGGCGTCGATCTTCATTGAGCTGCTGCGGCCCCGCCTGACGGGATTTACGGGCGAACGACCAGACGGTGCAGGCGGCCAGCGGCAGGAAAATCCCCGCCAGCTTCCAGGGCCAGTCGCGCCGTTCCCGCGGGACCCGCACGCGGACCAGGGCGCCCAGGGTGTAGGAGCCGGGAGGCGAGGTGCGACCCTGGAAGCGGACCACGCGCTGATCTTCACGGAAATAGCCCAGCCGGCGGGCTTCCAGGGCCACGCGCTCGGGGTCTGAGCCCAGGGATTCCACCTCCCGGCGCAGCCCGGAATTGATGCGCTTCAGCTCCTCGATGTTGGCGCTCAACTGGGCACGTCCCGCCTCCACCTTCCGGTAGTCGCCCAAGCCCCCGTTCCCCCACAGGAACAGCGCCAGAGAGCGCAGCAGGAAACCTACCGAGAGCAGGAGCACCAGGCGCGCGGCCTTCATCCTATTACAATTTACGGCGGTTTGGCGCGGAGGCTTGAATCGCGAGGAACGCTTGCAAAAAGCGGGGGGCTGGCGGTAATATTAGATTAATAGGGATGGCTGTTTTCCGATAATATGAAGGATCATGGCTAAACCTCTTCCAGGAGAATCATATGGGAAGTAACGACCCTGCGGATCGCGAAGATATCGCCCTTTCTACCAGCGAGCTGGACGACGTGCTCAGCAGCGCGGAGATCCGCAGCGAATCCGGGAACGACGAGGAGTCCGGCCTGGAGAAGTACGGCATCTGGATCAAGGTCGAGCCGGAAACCCTGGAAAGCGGCTCGATCCTGGACGCGAGTCCGGCGGCCGGCTCCCGGTTGACCGCCGAGGAAGAGCAGCTGCTGGGCGAGTTGGAGGCCGACGCGGAGGAGCCCACCCTGGCCGCCCAGGCCGACATCCCTGTCGGGCTGCGCTCCGCCGGCGAAACCGCCGATTTCGAAGGACTGGAAAAGGACCTGCAGGAGCTGGATGCCTCCGGCGGGGAGGAACTGGACGAGGAAGTCGCCGACCTGGACCTGGACCTGGAGGAGATGTCCGCCGGACCGGGCAAGGAATCCGAGATCGAAGTACCCCTGTCGGACAACATCCCCGAGCTGGACAGCCTGGAGGAGGCCGCCGAACAGGAGCTGCGCGCCGCAGGCCCCGCTTCCTCCGACGCGATATTCAAAAAGATCGAGCGGGACCTCAAGCAGATCAAGCTGGAAATCCAGAATCTCAAGAAGGAGCTGGCCGGTCGGGGGACGGAGGCCGGGGGCGCCCACGCGGGCGCCGCGCCGGGCTTCTTCTCCGAGGAGGAGGACGACTCCATTGCCCTGACCGGGGACGAGCTGGACAACATCCTGAACACCGCGGAAATCACCGAGGAGATGGCCGGAGCCGGCTCCCTGGAAGACCTGCAGGCCGCCTCCCTTCCCGAAGAGGTGGAAGAGCTCTCGGAGCCAGACTTCTCCGAAAACCTCCAGGAGCCCGGCCTGCCGGAGGCCGTGGAAGAGCTGGAGGAACCCGGCGATACCGCGGAGGACCTGGAACTGCTGGAGCCCGGCAGCCTGAGCGCCGAGCCGGAAGAAGTGCAGATCGAGCTGGAGGAAAAGCCCGCCGCGGTCGACCTGGACCTGGGGGGCCTGGCCGACGAGCTGCCCGAAGCCGGGGAGCTGGAGCTGGAGGAGCTGGAGGAAAACGGCGCCTCCGAGCTCGCGCTGGAGGAGCCCGCCGAAGCCCCCCTGCCCAAAGCCGAAGAGCTCGGGCTGGAGGAGGCTCCCCCCGAGGACGTGTTCGGGCTGGAAGAGCTCTCGCTGGAGCCCGCCGATGAACCGCAGGAGCTGGAGGGCGTCGGCGAGGCGGAGCCTGCCGCCGCCGAATCCCTGGAGCTGGTGGAAGAGCTGCCTGATCTGTCCCTGACCGACGAGCAGGACGCCCCCGCGATGGAGGCTTCCGCCGAGCCCATCGAGCTGGAGCTCGGGGAAGAGGCCGCGGCGGAGCCCCTGGCCGACCTCACCGGGCCTTCCCCGGCCGCGCGGCCCGCGGCCGCCGGCACGTCGGAGGAGCTGCCGGAAGACCTGCGTGAAGACGTGAAGTCGGTGCTGTCCTACCTCGACCAGCTGCTGGAAGCGCTGCCCGAGGACAAGATCAAGCAGTTCGCGCAGTCCGAGTACTTCGGAGTGTATAAGAGGCTCTTCGAGGAGCTCGGCCTGGGGGCTTGATGGGGCTGTTTGCTCGCGCCAGTCT
>Ga0154738_1024_pt2 | contig 10065 bp, 9 predicted proteins | sample Rifle2008BG16ft_FD_105746 | JGI IMG/M metagenome (GOLD analysis project Ga0154738, IMG submission 105746) | Spirochaetes bacterium RBG_16_67_19 | reverse complement strand
ATCGAAGTGCATCTTCCCGGACCAGGGCGCGAGCAGGGAGCGCACGTCGCGCTGCCGCGCCCGGCGGAACCCGGCGAACACCCAGTCGTGCCACCCGGCCTTGAAGAAGCCCGCCGCCCCGCCACCCGTCTCCTGCCCTAGATCCACCGTCCCGCGCGCCAGCACGAAGCGTTCCAGGAAGAACCTCTCCCGGCTCTGGTTGGAGGCCTGCAGGCGCAGCAGCAGGAAAGGGCGCCGGTCGTACAGGCGCAGCGCCAGGCCCAGGCTCAGGCCGCGCACCGCCTGCCGTGAGCGGGCGGTGACCAGCAGGCCGTCGCCGTGCTCGTCGGCCAGCGGCCGCTCCTCCACCTCCAGCCCGCCGGCCCCCAGGGCCATCTCGAAGGGCTGCCCCTGCGGCGAGCGCAGGCACAGCAGGGCCCGGGCTTCCCGGATATCCGGCCCGGCCGAAGCGGCGCGGCACAGCGAAAACAGTCCGGAGCGGGAATCGATGGCCAGGCGCAGGGCGCCGCGCTGCAGGTCCATGGCGGAAGGCCGAGGCCGGAGGCCTATCCGGCGGCTTTCTTTCGGGTGCGGTAGGCCCCTTCCCCGTCGAAGAACGAGCCGAACCACAGGTCAAGGGGCACGGTGGCCTCCCCGTAGTTGCAGGACACGAAACGGTGGTGCAGGTAATGGAAATAGGAGCCGGTCGCCAGCTTGCCGCCGAACACCGGGCCCTCGAAGCCCACGTGCCCGAAGGCCGGGGTCAGGGCGGTGAGCTGGGAGTTGAAGAAGAAGTGCAGAGGATGCGAGGGGACCAGGAAGTGGATGGCCACCACGCTCAGGTACAGCAGGTGCTCCACCGGGTGCATGGCCATGCCGGACCACGGCCCGGGGTTGGGGTTCAGGTGATGGATGCGATGGATGGCGTGCATCAGGGGCCGCCAGTGCAGCAGGCGGTGCACGAAATAGAAATGCGTCTCCCGCCACAAGGGGGTCAGCAGGAAGAGGGCCGCGAACCACACCGGGTTGCGCACCGGGTCCAGATAGGGAAACCAACCGTTGGCTGCACCCCATACGTACAGGACCTCGTAGGCGGTCCAGATCGTGCAGCCGGAGAGGCAGGTGCGGAAGACGTTGTCGTAGGTCTGGTGGCCGAACAGGAACTTCTTGTTGTCGGGGGAAAGCCACAGGGGATGGTACTTGCGACGGTCTCCGTGCAATTTGAGCGTATAGAACACCAGGTGGTGCCCCCCGGCGATGAGCCACAACAGGACCATGTTCCGCAAGAACATCAGGGCGATCCAGCCGAAGTGCAGCTGCGCGGTCTGGGCCGGAGAGGGCTGCAGCACGTACCAGGTCAGGCAGGCCAGACCGAAGAAGAAGAGGTTGATCGGCCACAGGAAACCGGGGTAGCCGAAAAGCCATTTCAGGAAAGCCAGCGGGCGGATCGGCCAGGTAAGCAACGGGGCGTAGCGCACCGGATACGGCGGCCGCCAGTGCCCCTTTTCGTCACGAATCCCGAACTCGGTCTGGTTGGCCATAAGCTCAAGGATAGCCCAGAACCCTCCGGCACGCCAGCTTCATTGCCGCCCAGGACGGCCTCCATTATACTAAGCGATGCCTAAAAGGGTCCCGGTATTCCCGCACGAGGGGATAGGCAAGACTTTCTACAACGCCCTGCTCCTCCTGGCCGCGCTGGCCGGCACGGTCATCACCTCCTACCGCCTGACCTTCGGCGTGAGGGACTTCGACGCGCTGTACTGGCTGATCACCGCCGTGTACCTGCTGGACATCGCCTGCGGCTTCAACCAGGCGGTGAAGAAGGGGCTGGTGGTGCTGGCCGATCGGAAAAGCATCGCCCGGCATTACCTGCGCGGCTGGTTCACCGTGGATCTGGTCGCCGCGCTGCCCTTCGGCTGGCTGATCGCCCTGCTGTTCCCGCAAGCCGCGGCCGCCAGCGGCGGAATGGGCGCCGTGCTGGACCTGCTGATGATCGGCAAGGCCCTGAAGATGGTCAAGATCGGCAAGGTGAGCGCCATCTTCCGCGACATCCGCGAGAGCCTGAGCGTGAACCCTGCGCTCATGCGCCTGGTGACCTTCGGCTTCTGGTTCGTCACGGCCCTGCACCTGATGGCCTGCGGCTGGGTGCTGATCGGGGCCGGCGAGCAGGGACGCCCGGCGGCCGACCAGTACCTGCGGGCCCTGTACTGGTGCCTGACCACCATCGCCACCATCGGCTATGGGGACTACACCCCCGACAAGAACAGCAACCTGCAGATCGCCTACACTCTCGGGGTGATGGTGTTCGGCGTGGGCATGTACGGCTACATCATCGGCAACGTGGCCACCCTGATCGCCAACCTGGACGTGGCCCGCGCCGTCTACCGCACGAAAATGGAGGAGATCAACGACTTCCTGCGCCGCCAGCGCGTGCCGGCGGGCCTGCAGAAGCGCGTGCGGGACTACTACGCCTACCTCTGGGAAACGCAGCGCAGCGTCTCCGCGGTGCCCATCGCCGCGGAGCTGCCGCACTCCCTGTCCCAGGAAATCCTGCTGTTCATCAACCGCGAGCTGATCCAGAAGGTGGCCCTGTTCCGCAACGCCGACGAGATCTTCATCCGGGAGATCGTGCAGCGCCTCACCCCCCTGTCCTTCCTGCCTGATGACTACATCATCCGCCAGGGGGAGTACGGGGACTGCATGTATTTCCTGTCCGGTGGGGACGTGGAGGTGCTGATCGGCGGCTCGCGCGTAGCCGTGCTGGGCCACGGCTCCCCCTTCGGGGAGACGGCCCTGCTGGAGGGGGAGAAGCGCATGGCCAGCATCCGCGCCCTGACCTACTGCGACGTTTACCGCCTGTCCAAGGAGGACTTCGACCAGCTGCGCCTGCGCTACCCGGACTTCGACGCCCAGGTGAAGGAAGTGGTGGCCGTGCGCCGGCGGGGCGCGCCGGAAAAACCGCCGGTCTAGGTCCCTGCCTTCAGGCCTTCTCCGCGGCGGCTCGCCTGGCCATCTCCGCGCGCAGCGCCGCCACGTCCGCGGGCATGAAGAACGAAGCCGCGATCTGAAACACGAAGCACAGGGCCCAGGCCCCCACGCTGATCCAGAGGATGGCGTTGCCCAGCGAGGAGCGCATCGCGATCAGACCGGCCAGCAGGGGGGCGAGGGCCGCGCCGATCTGATCGAAGAAGTTGAACACCGCGTTGGCCGTGGAGCGCACCTCCGGCACGGTCACGTCGTAGACGCCGGCCACCATGTTGGGCGCGGCGAAGGGCATGAACAGCGCGGTCGCGCCCAGCAGCAGGCCGAACTGCAGCTGGTTGGCCACCGGGGTCCTCAGGGTGAACACCAGGAAGATCGCCCCCAGGGCCACGCCAATGGCGCTCACCAGCAGGCGCCCGCGGGTGTTGCGCTTGAACCAGGCGTCGCCCAGCGTCCCGCCGATGGGATACCCTCCGGCCAGCACGATGATGGCGATGCCCATGGTCAGCAGGACCTGCATCTGCGAGTACCCCCGCTCCTTCTCCAGGTAGCGGAAGAACCAGAGGGTGATCACCTGCCAGGGGAACACCCCGAACAGGGACTGGCAGTAGATCAGAATGAGACTGCGCTTCTTGAACAGGCCCCCGACTTCCTTCCAGCTGAAGCGGTACTCCTTCTTCTGCTCGATGCCCCGCAGCTCCGGCTCGCTGCCCCCGCGCTTTGGCTCCCGGACCCCGAACCAGATCAGCACGGACAGGGCCACCCCGAGGGAGCCGGTGATGAAGAACACCCCGCGCCAGCCCACGCTCTGCTGCATCGTCAGGGCCAGCACCATGCCCCCCAGGTAGCCCAGCGGCATGGCCAGTTCCATCAGGCCGTTGACCCTGCCCCTCTTCTGGGGCTCGAAGTAGTCGGCCACCACGTTGTACAGCCCCGGGTAGCTGGAGTCGTCGATGCCGGTGGCCGCCCGGGTGGCGATGAAGCCCGGAAAGGTGCGCACGATGGCGCTCAGCCAGGTGGTGGCCCCCCAGAGCAGCGAGGCCAGGGCCAGCAGGCGCGTGCGCACGAAACGGTCGTACAGCCAGCCCCAGAGCCAGTAGCACACCGCGCCGACGATCAAGGCCCCCGTGAAAACCCAGCCCATCTGGGCCTCGTTGATCCGGAAGGCCTCCATGATGGGGGTGGTCAGGGGGCCGATCAGCAGCTTGTCGGCTTGGTGCAGGAGGATGAACAGGAAGAAGGTGAAAACGACAAACCAGCGGTACCGGGTTGACATCTCCAGGCCTCCTGTCGCGTGGGTCGCTACAGGTCTAGTGTAGTGTCTTTTGCCTGGGCACGCAACTCAAGCGCGCCCACCGGCTTCCGCTGGCTTGTTCCGGAAAGAGACTGTTCTGCCGCCGTGAAGCGGTCGGAGGCTGAGCCCGCCCTACCAGCGGTGAGAGTCGCGCCCTCCGCGGCTCCCGCCGTCCCCGCGCGGCTTGTCGAAAGCCTCGTTCACGCGGATGGCGCGGCCGTCGATCTGCTGGCCGTTCAGGGCCGCGATCGCCGCCTTGGCAGCCTCGTCGCTGGCCATTTCCACGAAGCCGAAGCCCTTGGACTGGCCGGTGTACTTGTCGGTGATCAGGTTCAGCGACACCACCTCGCCGTGGGGCTCGAACATCTTGCGGATGCTGGCCTCATCGGTGGAGTAGTTCAGGTTGCCGATGTAGAGTTTCTTTGCCATACCTTCCCTTTTTTGAGAGAGAGACTGGATAGAAATGTTTATCGACGATAAACATGAAGCCTAAAGTTAACCTGCGGTGTGTACGGGGTTCCTCATCGATCGATGTTGGTGGGGGAGATCAGATAGGAAGAAAGCCGCAAACAAGTCAAAGCCTTAGCCTGAAACCAATTGTCGCTTGAAGCATAATGAGTTCCACGGGACCTGTCAAGCGAAGATCGAAAAAAAGTTCACGGCCGGTTCTCCGTCGGCAGGTCGGCAATGAGCGCCTGGTTGGCGTTCAGGCCCAGGTCCCTGTCCAGAACCAGGCCCAGGTTGGCTCCGTCGGTGACCGCTCCGCGCAGGTTGCGCACCTGCTTCACGTCCCCGATCCTGGCCGCCGTCAGGCCGGCCTCCGCGTACTTCCTGAACAGCGCCTCGTCGGCCACCACGTCGGCCAGCACCACGTTGTCCACCTTCAGCGCGGACCGTTGGAAGGAGCCGTCGATGAGGATCACCTCCCCGTCCTCCTTGATCTCCAGCAGCGAGGAGTCCGGAATGACCGTCACCGGGTGGGCGAAAGTCTTGCCGCTGAGCGCCTCGCCGTTGCCGCCGGCGAAACGCTTGACCATGACGTCCTTGTGGACGGGCTCCATCCAGGAGGCGAACTCCCGGTGGGGGGTCACCACGTACACCTTCTTCCCTTCGTAGGCCAGCTTTTCCACCGCGTCGGCCGCCCCGAAGTAATCGCCCCACACCAGCACCGTGTCCCCCACGGCGGCCGGCTCGGCCTTGCCGCCCTTGGGCCAGTACTCGCAGTTCTTCATTTTGCAGCGCAGCACGTCCTGGAAGGTGCAGACCCGCCTGGAATCGATTCCCCGGATGTCGGGGCGTTTGACCGCGGCACCCGTGGCCACCAGCACCGCGTCGAAGCCCTTCAATTCCTCCGGGGTCGGAACGCTCTTGTACTCCACCTCCACGCCCAGCCTGGCGACCTGCCGCCGCTGCCAGTCGGCGTACCAGCGCATTTTGCTCTTGCCGTGCACCGTGCAGCAGTACAGGATGGCCCCGCCCAGCTCCTCGCTCTTCTCGAAGATCGTGACCTTGTGCCCGCGCAGGGTGGCGATGCGCGCCGCCTCCATCCCGCCCGGCCCGCCGCCCACCACCGCGACCTTCAGCTTCTCCGCCGCCGGTCCGAAGTGCAGGAAGCGCTCGTCGCCCACCGCCGGGTTGATGGAGCAGCGCATGTCGCGCTTGATCATCAGCGACTCCTGCCAGCAGCCCACCAGGCAGGAGATGCACTTGCGGATCTCCTCCTTGCGGCCGGCCCGGGCCTTGTTGGCCCAGTAGGGGTCGGCGACCATCTGCCGCGCCAGGCCCACCAGGTCGGTCCTGCCCTCGGCCAGGATCTTCTCGCAGTAGTCCGGGTCGCGCAGGGTGTGGCTGGTGATCACCGGGATCTTCACGTTTTTCTTGACCTCTTCGGCCGTGTAGGTGTTCCAGCCCTGCGGGTAGTACATGGGGTCCATGAGCGGCCCGGGCGCCTCGAAGATGCCCGCGCTGATGTCCAGAAAGGCCAGCCCGTGCTCCTCGAACAGCCTGGCCGCCCGCACGGTTTCCTCCAGCACCCGGCCCCCCTCGACGTACTCCTCCCCCGAGTAGCGGATGCCGATGGGAAAGTCCGGCCCGCACTTGCGCTGGATGGCGTGGATGATCTCCAGGGGAAGGCGCATCCGGCTCAAGAAATTGCCGCCGAAGCGGTCGTTGCGCTTGTTCACATAGGCGCTCATGAACTGGGCGATCATGTAGCCGTGCGCCGCGTGCAGCTCCACCGAGTCGAAGCCGGCCTGCTGCAGGCGCCAGGCCCCCTCGGCGAACTTGTCGATCAGGTCGTAGATCTCCTCGATGCTCATGGCCCGGATCGACTTGCCTTTGGCCTCCGCCGACGCGTACACCACCTCGTGCCCGGCCGAGGCCGGCAGGTTGGCCACCTGGTCCGTGGCCGAGATCAGGTCATGGCGCGGCCAGGCCGCCTGGCGGCCCGGGTGCTGGATTTCCAGCGAGCATTTGGCCCCGTGCCGGTGCATGGCCTCGGCCAGCGAGGCCAGTCCGGGAATCAGGGGATCTTCGTCCACCGCCACGCAGGTGACGGTGGGCCGCCCGGTGGCCTTGTCCGGGGTGGAGGCCCCGACGATGATGAAGCCGCAGCCGCCCTTGGCGACCTGCTCGTAATAGGTGATGACCCGCTGGTTCACCGAACCGTCGGGGTTGGCCGAGGAAATATCGGTCGGCACGTGGCAGACCCGGTTGGGCACCTCGAAGTTGCCGATGCGGATCGGGGAGAACAGATGGGGATAGCTGGTCTGGCTCATACGCACTCCTTGCGGTCTCAGGACAGGGTCAGGAACTGCTTCAGGTAATTGCGGCTCTGCACCAAGGAGGCCTGGCGCGCCTCCAGCGAGTTCTCGAAGGCCCGGTCCTCCACCTCGATGCAGGCCGCGCCATTATACCGGATGTCGGTCAGCGCCGAGAAGAACCTGCCCCAGTTCACGTCCCCCAGCCCGGGCAGCTTCGGGGAGTGGTACTCCAGCGGCGTGGCCAGGATGCCCACCTCCGCCAGCCTGTCCGGCAGGAGCTTGGCGTCCTTGAGGTGCACGTGGAAAATCCGGTCCTTGAACTCCTGGATCGGCCGGAGGTAGTCCATCTGCTGCCAGACCATATGGGAGGGATCGTAGTTCAGCCCGAAGTTGGCGGAGGGGATGAGCTGGAACATGCGCCGCCAGACCACGGGGCTGACGGCCAGGTTCTTTCCCCCCGGCCACTCGTCACGGCTGAACAGCATGGGGCAGTTCTCGATGCCGATCTTCACCTTCTTCTGCTCGGCGTGCTTCACGATCGCCGGCCAGATCTCCTGGAAAAGCTGGAAGTTCTCCTCCAAGCCGCGGGTGTGGTCCCGGCCCACGAAGGTGTTGGCGATGCCCACGCCCAGCCGGGCCGCGGCGTCGATCACCTTCAGCAGGTGCTCCCGGTACACCTCAGCCTGCGGGCCGGCCTCCAGGAGGTTGGGATAATAGCCCAGCCCCGAGATGGCCACCCTCTTCTTGTCGCAGTATTTCAGGATTTCCGCCGCCCGCCGCTCGTCCAGGGAGGCCACGTCGATGTGCGTGACCCCGGCGTAGCGCCGCTCCGCCTTGCCCGCCGGCCAGCAGAGCATCTCCACGCAGTCGAAGCCCTTCTCCGCGGCCAGGTCCACTGTGGCCTCGAAGCTCAGGTCCGCGACCACCGCGCTGACGAAACCCAGTTTGATCATACCCTGCCTCCCTGCTCCGGCACCTGGATCCAGGCGCTCTTCTTGTTGGACTGCACGATCGCCTCGCACAGCTCCAGTTCCCGCAGGCCGTCGCGGAAGGTGGGGTACTTGGGGTCGGAGTCCCGGCCCCCGGCGCGCACCGCGGCGTACACCTGCTTGAACAGCTGCTTGGAGGTGTCCGGGAAGCCCTCGTTGTGCCCGCCCGGGAAACTGATCAGCTGCCGGCTGTCGGCGTGCACCAGCGAGGGGTCGCGCAGCAGCAGCTCGTTGGCCGCGTCGCGGCGGCCGACCCACAGCTGGTTGGGCAGCTCCGACTCCCAGGCCACCGACTTTTTCGAGCCGTCGATCTCGAAGTACAGCCGGTTCTTGCGCCCCGCGGTGACCTGGCTCACGGTCAGCACCCCGCGGGCCCCGCCGCCGAAGCGCAGCATCACGGTGGCGTAGTCTTCGGTGTGGATCGGCACCGATGCGTAGTCCTCGGGAGCCAGCAGCTTGCCGGCGTAGGTCTCCACCGGCTTCAGGGGCTTCTTGCGCTCCCGGTGGCAGATCATGAAGTCCGCGTTGACCTCGCCGATGCGCAGGCCGGTGAGGTACTCGATCAGGTCCATCCAATGCGAGCCGACGTCCGCCACGGCCCTGGACTCGCCGGAGAACTGCGGCTCCAGGCGCCAGTTGTAGTCGGTGTCGTAGAAGAGCCAGTCCTGCAGGTAGGTGCCCCGTACCGAGTAGATCCGTCCCAGCTCCCCCTCCCGGATCATGGCCCGGACGTGGGCCATCAGGGGGTAATAGCGGATATTGAAGTGCACGGCGCAGGCCTTGCCGGAGGCTTCCCCCAGCTCCACCAGCTCCCGGGCTTCCCCGGCGGTCATGGCCAGGGGTTTCTCGCAGACCACGTGCTTGCCGGCGGCCAGCGCATCCTTGGTCTGCGGGTAGTGCAGGTGGTTGGGAGTGCACACGTGCACCACCTCGATTTCCCTGTCCGCCAGCAGGCGGCGATAGTCCCCGTAGGCTTTCGGAATGCCGAGCGCTTCAGCCTTGGCCGCCGCCTGCTGGTCCGAGCTCCCGGCCAGGGCGGCGACTTCGATACCGGGAAGGCGCCGCAGGGCCTCCGCGTGCGCCGGTCCGATGAAACCAGCCCCGACGATCCCGGCCTTGATCGATTTCATGCCCGAGATACTATGGGGATCGCTCCGAGCTGTCAAGTTTGCCCGCTAGATCGAGTAGGAGGAAAAACCCCCGTCGATGGGGATCAGCGCTCCGGTGACGAAGCGGGAGGCGTCGGACAGCAGCCAGATCACCGCACCGAGCAGCTCCTCCGGCTCGCCGTAGCGGCCCATGGGGGTGTGGGCGATGACCGCCTTGGCCCGGGGCGTCAGCTCTCCGGTCTTCTGGTCGATGTGCAGGAAGCGCAGCTGCTCGGTCATGAAGAAGCCGGGGATCAGGGCGTTCACCCGCACCCCGGTATGGGCGAAATGCACTGCCAGCCAGCGGGTGAAGTTGGCCACCGCCGCCTTGGCCGCCGAATAGGCGGGGATCTTGGTCAGGGGGGACAGCGCATTGAGCGAGGACATGTTGAGGATCGATCCCCCGCCTTTGCGCACCATGCCCTCGGCGAAAACCCTGGTGGGCAGCGAGGTGCCCAGGAAGTTCAGCTCGAAGGTGCCGCGGAAACCGGCCAACTCCAGGCCGAGGAAGCTCTTGACTCCCTCGCGGTCCAGGTCGGCGCGCTCGAGGAACTCCACGTCCGTGCTGCCCCGCGGGTCGTTGCCCCCCGCGCCGTTGATCAGGAAATCCGGGGTTTCCCAAAGCGAACACACCTTCGCGTAGACTTGGCGCAGCTCGGACTCCTCCAGGACGTTGCAGGCGAAGGCCTCGGCGGTGCCGCCCCCCCGGCGTATCACCTCCACCCGGCTCTTGGCTTTCGCCAGATCGAGGTCCAGCACCGCCACGCGGACGCCCAGGGCGCCCAGGGCTTCGGCCATGCACCCGCAAAGCTCCCCGCCCCCGCCGGTGACCACCGCCACCCGGCCCTTCAGGCTGAAGTACTCCTCGACCGTCTTTTTCATGGGCTGGATTATCGCCAAAGGCCGGCACC
>Ga0154738_1204_pt1 | contig 10107 bp, 8 predicted proteins | sample Rifle2008BG16ft_FD_105746 | JGI IMG/M metagenome (GOLD analysis project Ga0154738, IMG submission 105746) | Spirochaetes bacterium RBG_16_67_19 | reverse complement strand
GTCAGCCAGACCGCCCCGGGAAGCTCGGGGGCGAAAGTCACCTCCCGGATGACATCGCCCACCTCCCCCAGCAGACGCTTCACCTCACCCTTCTCCGGCACGCGCAGGTACTCCAGGGCGTGACCGCCCTTCTGGGGCGGATACAGCCAGGGACCCTCGATATGCGCCCCAGCCAGCAGCGGGCCGTAGTCCCGGTCCTCCATGGCCCGCCGCATCCGACCCACCTGCTCGATGATCCGCTCCCAGGGGTTGGCCAGGGTGGCGCCACAGACCCGGGTCACGCCGAAGGAGGCGTAGGCGGCCAGCCCGCGCAGCATGCCTTCCGGGTCGCTGGCCATGAAATCCATGTCCCGGATGCCGTGGGTGTGCATGTCCACGAATCCCGGCGACACCAGCAGGCCGCCGGCGTCGATCCTTTCGGCGGCTTCTACCTTGCCCCAGTCCGAGCCCAGCGAAGCGACGCGGCCGTCGCGGATCAGCACGTAGCCCGGGGCGAGGAAATGCGTTTCCGTGATGACCCGCCCGTTGTAGATCAAGATGTCCTTGTTCATGTTTCCGTCCGATTTTGGTAAGCGAGGCGTCCTTTGACGAATGTCGTTTCGACGTTGAAATCCTCGTCCATGATGACCAGATCCGCCAGTTTCCCGGCCAGCAGACTGCCGGTTTCCCTCTGCAGCCCCAGTGTCGTGGCCGGATTGAGGCTGCCCCAGCGCACGGCATCGGCCGTGGAGAGCCTGGCATACTCTCGCAGGCGGCGCAAGGCCACGTTCATCGTGATCGCGCTGCCGCAAAAATTGCCGTTCACCGCGGGGTCCTTGTCGATCAGCCTCAGGACCCCCTGGTCGACGTAGATCTGCCGTCCTCCCTTGATGCTCAGCACCGAGCCGTCGGGCATCCCGGTGCCTACGAGGGAGTCGGTGACGATGACCTTCTTGTCGCGAGGCTTGACCTTGTCGAGGAAGCGGAAAAAAGGCGGCGGCACGTGCAGCGGGCAGCCGATCAGCTCGATGCTGACCGCGTCTTCCAGCAGGACGGCCGTCTCCATCCCGGGCAGCATGACCAGCGGCTGCACCTCGCTTTCCCGGTACCCTATGGTCGCTTCATACATGTGCGTTACGTGCCTGGCCCCCGCCCGGATCGCCTGCTCGGCCTCCTCGAAGCTGGCCGCCGTGTGGCCCAGCACTGGAACGATCCCCGCCAGGCATAGTCTTTCGGTCAGCCAGAGGGCACCGGGCAGCTCGGGGGAAAAAGTGACCGTGCGGATCACATCCCCCACCTCGCCCAGGATTCGCTCCACGTCCTGCCTTTCGGGCGTCCGCAGATACTCCAGCTCGTGGCCGCCCCGGCAGCGGGGGGACAGCCACGGGCCTTCCAGGTGCACCCCATGGAGCAGCGCGCCTCTTTCCCTGTCCTGCATCACGCTGCGCAGCCGGTGCAGCTGGGCGATGATCGTCTCGTACTGATTGGCATAAGTACTGCCCAGCACCCGCGTCACCCCGAAAGAGGCGTACAGGGACAGGCCGCGCAGGACCGACTCCGGATCGCTCTGCAGAAAGTCCACGTCCGCGATGCCGTGCGTGTGCAGGTCGATGAAACCCGGTCCGATCAGCCGTCCCCCGGCATCGATTCGACGCCTGGCCTCTATCCCCCGCCAGTCCTCGCCGAGCGAAGCGATGCGTTCCCCCTGCAGGCACACGAAGCCGCGCGGCAGCAGGCAGGTCTCCGCCAGCACCTGCCCGTTGTAGATCAGCCAATCCGCCTTGCTCATTCCCTGTCGCCGGTGTACTGGCCGACCGTCGCCGCGGCGATGATGATCAGTCCCATGACCACGTCCCGGGCGTAGGGATTGACGCGCACGATGATGAGCGCGTTGCTGATCAGCCCGATCAGCAGCACCCCCAGGAAGATATTCAGGGCATTGCCCCGTCCTCCGGACAGCCCTACCCCGCCGACGATCACCGCCGCCAGTGCGTCCAGCCCGTAGGAGGCGGCGATGTTGGCCTGGGAGAAACCCACGCGGGAAGCCAGGATCAGCGCAGCCAGCGCGTTGCACAGTCCGGTCACCACGAAGGCTGCGATTGTGATCCGATTGGTGTTGATCCCCGATACGTACGCCGCCTTGCGGTTTCCTCCGCTGGCGTAGAGAAAGCGCCCATAACGGAAGTTCTTCAACACCGCGTGGGTGACCAGCACCACGCCCAGGAAAAACAGCACGGGGATGGGGACGGTGTTCAACAGCCTTCCCCGCCCGATCCACTCGAACCTACCGGACATCGGATAGCCGGTGCCGCTGCCGGCCACCAGGGCCGCCCCGTAATACGCGGTCATGAAACCCAGGGTGATAATGAAGGAGACCGCCCGTGATTTGACCACCACCACCCCATTGAGCAGGCCCATCAGCAAGCCCAGGACGAGAACCAGCGCCACGCCCAGCGGAATGGCCAGGACCGAGCGCCAGGGCGGGACCGGAGTCCCGGGCTCCCCGAGCATCTTCTGCAGCACCAGGGCCAGTACAACGGTCATGAGGGAGATCTGGCTGCCGACGGAAATGTCGATCTGGCCGGCCACCAGCAGCATGCCGACGCCGCAGGCCACAATGCCCAGGATGGCGACCTGCTGGAAGATGTTGAGGATGTTCTGAAGGCGCAAAAACCGCGGATTGATGATCGCCGCAGCGGCGCAGATCATCAGGACGATGAGGAGCAGTAAGACGGACTGGGTGACGGGATTGCGCTTCCTCACTCGCGTTCGCTGGTATACTGGGCAATGGTAACCGCGATGATGATGATCAGGCCGATGATCACGTCCCGCATGTAGGGATCGATGGTCATGATGATCAGGGCGTTGCTGATCAGCCCGATCAACATGACTCCCAGGAAGATGTTGAGAGCATTGCCCCGCCCGCCGGAAAGCGCCACTCCGCCCACGATCACCCCGGCCAGCGCGTCCAGGCCATAGGCATCGCCGGTGGTGGCCGTGGCAGAGCCGACCCGCGAGATCAGAATCAGGGCGGCCAGGGCGCTGCACATCCCCGTCACCACGTAGGCGATGATGGTGATCCGGTTGGTGTTGATCCCCGACACGTACGCCGCCTTGCGGTTGCCTCCGATGGCGTACAGGAACCGCCCGTAGCGGAAGTACTTCAGGACCAGGTAGGTGATCAGCACGACTCCGAGGAAGAACAGGATGGGGATCGGGATGATGTTCAGGACTCTTCCCCGCCCAAGCAGCTCAAAGTGCCCGTACAGGCTGTACCCGTACCCGCCGCTGGTCAGCAGGGCCGCGCCGTGATAGGCGGTCATGAAACCCAGGGTGATGATGAAGGAGGCGGCCCGCGACTTGATCACCACGATCCCATTGAGCAGGCCCATGAGAAAACCAAGGACGAGGGTCGCCACCACCGCCAGGGGAATGGCCAGGGCCGCCTGCCAGGCCTGCACCCCCGGTATGGGCTTCCCGACCAGCTTCTCGATCACCATGCCGATGATCACCCCCATCAGGGAAATCTGGCTGCCCACCGAGATGTCGATCTGGCCGGCCACCAGCAGCATGCCAATGCCGCAGGCCACGATGCCCAGGATGGAGATCTGCTGAAAGATGTTGATGATGTTCTGGATCCTCAGGAATCTCGGGTTGACGATGGAAGTCACTGCGCAGATCGCCACGATGATGCCGATGAGCACGATGGACTGCGTAATCCGGGTCTTCTTCTTGCCTACGGTTGCGACCGCACTGTTCATGCCAGCTAGTCCCTTTCGCCCACGCCCATGGAATAGCGCAGGATGTTCTCTTCGCTGATCTGCTCGCCTTCCAGAACCACCACGAGCTTCCGGTCCCGCATGATACCCACCCGGTCGCACACCGCGACCAGTTCGGGATTGTCCGAGGAGATCATGATGATCACCTTGCCCTGCCTGGCCAGGTTTTCCATCATCCGGTAGATCTCCGACTTGGCCCCCACGTCCACTCCCACCGTCGGCTCGTCGAAGATCAGCACCTCCGAGCCGGCGAACAGCCACTTGGCCAGCACCACTTTCTGCTGATTTCCGCCGCTGAGATTGATGACCCGCTGCTCCAGGGACGGGGTCTTGATGTCCAGCTGTCGCGAGATATCCCCGGTCTCGCCGCGCTCCCGGCCCAGGTCCAGCAGCAGGCGCAGGCTCTTGGCCAGGCGCGCCAGGCTCACGTTTTCGAAGATGGGCCGGCCCAGGATCAGGCCGCTGTCTTTCCGATCCTCGGTCAGGTAGCCGATCCCCTTCTGGATGGCGTCGAACGGGCTGGCCGGGGTGATATCCTTGCCGCGGAGCAGCAATCTGCCGGAGTCCTTGGGATCCAGCCCGAAGATCATCCGGGCCAGTTCGGTGCGGCCGGCTCCGACCAGGCCTCCGATCCCGAAGATCTCGCCGGGCCGCACGTCGAAGGACACGTGGTCCACCACCCCCTCCCGCGAGAAGTCCTCAACCTCCAGAGCCGCGCCGGCGGCGGTCCCCGCCTTGCCGCCCTCCCGCGCGTACAGGGAGGAAGTGGTGCGCCCGATCATCTCCTGCACGACCGTATTCATGCTGATCTCGGCCACGGCGTGGGTGGCGACCTTTTTCCCGTCCTTGAAAACGGTCACCCGGTCACAGACCTCGAAGATTTCCCCGAGGTTGTGGGAGATATAGATCACGCCCAGGCCTTTGCCGGTGTTCTGGCGGATGATGTCGAAGAGCACGTTCTTGCCCTTCTCGTCCAGCGAAGCGGTGGGCTCATCGAGAATCAGCACCTTGGCCTGGCGGGAAAAGGCCTTGGCGATGCTGACCAGCTTCTTCTCGATGAAGGTCAGCTGGGTCATCTTGCGGCCGGCCGGAACCTGGATGCCCAGCTCCGCGAGCAGCGCGCCGGCCGCTTTCTGGCATTGGGCATAATTCACCAGTCCCAGGCGATTGCCCGGCAGGTCGAACAGGTAGATGTTCTCCGCCACGGAAAGCTCTTCCACCAACTGGTTCTCCTGGTGGACCGTCTGGATGCCCAGCTCGATGGACTTGGAGGGCTCCAGGTAGGGGTAGGCCCGCCCTTCGACCATGATCTGGCCCGAATCCGGACGCAGCGCTCCGGAGATGATTTCGATGAAGGTGGACTTGCCAGCCCCGTTCTGTCCGACCAGCGCCTGGACCTCGCCAGCGCGCAATTCGAAATCGATGCTCTCCAGAGCCTGCACCCCCGGGTAGCTCTTGCTGATCTTGATCGCCCCCAGAACCTCGCCCGACGCCACGCTTGTGCTCCTATTCCGCCGCTGATAAAGAAAAGGGGTTCCGAGGATCGCCCCCCGGAACCCCTCCAAACCGGGGAAACTGCTTACTTGGCCTTCAGTTCCGGCTTGTACTTGCCGGTCTTCACGAACTCGTTGACCACCGGCATCCACTTGGCGTCCACGTCCCAGGGAATGAGCTTCTGCGGCCAGTCCTTGGCGTTGACCCAGATGATGGGCGAATAGCTCTTCTTCTGGTAGGTCTGCTTGTTCATGTAGGCCAGCAGGTTGCCGGCGCAGATCATCCCGTGCAGCCCCGGGGACAGGCTCAGGCAGTAGTCCAGGGTGCCTTCGTTGAAGTTCTTGATGTCGATCGGGCCGCCGTTTACCGAAACGACGGTCACGCTCTTGCGGGGAACGTTCTCTTCGCGCAGGGCCTGGATGATGCCGTCAGTGATCTCCTGGCAGGCGCCGATGGCCACGTTGAACTTCAGCCCGGACTGGACCAGGGTCTTCATGATGTTCAGGGAGGGGGCGGTGGCGTACTGGCCGTCCTGCACGTCGGTGGCCAGCTTGATGCCCTTGACCTTGGTGATCTCGTCCTTGAAACCCTGGATGCCCTGAATAACGGGCGGGGTTCCCAGGAAGCCCTGCAGCCACACCACGGACATGTCTCCCTTGACGTCCTTGCGCAGGCCCTGGGCCACGCTGCGGTACACGTCGAACCAGTTGAAGTCCACGTCGGCGAAGGGCTTGCCCTTGCCCTCGGCGATGCCGCTCTCGGTGATCTGGATGGGCACCTTGGCTTCGTTGGCCAGCCGGCAGGAGTATTCGGCGCTCTCGGGGCTGACCGCGGTGACGTTGATGGCGTCCACGCCGCGGGCCAGCAGGTTCTCCACCGCCTTGGCCTCGTTTTCCGCCTTGTAGTTGTGGTACGCCCAGACGATCTTGTCGCCCTGGCTCGTGGCCACCAGCTCGTAGCCCGCGTGGAACGCGGTGAACCAGCCGCCTTCATAGGGCATGACCACGCCGATGGTGAGTCCCTTAGCAAAAACAGGCCCCGCCAGCACGGCGAGGGCCAGGAACACTGCCAGAATCAGCAGATTCCTCTTCTTCATTACAGACCCCCTTTTGGGTATTTTATTCGCGGCGGTCACGGTTTGACCGCTTCCGCCGTCTTGGCTGCCCAGCATCTTACGATAGCTCATTGCACTTGTCAAGTTTCTTTTGCACCTCGCCGGTTTCCGTGATACAGTAGCGCGACGTACAGGAAAGGAGATTCCCTTCTCATGAACAATTTCAAGCATCTCTTCGAGCCGATCCGCATCGGTCCGGTCGTGGTCGCCAACCGGATCTGCCACGTGCCGACCGACATCAGCTCGTCGCACCGAGACGGCTCGGTGAGCAGCCGGGACATCCACCACCACGAGGAGGTGGCCAAGGGCGGGACCGGTCTCATCGTGGTGGGGGCGACCTCCCCGAACGGGAAGACCAACCGCTCCACGGTCACCAACCTGGTCATCGACGACGACAGCTGCATCCCCGGCTTCGCCCGCCTGGCCGCCTCGATGCACCGCTATGGCGCGAAATGCGCAGTCCAGCTGCAGCACGCGGGGCGCCAGGCCGCCCTGCCGCGCGACGGGAAAATCGCCTCCAACGACGCGGCCCACAGCCTGCCCTGGTCCCAAAGCCGCGACATCGTCTACGCCTACGCCGACGAGAAGGTGAAGACTGTCCACGTCCTCACCACCGACGAGGTCATCCAGATCGTGGAGGAGTTCGGCGAGGCGGCCTGGCGGGTGATGCAGGCCGGCTTCGACGCCGTGGAGCTGCACGCCGCGCACGGCTACCTGCTCTCCCAGTTCATGAGCCCCTACCTCAACAAGCGCATCGACCGCTTCGGAGGCGGCTTCGAAAACCGGCTGCGCTTCCCCCTGGCCATCGTCTCCTCAATCCGGAAGAAATGCGGCCCGGACTTCCCGGTCATCATCCGCTACTCGGCCGACGAGTGGGTGCCCGGCGGGCGGGAGCTGGCCGAGTCGGTCGAAGTGGCCAAGGCCTTCGAGAACGCCGGGGTGGCCGCACTGGACTTGAGCCAGTGTATCCAGGAGAGCCCCGGGGCCGGCTTCGATCCCATGCAGTACCCCGAGGGCTGGACGCTGTACGCTTCCGAAGCCGTGAAGAAGGCAGTCAAGATCCCGGTGATCAACAGCCACTCCCTGCGCAATCCCGAGTTCTGCGAACAGGCCCTGGCCGAGGGCAGAACCGATATGGTGGGGCTGGCCCGCCAGATCCTGGCTGATCCCTACTGGCCGCTCAAGGCCAGGCAGGGAAAAACGCGGGCGATTCGCAGGTGCATTTCCTGCCTGACGGGCTGCTGGCAGGAATCCATGATGGCCAAGAAGGAAATCGCCTGCGCGATCAATCCTTCCTGTGGTAACGAGGCGCTGGCCATCAAGGGGAAGGCCGAGCGCCCGCTGCGGGTGGCGGTGGTCGGCGGAGGCCCCGGCGGCATGGAGGCGGCGCGCGTGGCCACGGAGCGCGGGCACCAGGTCACCATTTTCGAAAAGACCGCCGAGCTGGGCGGAGCCATCCTGGGCTGCTGCCTGGCCCCCGGCAAGGACGAGAAAATGAAGTGGTACGCGGACTGGCTGCGCTACCAGATCGCGGATCTGGGCGTCGAGGTAAGGTTGCGCCAGGCCCCGACCGTCGCCGAGCTGCGGGACTTCCAGCTCGTGGTGAACGCCACGGGGGCCGCCTCCTATGTGCCGGAGGTGCGCGGCCTGAAGGAGAAGGTGGTCCCCTTCGAGGAGGCCATCGCCTGCCCCAGGGTGAGCTGCGAGTTCCACCCCAAGGACGGCCGCAAGCCGCGCAAGCTGGAGGGAACCCGGGTCGTGGTGTGGGGCGACCACTATGCGGCGGTGGACACGGCCACCTACCTGGCCTCCATCGGCAAGGAGGTCCTGATCGTGACGGACCGCAAGGAGTTCGCCTCCGCGGTGGAGGTCGTCCATATGTACGTGGCCTGGAAGCGCTTCCGCCAGACCGAGGCCGAGGCCCTGACCTCCAAGCCCTACAAGTACCCGGTCACCGTGCATCAAGGCTGCCATATCGAGGAGATCGGCGAAAAGGAGCTGGTCCTGGTGGACCGGGACTTCAGGAAGAAGACCCTGGCCTACGACTCCATCGTCACCTGCTGGACCCGGCCCAACATCGAGCTGTTGGAGCAGATGCGGGCCGCGGGCCTGCCGGTGACGAACATCGGGGATTCGGTAGCGCCGCGCAACCTGCACGCCGCGGTGCGCGAAGGAGCTGCCGCGGGAATGAGCATCGACGCTGAGATGCTTTTCAATCCGAATCAGGCCTTGATCGACGGACTGCCCGCCGACGTGTTGGGGCAGCTCACCAGATAATCAGGAGGAGGCGAGCAATGAAACCGGTATTCAAGACTTTGGTGGTGGGTATTGGGGACATGGGCGGGTCGCACGCCCGCGGCTATGCAGCGCTGCCGGGCTACCAGATCGCCGGCTTCGTGGTGGCCAAGAACGTGGAACGGGCCAAGAAACTGGCCAAGGAACTGAAGGTCGAGGCCCCGGTCTACACCGACTATTACCGAGCAATAAAGGAAGTAAAACCGGAGGTGGTGTCCATCAACACCTACGTGGACACTCATGCCGCCTTCTCGACCCACGCCATGCGGCAGGGCTGCCACGTCTTCATGGAAAAGCCCATCGCCAAGACGGTAGCCGAGGCCGAGGAGGTCCAGCGGGCGTTCCTGGAAACCAAGCGCAAGCTGGTCATCGGCTACATCCTGCGCGTGCACCCGGCTTGGATGAAGTTCATTGAGCTCACGCGCGCCCTCGGCAAGCCGCTGATCATGCGCATGAACCTGAACCAGCAGAGCTTCGGCAAGGAATGGGCCCTGCACAAGACCTTCATCGCCAACATGCCCCCGCTGGTGGACTGCGGCGTGCACTATGTTGACGCCATGTGCCAGATGACCCGGGCCAAGCCCAGGCTCGTGCAGGGCATGGCGGCGCGGGTGTCCGGCGAGGTCGACGCGGACAAGCACAATTATGGCATGCTGCAGGTGGTGTTCGAGGACGACTCGGTAGGCTGGTATGAGGTGGGCTGGGGACCGATGATGAGCAAGTCCGCCTATTTCGTGAAGGACGTAATCGGCCCCAAGGGCTGCGTGAGCATCGACAAGGACACCACCAATGTGGACCCCTCGGACGTCTCCCGGCACGCGGAGGTCGACGGGATCATCGTCCATTCTGCCGAGGCGGACAACACCGGCTATGCGGCCAAGAAGGACCAGGTCATCCGCCTGGAGGACGTCCCGGACCACAACGAGCTGTGCAAGCGGGAGCAGGAAGTGCTCTACAAGGCCATCACCGAGGGTACCGACCTGACCGACCACGTGGCCGACGCGGTGAACAGCCTGAAGATCTGCTTCGCGGCGGTGGAATCCTACCGCACCGGAAAAACCATTCGCTTGGCATGACCCAGCGCGAACACTTCTTCCGTGTTTTGAAGGGGGAGCCCGTGCAGCGGGCTCCCTTTTTTCCCGACATCACCACCTGGTACCAGGCCACGCGCCTGGGGGTCGGCGCGGAGCAGCCCTACTTCCCCGGGCAGTACATACCGGAGGACAGCCCACTGCACGACAGGCCCAGCCTGCTTTCCGGCCGCCTGGGCCGCCTCGGGCGGCTCACCTTCGCGGGCTTCTACAAGGAGTTCGGCTGGGGCCTTCCGGCCCATATGTACGACTGGTTCGAGGAGAGCTACTCCGGCGGCGTGGAGAAGCTCGTGGCTACCGAGGGGAAGCACCGCACCGTCACCTGGCGCACCCCTCGCGGCGACCTGCGGCGGAC
>Ga0154738_1105_pt1 | contig 10169 bp, 11 predicted proteins | sample Rifle2008BG16ft_FD_105746 | JGI IMG/M metagenome (GOLD analysis project Ga0154738, IMG submission 105746) | Spirochaetes bacterium RBG_16_67_19 | reverse complement strand
GTTGGGGTCCCGGAGGGCGGTGAACATGAGCCCCTTGGCGTCGTAGGGGGTGGAGGGCAGGACGGTCTTCAGGCCCGGCACGTGGGCCACCCAGGCTTCCAGGCATTGGGAGTGCTGCTGGGCCGCCCGGATGTAGCCGCCCATGGCGGTGAGCACCACCATGGGCACGTTCATCTGCCCGCCGAACATGTGGTAGAACTTGGCGGCCTGGTTGGCGATCATGTCCATGCACATGGGCAGGAAGTCCATGAAAGGGATCTCCACGATGGAGCGGCAGCCGGTCACCGCCGCGCCGATGCCGCAGCCCACGATGACCTGCTCGGAGATCGGGGCGTCCTTGACCCGCAGGTCGCCGAACATCTCGAACAGGTTGCCGCTGATGCGGTGCTCCCCGCCGTACTTGCCCACGTCGTAGGCCATGAGGAACAGGTGCGGGTCCTTCTTCATCTCCGCGGCCATGGCCTCCCGCAGGGCGTCCCGGTACATGATCTCGCGCATTCGCTTCCTCCGTACCTTTCCGTGCCTATTCGGCGTAGACGAACTTCATGGCGTCCGCGGCCGGCGCCTTGGGGGCGCCGCGGGCGAAGTCCACGGCTTCGTCCACCAGGGCCTGGATCCGCTCCCGCCGCTCGCGGATGCTCTTTTCCGTGGCCAGGCCGTCGCGCAGCATCCGCTTCTCGAAGTCGGCCACCGCATCATGGCTCTGGGCTTCCTTGATTTGCTGCGGGGTGCGCACGTCGATGTCCCCCTCGAAGTGGCCGTGGTGGCGGAAGGTCTGGCAGTTCACCAGCGTGGGCCCCTTGCCGGCCCGGGCCCGCTCCACCGCCTTGCCCACGGTCCGGTAGACCTCCACCACGTCCATGCCGTCGATGTTCTCCCCCGGGATGCCGTAGGCCACGGCCCGGTCGCCCAGGTTCTGCAGCACCTTGCACACCGAGGCGGTGATCGTGCCGCAGCTCATGCCGTTATTCTCCAGCACGAAAACCACCGGCAGGTCGAAGGAGGCGGCCATGTTCAGCGACTCGTGGAAGGTGCCCTGGTTGCTGGCCCCGTCGCCGAAGAAGGAGGCCACCACCTGTTTGGTGCCCCGCAGGCGGATGGAGTAGCCGGCCCCCACGGCGATGGGATTGCCGTCGCCCACCAGCCCGTTGGCCCCCAGCATGCCGATGCCGCGGTCGGCGATGTGCAGCGAGCCGCTGCGGCCCAGGCAGGCGCCCGGGGTGCGGCCGTACAGCTCGGCGAACATCTTCTTGAAATCCCCGCCCTTGGCGATCATGTGCCCGTGCCCGCGGTGCGTGCTGGTGATGAAGTCGTCGGGGTTAAGGGCGAGGCAGGCGCCCACGGCGATGGCCTCCTCCCCCAGGTACAGGTGGGTGAAGCCCTCCTGCTCCCCGGCCTTGAACAGGCGCGACTGAGTTTCCTCGAAAAGCCGGATGCGCAGCATGCCCTCGTGCATGCGCTCCACCAGGCCCTTGTCCAGAGCTTTCAGCGATTCCATCGCTCCTCCTTGCCCCTACATTTTCCAGACCAGGTGCTGCACGTTCTCGGGAAGCTTCGTGAGCACCTCCACCCGCGGACCGTCCTTGCCCAGGGTCCGCTCCACCACCACGTAGTCCAGCCCCGGGATGATCACCTCGTCCCAGCGGTTGCCCACGCCGCGGATAGCCACGTCCAGCATGGTCACGATGCGCCGGCCCAAAGGCTCGCGCGAATCCAGGGTAATGGCCCCGTAGAACTCCTGGCACTCCGTGTAGCCGGAGTTGTGCGTGCCGGTGTACGGCTTCTGGCGGGCCAGGTCCACCTTCCGGCCCACCCGGGCGGAAACTTCCGCCTCGCGGGACTGGAAGTAGTCCACCAGGGCCTGCTCCTGAAGGCGGGCCGGGAGGGCCTCCCGGGCCACTTTGCGGTAGGCCTCCAGGCCGACGCGGTAAGCCTCTTCTACAAACTCGAACCAATAGCGCTGCTCCGCGCTCACCCCGGCGGGGCGGCGCGTGCAGACCACGCTCAACCGCTCGCAGGCGTTGAGGCCGTCGCGCTTGGGGGCCACGCCCAGGTGCACGACCTCCCCCTCACCGATCGGCCGGTTCAGGGCCTTGCCGATCAGGGTGCGGTTGGCCTCGCCGGTGGTGACCATCACGTCGAAGCCCATCTCCTCGGCGCCCAGCTCCTCGGCGATGGCGTAGCCCCAGCCGGCCACCTGCGTTTCCAGGAGGCCGGGGCGCAGCACGCCCAGCATGCCCTCCAGCATCACGTCGCAGATGCGGCCGGCTTCGGCGATCAGCTCCATTTCGCGCGCGGACTTCTCGTACTTGATCTTGTAGTAGATTTCCTGGGCGTCCACGATGCGCCCGCCCGGGCCGATGTATTTGGCCAGGAACTCGTAGATGCCCAGGGGGAAGACGGCCCGCGGGGTCAGCAGGCCGATGGTCCGCGGCTTGCCGCCGGCGGCCGCCTCGATGACGTCCTCCACCCGCTCGGCCTCGATGGGGTAGTTCTCGTCGGCCAGCTTGAGCATCTCCACCTTGTGCACCGGGGCCCCGGAGCGGCCGGCCAGCTGCTCGGCCACGTAGCCGCCTTCCAGTCCGGCCAGCACATGGAAGCCGCCCCGGCCGATCACCCCGGCCACCGGTTCAATGGAGATGTTCGTGTTCCCGGCCAGGTAGGGCACGTCCCCGTTGTAGTGCTCGTCGGAGTACACGAAGGCCGCGTCGATCTGCGCCTCGGCCAAGGCAGCGATGAGCTTGCGCTGCCGCTCCTGGAACTCGGGCCGCTCGATGCGCAGGGCCTTGTTCACGGCCGGCGCCCTGCTCAAGACGCGGGAGACGAATCGGGCTTCCTGCAGCCAGCTTGCGCTTCGTGGTTTCATGCCTGCCGCCTCTTTCGTGATCGTAATGGCAACATTCTCATTAAACTGCCAAGAAACGTCATAAAAGAGCCTCTACGCTGACAACGTTCCCATTATTGTAGAGGCGGGGCTGGTTGTCAAGCTTTTTTTCGGCCTGATCTTGGCATCGTTGCCAAAAGGGGTTATTATTATGCTGCTGGCGCGTATGAGCTTACGCAAGAAAGTGACCATCCGGGAAATCGCCGAGGTGACCAACGTGTCCCTCTCCACGGTGTCGCGCGCCCTGCGCGGGGACCCGCGGGCCAACCGGGAGACCGCCGAGCGCGTGCTGCAGGTGGCCCGGGATCTGAACTACTATCCGGATTCCCTGGCCAAGAGCCTGCGCCAGAGCAAGACCAACACCATCGGCATCATCTTCAACGACCTGAACAACCCGTTCTACTCGGAAATCCTCGGGGTGATCGGGGCCACGCTCAACCGCGGCAGCTATTCGATGATCATCAGCTACTCCCACTACGACGCGGCCCAGGAGCGGGCCAACATCATGTCCATGCTCTCCAAGCGGGTGGACGGCATCATCCTCTCGCCGATCAACGACCAGACCGAGAACGTGCGCCTGCTGCAGGAAAACGGCGTGGAGTACGTGCTGATCGACTGCCTGCCCGGTTTCTCGGGCACCAGCTACGTGTACTCCGACCACGGGATGGGGGCGCGCATGGCCGTCGAGCACCTGCTCAGCCGCGGCCACCGCAACATCCTGCTGCTCACCGGCCCGCCCAGCCGCTGCATGCACAGCGCCTTCATCGCCAACTACCGCCAGACCCTGGAGGAGAACGGCATCGCCGTGCGCCCGGAACTCATCGTGCACGCGGATGACCTGTCGATCGAAAGCGGGTACCAGACCTTCAAGCGCCTGCTGGCCGGCAGCGCGGAGTCGCCCAACCTGGAGTTCACGGCGGTGGTCACCATCAGCGACCTGCTGGCCCTGGGCATCTACAAGGTGGCCAACGAGCTGAAGTTCCGCATCCCCGACGACTACAGTATCATCGGTTACGACAACATAGAGATCGCCGGGGTGCTCTCACCACCCCTGACCACCATCCACCAACCGCGCAAGCGCATCGGCCTGGAAAGCCTGCGGATGCTGCTGAACAACATCGAGCACGAGGAGAAGGAGCGCAAGTCGGTGGCCTTCCCCCCGCACCTGGTGAAGCGCGGCTCGGTGCGCAGCATCAGCTGAGGGCTACAGCTCGCACATCAGAAACCAGGCGTGGGCCCCCGGATCGTGCTTGAGCACTACAACGCCCTGGGCCGTGCGCACCTTGAAGTACTCCGCCGCCGGAAGACCCGGCTCCCGGGCTCCCTGGTACCAGCGGTCCAGGATCTCGCTCACCTCCCGGCGCTGATCGGCGACGTGCACCGCCAGGGGATACTCCTCGCCCTTGTAGCCGGCGCGGCATTCCACCGGCACGAGAACCGGGGCTAACATCCGGCCGCCAGGGCGCGCTCCCGCCCGCTCATACGCCCTTCCACAGTCGGCCCAGCGCGCCGCCGGCCCCCTGCACGGGATCCTGCTCCGGGTCGCCCAGGCCGGCGATGCGCCGGTCGGCTTCCGGCCGTTCCCCCGGCCTGCCGTAGCACATGTCCGGGCGCTGGCCGCGCGGATAGGCGCCGACCAGCCGGAAGTCGGCGTTGGACTCCAGGCAGCAATGCGCCACCCCGGCCGGGATGACCGCCACGTCCCCAGCCTGCACGCGCCGACGAAGGCCCTGGGGGCCGCCAAACAGGATCGTCGCCGACCCGCTGTAGACCCCCAGCGCCTCGTGGGCCGTGGAGTGGTAATGGTGGTAGGCGTAGACCCCGTTCCGCCAGGCGGGGGGCCAACCGTTCCGCTCGAAGAGGCTCTCGAGGGCCGAAGGTTCGGCGGGCACGGCCCCGGGGTACAGCAGCAGGGGCCGGCGATTGTTCGGGAAGGTGCCGTCGTCCGCGAGCAGGAGAGAAACTATCGCCGGGTCCACAATGGAAATAGTACCTTATCTGCATGGACCTGGTTCAAGAAAAATGCGTGCCCTGCCGGGGAGGCGAGCCGGCTCTCCGTCCCGAGCAGATCAAGGAATATCTGGCCGAGGCGCCCGAGTGGGCGCTAGTGAAACGCGACGGGGTGGACACGCTGGAGCGAACCTTCCGCTTCCGGGACTTCGCCGGCGCCCTGGCCTTCACGGCCATGGTGGGCGCGGAGGCGGAGGCCGAGGGCCACCACCCCTCCCTGCTCACCGAGTGGGGGCGGGTCAAGGTCACCTGGTGGACCCACAAGATCAAGGGTCTGCACCGCAACGATTTCATCATGGCGGCGCGAACCAACCGCCTGTTCGCGGAGGCTTCCGCCGCGGTGCCTTGACCCGGCTGCGGCGGTCATTCGCCGGAAGCCCTTGACTGGGCTGCCCGCCTATGCTATTGCGGAAGTTAGCCAAGTTGTGCAGCCTGCCCTGACAGCCAATCGCTCTTTCCAGAGGAGGACGCTTATGACAGGTACGGCTGATCGTATCGTGACAAGCTCCTTGTCCCAACAGGGAGAGGACCTTGTCGTTGCCAGAAGCGACATCGAATTCTTCGATACCGCAAGCGGATGCGTCAGTATACAGGTCAAGGTCCGCAACAGCAGTGACCGCCCATCACCTCCCCGATCGATGGCGATCTATTCTGCTCCGCTAGGTGCCTTTCTCCACCAGCGGCACCTGGTCACACTGACTGTTCCCTCGCTCCGGCCTGGCGCGAAGACTCTCGTCCAGACGACGGCAGCGCGGTCTCGCCCCATGCCCCTCGGGCGGATCGATCACATCCCGCCCGGCAGGCTGCTCAGGGCACTCGCGGAGGATGACGATGCTGCCGACAAATCCGGGCTGAAACGAATTACCCCCAGCATTTTTGATCTTCTCGCTCGCCCTGGCTTGAATTGGGTCGGCAACATCCATGTCTTGGTGAATGATCGCAGGGTAGAGCGTCACCTGGCCCGTGGACTTCCGGTTCGAGCGGGCAAGTGGAACAGGGCCTTTTTCCATGTCGGAAACAGCGGCCACGATTCATATGCCTTCCGCATCCTTGGTGACGGTATTGCCTGGTCGGCTCGCCTGTTCACCATGTATTCTCCCGCCATGATCGAGGAAGGATGCTGGATCCCAGGCTCTCGAGCGCGGTCGGTGAATCTTCAATTCTATCCACCGGTGAATTCCAGCCGGGGCAAAATCGACGTAGAGGTGACGCAGCGTTCGACAGGGCGCAAAGCGGTAGTCGAGTTCTCTCTCGACGCTGCAGCCAAGGGTCCTGCTTAATACACCACGCGGCCGGAGCGCACTCCCTCGATCTCCTGCTGCTGCAGGCTGCGGGCCATCTTCCATAGTTCCGCGGCCAGCTGGGGCTCCAGGTGCTGCGGCCGGGGGCGGCCGAGGATCCTGCGGGCCTGGACCGCGGCCCGCTGGCGCATGTCCTGCCCGCCGGCGGCCATCCAGGGGTCCCATTTGGACCGATTGGTCAGGCCGGGGAACCAGGTCACCTCGCGCAGGTGGCGCACCGTGTGCTCCTCGGCCAGGTAGTTGCCGCCGATCCCGACGCGCTTGATCAGCTCCAGGGCCAGGGTCTCCCGGTTCACCTCCAGCCCGCGCACGATGCGGAAGGCGGCGCCCAGGATCTCGTTGTCGATCAGGCACTGCTCGTAGCTGGCCGTGAGCATCTGCTCCAGCATGCCCACGGAGAGGTGCACGAAGTCCGCCCCGGCCAGGGCGCAGGTCAGGATCTGCAGGCCCCGCTCGTAGCCGGCCTGGGCGTCGGGCAGGGTGGACTCGATGCCCGTGCCGGCCTGGCAGGGCAGGTTGAAATAGTGGGCCACTTGGGCGGTGGCCGCGTGCAGGATCTGGGTTTCCGGAGCCCCGCCGGAGTAGTTGCCCGTGGCCATGTCCATGATGGCGGAGGCGATGGAGTAGATGCAGGGCAGCCCCGGGCGGATCATCTGGGCCAGGCAGACGCCGGTGAGCACGTTGGCCGTCTGCTCCACCAGGGTGCCGGCCAGGGTCACCGGGGTGGTGGCCCCGGGCATGGCGTCCGCCTCGATGTACAGCGGCACGCCCTCCTGGGCGCAGGCCATCAGCTCCTCCAGGCGCAGGCGCGGGTGGATCAGGGGGCTCAACATGCACAGCACGATGCTGAAGAACGGCCGCCGGCGGAAGGCCTCCAGCCCCCCGGCCACCAGGGCGGCCATGGCCACCTGGTCGCGCACCCCCTGGGCGCCCAAGGCCTGGGAGTAGTAGTTGCGGGAGGTGTTCTCCATGATCGCGGGGAACAGAATGCGGTCGAAGCCTTCCTGGGGGATGTCCTGCGGATTGACGATGCCGTGCATGACGTGCAGGTTCTCCAGGGCGTCCTGCAGGCGGGTCAGGTCGGCCAGGTCCCGCAGCGTGGCCGGCCGGCGCACCCCGTCCAGGCCCAGCACGAACAGGGCCGAGGAGCCGCCGATGGTGTACACGCTGCGCTGGTCCAGGCGCACGTCCCAGGCCGGGTCGCGGGCGTACAGGGTGAAGCCGGAAGGGGCGGTGGCCAGGCAGGCCCGCAGCGCGTGCTCCGGGATGCGCACCACCGACTTGTCGAAGTCCACCCGGCAGCCGTGGGCCTCCATCACCTCCAAGGCCGGCCGGTGCTGCACATTGACCCCGACCTCCTCCAGCACCTCCAGCACCGCGGAGTGGATTTGGCGCAGGTCCTCATCGCTTAGAAAACGAAGCTGCCCGCCGCGAAGCTCCCGTATCGACATGTCTTGCGCTCCTTGTCCGGTTTACTTGACCGCCCCGGCGACCAATCCCTTGACGAAGTACTTCTGCCCGGCGAAGTACAGGGCCAGCATCGGCACGGTGGCCAGCGCCAGGCCGGCCATGGTCACGGGGATGTCCAGGTTGTAGCGGCTCTTGAAGATGGTCAGGCCCACCATCAGGGTTTTCAGCTCATCCTTTTGTAAAAAGATCACCGCGATCAGCAGCTCGTTCCACACCCACAGGGCGTTGACCAGGATGATGGTCACCACCGCGGGCCCGGACAGGGGCACGGCGATGGAGCGCAGCACCCGGATGTCCCGGCAGCCGTCCATGCGCGCCGAGTCGATGATCGCCCCCGGGATGGTGCGGAAGAAGCTGGCCAGCATGTAGATCGAGAACGGCAGGGTGAGCCCGGCGTAGATCAGGATCACGCTGGGGTAGGTGTTGAGGATGTGCAGGGCGATCATGATCTTGAACAGGGGGATGACCATGACCACAGGGGGCACGATCATCAGGGTCAGGATCACGCTCAGGATGGCGTCCCGGCCGCGGAAGCGCATCTTGGCGAAGGCGAAGGCCGCGAACAGGGCGATGACCAGGCTGGCGGCCACCGAGCCGGAGGTGAGGATGATGCTGTTCAGGAACCACAGCAGGAAGCGCCGCCCTCGAAACACGGTGAGGAAGTTGCCCACCACCGGCTTCAGGGGCAGGCCGAAGAGGTTGCGGAGATACTCTCCTTCGGACTTGAAGGCCGTGGCGAACAGGTAGTACACGGGAAAAAGGCACAGCACGGTGAACACGGCCAGCAGGAGCTGCTTCCAGGCGTTCTGGGCCAGGCGCTGGCCCCAGGTCCCCGATGGTTTCATTCCAGCTCGATCCTGCGGCTGATGTTCAACCGCGCGAGGATCAGGGCCACGGTGATGGCCAGCAGCACGATGGAGGCGGCCGCCGCCGGGCCCTGCAGGTTGTAGCGGAAGCCCATCAGGTAGATGTAGAGCTCCGCCACCATGGTGCTGTTACCCGGGCCCCCGGAGCTCATCACGTACACGTAGTTGAACACCCAGGAGAGCATGGTGATGATCATGATCACCACGAAGAACTCGATCACCGTGGCCAGCTGCGGGATGGTGATGCGGAACAGCACCTGCAGCCAGCCGGCCCCCTCGATGCGGGCGGCCTCGAACAGCTCCTCCTCCACGGACATCAGGCGGGCCAGGAACAGCACCACCCCGAAGCCGAACTCCTTCCAGACCACCACCCCCATGATCGTCCACAGGGCGAAGCGCGGGCTGCCCAGCCAGTCGGCGGCCAGGATGTTCAGCCCGACGGCCCGCAGCAGGGTGTTGAGGATGCCGTTCAACTGGAAGATGTAGCTGAACACGATGCCCACCACCGGGATGGCGATGACGTAGGGCATGAACAGCACGCTGCGGTAGAAACGCCAGCCGCGCACCCCCTCGAACAGCAGCACCCCCAGCAGGCGGGCCAGGAACAGCACCACCCCGAAGCCGAACTCCTTCCAGACCACCACCCCCATGATCGTCCACAGGGCGAAGCGCGGGCTGCCCAGCCAGTCGGCGGCCAGGATGTTCAGCCCGACGGCCCGCAGCAGGGTGTTGAGGATGCCGTTCAACTGGAAGATGTAGCTGAACACGATGCCCACCACCGGGATGGCGATGACGTAGGGCATGAACAGCACGCTGCGGTAGAAACGCCAGCCGCGCACCCCCTCGAACAGCAGCACCCCCAGCACCAGGGCCAGGAACAGCATCACCGGCACGGCGATCAGCAGCAGGCCATTGTGCCGGATGGCGGCCACGAACACCTCGTCCTGGAAAAGGGAGCGGTAGTTGCCCAGGCCCACGAAGGTGGTCCGGCCGGAGGCGATGCGCAGGAAGGAGGTGCGCAGGACCTCCACCACCGGGTAGAAGAAGATCAGCGCGATCACCAGCAGCGCCGGGGCGATGTACAGGTAGGGCTTCAGTCGTTTCATTGGGCCAGGTAGAGGCGGCGCCCCCTCGCGGGAGCGCCGCTTGATCAGCCGTTCGCCTTCAGGTCGGCCTTACCGCTTGATCCACTTGCGGAAGTTTTCCACCGCCTCCGGGCTGTCCTTCCGCCACTTCTCGATCACCGTCTGCTGCAGCTGCGCGCACTCGGCGGGGGTCTTTTCCCCGGCAAACAGGAGCTGGCAGCCGGCGAAGTTGCCCTGCTCGTCCAGGATCGAGGGGATGAAGTTCTCCAGGTTCGGGCCAGCGTCACCCTTGATCCACTGGAACACCTGCTTCATCTGCGGGATGGTCACCTTGGAGGTGTCAAAGCGGTCGTCGGCCGGGAACACCCCGGTGTCCGCGTACCAGGCGTCCAGGCGGTCCTTGGTGTGCATGAACATCAGCACGTCGGCCGCCGCCTGCTTGTTCGCGCACCAGGAGGTGATGCCCAGGCCCTGGGCGGTGACCGTGTAGGTGGAGGCCAGTTTGCCCTTGCCCCAGGCCGGGATCTTCATGACCCCGAAGTTCTCCTTGCCC
>Ga0154738_1174_pt3 | contig 10255 bp, 8 predicted proteins | sample Rifle2008BG16ft_FD_105746 | JGI IMG/M metagenome (GOLD analysis project Ga0154738, IMG submission 105746) | Spirochaetes bacterium RBG_16_67_19 | reverse complement strand
GTGCGCTTCCAGGGCCGGGACTGCCTCCGCGTTCCCGCGGGCCCCCACCGTGACGCGCTCCACCCGCCCCTCCGGGTCCAGGCTGCCGATGGCCAGCACCTCGTTGCCGCCGGCCTCCGCGATCGCCCCCCGCAGGGCGGCGGCGGCCTCCGGGAGGAACAACCGCTCTACGCTCACCGGCTCAAGCCCCCAGCCGCTCGAGCACTCCCCGCAGGAGGCGGGCGAACGCCGGCATGGTCCGCCGGCCGGTCTCCACCACCTCGGCGTGGGCCAGGGGACGCTCCAGGATGCCGGCGGCCAGGTTGGTCACGCAGGATATGCCCAGCACCCGCATTCCCAGGTAGTTGGCCGCGATGACCTCCGGCACCGTGGACATGCCGACCAGGTCGGCGCCCAGGATCTCGGCCATGCGCACCTCGGCCGGGGTTTCATAGCTGGGGCCCGGGAAGGCCGCGTACACCCCCTCCGCCAGCCCAGCGGAAAGCTCCGGCACGGCGGCGGCGGCCTCCTGGGCAATGCCCCGCAGCCGCCGGGAGTAGGCCTCGCTCAGGTCCGGGAAACGCGGCCCGTATCCCGGCGGATTGGGCCCGCGCAGCGGGTGCACGCCCTGCAGGTTCAGGTGGTCGCGGATCAGCACCAGGTCCCCCGGATGGAAGCTGCGGCGGATGCCCCCGGCGGCGTTGGTGACGATCAGGTCGCGGACCCCCAGGCGATGCAGCAGGAACACCGGCAGCACCACGTCGTCCAGACTGACTCCCTCGTAATAATGGAAACGGCCGGACAGCACGGCGCAGCTGCGCCCCAGCTTGAGCACTCCGCGATGCCCCTCGACCGTGGGCCGGGGGTAGCCGGCGATGCGTTGGTAGGGAATTTCGCGTCCCGCGACGCCCTCGGCGAAGTCGCCCAGGCCGGAGCCCAGGATGAGCCCTACCGCGGGGGCCTCATCCGCCAGCGGCAGGGAATGCACGGCCGTTTCCACTCTCTGGGCGAAGTTCGCCTGCATGGCCTCCTCCTCAAACCAGCGCCCGGCGCAGCTCGCCGGGATCGCGGAAAAATCCCGCCTGCACGACGCGGCCCACCTTCTGGGCCAGGCGCCAGTTCCAGGGCGCGCCCAGGCCCGCCTCGGCGGCCTGGCGCACCAGCCGCTCGTTGAGCTCGCGGGCCTCTGTTTTCTGCTGTCTCAATATCGATTGCAGCAGGCTGTTGTACTCGCGGTCGGGCAGCAGCCCAGCGGCGTCGAACTCCTCCGGCCGCCGGGCCAGGCGCTGGGCCAGGTCCTGCGGGTCGTGCAGGGGCAGCTTCCGGAGCGGGCGGCCGAGGCGGCGAAAGGCGGCCAGGCCTTCCTCCAGCACGCCCGAGGCGATCTCCCGGCCCGCTTCGGCGGCCAGCAGGTGTCCCAAGGTCGAATGGCACAGCGCCGCGGGCAGGAACAGCAGCTGCCAGAGGAAAAATGATCCGGCCAGCGCCTCCGGCGCGTCGGTTTCCACGATTTCCAGACCGGCCGCCTTCCAGGAAACGGCCAGCTCCCGCACCGCGTCGTGCCGCGGCAGCAGCAGGACCGAACGGGCCGAGGCCAGCTCCACCTCGCCGTGCTGCAGCATCACCGAGGTGAGCAGGGTGAACCCCAGCAGGGGCCGGCCCTCCTCGGCGTTCAGCACCAGCAGTTCGGAGGCCCTGGCGGCCGGCGGGAGCGTGCCCAGCTCGCGAAGCTGGTGGCGCTTGAGCGCGACGATGCCCAGCTCCGGCCGCCAGCGGGCCGGAGCCAGATCCGCGGTCAGTACCTTTCGCAAGCGCAGCCGGCCGGAAGGGAGGACCAGCCGCAGGCCCCTGGCGGCCAGCTCGCGCATCGAGGAGGGGCTGCCGGCGAAGCATACCTCGTGGCCGCCCTCGGCCGCCAGCCCGCCCAGCAGCCCGCCCACCGCGCCCGCGCCGATGATGCAGACTCTCATCCGCTCCAGTATGCCCGTGAACCCTCCGGCCGGCAACCGGCCCGACGGGTCGGCGTCCGGAGGGGCTGGCTTGACACCTCTCGGCGCGTCGTGGTATCGCCATAAAACGGCATGGAAATCGAGTTCCTGAAGCTGCAGTGCTGCGGCGGCGACTTCCTCCTTCTGGACGGCATCAAGAACCCGGCCCTGGCCGAGCTGGACCTGGGCGAGCTGGCCGCCCAGATCACCAGCCGGCGCTTCGGGGTGGGGGCGGCCGGCCTGGTGCTGCTCTCCGCCGGCCAGCGCCTGCGGCTGCGGCTTTCCTGCTTCGATACCCTCGGCGCCGAGATGGCCACCGACCCGCTGGCGGTGCGCTGCGCCGCGCGCTACGCCTTCGACTCCGGACTGCTGGGCGAGGAGAACGCCTCCCTGGAGACCGCCGACGGTGCGGTGGCGGTGGAAGTCCTGGACGCCCATAACGTCACGGTGCCCTCCGGCCCGCCAGGGTATTGGGAGGCCTCCGGATCGCTGCGCGAACGCCCCGGGGAAATCTTCACGCGCACCCTGCGCATCGCCGAGCGGGAGCACAATTACACCCCGGTCGCGGTGCGCGGGGTGCAGGCGGTGTTCTTTCCGGCCGCCGCCCCGCTGGAGCTGGACAGCTTCGGCCCCGCAGTGGAGGCGGCCGGCGTTTTCGCCGCGGGGACCCAGCTGGTCTTCGTCCGCACGATCAGCCGGGAGGAAGCCAGCATGAGGACCTGGCAGGTGGGCCGGGGAGAGCTGCTGGCCTCCGAGGGGGCAGCCTGCGCCGCCGCGGTGGCCGCCGTGCTGAACGGCTTCGGCGACCGGCAGACCCTGATTCACCTGGAGGGCGGCAACCTGTTCATGGAGTGGTCGGAGGCCGACAACCTGGTGTACGCTTCCGGTCCCGCGGACTACGTGTTCCTGGGTACCTACTACTATGAAGAAGGAGAAGACGATGAGGAATAGGGCCGCGAAGCGTCTCACGGCCATCGGGGCCTACGCGTTCGAGGAAGTGGACAAGAAGGTGGAAGAGCTCAAGGCGAGGGGGGTGCGGCCCATCGACTTCGGCGTTGGGGACCCCACCACCCCCACTCCGGCCTTCATACGCCGGGCGGCCGCTGAAGCGCTGGAAACCCGGCGCTCCAGCGGCTACCCCAGCTACGTGGGCAGCCTGGAGTTCCGCCAGGCGGTGGCCGCCTGGGCCCAGCGGCGCTTCGGGGTCGCGCTGGATCCGGCCTCCGAAATCTCCTCCACGATCGGGTCCAAGGAGGCGGTGTTCAACTTCCACGAGGGGGTGGTGGATCCCGGCGACATCGTGCTCTGCCCGTCGCCCGGCTACCCGCCCTACTCGCGCGGGACCCTCTTCGCCGAAGGCCGGCCCTATCAGCTCCCGCTCTCGAGCGGGAGCGGTTTCCGGGTGGACTTCGCCTCCATCCCGGAGGAGGTGGCCAAGCGGGCCAAGGTGTTGTGGTTGAACTACCCCAACTCCCCCTCCGGCGTCGTGGTCGACGAGGCCTTTTACCGGGAGGCCCTGGCCTTCGCCCGGCCGCGCGGCATCATCGTGGCTTCCGACGAGGCCTATTCCGAGATCTACTTCGGCGCCCCGCCGGTTTCCTGCCTGAACGTGGCCAAGGAGGGCGTGCTGGTGTTCCAGTCCCTGTCCAAGCGCTCGGCGATGACCGGCTACCGGATCGGCTGGGTCATGGGCGACCCGGAGCTGGTGGCCATTTTCCGCAAGACCAAGACCAACATCGACTCGGGAACTCCCACCTTCCTTCAAGACGCCGCCGTGGCCGCCCTCGGCGAGGAGGAGCACGTGGAGGGATTCCGCCGGGAATACCGCGCCAAGCGCGACCTGCTCTGCGCGGCGCTGGTCAAGGCGGGCCTGCCGGACTGCACCCCTGCCTCCACGCTGTACGTCTGGCAGCGCGTGCCCAAAGGGATGAGCTCCGTGCAGTTCGCCACCTTCCTGCTGGATGAGAAGCTGGCCATCGTGACCACGCCCGGCAGCTGGATCGCCGAGCCGACCGCGGACGGGAAGAATCCCGGCGAGGGCTACGTGCGCTTCGCCCTGGTGCCTTCCCTCGAAGACACCCGCCTCGCGGCCGAACGCCTGGCGGCCTTGCGCTTGTAGCCCGACGGCCGCCTGGATTTCCGATCCGGGGCGGATTGACAGGGCAATAGGCAAGCCCTATCCTGTGATATAATGGTCAAATAGAGATGATCTGGGTATCCCTGCTGGCCGCCGCCGGCGCATTTCTGATCAACCTGCTCATCCTGCCGCTGGTGCTGCGCTTGGCGCACCGCCACAAGTGGTATGACCGCCCCGACAGCCGAAAAATCCACACCGGGCTGATCCCGCGGATGGGCGGCCCCGGGCTTTTCCTCTCCTTCATCCTGGCCGTCGTGCTCGCCGCGCTGGCTTTGCCGCGCCTGGGCGGCGGGCGCCTCTTGGAGCCGCGCCTGATAGCCCTGTTCGGCGGGATGACTATCGTGCACCTGGTGGGGCTGTACGACGACTTCAAGAACCTTCCGGCCATCTGGAAGTTCGTGCTGCAGCTGGCCGCGGCGGCGATCATCACCTCCGGGGGCTTCCTGATCCGCAGCGTCACCCTCCCCTACCTGGGCAGCATCAACCTGGGCCTGGCCGCCTACCCGCTCACCGTGATCTGGCTGGTGGGCATCGCCAATGCGGTGAACCTGATCGACGGCATGGACGGCCTGGCCGGCGGCATCGGGGCCTTCGCCGCGGCGGCCATGGGCGCGATCGCGCTGCTGCAGGGCTCTACCCGGGGGGCCGTGCTGGCCTTCGCCCTGTTCGGGGCCCTGCTGGCTTTCCTGCTGTTCAACTTCCCGCCGGCGCGCATCTTCATGGGCGACTCCGGCAGCCTGTTCCTGGGCCTCACCCTGGCTGCGCTGCCCCTGGTGGGCGGCATCCCCCGTTCCGCGGCTTTCGGCAGCCTGATCGTACCCGTCACCCTGTTGACCGTGCCGATCCTGGACACGGCCACGGCTATCCTGCGGCGACTGCGCCACCGGCGTTCGATCATTTCCCCGGACAGGCAGCACATCCACCACAAGCTGCTGGCCATGGGCCTGAGCGAGCGGCAGATCCTCACCGTGATCTACGGCATGTGCGCCTACCTGGCCCTGGTGTCGGTCACCTCGGTGGTCCTGCCCAAGGAGATCAATGCCTACCTGATCATCGTGGTCTGGGTGGGCAGCCTGCTGGGCTACTGGGTCTTGAGCTATCTGGAGGTGAAAAACCGCAAGGCCGGCTCGGCCGCCCAGCACCAGGATTCCGAGGCTTCCGGAACCGGAAGCGGCTGAGGGCTGCGGGGGTCGGTCCCCGCTTCCCGCCCTACCTGGCCTCGGAAACCTCCGCTGCCGGAAGCGGCCGATTCTCCTGCAGGCTGGCCTGCAGGCTTTTCAGCGATACCGGCTTCCAGAACTCCTCCAGCCCGGCGGCCAGTGCGCCCAGGCGCTCGGCGGTGGCCTTCAGCTCCTGGCTGGCGCGCAGCGCCTCCGCGGAGCCGTTCAGCCCTTCCAGGGTCAGGTTGGTGATGGCGTCCACCGATTCGCTGGTGCGTTCGATGGTGCCGGCCACCTTCTCCGAGTTCTGCACCACCTGCCGGGTGTCCTCCCCCAGGCGGCCCAAGCCACGTCCCAGCGAGCCGATGGTCAGGTGCATGTTCGCGTAGCGCTGGGAAAGCCGCCGCACGGTCTCCATGGTGGAGCGGGCCAGAGCGGCGATTTCGGTGGCCGCGCGGCTGGAGCGGTCCGAAAGCTTCTGCACCTCGGCGGCCACGACCGTGAAGCCCCTGCCGAACTCCCCGGCCCGCGCCGCCTCGATCGAGGCGTTGAGGGCCAGCAGGTCCGTCTGGTCGGCGATGTCCTGGATCAGCTCCGTGATCTCCTCGATGCGCGCGGCGTTCTGCTCCAAAGCCGTGATCTGGCCGCTGGACTCCTCCATCGCCCCGCCGATGGCGCCTGCCTCCCCGCCGCTGGCCGCGGCGGTCTGGCTGTTGGCCAGGGCGATCTGGCACACGGCCCGGATCGCGGCGGCCACCTCGCTGAATCCGGCGGCGGTGCGCTCCAACAGGTCGGCTTGACGGTTCACCGTGCTGTACACCTGGCCCCCCGTGGCTTCCGCCTCGCCGGCGCGCTGCCCCAGCTCGAAAACCAGATCCTTCAGCTCGGCGATGGACACGCGCAGGTGCTGCAGACGCAGCAGCTGCTCGAAAAGCTCCCCGATCTCGTCGCCCCGAAGCCGTGAGAGCGTCGGCTCGCGCTGGGCCGTCCCTTGGGCGAGGGCGCGGCTGAAGCGCATCAAAAGCTGCCCGTCGCGGGCCAGATCCGGAAAGACGAAAAAGACCAGCACCAGGAGCGCGGCCAGGCCGCCGGCCCCGAATACCGCCAGGCCGATGCCGCCCAGCAGTCGCTGGCGGTCCAGGTGGCCTTCCCAGCTGATCTGGTAACGCCGCAGGCGCAGCTCCAGCTCCCGGATGCGCTCCAGCAGCGGCCGGAGCAGCTCGGCGGATGGCGCGGGCGTGGCCTGGAGACTCTCGGGCAGCCCCTCCAGCACCGCCAGTCCCCACTGGCGCAGCTCCGCGTAGGAGGCCAGCACCTCCGTGTCGGGGAACAGGATCCTGGGCATCGGCGGGAGCGCGTGCAGGGCGTTCAGCAGCTCCCGGTAGCGCTCGATCAGCAGGGCGTGGCGCGCTCCGGAAGGCTCCAGCAGGCCCAGGGCGGTGAGGTGGGCGACGTCGCGGGCCTTTTCCTGCATTGCATCGAAAGTCCGCCGATCCGAGCCGGCCAGGTCGCTGCCGGCCAGGTGCAGGCACAGGTCCGCGCCCAGCAGCAGAAAGGCCAGACCCAGGCAGCAGAACAGCAACAGCAGCTTGGTAAATATCGAGCGTTTCATCTCGCCCTCAGCCCTCCAGGCCGTATTCCTGAATCTTGCGGTGCAGGGTCTTGCGCCCGATGCCCAGCACCTCCGCGGCCCTGGTCTTGTTCCCGTTCTGGGCCAGCAGCTCCGCCCGGATCAGCTCGGCTTCCGCTTCCGCCAGGCTGAGCCCCAGGGAGAGTTTGACATAGTTCTTATCGGCATCCGAGCGGATATGCGGAGGCAGGTCCTCCAGGGTGATCAGGCTGGAACGGGAGAGCACCACGGCGCTTTCCAGGCAGTTGCGCAGCTCCCGCACGTTTCCCGGCCAGCGGTAGCTGTACAGGGCGGCGCGGGCCTTGGCGTCCAGGCCTTCCAGGCGCTTTCCCGCCGCCTCGGCGAACTCGGTCAGGAAGGAGGAGATCAGCAGCGGTATGTCCTCCTTGCGCTCCCGCAGGGGAGGCAGGTGGATGTTCACCACGTTCAGCCGGTAGTAAAGATCCTCCCGGAACTGCCCTTGGGCGATGGCCTGGGATAGATCGCGATTGGTGGCCGCGATGACCCGGCAGTCCACCTCGATGGTTTCCTCCCCGCCGACCCGCTCGAAGGTCTTGTCCTGCAGCACCCGCAGGAGCTTGATCTGCACCCCGGGGCTCACCTCCCCGATCTCGTCCAGGAAAAGGGTGCCCCGGTGGGCCAGCTCGAAGCGGCCGCGTTTGCGCGCCACCGCGCCCGTGAAGGCGCCGCGCTCGTGCCCGAACAGCTCGCTTTCCAGCAGCGTTTCGCTCAGGGCCGCGCAATGCACCTTGATCAGCGGCTTGTCCTTGCGGTCCGAGTTGTAATGGATGGCGTCGGCGATCATCTCCTTGCCCGTGCCGCTCTCCCCGGTGATCAGCACGGAGGCCTTGCTGGCCGAGACTAGCTGCACCACCTCGAAGATGCGCCGCATGGCGTCGCTCTTGCCGATGATGTTGGAGAACTGGCTGCGCTTCTGCAGCTCCTGCAGGGCCTCGCGGTACTGCCGCTTCACCTCCCACTCCGACAGGGCGCGGGCCACCAGCAGGGTGAGCCGGCCCATGTCCACCGGCTTGGTCAGGTAGTCGTAGGCCCCCTGCTTCATGGCCTGCACGGCGCTCTCGATGGTGCCGTGCCCGGTGAGGATGATCACCGGCAGCCCGGGGACGGCGGCCAGGGCGCGGCGCAGCAGCTCGTCGCCGGGCAGGTTGGGCATTTTCAGGTCGGTGACCACCAGGTCCACGTCCCCCCTCTCCAGCAGCGCCAGCGCCTCCCGGCCGTCGGCCGCCGGCACGGCGCGGTGGCCCTCCATCTCCAGCAGCTTGGCCAGGCCTTCCCGGATGTTCTTCTCGTCGTCCACGACCAGGATGTTGTACTTCATCGGGATTCCTCCTGGTAACCGATCAGGCGTTTCTCCTTCTGCGGGATGGGGAAGCTCAGGGTGATGGTCGTGCCCTCCCCGGGCTTGGAGCTGACGGCGATCTCGCCCAGGTGCTCCTTGACGATCTTGTACACCAGGGTCAGGCCCAGCCCGGAGCCGAAATCCCGGGTGGTGAAGTAGGGCTCGAAGATCTTGTCCAGGTTCTCTTCGGGAATGCCCGCGCCGGTGTCGCTCACCCTCAGTTGCAGGGTGTTGCCCTTGCGCCGGGATTCGACGCGCAGGCGGCCTCCCCCGGGCATGGCGGCGATGGAATTCTTCACGATGTTGAGCAGCGCCTGTTTGAGGTACTTGGCGTCCAGGCGAATGAGAGGCGAGGGCTCCAGCAGCTCCAGTTCCAGGGCGATGCCCGCCTGCTCCAACTCGAAGCGCAGGAAATCCAGCAGCTCCCGCACCAGGGGATTGGGGTCCTCCAGCTGAAGCTCGGTGTTCATGGGGCGGACCGCGAACAGGAAGTCCACCACGATGCGGTTGAGGCGCTCCACCTCCTCCTTGATCACCTCCAGGTTCTCGGAGACCTTGGCGGAGGAAACCGTCTGCCGGCCGCCGATGGCCTTGCGGATCAGCTCGATGTGGATGCCGATGGAAGCCAGGGGGTTCTTGATCTCGTGGGCCACGCCGGCGGTCAGGGTGGTCAGGGCGGCCAGGCTCTCGGCCCGCCGCAGGCGGGCCTCCTTGGCCCGCTTTTCCGTGACGTCCTCGATGTGGATCATGTTGCCCTGGATCGCCCCCTGGCGCACCAGGGGCATGACGGTCAGCGCCAGGGTGCGCACGAAGCCCTCGGTCAGGGTGAACTCCCGGTCGATCACCTTGTCCAGGCCCGAAAGGGCGCGCCGGAAGAAGGCGGCGATCTCGCGGTCGCGGATGCACTCCCAGAGCACCCGTTCGGCCGGGTCCCCAACGTTGAAGGGCAGCATGCGCTCCGCGGACTTGTTGACCAGCAGGATCCGGTTCTCCTTGTCGGTGACCACCACTCCGTCGCTCATGGACTCCAGCACCATCTCCTGCAGCTCGCTCTCCATGGCCACGTCCTCCAGCAGGACGCGGATCTGGGCGTGGTCCATCTTGTCGATGATGGCCAGCGCGCGCTGCAGGAATTTTCTCAATTGGCTCTCCTCAGGCCCAGCAGCAGCGACTCCAGGTTGAGCAGCGGGCTCTGGTTGTAGCGCTCCAGGGCCTCCAGGTGACCGCGCAGCAGCGCGTTCCAGCGGGCCAGGCGCCGGGGCTCCACCTCGCCCAGCAGGGCCCGGAAACGGGCCAGCAGCTCCTGGTAGAAGATGGAGGCGCGTTCCCGGCCCGGAGCGTCCTCCGCCTTGCGGTCCCCGAACAGCTCCTTCAAGCGGTCCAGCACCTCCTGCTCCGTCTCCTGGCCGCTGGCCACGCCCGCGAAGCGCCGGGCCAGGGCCTCCAGCTCCCGGGGATCCACCTCCTGCCAGGCAAGGAAGTAGTCGCGCAGACTGGCGTACTGCCGCTCGGTCTCACGGAAGATGCGGGAGAGCACATCCGCGGTGTCCTCCGGGCCCCGCTCGGAGAAGGCGTAGGTGCGCAGGCGGGAGAGCACCGTCGGGGCGAGCGCCGCCCGGCGGGAGGTGGTCAGGATCAGGTAGGCGTCGCCTGGCGGCTGCTCCAGGGTCTTGAGCAGGGAATTGGAAGAGGTTTCCAGCAGCCCTTCGACCGCCTCCAGGATCAGCACCCGGCGGGAGCCGGTGCCAGGGGCGGTCAGGTGCAGCCAGGAGACGGCGCGGCGCAGCAGACCCAGCGGAATGTTCTGCGGGGGCAGGGCCCGCGCCATCTGCCGGCAGCCGGCCAGCACGCCCTCCAGCATCTTCTCCGCAATCGGCGCCTCTCCGGCCGCCTCCTCCGGCGACAGCAGGTCAAGGGCTTCCTCCACCTGGGCCAGGGCGCCGGACACCGGTTTCAGGCGGCTCTCCTCGCCTTCCCACAACGGGGGATCGAAGCGGCGGG
>Ga0154738_1233_pt2 | contig 10296 bp, 10 predicted proteins | sample Rifle2008BG16ft_FD_105746 | JGI IMG/M metagenome (GOLD analysis project Ga0154738, IMG submission 105746) | Spirochaetes bacterium RBG_16_67_19 | reverse complement strand
CGGACCATCATTCTGTAGCCCGGAGTACCCTCGATGAAAACCAGGTTGTGCAGGATGCGCATGGCCCAGAACACGGGGCTGGCGATCCCGGGGCGGCGGGTCTGGCGCAGCGGCGCGGCGGAGGGGTTCTTCACGAAGTCGAAGGTGTCAGAGCCTTCGAACAGGAAGAAGCTCCCCGCGGGGGAATAGTCGAAGCTCTCGACGTGGTCCCGCCAGTTGTCGCCTATCGCCTCCGCCCTCTGCAGGATTTCGGTGACGTCGCCGAATTTCAGATTCAGCCCTTCCACGTGCGCCCCGTTGTAGCCCAGGCCCTTCAGGATGGCCACCTGCCGGGCGGCGCGCTGCAGGCGCGCCCCCTTGCCCTTGTCCGGGGCTCCGGCCTCCCCGGTCAGGTCCGCGACCAGGCGGTCGTCCACGTAGCAGCCCGGGACCTCCCCGCGGTTCATGAAGCGGCCCGCGCCGGCGGAAAGCACGTAGACGCTGCCCATCACCGGGATGTTCGAGCGCAGGATCTGCCGCACGTAGCGGATGAACTCCGCGGACCTGCGCGCGTCGTAGCCCAGCTGGGTCACGATGAAATGGGCGCCGGCGCGCAGCTTCTTCTCCAGCTTGATGTACTGCATGACGGCGGAAGCCTCGGTGGCCTTGAAGGGGGAAGCCACCGCGCCCAGCAGGAAGTCAGTTGGCTCCAGGCGCAGGCTCTTGGCCGCGGTCCCCGCCTTCAGGCCGCGGTTCATCTCCTGCAGGTAGTGCAGGGCCGTAACCGAGTCGATGTCGAAAACCGGCTTGGGCTGGCCGAAGAATCCGGTCACCGGGTAGTCGCCGGTGATCACCAGCAGGTTGGTGATGCCCGCCCGCTTCATGGCGTAGGCCCTGGCCTCGATCATGTTGCGGTTCATGTCCTTGCAGGAAAAATGCACCATCAGGTCGCAGCCGATGGCGGCGATCTCCGGCACCAGCACGTCCGGCCAGAGGGCGGGGTTGCCGCCGGCGTTGTCGGTGATGGAAAGGCCGTAGACGTGGCGCGAATCCCGGGCTTCCTGGGCGAACTTGAGGATGTTGTCGATCCCCACCCCGGTGTAGCCGCGGCCAGGCACAAGCTCACAAGTGACGACGAACTCGCCTGGCGAAGCGAGTCCCTGGCGAATACGAAGCATGGCGTATCTTAGCGTTTCACTCACCATCTGTCAACGCCGGCTTCACGCCGGCTCACGCAGGCGTGCGCCTGCTGGTCGGGCCGCTGTTGGCGGCGCGGCGGGCCGTGCTATGATGCCGCCCATGGGTCCCGCGGAAACGGCGCCGCTCGTCGAGCGGCTCAACGCCCCCCAGGCTTCCGTCAGGCTGGAAGCCCTGCGCCGGCTGTCGCCGCCGCGGCGGTCCGACGCCAGCGACGTGAACAACCACATCCACACCACCTATTCCTTCTCCCCGTATTCCCCGAGCAAGGCCGTGTGGATGAGCCTGAACGCCGGGCTGGCCACCGCCGGCATCATGGACCACGACTCGATCAGCGGGGCGGAAGAGTTCATCGACGCGGGACGGGCCGCCGGCCTGGCCACGACCGTCGGGCTGGAGTGCCGCTGCGATTTCGCCGGCACCAGCCTGGAGGGCCGCCGCGTGAACAACCCCGACCAGCTCTCCGTGGCCTACGTGGCGCTGCACGGGATCCCGCACCCGCGGATCCAGGAGGTCCGGGAATACTTCCGCCCCCTGCAGGCGGAGCGCAACCGGCGCAACCGGCGCATGGTCGAGCGGCTGAACGCGGCCCTGGCCCATCCGGAGCTGGCCCTGGACTTCCAGCGCGACGTGCTGCCGCTGTCCTGCCACGCGGAGGACGGCACCGTCACCGAGCGGCACATCCTGTTCGCCCTCTCCCTGCGGCTCATCCAGGCCCGCGGGCGGGGGCGCCCCCTGGTGGCCTACCTGGAGGACACCCTGGCCCTGCCGCTGGCCCCCAAGGTGCGCGCCTGGCTGCTGGATCCGGCCAACCCGCATTACCCCTACGACCTGCTTGGGGCGCTGAAAAGCGACCTGGTGCAGGCCTTCTACGTGGAAGCGCGGGCCGAGTGCCCGGGGGTGCGGGATATCCTGGCCTTCGCCCACCGCATCGGGGCCATCAGCGCCTACGCCTACCTCGGGGACATCGCGGAGTCGGTGACGGGCGACAAGAAGGCCCAGCGCTTCGAGGACGGTTACCTGGAGGAGCTTTTCCAGGTCATCCGCGAGCTGGGCTTCCAGGCCGTGACCTACATGCCCAACCGCAACACCCCGGCGCAGCTGGAGCGGGTGCAGGCCCTCTGTGCCCGGCACGACCTGCTCCAGGTGAGCGGCGTGGACATCAACTCCCCGCGGCAGTCTTTCGCCTGCCCGCAGCTGCGCCAGCCGCAGTTCCGCCACCTGGAGGAGGCCACCTGGGCCCTGATCGGCCACGAACTGGAGTCCAGCGAGGACCCGACCCGCGGCCTGTTCGCCCCCGAAACCCTGCGGCGCACCCCTGTCCTGGCGGAACGGGTCACGGCATACGCCGCGCTGGGAAGGCGCCTGGTCTCCTGACATGCGTCTTGCCCACACCGCCTTCGGGGGCCAGGGCCCGCCCTTCCTGATCCTGCACGGGCTGTTCGGCTCGTCGAAGAACTGGGCGAGCGTGGGCCGGTACCTGGCGGGGTACTGCCGGCCTTACGCCCTGGACCTGCGCAACCACGGGCAGTCTCCCCGCTCCCCCTCCCATTCCCTGGAGGACCTGGTCGGCGACCTGGAGCAGTGGGTCAGGGAAAACCTCAGCGAGCCGCCGGTGCTGCTGGGCCACTCCATGGGCGGCCTGGCGGCCATGGGCTACGCGCATCGCCACCCCTCGGAGGTAAGAGCTCTGGCGGTCGTGGACATCGGCCTGCGCCCCTACGGGCACAGCTACGAGGCCGAGTTCCAGGCTTTGAGGCTGGACCTCTCCGCGTACAAGTCCCGCGTGGAGATCGACCAGGCCCTGGCGGCCCTGCTGCCCGACGAGCGCACCCGGAGATTCTTCCAGACCTCCCTGGAGCCGGGGCCGGGGGGATTCCGCTGGACGGTGAACGGGTCGGCGCTAGAAAGCAGTCGCCTCCTTCGAGGAAAGGAGCCCGGCCTCGAGGGGCGCTACGAAGGGCCGACCCTGCTGGTGAGGGGGGGCAACTCCCCTTTCGTCGGCGAACAGGACGTGGCCCGGATGCGGGAACTTTTTCCCGCTTTGCGCGTTCTGACCATCGCCGGGGCCGACCACTGGGTCCACGCCAGCGCTCCGCAGGCCTTCCGGGAGGCGATCGCCGATTTCCTGCGGGAGCTCCCCGCCTATTGATGGGCCCCCCCTGCCGTGGCATGCTGGGTCCATGAGCGCTGAGCTCGTCTCGCACCTTCGCGACCACCGCCTGCGCGCCGGCCTGACCCAGGAGGAGTTGGCCCGTGAAGTCGGCGTGACGCGTCAGACCATCATCGCCATTGAAAAGGGCAATTATCCGCCCTCGGTGCTGCTGGCGCTGCGAATCGCCCGGCGGCTGGGGACCACCGTGGAGGAGTTGTTCGAATATGATTGAAACGATCCTGTCCGTGGTATTCGTGATCCTGCTGGCCGCCTGCGTGGATCCGCTGCACCTGTTGATGCCCACCCCGCTGCAAATGGTGGCCTTGGTGGCCTTGATCCTGGCCGCTGTAGTCTATGCCGGGCTGCTGTTCCGCGAGCGCCCGCGCGACGAGCGCGAGGCCATCCATCTGGCCCGCTCAAGCCGGGGCGGGTATTTCCTGGGAATCGTCGGCCTTTCGGCGATCGTCGTCTACCAGCTCATCGCCGGCCGCGAATTGGATAAAGCCGTCGTGGCGGTGCTGGCCGGCATGGTGATCGTCAAGCTGGTCCTGCTGCTCTGGAACCGCAAGCGCTCCTGAACCGGCTCACCAGGCAAGACCCCCTGGGTCAATGTAAAGTTTACTTGACATTTCCTGACCGCCTTAGTAGGTTATCGGCACCAAATGTCTCAGGAGGTGCTGCATGAAACTCTGGATCGGTTCGGCGTTGTTGGTTGCCGCGGGCGTGCTGCTCGCGTCCTGCATGAGCCCTCCCGCGCCGATGATGGAGGAGGTCGTATACAAGGGCTATATCCTGGACCGGGCCTGCGCCAAGGCCGGCACGGGCATGGACGGCAGCGCGGTGCTCACCATGCCCGGGGATCATACCCAGCAGTGCCTGGTGGCCTGCGAAGCCTCCGGGTTCGGCATCATGGTCATGGAGAAGTCCGGCTACCGCTACATCCCCTTTGACGCCGCCGGCAGCGACCTGGCCTTCCGCACGGTGGTGCTGAAGACCGCAAAGACGGCCGACATCTCCGTGGAAGCCAAGGGGACGATGAAGGACGGCCTGTTGGTGTTGAGCGGGATCCGCGAAATCGACCTGATGATGTAGCGGCAACCCTGCCGCGGAATCAGCCCCGGGGAATACTCCCCGGGGCTTTCTGGCGGATCATCGCCTCGCTGCGGATTCGGCAGCCGTCACGGTGCGCCGGATGTCCGCTTCATCGTGGGCCGCGGACACGAAGACGGCCTCGAAAGCGGACGGAGCGAGGTAGATGCCCTGTTCCAGCATGCGCCGGAAATAATCCCGAAAGGCACCCTGGTCGCAGCTCATCGCCGAAGCGAAATCCCCGACCTCCCGGTCGGTGAAGAACAGGCTCAGCATCGAACCCACCCGGTTGATCCTGCAGCTCCGCGACAGTTTCCGGAAACTCTGCCGAAACCCCTCCTCGAGCATCGCCGACAGGCTCTCCAGCCGGTCGTAGACTGCCTCCTCCCGCAGGATACGCACGGTTTCGTAGCCCATGGCCAGCGCCAGCGGATTGCCCGACAGCGTCCCGGCCTGGTACACCGGGCCCAGCGGCGCCAGCATCTCCATGATCTCCCGCCGGCCCCCGAAGGCCCCCACGGGCAGGCCGCCGCCGATGATCTTGCCCAGGCAGGTCAGATCGGGCCGCACGCCGTAAAGCTCCTGAGCGCCGCCGAGGGCGACCCGGAATCCGGTGATCACCTCGTCGAAGATCAGCACGACCTTCTCCTCGGAGCACAGCTCGCGCAGCCCGGCCAGGAAACCCTCCGCGGGGGGGATCACTCCGACATTGCCCATGACCGGCTCCACGATCAACGCGGCCACTTCGCCGCGGCTGGCCCGCAGGAGAGCCTTGACCGACTCCAGGTCGTTGAAACGGGCCACCAGGGTGTCCCTGGCGGTGCCCTCGGTCACCCCGGGGCTTCCCGGGATGCCGAGGGTCAGAACCCCCGAGCCCGCCTTGATCAGGAAGCTGTCCCCGTGGCCGTGGTAGCAGCCCTCGAACTTGATGAGCTTGGCGCGGCCCGTGAAGCCCCGGGCCAGGCGGACCGCGCTCATCGTGGCCTCAGTGCCGGAGTTGACCATGCGAACCATCTGGATCGACGGGTAAACAGAGGTGATCAGCTCGGCGAAGACCGGCTCGATCGGCGTGGTGGCCCCGAAGCTGGTCCCCAGGGCCGCCGCCTCGGCAAGGGCGGCGACCAGGCGCGGGTGGGCGTGTCCCAGGATCAGGGGACCCCAGGAGCAGACGTAGTCGATGTATTCCCTGCCCTCTACGTCGTAGATCTTGGAACCCCGCCCGCGCCGGATGTACAGCGGCTCCAGGCCCACCGAACCGAAAGCCCGCACCGGGCTGTTCACCCCGCCGGGGATCACCTTGCGCGCCTGCTGGAACAGCTGGCTCGATGTCTGCTTCATTGCTTTTCTCCGAAGTGTTTGATTCGCCGCTTCTTCAGTTCCCTCAGGCTGTAGAGAACCTGGTAATCCTCGCCGCCGACCCGCCCGGCCAGCTCGCGGACCAGCCCGTCGCACTCCTGGCGATTCCTGGCGTGCAGCATGGCATACAGGGAATAGGGCCACTGCGGCGCGGTTTCCCGCTGGTAGCAATGGGACACCTGGGGCAATTGGGCGGCCCGGCGCCCGGCTTCCAGGATGCGCTCCTCCGGGACCTGGAAACAGACCATGGCATTGGCCTGGAAGCCCGCGCTGCGGTGGCGCAGCACCGCCGCGATCCGGCGGACCACGCCCCTGCGCTTCAGGCGCCCCACCGCGGCCAGCAGCCTGCGCTGGCTGACCTGCAGGCCGGAGGCCAGCAGCGCCCACGGCCGGGGCACCAGCGGCAGCGGCTCCTCGAGAAGGGCCAGGAGGCGTTTCTCGAAAGGCTCCAGGCGGACCGTCATGACCGGCCCGTCGTCCCGGCCGCCCGCTGGAGCCTCCTGCTCCGGAATCCCGATTCCCGGATCCGTGAAACGCAGGCGCACCTGCAGCTTGAAGGTGCGCAGCGCCGGCAGGACCATGGTCGGCACCTCCTCGCCTTCGAAAGTCGCCCGCACCTCCGCTCCCAGGTTCCGTTCCGCGGGCACCGCCAGGGTGAACCAGAGGTTCCAGTCGTGCTCGCGCAGGTAATTGTGGCTCACGCCGGGGTGCCGGCTAATCCGCTGCCCGAGCTCCTCGGCCCGGTCCCCTGCGCGGACGGCCACCAGCGCGGTCCGGACGCCGATCCGGCGGGCGTCCAGGAGCGCCGAGATTTCCCGGATCATCCCCTGCGACAGCAGCTCCCGGGTGGTTTCCAGCGTCCGCTCTTCGGCAAGCCCGCAGCGCCGGCCGATGCGCCGGAAGGGGCGCGAAACCAGGGGGAAGTCGCGCTGCAGCTCCTCCAACAGCAGGCCGTGCGGTACCTGGGTTCCGGTTTCCTTCAACGCGCACTCCCTGCCGTTGCCCGCCGGGGCACGTGCACGCAGAAAGGTTCCTCGGCCAGGTAGTTGCCGGTGGCGGCATAGGCCCGGGCGCGGCAGCCTCCGCAGACGCCGAGGTACTCGCAGGCGCCGCACTTGCCCTGGTAGCGGGCCGGGTCCCGCAGGCTGCCGAACAGCTCGGAGTCCTCCCAGATGCGGCGGAAGTCATAGCCCTCTCGCCGAAGGTCCCCGGCCTCCAGGTCCAGAAAACCGCAGATCTGCGCTTTCCCTGTATGGGAGACGAAGGCGAAGGCCTGCCCGCCCAGACATCCCTTGGTCATGGCGTTCAGTCCGTGTGCTGCCTGGCTCGCCGTCCGCCCGGCCTGATGCTCCTGCTGACGCAGGATCCGGTAATAGTGGGGTGCGCAGGTAGGCTTGATGGGGATCGGGCAGTCCAGGCTGCGCCGGTAGATCCAGGTGAGCACCCGCTCGTACTCCTGGGGGTCGATGGCCAGATCGGCCAGCTCCCTGCCCCGCCCGGTGGGGACCAGCAGGAAGGGGTGGTAGCCCGCCGCGCCCAGGGAAACGGCCAGCTCGAGGATTATATCCAGCTGCCCCACGTTCAGCCGGGTGACCGTGGTGTTGACCTGGAACTCCAGGCCCTGCTCCCGCGCCAGGGCAGCGGCCCGCAGCACGGAATCGAAAGCCCCGTCCACCCGGCGGAAGGCATCGTGGGTTTCCCGGTCGGCACCGTCGATGCTCAGGGAGATGCGCCGGATGCCCGCGTCGATGATCCGCCGCGTGCTGTCGCGGTCCATCAGCAGGCCGCAGGGGGCCATGACCATGCGCAGGCCCAGGGAAGTGCCGTGTTCGGCAATCCGGTAAATGTCCTCCCGCGCCATGGGCTCGCCTCCGGTCAGGATGATGATCGGCCCGGCGAAGGCCGCCACCCCGTCCAGGAAGCGGAAACACTCCGCGGTGTCCAGCTCCCCGGCGTAATCCCGGTCGGCCGCGGAGGCCCGGCAGTGCCGGCAGCTCAACGGGCAGCGGCGGGTCACCTCCCAAGCGATCAACCGGGGCTGGAAGCGGGCTTCGCCTCCACCGGCGGGCTCCGGCGCTTCTTTCCTCATGGGCCCCCCCGGCCCAGGAGCCGCGCAGCCTGCTTGGCGAAATAGGTCAGGATGATGTCGGCGCCGGCCCGCCGGATGGACAACAGCACCTCCTCTACAATGCGCTGCTCGTCCAGCCAGCCCCTCTCCGCCGCCGCCTTGATGCAGGCAAACTCGCCGCTGACATTGTAGGCGGCCACCGGCAGGCCGAAGGTAGTCTTCACCCGGTAGATGACGTCCAGGTAGGCCAGGGCGGGCTTGACCATGACGATGTCCGCCCCCTCCTCGATGTCCAGCCGCACCTCGCGCAGCGCCTCCGCGACGTTGGGCGGGTCCATCTGGTAGCCCCGCCGGTCTCCGAACTCCGGAGCGGAGCCGGCCGCCTCCCGGAACGGCCCGTAGAAGGCGGAAGCGTACTTGGCCGCGTAGGACATGATGGCCACTTCCTGGAAGCCCCCGCCGTCCAGCGCCTCGCGGATCCTGGCCACGCGGCCGTCCATCATGTCCGAGGGGGCCACCAGATCCGCGCCGGCCTGGGCGTGGGAAAGGGCCTGGCGGGCCAGCAGCGGCAGGGTGGCGTCATTGTCCACCGCGCCATCACGGATGACCCCGCAATGCCCGTGGCTGGTGTACTCGCAGAGGCACACGTCGGTGATGACCAGGAGGTCCGGCAGCCGTTCCTTGATTGCCCGCACGGCCTGCTGCACGATGCCCTTCTCCGCCCAGGACGTGCTGCCGGTGGCATCCTTGGCCTCCGGGATGCCGAACAGGATCACGCCGGGGATCCCCAGGTCCAGGGCCTCGCGGCACTCCTCGACCAGCCGGTCCACCGACATCCGGAAGTTACCGGGCATGGAGTCGATGGGGTCGCGCACGCCGCGCCCGGGACAGACGAACAACGGATAGACCAGATTGTCCACCGACAGCCGGGTTTCACGCACCAGGCGCCGCAGTGTCTGGCTGCGGCGCAGCCTGCGCATTCTCGTTGCTGGAAACATCAGCACACCTCCTCGCGCTGGCCGGCGGCCGTACCGGTCAGGCCGATCTCCTCGTCGCTCAGGTAGCAGGCCGGGTCGGCCTCCCACGGATCCCCGGTCACCGCTTCCGCCCGCACCCGCAGGTTCCCGCCGCACAGCTCCAGCCAGCGGCAGCGCGCGCAGCGGCCTTTCACGTGGGCCTTCTTGTCCTTGAGTCCGGCCATGAGCGGGTCGGAAAGGTCGCTCCAGATCTCGCTGAAGGGCCTTTCGCGCACGTTGCCGAAGCTGTGATGGCGCCAGAACTGGTCGGCGTGCACCGAGCCGTCCCAGCTCACGCAGCCGATCCCGAGACCGGAGCTGTTGCCGCCGTTCATGCGCAGCAGCTCCAGGATGCCCTCCGCCCTGCGGGGATCCTCCCTGCGGACCCGCAGGTACAGGTACACCCCATCGGCGTGATTGTCCACGGTCAGCACTTCCTTGGGCAGTCCGGAAGCGTGCAGGTCCCGGGTGGCGTCGATGATCCGGTCCACCACCCGCCGCGCCTCCTGCCGGTCCAGGTCCTCCTCGATCAGCCGGCTGCCCCGCCCGGCGTAAGCCAGATGATAGAAACAGACCCGCGGAATGTCCTCCTCGACCAGCAGCCGGAAGATCCCGGGGATGTCCTGGGCGTTGCGGCGGTTGATGGTGAAGCGCAGCCCCACCTTGATGCCCGCCTCCCGGCAGTTGCGCAGCCCGGCCATGGCCCGGGCGAAGGCTCCCTCCACGCCGCGGAAGCGGTCGTGGGTCGGCTCCAGCCCGTCCAGGCTTACGCCCACGTAGGAAAGCTCGAGGCCCTTGAGCTCCCGGGCCAGCTCCGCGGTGATCAGCGTTCCATTGGAGGAAAGCACCGAGCGCACCCCTCTCGCGCGGGCGTGGGCGATGAGCTCCAGGATGTCCGGACGCATCAGGGGCTCGCCGCCGGAAAACAGGATCACCGGCACGCCGAAGCCGGCCAGATCGTCGATCAGGGCCTTGCCCTCGGCGGTGTCCAGTTCCCCCTCGTAGCGGCGGTCCCGGGAGCCGGAATAGCAATGCACACAGCGCAGGTTGCACCGCCGGCCCACGTTCCAGACCACCACCGGCTTCTTGTCCTGCGAGAATTGGAGCAGGTGCGAGGGCAGGGCGCGGGAGCTGCGGCCGTAGCGCAGCGGGTCGGAGGGCTCCACGGTCCCGCAATAGAGTTTGGAAATGCCGATCATGTGGATTGCCTTTCACGGAAATGTGCTTCAATAGCCTGGATCAGGCCTGGGATGGTATGCGTGCCGGACTCGACCCGGACCGCCAGGCCCAGCTCGCGGGCCGTGGCGGCCGTAACCGGGCCGATGCAGGCCCCCTGGATTCCGGCCAGCAGACCCTCGCGGCCCGAGGCGCGGAGGATCTGGACCAGGTGGGAAACCGTGGAGGAGCTGGTGAAGGCCACCAGCTCCGGCGCCGGC
>Ga0154738_1141_pt1 | contig 10469 bp, 6 predicted proteins | sample Rifle2008BG16ft_FD_105746 | JGI IMG/M metagenome (GOLD analysis project Ga0154738, IMG submission 105746) | Spirochaetes bacterium RBG_16_67_19 | reverse complement strand
GTGGACTTCGACGACCTGATCCGCCTGCCCATCGAGCTTTTCGAGAGCCGGCCGGAAGTGCTGGCCCGCTACAGGGAGCGCTTCCGCCACTTCCTGGTGGACGAGTTCCAGGACACCTCCCTCCAGCAGTACCGCCTGATCCGCCTGCTGGCCGAGGAGTCGCGCAACCTGTGCGTGGTGGGCGACGACGACCAGTCCATCTATTCGTGGCGGGGGGCCAACTTCGAGAACCTGCGGTTGTTCGAGCGGGATTTTCCGGAATACCAGGAAATCAAGCTGGAGCAGAACTACCGCTCCACCGCGCGGATATTGTCGGTGGCCAACGGCCTGATCCGCAACAACAAGGCGCGCAAGCCCAAGGCCCTCTGGTCCAGCCTGGGCGAGGGGGAAACGGTCACCGTGGTCCTGCCGGAGGACGAGACGCGGGAAGGGGAATACATCGCCGGGTCGATCCGGGCCGCGGCCCTGCGCCAGCGCGTACCCCTGGGCCAGTTCGGCGTGCTGGTGCGCACCAACAGCCTGACTCGGGCGCTGGAGGAGGCCTTCGTGCGCGAGAACCTCCCCTATGCCGTGTCCGGGGGGATGAGCTTCTTCCAGCGCGCCGAGGTCAAGGACCTGCTGGCTTACCTGCGCGTGCTGGCCAACCCCGACGACGAGGTTTCCCTGGTGCGCATCCTCAACACCCCCCGACGGGGCATCGGGCGGCGGACGCTGGAGGCCGCCGTGCACACCGCGCGCTCGCGCTCCTGCTCTTTGTTCGGAGCGCTGAACCTCTTGCATTCGGGCGGGGCGGGCGGGGCGGAAGCGACGGCCGACAAGGTCCGCGAGCCGATCGGCGAGTTCCTGGAGCTGCTGGAGGAGTTTCGGGACCGGTTCCACAAGGGCAAGCGGCAAATGGCCGCGGCCCTGCGCGAGCTGGTGGACCGCATCGACTACTGGGGCCACCTGGTGCAGGAGAACCCCAAGGGCGCGGTGGCCCGCTGGAAACTGGCCAACGTGGAAAGCCTGGTGGATTCCCTGGCGGCCTACGAGCAGGACCCGGACAACCTGGACCCCACCCTGTATAAGTACCTGAACCGGGTGACCCTCGCCTCCCGGGAGGACGGCCAGGGCGAGGACGGCCAGCAGAAGGTGCAGCTGATGACCATCCACGCGGCCAAAGGCCTGGAGTTCGACACGGTTTTCGTGGCCGCCGTGGAGAAGGACCTGATCCCCCACGCCCGGGCCCTGGAGGAGGGGGAGGCGAACACCGAGGAGGAGCGCCGGCTTTTCTACGTGGCCCTGACCCGTGCCAAGCGCCGCCTGATCCTGAGCTCCTGCCATGCCCGCCGCCGCCGCGGCGAGCTCAAGCCGGCCGAGCCCTCCCCGTTCCTGGAGGAGCTGCCCCGCGAGCTCCTGGACTTCCAGGAGCTGGAGGAGAAGGAGCTGGCCCCCGAGGACGCCTCCCGACTTTTCGCGCGGATGAAGGAAGGGCTGGGCAGGCCCGGGCGCCCGTGAGCGGGCCGGAGCCCGTGGTCCTGCGCGTGGAGCAGGGTCAGGCCGGGCTGCGCGCGGAGGCCTTCCTGGCCCTGCGGTTCCCTTCCCTTTCCCGCACCGCGCTGAAGCAGAAGATCATGAGCGGCCAGGCAAAGCTGAACGGCCACCGCCTGGCCACCTCCACGCGCCTGCGGGCCGGGGACCTGCTGGTCGTTTCCTGGCGGGAGCAGTCCGGCCCTCCGGCGGTCTTGGAGACCCTGTACGAGGACCCCTATCTGCTGGCGGTGAACAAGCCCGCAGGCCTGCCCATCCACCCGGCCGGCGGCCGCCTGCGAGGGACGCTCATCCAGAGCGTGCGCCAGGCCTTCCGCCTGCAGATCCAGCGCAGCCTGGAGGCGGGCGATCCGAGCTTCTACCCCAGCCTGGTGCACCGGTTGGACCTGTTCTCCAGCGGGGTGGTGCTCATCGCCAAGGACCGCCCCACCCTGGTGGCCATGCACCGCCTCGTGGCCGACGGGCGCTTGAGCAAGCGTTACCTGGCCCTGGCGCGCGGCGAGGTGAGCTCCCCGCGCGGGAGGATCGAGGGGGCCATCGGCCCGGACCCGTCCAGCCGCGTGCGGATCCGGCGCTGCATCCGGCCGGACGGACTGCCCGCGGTCACGGAGTACGAGGTGCTGGAGCGCCTGGCCGGGCACACCCTTCTGGCCGTCTACCCCCTTACCGGCAGGCAGCACCAGATCCGGGTGCACCTGGCCTCGATAGGCCACCCCCTCTGGGGCGACCTGATCTACCAGGACGAGTCCCTGTTCCTGCGCTACGCGGCGGCCGGTTGCCGGTTGGACCCCTCCCTGCCCCCCCGGCACGGGCTGCACGCCGAGCGAGTGCGCTTCCTTCATCCGGCCAGCGGACAGGAGCTGGAGCTGTCCGCCCCGCTGCCGGAGGACCTGGACCGCGTGATTGCGGACCTGCGCCGCCCGGGCGGTCCGCAGGCCGGCAAGGCATAGAAAAACCCGCTGGCTTTCCAGCCGGCGGGCGGCTTCCTTCGGTTCCGGAAGATCTACCTCTTCTTCGCCGGCTTCTTCGCCTTGACCGGTGGCTTCTTGGCCACCGCTTTCTTGACCGGTTTCTTCACCGCCGGCTTCTTAGCCGCGGCCTTGACCGGCTTCCTGGCCGCCGGCTTCCTGGCCGCAGCCTTGGCGCCGGTCCCGGCAGCCTTTTTGGGCGCGGGCCCTGCGGCCTTCTTGGCCAGGTCGGCCACCGCCTCCTGCGCCGCGGCCAGCTTGGCCAGCGGCACGCGATACGGCGAGCAGGAGACGTAGCTCATGCCTACCCGGTGGCAGAACTTGACCGATTCGGGCTCCCCGCCGTGCTCGCCGCAGATGCCTATTTTTAAATTCGGCTTCACCGCCCTGCCCTTGCTGATGCCCATGCGGATGAGCTCGCCGATGCCCTCCTGGTCGATGCTCTGGAAGGGGTCGACGGGCAGGATGCCTTTTTCCAGGTACTTCGGCAGGAAGCCGCCGATGTCGTCGCGCGAGAAGCCGAAGCCCATCTGGGTCAGGTCGTTGGTGCCGAAGGAGAAGAACTCGCACGGCACGGCGAACTTGTCCGCGGTGATGCAGGCCCGCGGGATCTCGATCATGGTGCCGATCACCAGGGCCGGCTTGCCCTTGGGCAGGCGGAACTTGTCCACCACCTGGCCGTAGACCTTCTCGATCAGCTTCTTCTGGTGCTCGATCTCGGCCACGTGGGAGGTCACGGGGATCATCAGCTCAGGGCGGGCGTCCACGCCTTCACTGATAAGCTCCGCCGCGGCTTCCAGGATGGCCCGGGCCTGCACCTCGGTCATTTCCGGGTAGGAGATGCCCAGCCGCACACCGCGATGGCCCATCATCGGGTTGGACTCGTGCAGGGCGTCCGCCCGCTTGTTGAACTCCTCGTCGGAAATGCCCAGGTCGGCGGCCAAGCGCCGGCGCTCTTCGGCGCCGTTGGGTACGAACTCATGCAGGGGCGGGTCCAGGAAGCGGAAGGTGACAGGCAACCCGTCCATGACCTTCATGGTCTTCTTCACGTCGTCCTTCATGAACGGGGCCAGCTCCTCCAGGGCCTTGCGGCGCTCGGCCTCGGTGTTGGAGGCGATCATGCGGCGCAGCAGGAACAGAGGCCGGTCGGCCCCCTCGCCGTAGAACATGTGCTCGAAGCGGAACAGGCCGATGCCCTCGGCGCCGAACTCGCGGGCCTTGGCGGAGTCCTGGGGGGTGTCGGCGTTGGTGCGCACGCCCAGCCTCTTCACCTTGTCGCACAGCCCCATCATGGCTACGAAGTTGGGGTTCTCCCCCGCGGCCTTGATCAGCGGCAGGGCCTGGGCGTAGACGGTGCCCTTGGAGCCGTTCAGGGTGATCCAATCCCCCTCCCGGACGACCGTGCCCTTGACCGTGATCTGGCGCTTGTCCACCTCCACGTGGATGTCCCCGGCGCCGACGATGCAGCACTTGCCCCATCCCCGGGCCACCAGCGCCGCGTGCGAGGTCATGCCGCCGCGGGCGGTCAGGATGCCCTGGGCCGCGCGCATGCCCTCCACGTCCTCCGGATTGGTCTCCTCGCGCACCAGGATGACCGTCTTCCCCGCCTGGGTCCACTCCACGGCGTCCTTGGCGGTGAGCACCACCTGGCCGACGGCGCCTCCCGGACCGGCCGGAAGGCCCTTCACCAGGATCTTGGCCTCTTTTTCCTTGGCCGGGTCGATGACGGGGTGCAGAAGCTCGTCGAGCTGGGACGGGGTGACGCGTACGACCGCTTCCTCGGGGCTGACCAGCTTCTGCCGCACCATTTCCACCGCCATGCGCACGGCCGCGGGCCCGTTGCGCTTGCCCACCCGGCACTGCAGCATCCACAGCTTGCCCTTTTCGATCGTGAACTCCAGGTCGAGCATGTCCCGGTAGTGCTTTTCCAGGCGCTTCTGGATGGCGTCCAGCTCCCGGTAGATCACGGCGAACTGCCGCTCCAGGGACGGCAGCCCCGCGGTGTGCTCGGTCTTGCCGGCCTCGTTGATGGGGTACGGCGTGCGGATGCCGGCCACCACGTCCTCGCCCTGGGCGTTGGGCAGCCACTCCCCGTAGAAAACGTCCTCGCCGGTGGCCGGGTTGCGGGTGAAGGCCACGCCCGTGCCGGAATCCTCGCCCATGTTCCCGAACACCATGGCCTGGACCGTTACCGCGGTGCCCCACTCGTCGGGGATGCCCTCGATGCGGCGATAGGAGACGGCGCGTTTGCCGTTCCAGCTCTGGAACACGGCCCGGATGCCGCCCCACAGCTGCTCCAAGGGATCGTCGGGGAAATCCTTGCCCAGCACTTCCTTGACCTTGGCTTTGTACACCCGGATCAGCTCTTTCAGGTCGCCGGCGGTGAGCTCGGTGTCCTGCTTCACGCCGCGGGCCTTCTTCATCCTGTCCAGCTCGCGCTCCAGCTGCTGGCGGATGCCCATGCCCTCGGCGGGCTCCAGGCCTTCCGCCTTCTCCATGACTACGTCGGAGTACATCTGGATCAGGCGCCGGTAGGCGTCGTATACGAAGCGGGGATTGCCGGTAGCCTTGATGATGCCTTCGGCGGTGCGCTCGTTCAGGCCCACGTTCAGCACCGTTTCCATCATGCCGGGCATGGACTTGCGGGCGCCGGAGCGCACCGAAACCAGGAGCGGATTGCCCGGATCGCCGAACTTGTGGTTCATCACCCGTTCGATGTAGGCCAGGCCCTTCAACACCTGCTCCTTCAGCCCTTCCGGGTACCTGCCCTTGTTGCTGAAGTAGTGCACGCAGACCTCAGTGGTGATGGTGAATCCGGCCGGCACGGGCAGGCGCAGGTCCGGGTGCCCGGCCATCTCGGCCAGGTTGGCCCCCTTGCCTCCCAGCAGGTTTTTCATCTTCTCGTTGCCGTCGGCCTTCCCGCCGCCGAACAAGTAGACGTGTTTGGTCATGATCTTGGCCCCTTCCTGTATCAGTGTGTTTGTATTGATTGATTGCCGAGCATCGGTTGTTACATGAATACACCGTTGCCCAGCCCCGAGTCAACCATTCAAAACAGCCGGCCCAGGTTCAGCGAAACGAACGCCCTGCCTTTTGCCAGGTCGTAGCCGACGGAAAGCATGGCCCGCAGCGGGATGAGCCCCCAAAGGCCGGCCTCACCCTGCAGGCTGGCTCCCAGGGAAACAGCGATGTCCGAAGAAAGCCCGGCCGCTTCCCGCCAGAACATGTCGCCGAAAGCGGAGATCTCGAGCCGTCGGAATATCACGCTTTCCCAAAGAGGCAGGGCCAGGGAGGCCGGAGCCAGGATCAGCTCGGCATTGAACACGGCGAAGGAGGCCAGGGGAACGGAGGGGAGAATCCCCCGGTAGAAATCGTTGTAGCCCGGCGCCTCCATCCCCTGCCCGCAGGCATGCAGGAGGGCCCGGCCGAAGGCGTACAGCGGACCGCCCAGGCTTTGCCGGAGGTACAGCTCCGCTTCCAGGCCCGCGGTCGACGGAGAGGCCCAAAATCCGCCCAGCTGAGCGCCGGCGCGGGTGCCCGGGCCGCGCGCCCTGGCCCGCAGGCCGCCGGCCGTCCGCATCGCCGGCTCACCGCCCTGCAGCGGCACCAGGAGCTCGCCCAGCAGGAAAGGCCCGCCGGATAACCACCCGGCCACGGCCGGTTCCAGGCTGGCGCGCAGCAGATGGTAGCTGGAGGGGTCCTGCAGGAGGGCGCCGTCCAGGGTGAAAAAAAGGTAGTTCTCCAGCTCCAGCGCAAGGACGCCGCCCGGTGCCGCGTCCAGATCCAGGAAGGCCCCATGCCGGGAACCCAGGTCGCTGAGCAAACCCAGGCGCAAGCCGCCGTATCCCTTCTCGTACAGGTAGCTGGCCGCGGCGAAGTTGGCCTGCACCAGCCGGTTGGAGCCCCGGTACCGGCGCAACACCAGCGGATGGAGCTGCAGGGCATGGTAGCCCTCCGGCAGCGGCAGGCCCTGGCCGGCCTCCAGCCGGCCCCTGATGTCCCGCCAGCGCCGCCGGTAGCGCTCCGCGGCCGCGCCGCGGGGGTCCGGCAGCGGCAGCGGCACGCCGGTCCGCTGGAGATAGGCGCGCAGCTCCCCAATACGCTCGGCGCAGGAATCGTAGCCCCTGCCCTGGATAAGGGCCAGCTGGTGCCAGCCCATGAAGCTGAACTCCTCCACGTCCGTGCGGATCAGCAGAGGCTGGAAGCGCCGGAGGTCCTGCACCGCGGTACGGCTCTTGCCGATGTTGACGGCCATGGTGAAGATCGTGAAGGGGTCCTTGGGCTCCAGGTCGCGGTTGTAGAAAGCGGTCCCGGAAATGACGGCCTCGTTGAGCCCGGCGAAGGGCTCCAAGGGAACCAGGTTGGTGATTCCCCCGTCGATCAGGGTGAGGCCTTCCAGCTCTACGGGCTCGAAGAGGGCCGGAATGGCGATCGCGGCGCGCAGCACCTCGCCGAACGGCCCTTCGGCCACCAGTACCCGGCGCATGCTGACCAGGTCCTCGCAGACCACCACCACGGGGATGGGCAGCTCGGCCACATCGACTTCGCCCACCAGGGCCTGGAGCAGGGCGGACATCCCACGCAGGTCGGCCAGGCCTCCGCCGGTGGGCAGCTTGAGGGTGAAAAGCTCCCCGAAATCAATGTATTGGAAGAGCTCCTCGATCACGTCCAGCGGCACCCCCGCCGCGTACAGCAGGCCGATGACCGAGCCCATGGAGTTGGTCACGACCACGTCCGGGTACAGACCTTCCTCCTCCAGCCGCCGCAGGACGCCCAGGTGGGCGAAAGCCCGGGCCGAGCCTCCGGAGAGGTGCAGGCCCACGGTCGGGCGCAGGGCGCGGACCGCCTCCAGCCGCTCCTGGACCCGGGCGTAGCCCAGGGCCAGGGGCAGGTCGATGCGCAGGAAGTCCTCCCGGGGCTCGGCGGCCGGCGCCAGGCAGGCAAAGGCCAGGACGATCAGCAGGACCACGGTGCGCATGACCCAGTGTAGCATGGGTGAAAAAAAAAGCACGCGCCGGGCAGCGCGTGCTCGTGGGGTCAGGCCGGGATCAGTTCATATAGGCGCGCAGGGGGCTGGAGCGCGAGGGGTGCTGCAGGCGCTTCAGGGCCTTCTTCTCGATCTGCCGGATGCGCTCCTTGGTCAGCTTGTAGCGGCTGCCGATCTCCTTCAGGGACATCGGCCGGCGGCCGTTCAGCCCGAAGCGGTACTGGATGATGTCGGCCTCCTTCTGGCTCAGGGTGTCCAGCACCTGGTTGATCTCCTCCCGCAGGGCCTTGTCCACCACCACCTCGTGGGGGGCTTTGTAGCCGCGGTCTTCCACGAAATCGCTGAGCAATGAGGAGTCCTTCTCGTCGTAGATCGGGGTGTCCAGGGAGATCAGGTCCCGGGAGATGTTGATCAGGTCGGCCACGTGGTCCTGGTCCATGTCCAGCTGCCGGGCGATCTCCACGATCTCCGAGTCGCCCCGGCCCGCGCCCCCCAGCTCCTTGCGGACCTTCTCGATCTGCACCAGCTCGTTGGCCCGGTTCAGGGGGAGGCGGATCATGCGCGACTTCTCGCAGATGGCCTTCAGGATGGCCTGGCGGATCCACCAGACGGCGTAGGAGATGAAGTGATAGCCCTTGGAGACGTCGAAGCGCTCGATGGCGTTGATCAGTCCGATGTTGCCCTCGCTGATCAGGTCGGCCAGGGGCAGCCCCTGGTTCTGGTATTTTTTGGCCACGTTGACCACGAAGCGCAGGTTGGCCTTGATCAGCCGATTCTTGGACGCTTTGTCCCCTTGGGCGGCCAGGGTGGCCGTCTGCTCCTCCTCTGAACGGGTCAGCAGGGGAATGCGGTTGATCTCCTTCAGATAGAGAGACAGTATGTTCTCGTCGTCCTGACGGAATTCCCGGTAGCTCTGGATCTCTTTACGAGCCTGCGGCATGATTTCCTCCATGTTGGTAACCATACATAAAGCAAATGACATGCCAAACGCTGAAAAAACGGAAACCTAACTATTTCTGGAGTATATAGTTATCGGATAGTTTTTGGAGTAATTCTACCGGCCAGCCGGATCGGGTCATATCTACCCACTTCAGGGCAATAACCCGGTTTTCGGGTCAAAAAAACCCTGTTTCCAGCTCATCCTCCCCTGGGGTGCGGCCGCAGCAGGCCAGAAACGGCAGCCCGCTTCCGCAAAAGCAGGGGCTTTCGGCGCACAGGCGCTCCCCGGTCCGAAAATCCACCCGTACCACAGGGTCCCTCGCCTGGTGGAACAACGGGAAATCGATGTTCGTGGCCTGGAACAGGACGCTCTTCTCCGCCGTGCTTTTGCCCTCCAGGGTGCCGGATTCGCGCAGCGTCAGCCAGGAATCGCGGATGATATCCGCCAGCATGCAGCGCTCATCCGCGCTGGAGAAGGCGCGCTTTCCGAAGCAGCGCAGGTAGCGCTTGGTGTGAATGGCGTAGAAAGCCTGCCAGTCGTCCAGGTCCCCGGAGAGCTGCCTGGCCATGCCGTAGCCGTTGGCGAAACGCTGGATCAGCTCGCGGGTCTGGCGGTGGCGCCTGGCGCGCTGGGAGGTGATCCAGGTGCGCACCGCGGAGTTGGGAAAGCCCAGGCGCCGCAGCGCCATGCCCAGGTAGTACAGCAGCCTGGCCAGGTCCCGCTTCCTGGCCACGGGGCACTCCCGCAGCGCCCTGGAGAAATGCCCCACCGCGCCCCCCGGATCGTGCCGGCTCAAGGAGATCACTCCGCGGTGGAAATCACTTCGCCAACATTCCATAGGCTGCGTCTTATCAAGATACCTACGACGGGGGAGCTACGGCAACCGTGTTGACGATCCCGCCGATGATTCGTTATATTCTCCGGTGAATCCGCTTAAAAATCGGAAAACAAAACAACACTGATTCAGGAGGAACAAGGGAATGAAAGTTAAGCCGCTGGGTGACCGTGTGCTGGTCAAAATGGTGGAGATGGAGACGAAGACAGCTGGAGGCATCTACATTCCCCAGACTGCGCAGGAGAAGACCCAGGAAGGCGTGGTCCTCGCGGTCGGCGACGACGAGGCCATCAAGGTGAAGCCCAAGGACCGCGTGATCTACGACAAGTACGCGGGCTCCACGATCAAGGTGGAAGGCGAGGAGCAGCTCATCGTCAAGATGTCCGACATCCTGGCGGTCATCCAGGCCTAATGCGGCAGTAGCCGCGCTAGGGGGCCGCAGTAGCGGCAGGCTAGTGCGGCAGTAGCCGCGCTAGGGGGCCGCAGTAGCGGCAGGCTAGTCATCGGCTTCAGCCGAAGTGGGGAGCGCGTCCAGCGGACGCGCTCTTTTTTTTCGCATTCCGGCGAACATCTCCCGTAGCGCCGCCAGCACCTCCGCGGAGCTGCCCACGGACATCCGGCAGGGCGGCAGGGACTCCAGGAAGCGCGCGCCATAGGGCCGGCGCACCACGCGCGAGTCCAGGATCAGCACGGCGCCGCGGTCGTCCTGCCGGCGCATCAGCCTGCCAAAGCCCTGCCGCAGCCGCACTATGGCGTCCGGCAGGGACAGCTCGTAGAACGGATTGCCGCCCCTCTCCCGGATCATTTCCATCCGGGCCGCCAGCACAGGGTCGTCCGGCACCCGGAACGGCAGGCGGGTAAGGATCAGCAGCTCCAGGGCCTCCCCCGGCGCGTCCACCCCTTCCCAGAACGAATCGGTGGCCAGCAGCACACTGGCCGGGTCCCCCTGGAACCTGGAGAGCAGGCGGGCCCGGTCGTCCTCGCCCTGCCGCAGCACGGCGATGCCCCTGCCGCTGCACTCCGGGGCCACGACCCGATGCACCTGCTGCAGCAGCGCGTAGGAGGTGAACAGCACCAGGGCGTGCCCCTCGGAAATGGCCAGGGCCCGGCCGATGAAATCCGTGACGAAGGCGGCGAAGCCCGCTTCGACCGGCTCCGGGGCTTCGGCGGGGATGCCCAGCAGCACGCTGCCGGCGTAGTCGAACGGCG
>Ga0154738_1018_pt3 | contig 10474 bp, 9 predicted proteins | sample Rifle2008BG16ft_FD_105746 | JGI IMG/M metagenome (GOLD analysis project Ga0154738, IMG submission 105746) | Spirochaetes bacterium RBG_16_67_19 | reverse complement strand
CCGGAAAGCCGCGAGGAGCTCACCGAGATCGACACGGGGCTGTTCACCGGCCTGACGGTCGAGGACATCCGCGCCCGCTACCCCCAGGCCTGGAGCGCGTTCCAGCGGGAGAGCTGGGAGGGGGTTCCGGGGGCCGAAAAGGCGGCCGAGCTTTCGGCCCGCGCCGGGCGCTTGTGGGAAGAGCTGGCCGCGCGGGCCGGCCGGGGACCGCTGCTGTGCGTCACCCACTCCGGCACGCTGCAGTGGATCATCAAAGCCACTTTCGGGGCGCGGGCCTGGATGCCGGTCATGCCCATCGGCAACTGCGCCGTCTGCCGTTTCCGCGTGGACAACCGCCTGCACCAGGAGCCGGTGCGGCATTACGCGGAGTGGTCCCTGCTGGCCTACCAGCCCTTCGCCGAGCCGGACCGCGAGGACCACCTTTTTTTGAAACGCTGAAGGGGGAGCGCGTGAAAATCAACGTCTACCGCTGGGCGGACCTGTCCGCAGCCGAGCGCCAAGCCCTGTGCCGGCGGGCCGAGGCCGGGATGGAGGAGGTGCTGCCCGCCGTGCAGCGCATCATCGCCGCGGTGCGCGATCGGGGCGACGAGGCGGTGCGCGGCTTCACGCGCGAGTTCGACGGCGCGGACCTGGACGGCCAGCCCCTGGCCGTGAGCGAGGCCCAGATCGCCTCCGCCGCCGGCTCGCTCCCGGCGGAAGTCCGCTCGGCGATCCGGCAGGCGGTGGCCAACGTGCGCGCCTATCACGAGGTCCAGGCGGCCCCGCCCCTGAGCCTGCGCGAGATCCAGCCGGGGGTGTTCGCCGGGGAACGCTGGAGCCCGCTGGACTCGGTGGGCCTGTACGTGCCGCGCGGCCGCGGCAGCTTCCCCTCGGTGGCCTACATGCTGGCCGCCCCGGCGGTGCTGGCCGGGGTGCCGCGCGTGGCGCTGGCCACCCCGCCGGACCGCGAAGGCCGGCCCGACCCGGCCACCCTGTTCGCCGCCGGCCTGTGCGGGGTGCGCGAGATCTACCGGGTCGGCGGTGTGCAGGCGGTGGCCGCCCTGGCATACGGCACTCGGGAAATCCCGCGGGTGGACAAGATCCTGGGTCCAGGGAGCCTGCACGTGGCCGCGGCTAAAAGAGCCCTGAGCGCCGTGGTGGACGTAGGGCTGCCGGCCGGACCTTCCGAATCGATCGTGCTGGCCGACGGGGCAGCGGATCCCCGACTGGCCGCCCTGGACCTGATGGTCGAGGCCGAGCACGGCGCGGACTCCAGCGCCTTCCTGGTCACCCCCAGTGAGGAGCTGGCCGGCGAGGTCCGGCGCCTGCTGCCCGGGCTGCTGGCCGAACTGGCCGGCGCGGACCCGCAGCGCGCGCGGTACGTGGAGCAGGTCCTGGGGGGGTTCGGCGGGATCGTGCTGGCCTCCTCCCTGCGGGAGGCCGCCGAGTTCGTGAATGCCTACGCCCCGGAGCACCTGCAGGTGGCCTGCGCCGAGCCCTTCGCGGTGCTGGGCCTGGTGCGCAACGCCGGGGAGATCCTGCTGGGCCAGCAGTCCACCTTCTCCCTGGCCAACTACGCGGTGGGTTGCAACAACGTACTGCCCACCGGGGGCTGGGCCCGCTCGGCCAGCGCCCTGGGCCTGCGCGATTTTCAGAAGTCTTCCTCCGTGGTCCACGTGACCGCGGAAGGCCTGGCCGGCCTGGCTGGCCCCGTGGCCCGCCTGGCTGCCTACGAAGGCTTCGCCGCCCACGCGCTGGCCGTAACCCGCCGGGAAGCCTGATCGCCATGAAGGCTGAACGCCTGCGGGAGCTTTTCGCCTGGATCGAATCCTTCACCAACCTGGAGCGTTCCGGGGCCGTGTTCTCCGCGCGCGCCTACCAGCTGGAGCGCATGCGCCACCTGGCCCACCGCCTGGGCGACCCACAGGACGCCTTCCGCGGCATGCACGTGGCCGGCTCCAAGGGCAAGGGCTCCACGGCCGCGCTGCTGGCCTGGTCCCTGCAGGCCTCCGGGCTGCGCACCGGGCTGTACACCTCGCCGCACGTGGAAAGCTACCAGGAGCGTTACTGCGTTCTGGAAAACGGAACCGCCGATCCCCGGCCCGAGCTTCTGGAGGAACTGGGCGGGCAGCTCCGGCGGCACATCGAGGCCCTGCCGCCGGCGGTCCTCCAGGAATACGGACAGCCCACCACCTTCGAGCTGCTCACCCTGCTGGCCTTCCTGCTGTTCCGCGAGAGCGGCTGCCAGGCGGCCGTGCTGGAGACCGGCATCGGCGGGAGGCTGGACGCCACGAACGTGGTGTCCCCCGAGCTGTGCCTGCTCACCCCCATCGAGCGCGAGCACACCGACGTGCTGGGCGACACCCTCGCCCAGATCTCCCGCGAGAAGGGGGGGATCATCAAGCCGGGCGTGCCCGTGTACAGCGCGGCCCAGGCGCCCGAGGCGCGCCAGGTGCTGCGCGGCATCGCGGAGGAGCGCGGCAGCCCCATCGCTTTCGTGGACGAGGAGCTGGAAGAGCTGTCCAGCCGGTTCACGCCGGAAGGCACCGAGCTCGCCCTACGCTTTCGCGGCGAGGCCCCGCGCCGCTACCGTCTGGCGCTGATCGGCGATTTCCAGGCCGAGAACGCCGCCCTGGTGGACCTGGCGGCGCGGCGCACCCTGGGCCTGGCCGGGGAGGCCCTGGAACGGGGGTTGCAGGCCGCGCGCCTGCCCGCCCGCCTGGAGCTGCTGCGCGCGCACCCCCCCGTGGTCCTGGACGGGGCGCACACCCCCCATTCCGTGGAGAGGGTCCTGGCGGTGTTCCGGGCCCTTTTCGGATCCGACGGCGTGCTGCTGTTCGGCGCGGCCCGCGGAAAGAAGATCGAGGAGATGGCCGCGCTGCTGGCCCCGGCCTTCCGGCGCGTCGTGATCACCACCCCGGGCACCTTCAAGGAGAGCGATCCGGCGAAAACCTTCCGGTTGTTCCAGGGGCCCTGTCCCGCCGCGCTCCTGGAGCCGGAGACCGGCGCGGCCCTGGCGCTGGCCCTGGGGCTCACGGAAGGCCGGCGGCCGCTGCTGGTCCTGGGCTCCTTCTACCTGGCCGGGGAGGTGCGCCGCCGGCTCAATAGCTGATCTTTGCTTGCTTTTTCGGATTGACAATAGCGCAAAATGAAATATACTAGTCGGTAGCGCCTGGGTTGAGACGTGTAAGCGCCTCGTGCGGGGCATTTGCCCCACCCCAGACGCATTTTTTATGTATATATGTTACCTGGATGAATCAGGGACTATACAATCCGAAGCAAACAGCACGCATTTCGTGCTCGTTGGCCTGGCTATACCGGCAAATAGGTGGAAAGAATACGACCACCATCCGCTTTTGCTCTGGATAGTCTCGCAATAACCAAGCGGTATGAATGAGGATCGCAAGAATTCCATCCTAAGCATTCGTGCGCTAAACCTATCCCGATCTCGAAATGCCAGGCAACAACGCGAGTTGCTAAAGAATTATAAGCACACTTCAGAATATGTGCATCTGACTTTGCAGGAACGAAGATCGTTTCTATCATCCGTCGCAGCAACAATCGACTCCTGGAAGGATGCAGTGCTGTTTGCGGAAGCCCAAGATAAAACCAAGGCTCAGCTGCCCAATGCCTTCGATGTCGCCTTCGAGCAAGTGGTCACTCGGTTCAATACCTTTCTGGGCGCCAGAGGTCAATCTACTGGATTACTAGTCCAGGACAACAACCAGACAGTCGCATCGCACTTGACCGCGAACATGCGTAGATACCACAACGAAGGTACGATTTGGTCATCAATCGACCGTATTGTCGAGACTCCGCTGTTCGTAGACAGCCACCTAACATCAATGGTTCAAGTAGCCGACTTATGCGCAGTAGCCATCCGACGATTCTGCGAAAAAGACGATCGAGAGCTCTATGAATGCACCTGCGAGATATGCAGGGAGCACGGCAGATACCCGTGATGCTGCGAATCGCTCACCTGGCCGCCGCCCTGGCGCTGCTGGCGGCGCACGCCACCTTCCTGGGGCGGGGCCTGTACCTGCGCCGCGTGGGGCGGGGTCCCTCCGCGCTGGATCGCGCGGCGCGCTCCCTCTCGCAGCTCCTGCTGCCGCTGACCGCCCTGCTCGGCCTGGTCGGCCTGCGCGGGCGCGAACCACGCCCACTGCTTCATCTGCTGCTGGGGCTTTCCCCGCTGGCCGCCATCCTGCTGGTGTTCGTCGGGCGCCTGGCCCTGCGCCGGCGCACCGAGGCGCCCTGGCTGCTGCCGGCCCTCAACCTGGCGCTGATCGCGGCGGCGCTGGCCACCGGCTTCGCGGCCGCCCGGGCCACAGGCTAGGGATAGGCGCTTGTCGCTGAACTGGCGTGAGATCGACCGGGTCCTGGCCGAGCTCCCCCTCGAGGGGGCGTTCGTCCGGCAGGTCTACCAGCCCGGCCACCCGGTGCTGGTGCTGGAGCTCTATCGCCAGGGAGTCAACTTCCGGCTGCTGTTCTGCTTCGCCGCCCCTCACCTGCGCCTGCACTCCAGCTCGGTCCGGCCCGCCAACCCCAGCCCGGCGCCGCGGTTCGTGTCCTTCCTGCGCTCTCACCTGCGCGACGGCAGAATCATGGCCAGCTCCCAACTGGGCCGGGAGCGCATCGTTCGCCTGGAGGTGGCGCGGGGGGAGGAGCGCCTCCTGCTGTGGGCCCGCCTGTGGGGCGGCGCCGCCAACCTGATCGTCACCGACCCGGAAGGCCGGATCCTGGACGCGCTGTACCGGCGCCCCGGACGCGGCGAGGTGAGCGGAGGCTGGTTCCAGCCCCCTCCAACCGTAGAAGAGGGCCCCAACCCGGACCGCTTCCAGGCCCGCGAGTTCCCCGGCGAAGGCACGTACAACGAGCGGGTGGAGAGGCACTACGCCGGGCTGGAGCTCGCCCGGGAACGGGAGCGCCTCCTGGCCTCGGCCGGAAGCCGCCTGGAGCGCAGGGAGAACCGCATCCTGGCCGGGCTGGAAACCCTGCGGAAGCGGCTGGAGAATCAGGGGGAGCCTTCCCAGCTGCGGCGCTGCGGAGAGCTGATCCTGGCCAACCTGCACGCGGTGAAGCCCGGCGATCGCTGGCTCTCGGCCGAGGACTACGAGTCCCTGGGCCCGCCTCTGCGCATCGAACTGGACCCGCGCCTTTCTCCGGCACAGAACGCGGAAGGCTACTTCCGGCGCTACCGCAGGGCCATGGCCGGCCTGGACCGCCTGGGGGAGGACATCGAGGCCCTGGAGCGGGAGCTGGAGGCGGTGCGCCGGGAAAAGGACTCCCTGGAAAAAGCCGATGACCCCACCGCCCTGGCCGCCCTGCAGGCCCGGGAGCTGGCCCTCGGGAAGGGTGGCGCGCCCGCCACCACCAAAGCCGGGCGGCAGCGCGAGGCGGCGCAGGCCCCCGGCCTGGAGTTCCGCTCCGGGCCCTTCCGCCTGCTGGTGGGCCGCAGCGCCGCGGAGAACGACGCGCTGCTGCGGCGCCATGTGCGCGGCAACGACACCTGGCTGCACGCCCGGGACGTGCCGGGGGCCTACGTCTTTATCCGCAGCCTGCCCGGAAAGAGCGTGCCCCTGGAAGCCCTGCTGGACGCGGCCAACCTGGCCCTGCACTACAGCAAGGCCCGCGGCTCGGGAAAGGGGGACGTGTACTACACCCAGGTGAAATACCTGCGCCGAGCCCGGGGCGGGGCTCCGGGGCTGGTGCTGCCCACCCAGGAGAAGAACCTGCACGTGCGCCTGGACCCGCAGCGCCTGGCGCGCCTGCTGGGTGCCTCCTGACCTGCCGCTGCTGCGGTCCCCAGCACGGCTACTGCCGTATTGAAACCTGGCCGGCCTTCCATATACTTTGAGTTATGAGAGTCCGCGCTTCCACCGTGGACGGCATCTTCTACCCGGCGGACCGGGAGGGACTGGCGCAACGGGTGCAAGGCCTGCTGGCCGGAGGAGGACCCGCCGGCACGGCCGGCTGCCTGATCAGCCCGCACGCCGCCTACGAGTATTCCGGCGGGCCGGCCGCCGCGGCCTTCCAGGCCGCCGCCGCGGTCCCGGTCCAGCGCGTGCTGCTGCTGGGGCCGGTGCACCGCGAGGCCAGCGACCGGCTGCTGCTGCCCGAGTCCGAAACCTACCAGACCCCGCTGGGAGCCACCGCCGTGGACCAGGAAACAGTCCGCCGCCTGGCCGCGCGGGACCCCTGCTTCGCCCTGGACGACATCCCGCACCTGGAAGAGCATTGCCTGGAAGTCCAGCTTCCCTTCCTGCAGACCCTGTTCCCGCAGGCCCGGCTGGTGCCCCTGCTGATGGGCCGCACCACGGCCCGGCTGGTGGACGCCCTGGCCGCGGCGATCCGCGAGGAGCCGGCCCTGGCATCGGAACACACGCTGATCGTGGTTTCCGCCAACCTCACCGGCTATCGCCCGCGGGAGGAAGCCCAGCGGGAAGCGCAGGCGCTGCTGGCGATGATCCAGGCGGGGGACTGGCGCGGCATCCTCGCCGGGACGGAAGCCAAAACCCTCAGCTCTTGTGGTGCCGGCTGCATCGCTGCTATACTGGCCGTCGAGCAGGGGCTCGGGTCGCCGGCCCGGATCCTGAAACTGGGCAGCTCCCTCGAAGTGAGCGACGACGAGCGCCGGGTCGTGCACTACGGGGCGATCGCCTTTCCGAAAAACAAACCATGGAGCAATTCTTGACAGCCGAGGAACGCGGAACGCTGCTGGAGGCGGCACGGCAGGCGATTGATGACGGCCTCGGGGGGGGCGGGCCCGCGCGCGGCGGGGCAGCCGGGGTGCTGGGCGAGCGCCGCGGCGCCTTCGTCACCCTGACCCGGGGCGGGCGCCTGCGGGGCTGCATCGGTTTCGTGGAAGCCCAGCGGCCGCTGCTGGAAACCGTGCGCGAGGCGGCCCGGGCCGCCGCCTTTCACGATCCCCGCTTTCCTCCCCTGCGCTCCTCCGAGCTGCCGGAGATCAGGCTGGAGATATCCGTGCTGAGCCGACCCCGTCCCGTGTCCGACCTCAGTGAGATCCAGGTGGGCCGGCACGGCCTGATCGTGCGCCGGGGTCCGCGCTCGGGACTGCTCCTGCCGCAGGTGGCCGCGGAATACGGCTGGGACCGGGAGACCTTCCTCTCCCACACCTGCGCCAAGGCCGGGCTGCCCGAGGACAGCTGGCGGCAGGCCGGTATGGAGATCGAGATCTTCGGAGCCGAAGTCTTCGGCGAGGCCAGGACCGGCGATGCCGGTCCTGGCGATGGCCGCGCGTGAGCCTGCAGCTTCCCGCCCGGCGGCTGCGCGACGGCCGCCCGGTCCTGGCCATCCCCGTGGGCACGGGCCGCAATGAGATCTTCCTGGCCAAGCTCCGCGGCCTGCGCGCTTCCCCCGGATTCCGGGTGGGCGCCGACGGCGTGAGCGAGCGCCGCCTGGAGGGTTTCTATCAGGACGAGGGGCGCCTGTACCTGTACGGCCCCTGGGAGCCGGGCGTCTGCCTGGAAGAGGTCCTCCAGCAGGGGGAGGCCCTGCCCTACCTGCGCCGGCTGGCCCGGGCCCTGGCAGCACTGGGCGATCGCCGGCCGGAAGAGCTGTCCACCGACGCGGTGCGCTTCCTGGAGGACGGCTCGGTGGAGCTGTTGAGCCCCCAGGTCATGCGCCAGCTGCGGGCCATCCAGCCGGAGGAGCACCGCCTGCGGACCTTCGAGGCTCTCAACCATCCGGATTCCCGCGGCCCCTCGTACTGCCTGGCGGCCATGCTCTACCGCCTGGTCGCCGGGGAGTACCCGTTCGCCGCCGCCGGCATTGAGGAGACGCGCCGCCGGGCGCGCGGGCTGCGCCTGGCCCCCCTGTCCCTCAGCCGCCCGCGGGTGCGCGAGGAGGTGAGCGCGGCCGTGATGGACGGCCTGGGGCGCGGCCGCGGCTCCCCGCCCACCCTGGAGCGCTGGGCCGCCTTGCTCGAGCTGTGGGAGGCCGAAGGCCTCTTCCGCGAGCTGCCCGAGCGGGAGGCCCGGACGCTGGCCGCCAGGGCCGGCCGGGAACAGGAGCAGGCGGCCAGGGCCTACCGGCGCCGGGCGTTCTGGCGGCGGCATTGGCGAACCACTCTGATCGTGGCGGCGATCGTGGCTGCGGCGGGGATCCTTTCCGCGACCGTGCTGGGCAACCTGCTTCGGCCCCGCTCCACCCGCGGACTTTCGCCGCGGGTGGTCGTGGAGAGCTTCTATCGTAGCGCCAATACCCTGGACCACGAGCGCATGCAGGACTGCGTCACCGGCCGCGCGGGCAGGCAACTCATCAACCAGGTGATCCACGTCTACGTGATGAGCCGCGTGCAGCAGGGTTACGAGGGCCGCTCCCTGGTCAGCAGCGCCGAGGAGTGGGACCGCGCCGGCCGGCCGCAGCTTCACCCCCCCGAGGGGGTGTTCGGCATCACGGACCTGAGCGTGCAGGAGCTGGAGGATCAGGCCGGGCCAGCCTTCCAGGTGAGCTACCGGCTCTGGACCCCCGACCCCGAACAGGGAACCGTGCCGCGCGAGGCGCGGGAGCGGGTGTACCTCCGGCGGGAGGGCGGGGCCTGGGTCATCCACCGCATTGAGGGCTGAAGGTCGTGCCGATGACCGCCAACCGGATTCAGACCGGCGTCAGCGACCCCGCCTTGAACGCCCTGCTGGCCCGGAGCCCGGAGGGCGAGCGCCCTTTGAGCCGTCACTTCAGCCAGACCGAAGAGTTCTTCGTGCGCACCCAGGATGAGTACGGCGTGCCGCGGCTGGCCATCCACCACGACGTGCGCCGGCCCGAGCCCGACCCCGGCTACCTGGCCCGCCTGGGCGAGGTGCTGAGCCAGCTGCTTCAGCTGGTCCCCCAGTTGTGGCGGGGTCTGACCTACCTGTTCGATCCGGCGGAGGTCCTGCGCCCCTCCTTCTTCCAGCTGCACCGCCTGGGGGAGCGGCGCTACCTCTACCTGCTGCGCCTGGACCTGGCCTACCGGCCCCAGTCCCACCGGGTGCTGGAGCGAGGTGACAATGACCTCTCTCCGGCCTACAGCACCCGAGAGCTGTACCTGGAAAGCTTCCTGATCCCCCTGCAGGGGGTGGAAACCGAAAACGGCCGGGTGGACGGCCTGCTGATCGACCAGGCCATCTCCAACACCTGGGTGGGGGAGACCGGGCGGGGGTACTTCGTGCAGGGCATCTGGATGGACAACGACCTGACCCGCTTCTTCAGCCGGCTGCTGCTGCCGGCGGGCCAGCGCACCTACCCGTATTTCCCTTATCTCTGCAGGTACCGGACCCTCTGCCGCAGCCTGGTCCGTTTTTCCGCAGAGGAGCGCGAGGCCGCGCTGCCTCAGCTGGATCGGGCCTACGGTTTCCTGAAGCCGGTCATGGGCCGCGTGGAGTCCGCCCTGAAGGGCCGGGAGTTCTCCGAGGACAATCCCGTGTTCCGCGAGCTGAAGAGCCGGATCCCCGAATCCTGGTACCTGCCCTGGGAGGGCCTGCGGGTGGAGGCCTACCTGAACGAGCAGGACCTGAAGGAGTACAGAATTGAAGATCGGGCCTCATGAGTTCGCCGGCCGGCGCGTGACGGTGATGGGCCTGGGCCTGCACGGAGGCGGCCTGGCCTCGGCGTTGTTTTTCGCCCGGCACGGCGCCCGGGTCACGGTCACCGACCACCGCCAGGACCCCGCCGCCTTCCAGGCCTTCCTGCCCGAGTTGGCCGCGCACGGGGTGCGCACCGTGCTGGGGCGCCACGAGCAGAGCGACTTCACCCAGACCGACCTGGTGGTGAAAAACCCGGCGGTGCCCCTCTCCTCCCCCTTCCTGGCTGCGGCCCGCGAGCGGGGCATTCCCGTGGAGACGGACCTGTCGATTTTCCTCGGGCTATGCCCGGGTCCGATCCTGGCCGTGACGGGCAGCAAGGGCAAGTCCACCGCCGCCACGGCGCTGGCCCGCTGCCTGCAGACCCGGCATCCAGGCTGCCGGCTGGGGGGCAACATCACCGTCTCCCCGCTGGGCTTCATGGCGGACCTCGGGCCGGAGGACCCGGTGGTGCTGGAGCTCTCCTCCTGGCAGTTGAGCGACCTTCGGGAGGGGGGCCTGCTGGCCCCCCGGGTCAGCCTGGTCACCAGCATCCTGCCGGACCACCAGGACAAGTACCCGGACATGGCCAGCTACGTCGCGGACAAGAGGGTGCTTTTCGCCTCCCAGAAGCCGGGGCAGTTCGCGGTGTTCAACGCCGACGACCCCTGGCAGCGCGATTTCCCCAAGGGCACCGCGGCCCAGGTGCACTGGTTCTCCCGCGTCCCATTGGGGCCAGGCCGCCCGGGAGCCTATCTGCAGAACGGCGTCGGCTTGCGCCGGGAGGCGGGGCGGACCGAGACCCTCCTGCCGTCCCGGCTGGCCGTCCCCGGCGAGCACAACCGCCTGAACCTGCTGGCCGCGGGGCTCGGTGCCCGCCTGTTCGGGCTGGAGCCCGAACCCATCGCGGCGGCCCTGGGCGGTTTCGCGGGCAT
>Ga0154738_1034_pt2 | contig 10482 bp, 11 predicted proteins | sample Rifle2008BG16ft_FD_105746 | JGI IMG/M metagenome (GOLD analysis project Ga0154738, IMG submission 105746) | Spirochaetes bacterium RBG_16_67_19 | reverse complement strand
TCGAGGACGTCTCCTTCTCCCTGCGGCGGGGGGAGGGGCTGGGCCTGGCCGGGCTGCAGGGATCGGGGCGCTCCGCGCTGGCCCGGGCCCTGTTCGGCGCCCCGCCGGCGAGGTCCGGCCAGATCCTGGTCGACGGGCTGCCGCGGCGGATCGGTCGGCCGGCGCAGGCCATGGCGGCGGGCATCGGCTACATTCCGGAGGACCGCAAGGGGCTGGGGATCTTCGACGACCTGGATGTGAAGCTCAACCTCTGCATGGCCGGGATCGACCGCTTCTCCCGGCGCGGCCTGCTGGACAAGCGGATCCTGCGCCGGATCGCCTCCGGCATGCGGGAAAGCCTTTCGATAAAGATGCGGAACGTCGACGCTCCCATCCGCAGCCTGTCCGGGGGAAACCAGCAGAAGGTCCTGATTTCCCGCTGGCTGGCCCTGAAGCCCAGCATCCTGGTCATGAACGAACCCACCCGGGGCGTGGATGTCGGCGCCAAGCAGGAGATCACCGAGCTGATCCTCAGGCTGGCGGCCGAAGGGTACGCCTTCGTGGTCACCTCCTCCGAACTGGAGGAGCTGCTGGCCTTGAGCGACCGCATCCTGGTTTTCAACCGCGGCCGGGTGGCCCGCGAATTCCCGGGGGCCGAGGCGGGCAAGGACCAGCTCATCCTGGCCGCCACCAGCTGAAAGCGTGATATGGAAGCAAACCTCAAACAGAAAACGACGGTGCTGCAACGGATCCTCGGTATGCGGGATTTCGGCGTATTGGTGGCCGCCCTGCTGATCGCCGCCTTTTTTTCCATCGCCACGCCCGTTTTCCTGACCGGCTACAATCTCTTCAACCTGCTGCGGCAAACGGCCCAATTGGGGATCATTGCCATGGCGATGACCGTGCTCATCGTGTCCGGGGAGTTCGACCTCTCCGTGGGCGCCATCTATGCCGTGACGGGGGTGGTCACCGGCCTGCTGGCCACCAAGGCCGGGCTGAACATCTGGGCCTCGGCGCTGGTCGGGGTGGTCGCCGGCCTGGGCCTGGGTTTCCTGAACGGTCTGCTGATCGCCACCACGCGCATCAACTCCTTCATTGCCACCCTGTCCACGATGATGGTCTTCCGCGGCATCGCCCTGGTGCTCTCCCAGGCCCAGCCCTTCTCGCTGCAGCTGTCCTTCTTCATGGACCTGTTCGGACGGGCGGAGCTGTTCGGGGTGGTGCCGGTGCCGATCGTCTGGCTGCTGGGCTGGGGGGTGGCCCTTTACCTGGTACTGCACCGCACGGCCTTCGGGGTGAAGGTGTTCGCCAGCGGCGACAACCGGGAAGCGGCCGACCTGGCCGGGATCAAGACCATGCGGGTGAAGCAGGTCGGCTTCCTGATCACGGCGCTGGCCGCCGGGCTGTCGGCGATCATCTCCCTGTCCTTCCTGAAGACCGTCACCCCAACCCAGGGTACGGGGCTGGAGCTGGAGGCCATCGCCGCCTCGGTCATCGGCGGCACCGCCATGTCCGGCGGGGTGGGCTCGATCCTGGGCACTTTCCTGGGCACCCTGATCATGGCCGAGGTGCGCACGGGACTGGTCCTGCTGGGCACCGACGCCTACGTGCAGGACGCCTTCGTGGGGCTGGTGATCGCCCTGGCGGTGATCATCAACGTCCGCTTGAGCACGAAGAAGAAATAGGGGATATCCGGCAGCCGATGGCTTACCTGCGGATGCGGGGCATCACCAAGATGTACCCCGAAAACAATGTGCTGGCCAATGCCGAGGTGGATTTCGAGGTCCGCCGCAACGAGATCCACGCCCTGGTGGGGGAGAACGGGGCGGGCAAGTCCACCCTGATGAAGATCCTCTACGGCCTGGAGCGCCCCGACCGGGGGGGCATCGAGCTGGAGGGCCGCCCGGTGCATATCGGCAGCCCCCTGGAGGCCGGCCGCCTGGGCATCGGCATGGTGCACCAGCACTTCCGGCTCATCCCCGACTTCACCATCGCCGAGAACGTGGTGCTGGGCGTCGAGCCGGTCCGCCGCGGGCTGTTCCTGGACCGCGAAAAAGCCCAGGCCTCCGTGCGGGCGGTGATCCAGGAGTACGGCTTCTCCATCGACCCTTCCTTAAGGGTGCGGGAGCTCACGGTAGGCCAGATGCAGGTGGTGGAGATCATCAAGATCCTCTACCGGCGCGCCCAGCTGCTCATCCTGGACGAGCCCACCTCCGTGCTCACCGCGCAGCAGATCCAGAAGCTGTTCCTGACCCTGCGCCACCTGCGCGACATCGGCAAGACCGTGATCATCATCACCCATAAGCTGGGCGAGGTGAAGGAGATCTCCGAGCGGGTCACCGTCATGCGCGCCGGCCGGGTGGTGGCCGTGCGCGATACCGCGGAGGTGGACGAGCGGGAGCTGTCGCGCCTGATGGTGGGCAAGGCCGCCAGCCTGCAGGTGCGGCGCGAGCCGGCCGCCCGCGGGCGTGCGGTGCTGGAGCTCCGGCAGGTGTGCCTGCTGGGCCGGGGGCAGGACCATCCGCTGCTGGACCGGGTGGACCTCACCGTGCACGCCGGCGAGCTGGTGGGCGTGGCCGGGGTCGGCGGCAACGGCCTGGCGGAGCTGGAGGACGTGGTCAGCGGCCTGCGCCGCGTCTCCAGCGGGCGCATCCTGCACGACGGGCAGGAGATCACCCGCCTGGATGCCCGCGAGCTGCGCCGGCGGGGCCTGGCCTACGTGCCGGCCGACCGCCTGCACCGCGGCTCCAGCCTGACCTCCTCGGTCATGGAGAACATGATCATCGCCAGCCATCACCGCTTCCTGCGGGGGGGGGTCCTGCGCCGCCGGCAGGCGGAGGGCTTCGCCAGCCGGCTGGCGGAGCGCTTCTCCATCGAGGGGGACCCGCGGGTGCCCATCGGCACCCTCTCGGGGGGCAACATCCAGAAGGTGATCCTGGCCCGCGAGCTGGCCTCCCGCACCGACTTCATCCTCTTCTCCGAGCCCACCTGGGGCCTGGACGTGGCCTCCAGCGAGTTCATCTACGAGCGGATCATGGAGATCCGCGGCCAGGGCCTGGCCATCCTGCTGCTGTCCTCCAACCTGGACGAAATCCTGAGCCTGGCCGACACCCTGGTGGTGATGTACCGGGGGCGGGTGGTGGCCCGCCTGGCCAACAGCGGGGCGGTCAGCAAGGAGCTGGTGGGCGAGTACATGCTGGGCTTGAAGGAGGACCGCCCTTGAAGCGCTGGAGCAGGTGGAGAGAGCTCCTGGCGGGCACCGCCGGGCTGAGCGTCACCCTGGGCCTCTCCTTCCTCATCGCCGTGGCCCTGATCCTCCTGCTTTCCAAGCAGCCGCTGGCCACCATACGCTGGTTTTTCATCGGGCCGTTCACCAACAAGTACTACCTGGGCAACATGCTGAACACCGCGGTGCCGCTGGTCTTCACCGGCCTGGGCATCGCCGTGGCCTTCAAGTCCTCGGTGTTCAACCTGGGCGGAGAGGGGCAGGTCTACTCCGGGGCCCTGGTGACCACGGTGATCTGCCTGGCGCTGCCCGCGGCCAATGGCTACGGCGGGGGCCTGGCCTCCCTGGCCGGGGCTATGGCCTGCGGGGCGGTGCTGGCCGGGCTGTCCGGCCTGCTGAAGATGAAGTGGGGCACCGACGAGCTGATCTCCACCTTCCTGATCTCCTCGGCGGTCGGTTTCATCGTCAACTACTTCATCACCGGGCCCCTGGACGACCCGGCCAACAACCTGCTGGCCAGCTACGCCATCGCCCCGCAGTACTTTCTGGCCGGGATCTTCCCGCCCTCCAGGCTCAACGTCAGCGCCGGCTTCGCCGTGCTGGCGGCGGCGGCTGTTTTCTTCCTGCTGAACTATACGCACACGGGCTACGAGATGCGCATGTGCGGCCTGAACCGGGAGTTCTCCCGCTACGGGGGGATCAACGTCTCCGCCTACGTGGTGCTGCCCCTGGTCCTGAGCGGCGCCCTGCACGGGCTGGCCGGGGGCCTGGCGGTCCTGGGCACCCAGCACATGGCGGTCAAGGACTTCTCCTTCGGCATGGGCTGGAACGGGATCGCCGTGTCCCTGATCGCCAAGAACAACCCCCTGGCCGTCGTGCCGGCGGCCGTGTTTTTCGCCTGGCTGGAGGCCGGGGCCAAGGCGGCCATGCTGCACTCCGACGTGACCTTCGAGATCGCGGCCATCGTGCAGTCGGTGATCTTCTACCTGGTGACCGCCCAGGCGCTTTACGGCGCCCTGCGCCGCCGGAAGGTGAGGCTATGAAGCCCTGGGAGGTTGTCCTGTCCCTGGTCCACAACGCGGTGGGGATCATGACCCCCTTCCTGCTGGCGGCCACCGGGGGGCTGTACACCGAACTGGCCGGCATGCTCAACATCGCCCTGGAGGGGCTCATGCTGGTCGGGGCCTTTTTCGCGGTGGTGTTCGCCGGGCTGACCGGCAGCCTGGCCCTGGGGGTGGCGCTGGGCATCGCCAGCTCCATGCTGGCAGCATTGTTGTTCGGCCTGGTCACCCTGAAGCTGAAGGCCAACGTCTTCATCGCCGGCCTGGCCACCAACCTGCTGGCCTCCGGGCTGACCGTGGTGCTGGCCTTCCAGCTGTTCAAGAACAAGGGGGTGGTGCGCTTCGAGCTGGGGAGCCTGCCGGTCCTGTCGGTGCCAGCGCTGCAGGGCATCCCCCTGCTGGGCGGCCTGCTCCTGGGTCACAACCTGCTGGTGTACGTGAGCTGGGCCATCGTGCTGGCCTCGGTGGTGGTGATCTACCGCACGCCCTTCGGGCTGCGCCTGCGCGGCACGGGGCTGAACGCCCCGACAGTGGCCTCCCTGGGCCTGCGGCCTCAAGCCTACCAGTTGGCCGGCATCCTGATCTCCGGCTTCACCTGCGGGCTGGCCGGCGCCTGGATGACCTTGAACCTGGCGGCCTTCGTGCCCAACATCACCTCCGGGCGGGGATGGATCGCGCTGGTGGCCATCTACCTGGGCAACAAGACGCCCGTGGGGATAGTGGTGGCCTCCTTCGTGTTCGGCCTGAGCGAGGCCTTTTCCAACTATGCCCAGGGGGCCCTGAAGGTGCCGGCGGACTTCATCCTGGCCTTCCCGTACTTCATCACGGTGCTGGCCATGATCCTGTACTCGATGTGGAGGCATTATCGGGCGCGGGTGAGATAGGGCGCGGGGCGCGCCGGCGGGCGTCAGAACTGCAGGGAAAGCCGGATGACCGTCAGGTCGCTGCGGGCCGGCTGGCTGACAATGGACTCGATGCGCACGTTCTGCTTCTCGCAGGCGCTCTGCAGGAAGGACAGGTAGTAGCGGCCCAGCTCGGTGCCCACGCTCTGGTTGGGCGCCTGCCGGTAGAAATCCGCCAGCGACTTCTCCCGCGCGCCCGGCTCCAGCTTCTGCTCCAGCTGTTCCCGCACCCGGGCGTACTCGCGCTCCTGGTTGGCCACCGTGATGCGCAGGCGGTGCTCGGTGCCGATGGAGGCCCCTTTACCGCCCAGCTGGTAGGTGAGAAAGAGCAGATCCCCTTCCTCCTCCATCTGCCTCTGCACCGCGGCGCGCAGCCGCTGGTTGCTGGCCACCGCCCCCGCGGCCTTGGGATTGTCGTACAGCCGGGCGGCCACCTGGCGGTAGTGGGACAGCTCGGTGTGGGAGGTGACCTCGATGACCATCAGGGCCAGGTACTCGGCGATCAGGGCCTTCTCCACGTACTCGCCCAGCAGCTGCTGGAACTCGCGCACCAGCTCGCCGTTCTCCGGCTGGCCTCGGGAGCGCACCAGCACGTACCAGATGATCTTGTGCATGGAAAGCACGAAGGCATCGATCAGGAAGGAGCGCAGCCGCCGCTCCTCCGGGCCCAGCGAGGCGTCCGCCTGCACGCGGGCCATGGCCGGTTGCTGCAGGAGCCTGGAAACCGCCGGGATGTCGGCGGCCACCGCGGCCAGGAAGGACTCCAGGGTGGCCTGGTTGAACACGGTGTCCTGGTCCAGGACCCGGGTGGGGTTGGAGCGGTTCCAGCGCTTGATCAGCCGGGAATTGAGGAAGCGCCGGTAGCTTTCGTTTTCGAACTTGCGGTACAGCAGGCGAAAGCCGATCAGCTTGGTCAGGTCGATGATCTCCCGGCGCTTGGAGCTGAACTCGGTGCGGGCCAGCTCGATGGCCGTGATGTAGTCGATGTTGATCATCTGCTGCAGGGCGGAGGCCGGGAAGCCGCTCACGGTGATGCCGTATTCCAGGCGGCTGTCGGCCATGCGCAGCTGGCTCAACTTGCGGCGGTTGCGCACGAACCACTCCACGCCCTGCGGGGTGAGGGTTATTTTCAGGGGCAGGTCGATCTGCGGGCTTCGCTCCGGCGACACCTAAGCTTGCGCTCCGGGCATCAGGATAGCGCAAAAACAGGGGTCGCTACAAGGCTTGAGCCTCTTCAGGCCAGCTCGATGCCGTGGCGGCGCTGCGGGAAGGACTTGGCCACGGCCACGGCGTTGCGGGCCCGGTTGAAGACCACCCCCCTGTCCCAGTACTCCACCGCGGCGAACAGGGCGTTGCCGCTGTCGTGCTCGTCGCTGTCCGGGGTGTGGAAGGAGACGAACTCGGCCATGGCCTCGAAGTCCTGGCGCAGGAAGCACTCGGTCCTGCGGCGGTTGAACTCGTTCCAGGCCTCCAGGGCCTTGAATCCCCGGCCCTCGTCCTGCACGATCAGGTGGGCGCTGGACGGATCGAAGTGAAACCAGACCTCCACGATCTTGCGGGGATCCTTCTTGTTGCCGTGCTTCACTGCGTTTTTGATCAGCTCGCTGATCTGCTGCTCCAGCAGGTTGATCTCCTTGATCTCCGGGGGGGCCTTCTGCATGACCATCAGGGTGTAATAGCGGATCTGGCGGAAATCGCTGGCGAACTTCTTGTGGAACATGCCCTTCTTCTGGAAAAGCGGGCTGTCCTCGTTCAACTGGATGCTCTTGATGTCCGACATGATTCCCCCTTAGTCGCTGGCTTTCAGCTGCTGGATGGCCAGGTCCAGTTCGGCCACGATGGGGAAGTATTGCGCCAGCTTGGTCAGCTCGATCACCTTGCGCACCGAGCCCTTCACCCCCGTGATCCGCAAGGAAAGGCCGTTCTTCTTGATATCGGCGAACACCTGCAGCAGCGCCCCGATGCCGCTGGAGTCGATGTAGGGCACCTGGTCCAGGTTGATGACGTAGTGGCGGATCTTCTTCTCGATCATTTTGCGCACCACGTCCTTCAGCTTGAAGGCATTGTACAGGTCCATCTCCCCGATCACGTCGATGACGTAGATCGTGTCGGCCCGCCGCAGCTTGATCTCCATGTTGCCGCTCACTAGGCGCTCCTCACTCTATCCGCAGTACCAGCAGGGTCTGGTCGTCGTGCTGCCGCGCGCCGGCGGCGTGCCGCTCGATGTCGGCGCGGATGGCCTGGACCAGGCCGTTGGCCGGCAGCCCGCAGGCCGCCTGAACCACGTCGGCCAGGCGCTTGAGGCCGTATTGCTCGTTTCTGGGGCTCATGGCCTCCAGGATGCCGTCGGTGCAGAGGATCAGGATGTCCCCCCGCTCCAGATCGAAGCGTCTTTGCCCGTATTTGCCCTCGCGCTCCACGCCGATGGGCAGCCCCTCCGCGTCCACTCGCAGCAGCTTGGAGGCGCTGGCTCGCCAGACCAGCAGTGGCAGGTGGGCGGCGTTGGCGTACACCGCCTGGCGCCTGGCCTGGTCGTAGATGACCAGGCCGAGGGTGGCGAAATGGTCCACGTCGATGCGGCCGGTGATGCCGCGGTTGATGCCCGTCAGGGTGGCGGCCGCCTCCAGGCGGGGGGAGACCAGCAGGTGGGTGATGGAGCGGATCATGATCATGACCATGGCCGCCGGAATGCCTTTGCCGGCCACGTCGCACACCAGCAGGGCCACCTTGTCCTGGTCCAGGGGCAGCACGTCGTAATAGTCGCCGCTCACCCCGCGCGCGGGGCGGCTGTGCACGGCCAGGGAGCCGCCGACCAGTTTGGGCAGCTCGCCGGGCAGCAGCTTCTGCTGGATCTCCGCGGCGATGTCCACCTCCCGCTCCATCTGGCGCTTCTCCAGAACCTCCAGGTAGGTGTACAGGTTGTCGATGGTGATCGAGGCGTACTCGGCGAAGGTCTTCAGGTGCTGGAAGTCGGTATCCTGGAAGTGGCGGTTCTCCGCGCGCTTGAGGGTGGAGATCACGCCCAGCACCCGCTTGGACACCACCAGGGGCACCGCGATCAGAGAGCTGACGAACAGGATGTCGTCCTCCCGGTTGGCCCCCAGGCGGGGGTCCTCCCGGGCGTCGCGCACCAGCAGCGCCTGGCCGCTTTTCACCGCCTCGCCCAGGATGGTCTCGCCGATGGGGATGGGGGTTTCCTGGAAGTAGCGCTTCAGGGCGGCGGTGTTCACCCTGGCCAGGGCGGGCACCGGGGCCAGGGGAGGGTAGATGCCGCGGGTGGCGCGCACCCTCAAGACGTCCTCGTACTCGTCTACCATCAGGATGGCCCCGGCGTCCGCGCCGATGTTGTGCACGGCCGAGGCGATGATGATTTCCAGCACCCGGGGCAGGTCGATCTTGGCGGTGATGGCGTTTCCCAGGTTTTCCATGAACTCGAAGGTGGAGTCCAGGTTGGTGGAGTAGAACTGGACGGCCTGCCGGCTCTCGGCGTGCAGGTGGCGGTTGTAGGCCAGCAGCACGTAGAAATGAATCAGGGCGGCGGCCGGCAGGAGCAGGTTGTGGATCAACGGCGCGGCGTAGCCGTACAACAGGCCGATCACCTGGACCAGGAACAGCCCGGCGATGATCACGAAGCGGGTCTCCATCAGGATCTCCGCCCCTTCGGTGTTGTACGGCGACACCAGCCCCAGCAGGATGGCCAGGTAGACCACGTCCGCCAGCAGGAGCAGGCTGAGGGCGGCGGGGGTGAGCGGCAGCCAGGGCAGGAAAAAGGAAGCCGCCCCCGCGATCAGGGCCAGGAAGTTCACCGCCAGGTACACCACGTCCGCGGCCTGCAGGCCGGTGAACAGCCGCACCCACAGCAGGTACAGGGCCAGCACGACCAGCTCGGCCAGGGGCACGATCAGCTCCCGGCCGAAGGCCAGGTAGCCCAGGTCGCGGGCCAGCAGGACCCCGGCCAGCACCGCCCAGATCGCCAACCCCCGCGGACGGCCGGACCTGGCCACCGCCACGAGCAGGGCCACCAGCAGCAGGGTGGTGAACAGCTTGGCCCAGAGCAGGTTCATGTCCCCGGTCCCTCGCGCTCCCGTTTTTCCAGCTCCAGCAGGGCGGTGCCCAGGTTGGCCAGCATGCGGTTGAAGGAACGGGCCAGCACCCCCACCTCGTCCATGCGCCGGATGGGGATCTGGTCCACCTCCACCAGCCCCTTGCTGGCCTTGTCCACCAGCGCGGTGAGGTCCTCGATCGGGCGGGTGACCTGGTTACCGAGCAGCAGGCCCAGGCCGATGGCCACGATCACCGAGACGGCCATCACGATGATCACCAGCTTGCCGCTCTCCTGCACCGGCTTGACGATCTCGCTGCGCGGGACGATGACTCCCAGGCTGGAGGAGACCGCCGGGATGGGGGCGAAGGCCAGGTAGTTCTCCGTGCCGTCCTCCAGGCGGTAGCGGGCGATGCCCGACTCCCCGGCCACCATGCGGCGCACCAGGCGGTTGAAGGAGGCGTTGGGGGTCTCCAGCAGGATGTCGGTGCGGTAGGTCTTGTACCATTCGGTTTCCCTGTCCTCCAGGCCCCGCCGCACCACGGCCCGCCCCTGGGCGTCGACCAGGAAGGGCTCGTTCCGGTAGCCGATGTCCAGGTTGAGGATGTCGTTCTGCAGGGTTTCCAGAAGCACGTCCATGCCCACCACTCCCTGCAGGCGCCCGGCGGGGTCCAGCACGGGGGTGGCGGCGGTGACGTTGAGCTTCTTGGTGTTGACGTCCACGTACAGCTTTGTCCAGGCGGTTTTCCGCACCTCCCGGGCCAGGCGGTACCAGGGGCGCATGCGCGGGTCGAAGCCTTGGATGGCCTCGATCACGTCTACCACCTCCTGCTTGTCGAACACGGTGATGCCGCTCTCGGTGGCCATGTAGCCCAGGCTGAGGTAGGGGTTGGAGGACACCAGGGACTCCAGGAAGCCTCCGACCTGGCGGAGGCGGGCCATGTCCGAGGCCAGCTCCTTCTCCATCTGGCGGCCACCGTAGCCCGTGCCGTTCCAGGGCATCAGCAGGCGCAGGCTGGAGGCGGAAGCGGGCAGGGGGGCGGCGTAGACCTGCCTGGCGTAGGCGGCCGCCGCCTCGGCCTCCTCCTGGACCCTTTGCAGTATCAGGCCGTAGGCAGTGGTCTTCTCCCGGACCAGCCGCTCGAGGGTCCGCTCGGCCTGGCTGCTGAGCGCCCCCTGGTTCTGCAGCAGGGCGATGGCCCCGACCACCACCAGGGAGATCATCGGCAGCAGCACCAGGGTCAGGATGATCCGGGTCTTGATGGAGAGGCT
>Ga0154738_1198_pt5 | contig 10522 bp, 13 predicted proteins | sample Rifle2008BG16ft_FD_105746 | JGI IMG/M metagenome (GOLD analysis project Ga0154738, IMG submission 105746) | Spirochaetes bacterium RBG_16_67_19 | reverse complement strand
CCCTTGGCCGTGACCGTGGGGGCGGCCATCAGCAGGCGGTTCCACTCCACCGCCACCGAGTAGTGCGTCGGGTTGGTGATGATCACGTCGGCCCGGGGCACCGCCTTGAGCATGTTGCGGGTCAAAAGCTCCCGCATCTTCTCACGCAGCCGGCTGCGCACCAGCGGGTCGCCCTCGTACATGCGCCGCTCTTCCTTGATTTCCTGCCTGGACATCTTGAGGGATTCCAGGTGCTGCCGGCGGGCGAACATGTAGTCCGGCACGGCCAGCACCAGCATGGCGATGGCCGACTCCACGATGATCCTCAAGGAAATCGCCGCGATCAGGCGGAAGCCCTGCTGCCAGGAGGCGTCCCCCAGGCGCAGGATGCGGGTCAGTTCCCCCCGCACGTTCAGGTAGGCGATGACGAACACCACGGCGATCTTCAGGATGTTCTTGGCCAGGTTGAAGGCGGCCTCCCCGGAGAACAGGGCCCGCCGGAAGAACCGTCCCAGGTTGGGCATGATGCGGTTCACGTCCGGGGTGATCGGCTTGACGCTGAACAGGAACCCCACCTGCAGCACGTTGCCCAGGAAGGCGGCCACGAAGGCCACGATCAGCACCGGGGCCACCAGGCGCAGGAAGTAGCCGAAAAAGGCCTGGACCAGCTCGCCGGACAGCTCGCCGGTGGCGGAGATGCGGAAGAAGTAGCGCAGCATCTGGGCCGTGTTTTTCAGGAAGTAGCCGGCGACCACCGCGACCGTGGCGATGCCCAGCAGCAGCACCAGGGCCGAGGCCAGCTCCACCGACCTGGCCACCTTGCCCTCCTCGCGGGCCTTGCGCAGCTTGTGCTCGGTGGGCTCCTCGGTGCGCCCCTCGTCCTCGGCGGCGAACCACTGCAGGTGCACGGCGAAGGGGCCGGGAAGAGGCTGCCGCCAGAGCGGGCTGGCGCACCGCCAGTGCGGGCTATCGCGCCGCGAGAGCGGGTTATCACCCCACGGGCTCATCTCATCACCCCCCGCGTCGCCGGCCCCAGCTTGTCCAGCAGGCCGCTCAGGGCCTCGAAGCCGCCGTCCACCACCCGGCTGATGGAGCCCACCAGGAAGGGCATGGCCAGCACCATGATCAGGAAGGCCACCCCGATGGAGAAGGGGAAGCCCATCAGCAGCAGGTTCATCTGCGGGGCGGCCTTGGCCAGCAGGCCCATGGCCACCGAGACCAGCAGGAGCGTGCCCAGGATGGGGAAGGAGATGGTCAGGGCGTCGGCGAACAGGCGGCCGATGCTGGCCACCAGTTCCCCGGTCAGCAATCCCCTGCCCGCCACCAGGTCCGCGGCGCGCACCGCCTGGAAGGAGCGGTACACCCCGACCAGCACCAGCTTCTGGGCCCCGGAAACGACCAGGAAGGTGAGCATACCCACGACGTTCAGGAACTGGCCCATCAGGGGGATCTCGATCTCGGCCAGGGGATCGAACACCTCCGAGGCCCCGAAGCCGATCTGCAGGCTGAAATACTGCCCGGCGGCCTGGAACACGGCGAAGATCAGGTTCAGGAAAAAGCCCATGATCAGGCCGATCAGCGCCTCCCCGGCCACCAGCAGCAGGTAATGGCCCGTGGCCGCCGGCAGGGGGTAGCCGGCGGCGGCGATCCAGGGCAGGACCAGCGCGGTGGCGAACAGGGCGAAGCCCAGCTTGGCCGGTTGGGGTATGGCCTCCGAGGAGAACAGGGGGGCCACCTCGAACAGCGCGGCCAGGCGGGCGAAAACCAGCAGGAAGAGACGGAAGTTGGTGAGCAGGGTATCGAGCAACGATCAGCCTCCCAGCTCCGGGATCCTGGCAAACAGGCGCACGGTGAACTGCACCATGGAGGCCATGATCCAGGGCCCCAGCAGGATGAGGGCCCCCAGGATGGCGGCGATCTTGGGCACGAAGCTCAGGGTCTGCTCCTGGATGGAAGTGGTGGCCTGGAAGATCGAGATGATCAGGCCGACCACCATGCCGATCAGCAGCAGCGGCGCGGCGATGAGCAGGGTCTGCAGGACCCCGCCCCTCAGCAGCTGCACCGCGAAACCGATGGTCATCTAGTCCCCTCCTCCATATTATCGGAAGCTCTGCACCAGCTGCATGGTGATCAGGCTCCAACCGTCCACCAGCACGAAAACGATCAGCTTGAAGGGCATGGAGATCATGACCGGGGGCAGCATGATCATGCCCATGGACATCAGGATCGAGGCCACCACCATGTCGATGATGATGAAGGGGATGAACAGCAGGATCCCGATCTTGAAGGCCACCGTGAGCTCGTGCAGCACGAAGGCGGGAATGAGCACCTCCGTGGGCACGTCGGCCAGGGTGTTGGGCTTGGGAAGGGCCCGCATGCGCATGAACAGGCGGATGTTTTCGGGGCTGCCGCCCATCTGCCGGTACATGAACACCCGCAGGGGGCTTTCCGCCTTCTTGTACATCTCCTCCAGGCCGATCTGCCCGTCGGCGAAGGGCTTGAAGCTCTGGTTGTAGATCGTGCTCAGGGTGGGCCACATGATGAACAGGGTCAGGAACAGGGCCAGCCCCATCATGATCTGGTTGGGCGGGACCTGCTGCAGGGACAGGGCCCTCTTGATGAAGTCGAAGACGATGGCGATGCGCAAAAAGGCGGTGACCAGGATCAGCAGGGAGGGGGCCAGGGTCAGCACGGAGAGCAGGAGCAGCAACTGGATGGACAGGACCACCTCGCGGCTGTTGGCCGCCGGGCGGACGTTCAGGTCCACAAAGGGGAAGGCCGGTCCCTGCAGGGCGCGGCCGCCGGGGGCGGCCGGCGTGGCCGCCTGGGCCGGCAGGCCCGCTGGGAATGCCAGGACCGTGCACAGCAGCACGGCCAGCGCGACAGCTCGAATCATCTCCCCTCCCAGTTTCCAAGGCGCTCGGCGCGCCGAAAGCGCTACATCTTCTGGAGCCTCTGCCTCTGCTTCTTCATGAATTCCAGGGAGTCGCCGCTCAGGTTCCGTTTGCCGCCCTTCCAAAGGGTCTGGAAGAACTGGGCGAAGCCCTGGGGCGGCAGCACCTGGGAGGTGTCCAGGCGGATCTGGTCCAGGGTCTCCTGGTCCTTGATCTCCGCGATGAGCGAGATCCCGCTCTCCGCCGCGCCCACCAGGTAGACGCTGCGCCCCATGGCCACCAGGTGCAGGGCCCGGTTGCCCGCCAGGCTGCGGCTGCCCAGGACGCGGATCAGGTCGTTCTGGGGAAGCTGGCGGCGGAAGCCGCGCTTCAACAGGTAGAACAGCAGGTAGATCACCCCGACCACGGCGGCCAGGATGAGCAGCATGCGCACGAAGTCCCAGGTGGAAACCAGCGGGCCGGAGGGCTGCGGGGAGGCCGGGGCCTCCGGCTCGTCGGCTATGATCAGCGACTCCTCGGCCGCGAGCGCGGAGCCCTGGGAAGCGGGCGCTTCCTGGGCCGCGGGGGCGCACAGCGGCGCGAGCAGGAGAAACAATACGAGCGCTCTACGGGCTAGATCGGACGGCGTGACGTGCAATTTCCCCTCCCAGTTCAATTGCTCGGTCCCAGCGCTTATTCTACGATATTAAGCGCCCTTCGTCAAATGCTCTGCTTCAGGTCAGGTCCCCCATGCGCTGCATCGGCGACACGATTTCCGTGACGCGCACCCCGAAGTTCTCGTCGATCACCACGACCTCGCCCTTGGCGATGAGCTTGTGGTTGACCAGGATGTCCACCGGCTCGCCGGCCAGCTTGTCCAGCTCGATGATGGTGCCTTCCCCGATCCCCAGGATCTCCCGGATCAGCTTCCGCGTGCGCCCCAGCTCCACGGTGAGCTCCATGAACACGTCCATGAGCAGGCCGATGTTGCCCGACTCCGCCGGCAAGCCGCCTCCCTGCAGGTTGGCGAACTGCACGGGCTGCACGTTCGGAGGCACCGCCGGATTGCCGGCGGAGCCGAAGCTCTGGCCGAAGGTCATGCCCGCCCCCGACGGGGGCGCGCCCAAGCCGCGGGCCGCCGCCGGCGCCGCGCCTTGAGCGCGGGCGCCTTGCGCGAAGGAGGCCGCCAGGCCGGCGGCCGCCGCCGGCTGTCCCGCGGCCGGCAGGCTGCCCGCGATTTCCTTCACCAGGGCCAGGGAATACAGCTCCGTCAGGCGCGAAGGGGCCTGTCCTTCCACCAGGATGGGGTACTCCACCTTGACGATGGCCTCCCCCTGGGGGAAGCGGGCCTGGTCCCTGGAAGCCCGCTGGAAATCAGGGGGCGCGGTCTTCACCGTGCGGGATATCTGGTTGCCGATCTCGCTGGCCACCGGGCCGCTCATCTGGGAGAGGGCCTCGGCCACGGCGGAGAGGGCGGCGTCGTCCATCTCCACCCCCGCCTGTCCCATCATCAGCCCGGCGATGGCCTGGGCGGTGCCCAGGTCCAGCAGGTAGGAGTGCTCCCCGCGCAGCCCCTCGCTGAAGTCGATCTTCACGTCGACCAGCTCGGCCGGCAGGCTGGCGCTCAAATCCTCGCCGGAGACCACCTGCAGGGTGGGCTTGTCCAGGTTCACGCTCTTGCGGGTCAGGATGGAGAGGTTGGAAGCCTGGGCCCCGACCAGTCCCTCCAGCAGGCGCAGGAACTGCCCGCGCTCCTTCTCCCCCAGCAGGCCTTCCAGGCCGCCGCCGGTGTCGATCTCCAGGTTGTCCGTCTCCTGCAGCAAGGCGTCGATTTCGTCCTGGGAAAGGGATCCGTCGCTCATGATTCTTCCTCCAGACCGGTGGCCAGTTCCTCGAACTCCGCCTGCTCGATCTCCTCAAGTTTCTTCACGATCTGCACGGCCAGCTTGTTGCCCAGCACCCCCGGCCGGCACAGGAATTTCTTGCGATCCCCCACCTTCAGGGGCATGGGGTCGGCCACCCGCACCGAGTCCAGGCGGATGATGTCCCCGGGGCGCAGGGCCAGCACGTCGCGCACCGGGATGTCCATGTTGCCCACCTCCGCGCTCAGGGTCACCGAGACCGTGCTCAAGCGGTCGCGGAGGATGTTCAGGTTCTCCGTGGTGGTCCCCCGGCGCACCGAGGAGTACCAGTACTGGGCGGAGAGCTTGGAGATGATCGGCTCGATGGTCAGGTAGGGGATGCACAGGTTCATCATCCCCTCCACCTCGCCGACCTTGGTCTCCAGGGTGACCAGCACCACCATCTCGGAAGGGGGCACGATGCCGGCGAACTGGGGGTTGGTCTCGATGCCCCCCAGGCGGGGGCGCAGGTCGATGACCGTGCTCCAGCTCTCGCGCAGGTTGCCCAGCACCCGCACGATGATCCCCTCCATGACCGACTGCTCGATGTCGGTGAGCTCGCGGGAGAACTTGGCCCCCTCCCCCTGGCCCCCGAACAGGCGGTCGATGATCGAGAAGGTGATGGCCGGGTCGATTTCCAGGATGGCCGACCCTTTCAGGGGGTCCATGTCCACCACCGCCAGGGTGGTCGGGTTGGGGATGGAGCGGATGAACTCCTCGTAGGTGAGCTGGTCCACGGAGGCCACGTGCACGTGCACCAGGCTGCGCAGCTGGGCGGAAAGGGAGGTGGTGGTCAGGCGGGCGAAGGTCTCGTGCATGATCGAGACGGTGCGGATCTGGTCCTTGGAGAACTTGTCGGGGCGCTTGAAGTCGTAGATCTTGATCTTGCGTTGATCCTTGGGCTGGTGGACCTCCTCGGTGGAGATCTCCCCGGCCGAGATCGCCGACAGGAGCTGGTCTATTTCGTCCTGCGAGAGAACTTCCGCCATTGCCTCCCCCTACTGGGCGACCACGAACTCCCGGAACGCCACTTCCTTGAGCTTGCCTTCGCGCATGACCTTGTTGATGTTGTTCTTCAGATCCTCCAGGATCTGGGTGTAGCGGTCGGGCCGCAGCTCGGCCTTGGTCCTTCCGCTCAGGTACAGGAAGACGATGTTCTGGATTTCCCGCTTGCGGGCGGACAGCTCGAAGGCCACGGTCTTGCTCTCGGCGTCGAAGCCCATGCTGATCTTGGCCGAGAAGATGCCCGGCTCCTCGTCGGAGGTCACCCCGCGGATCTCCTCCAGGGTGTCGTCGTACTGCAGGGGCGGCCGGGTGGCCTGGTACTCCTCCGAGAGGGTCGGCAGCGCCGTGGCGCTGCGGTTCTGGTTCACGATCCGGAAGGTGATGACCGTGGTGGTCACCCCCAGGATGACGAAACCCAGGCCGATGGCCACCCACTTGAGGATGCGGATCAGAAAGCTGGGCAGAAAGCCGGCCTTCTTGCCCTCCGGCGCGGTTTCCTCCCCGCCCGTCCCGACGTCCTCTAAACTCAAGCCCTCTTCATCCGACATGGGTCACTCTCCCTGGAAGGTTAGCAAAAATCCGCCCACACTTCAAACCCCTCACAGCCGCTGGCCAGTTCATGGCTGCTAGGCAGCCTATAGGTGCCCCGGCGAGAGCAGCACGATGTCCACCCGCCGGTTGTAGGCCCGGCCCTCGGGGCTGTCGTTGGCCGCCAGGGGCACCGTGTCCGCGAACCCGGCCACCTGGAACTGCCTTTCGTTCACCCCGAAGTCCACCAGGTAGTGCAGCACGTTGGTGGCCCGGGCGGTGGACAGCTCCCAATTGGTGGGATAGGGCCCGGCCGGGTCCGTGGCCAGGCTGTCCGTGTGTCCCTCGATGCGGAACTTGCGCCCGCTGAACTCCGGGGAGGAAAGCAGGGAGGAGGCCTTCTGCAGCACCGCCCGCGCCTCCTCGATGCGCACCTGCCCGCTGGCCGGCTCGAAAAAGGCGTCCGCCGCCAGGCTGATCACCAGCCCCCGCTCGTCCTCCATGACCCGCACCTTCTTGGTCTTCAGCTCGGGGGCGAACACCGAAACCGCGGTCTGCCGGGCCCGGCCCAGGGAGCGCCCCCGCTCGGCGGAGGGCAGGCTCATCACCGTGTGCCCCAGCTCGGCCAGGCGCCCGACCTGCAGGGTGTTGCCGCCCCGGTAGTTGCCCAACCCCGTGAAGGCCGACAGCAGCAGGCGCATCTCCGCCACGTTCAGGGTATCCCCGGAGATGGCGTACAGCATGACGAAGAAGACCAGCAGCTGGGTGACCAGATCAGAATAGGAAAGCAGCCACAGCGGCTGCCCTTCCTCGTGCTTCTTTTTGAACTTCTTCGGGGTGGCCATCGCGCTCCTATTCCTTGACCGCCTGCTGCCGCACCGCCTCGCGTCTGGCCGGCGGCAGCATGCACAGCAGCTTCTCCTCCAGGATGCGCGGGTTGTCCCCTCCCTGTATCGAGAGGATCCCCTCGATCATGATCTCCTTGACCAGCACCTCCGCCCCGTCGCGGTCCTCCAGCTTCTTCCTCAAGGGGCCGAACACCAGGTAGGAGAGCATGGCCCCGTAGAAGGTGGTGAGCAGGGCCACCGCCATGCCCTGGCCGATGGTGGAGCGGTCCTCGATGCGGGCCAGCATGATCACCAGGCCCATGATGGTGCCGATCATGCCGAAGGCCGGGGCCTGTTTGGACAGGTCGTCGATCAGCAGGATCCCGTGCTGGTGGCGGGCCTGGATCTGGTTCAGCTCGTTGAACAGGATGTTCTTGATGATCTCCGGGTCCGTGCCGTCGACCACCAGCTGGATGCCCTTCCTCAAGAACTCGTCCTCCAGCTCCTCCAGGTCGTCCTCCAGGGCCAGCAGGCCCTCGCGGCGGGCCTTCTCCGAGAAGGTCACCAGCTGGCTGATCAGGCGCTCCTCCTGGAAGTTGGGCGTGCGCAGAGTCAGGCGCAGGTAGGTGACCATGCTCAGCACCCGGCTCAGGGGGTGGCCCACGAACAGCGAGGCCAGGGCCCCGCCCACGGTGATCACGACGGAGGAAATGCTGACAAAGGCCCCCAGGCGCCCGCCGCCCCAGATGATGCCCAGGATGGTGAGAGCCACTCCCCCGATAAGCCCTATGAAGACGCCCAGGTCCACTGCTGCTACTCCTCGCTCTTGAAAGCGCCGATCAGCCGGCGGTAGCCCACGATCCGCTCAAAAACCTGGTCGTAGCTCTCGCGCACCACCAGGTGCTTCCCGGACAGCATGATCAGGGTGGTGTCGGGGTTGCACTCCACGTACTCGATCTGATGCGGGTTCAAATAGAAGGTCTTCCCGTCCAGCCTGGTCACCTCGATCATCCGGCTATACCACCCCTCTTATACCCCTTTTACCTCTTGAGCGTCAGCACTTCCTGGAGCATCTGGTCGGCGGTGGTGATCGTGCGCGAGTTGGCCTGGAAGCCGCGCTGGGTCACGATCATGTCCGTGAACTCCGCAGCCAGGTCCACGTTGCTCATCTCCAGGGTGCCCGCCATGATCTTGCCCTTGCCCGCCACCCCGGCCGCATCCACCCGCGGGTCGCCGGAGTTGTTGGAGACCTCGTAGGTATTCTCCCCCGCCTTCTCCAGGCCGCCGGGGTTGGTGAAGGAGGCCAGGGCCACCTGCCCAATGGCCCGGTTGGTGCCGTTGGTGTACACGCCCACGATCTCCCCGCTCTGGTCGATCTTGAAGGTCTCCAGGTAGCCCATGGGGTAGCCGTCCTGGGTCACGGCCTTGGTGGAGCTCTTCTCGGCGAACTGGGTCACCGCGTTGCGGTAGGAGCCGACTTCGCCGAGGTTCAAGGCGAACAGCTGCCGGAAGGCCGCCTGGCCCTCGGGGATGTCCGCATCCGGCACGTCGAAGCTCACCTGGATCTGCAGGGCCCCGTCGGCCAGGGTGTCGCCCTGGGCGTCCAGCACGGACTGCAGGCTGCCCAGGTTGTCGAAGTCCAGGTAGAAGAGGTTGTCCGCATTGTTGGCCGCCCCGACCTCCACCCGGGTGTTGGTCTGCACCTCGGCCTCCGGGTCCACCACGACCTGGGCCTGCCAGCGGTTGGGAAGGCCCGGCACCTTCTGGAAGTTCACGGCCAGCTTGTGCACCTTGCCGAACGAATCGAAGATGTCGAAGGTCGTGGTCCAGGTGCCCTCCAGAAGGGCTTCCGGGGGGGCGCCGGCCGGGATTTCCGGGGTGCGCTTGTCCAGGTTGCAGGCCAGCTGCACCATGGTGGTGGCCGCCGCCGGGTCCTTGCCCCCGACGGGGATCACCAGGTCGGCGATGTCCGCCGCCGTGTTGATGCGGGTCACCCCGCCCACGCTCTGGGCCTGCCAGCCCTGCACCCGCATGCCGTTGGCCGGGTTCACCAGGGTGCCGTTCTCATCCAGGGCGAAGGCGCCGTTGCGGCTGTAGAACCTCTTCTCCCCATCTTGTAGAATGAAGAACCCCTCGCCCTGCAAGGCCAGGTCGGTCATCACCCCGGTGCTCTGCAGGCTCCCTTGGGTGTGGATGGTGTCGATGGCGGCGATCACCATGCCCAGGCCCACCTGCTTGGGGTTCACCCCGCCGACCTCGTCGGTGGGGCGTGCCGCTCCGGACAGGGTCTGGGAGATCATGTCCTGGAAGTTCACCCGGCCCTTCTTGAAACCCGTGGTATTCACGTTGGCGATGTTGTTCCCCAGCACGTCCATGCGCACCTGGTGGTTCTGCAGCCCCGCCACGCCGGAGTAAAGCGACCGCATCATATGCGCCTGCCTCCTCTATTCCTTCACGCTCAGAACTTCGCTCGCGTCGTAGTACCGACCGCCGACCATTACCTGCGGGTACTGGCTGCCGCTGATGGCCTCCACCCGGCCGGTGATGCTGGACTGCCCCTGGGCGATCTCCACAGTCTTGCCCAGCAGGTTCACCGCCTGGCTGCGGGCCAGCAGGCCCAGCACCTTGGAGAGCTCCCCGTTCATGTTGGTCATCTGCTCCAGGGTGGAGAACTGGGCCATCTGGGCCACGAACTCCCGGTCCTCGAGGGGCTTGGTGGGGTCCTGGTGGGAGAGCTGGGTGATCAGCAGCTTCAGGAAATCGTCCTTGCCCAGCTCAGGCTGGGGAATGCGCCCCGGGGTCAGGGTGCGGTTGAAGTCCTCCACCCTGCGGCTCAGGGCCGCCAGGTCATCGGCGGAGATCATCGTGTTGATGTCCATGATCCTTCACTCTCCTCTATGCCAGCAGGTTCACCGCGGTGAACCCCAGATCCAGCGCCGCCAGGCGCTCGAACCCCCCGGCGGAGCGCTCGGCCACCGCCCAGGGGTCCGGCTCCATCTGCCGCCGCCTTCCTCCGTCCCCGCTCACCGTCACGTCGATGTTGGCGGTGGCGTAGCCTTCCTGGCGCAGGGCGCTCTTCAGACCCTCCAGGTTGGACTCGAGGAGTTCCTTCACATTGCTATTGTCGACAACAATCCGGCCTTCTAAACTGCTTTCCCCCAGGTGCAGTCGGATGCGCACGGAGCCCAGGTGTTCCGGCTTGAGCACCAGGCGGATTTCCCCTTCCCCCCCGTCCCGCAAGATGATTCCGGCCTGGTGAACGATCTCCGGCAGCAGGCGCTCCTGCAGGGCGGAGCCCGGCAAGGCGGAGCCCGACCCGGAGCCCGGCGAGCGGGCGCCGGCCCCGGAGCTCCCGGATTCCCGGGCCATCATCACCTTTTCGAAGCCGGGCGTTTCGGCCCGTTCCGGG
>Ga0154738_1151_pt2 | contig 10540 bp, 9 predicted proteins | sample Rifle2008BG16ft_FD_105746 | JGI IMG/M metagenome (GOLD analysis project Ga0154738, IMG submission 105746) | Spirochaetes bacterium RBG_16_67_19 | reverse complement strand
GTGGAAGCACCAGCCGATGCCGTAGATCAGCACGAACTTGGCCCCCTTGGCCCGCAGCTCGCCGATGCGCCCGCCGTAGGTGGGCAGCTCTTCGCGGGTGGCGAAGTGGCGCTGCTTTTCCGGGGCGGTCAGCTCCCCCAGCGGCCCGTACAGGTGCTTCTCCATGGCATTGCGGAAGGCGCCCGGATTGGAGGGGGGCAGGGTGTTGCCTTCCGCGTCGGACCACTCGTCCATGTTGAAGCCGTGCAGGTGCTTGCAGTCCACGTTCCAGCGCCTCAGGAACTCCGCCGCCCAGCGGTACATGCCCATGGGTCCGGCCGAGAGGATGAGGATGCACTGCCGGCCTTCGTCCTTGGCCAGCTTCACCTGGAAGGCGATCTCGTGGCCCATCAGGGTGTTGAAGTCCTCCAGGGTGTCCCCGCAGACGGGCTGGAAGTCCTTGTGCCACCACTTCTCCCGCTTGTAGACCTCTTCCGGCGGGCGGCTGCAGCACCAGTCCAGTTTTTTCAGGTCCCAGGCCTTGGGGAAAAAGCCCTCGAAACGCGAGCCCTTGATCGTGTTGAGCAGGGTGATCTGTTCCATCGACTTACTCCATGTCCTTGAGCGCAACCTTCTTGCCCGTCCGCGCCGACTCCAGCCCCGCGTCCAGGACCTGCATGACCTTCATCCCGTCGTACAGGTTCGGGGTCATCTCCTTGTCGGAATCGACCGCCTTCAGGAAGTCCACCACGGCGTGCACGTGCTCGTGCTCGTAGCCGATGGCGTGCCCGGGCGGCCACCAGTTGGCCACATAGGCGTGCACCGGCTCGGTGGCCAGGATCGTGCGGAAGCCCTGGGCGTAGTCCGGGTCCTCCATGGAGAAGTACTCCAGCTCGTTCATCCGCTCCATGTCGAAGAGGATGCTGCCCTTGCTGCCGTAGACCTCGAAGTAGTTGTAGTTCTTCCGGCCGCCGGCGAAACGGGTTGACTCCACAGCGCCCAAGGCCCCGTTTTCGAACTCCAGGGTCATGAAGGCGGCGTCCTCCACCCCGACCTTGCCCTTTTCCGTCCCCTTGGAGCCGGCCTGGAAGGTGCGCGCCACCGACTCGTCCGGCAGCGGCCGCTCGGTGATGAAGTGGGCGGTCATGGCCATTACGCTCTTCACTTCGCCGACCAGGAAGCGGGCCAGGTCCACGTTGTGCGAGCCCAGGTCGTACTGCGGCCCGGCACCGGCGGTCTCCTTGCGAAGGTGCCAGGTCAGCGGGAAGGCCGGGTCCATGATCCAGCTCTGTAGATATGCGCCCCGCCAGTGGTAGATGCGGCCCAGCTTGCCCTCGTCGATCAGGCGCTTGGCCAGTTGAATCGCCGGGCAGCGCCGGTAGTTGAAGTTGATGTAGTGCTTGCCCTTGGCCGCCTTGACCGCCTGGTACATCTCCTTGGCTTCCTGGTAGCTGACCGCCGTCGGCTTCTCGCAGTAGATGTGCTTCCCGGCCTTGGCCGCCGCGATCACGATGTCGTGGTGCAGGTAAGTCGGGGTGGACACGTCGACGATGTCGATGTCCTTGCGCCCCACCACCTTGCGCCAGTCGGTCTCCACCTCTTCCCAGCCCCACCGCTGGGCGAACTCCTTCAACTGCTCCGCATTGCGCCCGCAGGCCACCTTGAGCACCGGCTGGATGGGGAGGTCGAAAAAGTAGCCCGCCTGCTTCCAGGCGTTGCTGTGGGCCTTGCCCATGAACTTGTCGCCGATGATCGCCACGTTCATCTTTTTCATGCGCTTATCCTCTTCAGGTACTGCACGCTCTGCTCGATCGCCTTGTCCTCGTCGTCGTGATAGTCCGGGTGCAGGAAGTCGATCTCCACCGCCAGGAAGCCCGGGTAGTTGACGGCCTTCAGCTCGTTGACCAGCTGGCTGTTGTCGACCATCCCGTCTCCGACCGGGGTGCAGGAGAAGAAGAACCACTCGTCGGCCGCAACGCCCTTCTGCGGCTTGAGGTCCTTGACGTGGGTGGACAGCACGTACTTGGCCAGCTTCTTCATCCCCTTGATGGGGTCGTCCAGAAGCCGCAGGAAGTTGCCCGTATCGAAGTTGATGCCCAGGTTGGGCGAATTGACGTTCTTGACCAGGGTGAGCATCTCATCGGCCACGAAGTCGATGTGGTTCTCCGTAGCCAGCTTGAGGTCGTATTTCTTGGCGACCTTCACCGCCTCCGAATACATCTTGGACAGCCGTTCGATCATCGGAGCGTGCGGCTCGAAGCGGAACATCAGGCTGGCGCCGGTCACCTTCATGACCTTGGCCCCCACCGCCGCGGCGTGCTCGATGTGCTCGATCATCTCGGCGAAGGCTTTCTTGTTCTTCCCGCCCTCCAGGCCATCGGGGTGGCCCCACCCGTACACCCGGTCCATCTTGTGCTCGTCCATCAGGCCTTTGAGCGAGGCCAGGTAGTCCTGGTCGAAACGGGGCAGGAAGCAGGACTCCAGGGTGAGCCCGTCGCAGCCCATCTGGGCGCAGCGCTTGATGTACTGCTCCACGGTCATCTTCTTGTCCGGCGCTTTCTGCTGCGGGTAGACCTCGCCGAAAAACCGGTGATAGCTGTAGTGATCGACCCCTACTTTCATCTGTTGCCTCCTGTGGATGGACTCAATATTTTCTGCCGGCGTTGATCCGCAGGTAGCTGACCGCCACCGACAGGACCACCAGCGCGCCGTAGGCGATTTCCTGGTAATACGGGTTGACCCGCGAGAGGTTGAGCATGTTGGAAATCACGCCGATCAGCAGGACGCCCAGGAAGGTGCCCAGGGCGTTGCCGGTCCCCCCCGTGATCGGCACCCCGCCGATCACCACCGCGCCGATGGCCTTCAGCTCCAGGCCGGCTCCGGTGGTGGGCAGGGCGGCCCCCAGCCGCGACAGCAGCACCACCGTGGCCACGCCCGCGAGCAGCCCGCTCAGGGCGAAGAAGACCAGGGTGTTCTGCTTCACCCCGATCCCCGAGAGGAAGGCCGCCTTGCGGTTGGCCCCGATGGCGAACACCCTCCGCCCGAGGCGGGTGTTGTTCAGGATGACGTGCACGAAGACGAAGCCCAGGATGCTGATGACGAACATGAGGGGAAAGACATTGAACAGGTTCGTATTGCTGATCGCCCCGAACTGCTCGTAGATCGTCTGGATGACGCCTTCGGTGGCCGCCAGCGCCGCCCCGTGAAACACTCCGATAGTGGCCAGGCTGATGATGAAGGAGGGGGCCCCCAGGCGTATGCTCAGGAACCCGTTCAACAGCGAGCAGGCCACGCAGACCAGGATGCCGATCAGCGCCGCCAGCAGCTCGTTCATGCCGGTCTTCAGCAGCATGGCCATGACGCAGGCCGACAGGCCGATCATGGCGCCCACGGAAATATCGAAATTGCCCGAGATGATGAGGATCGTCGCGCCGGCCGCCACCAGGCCGAGCACGGAGATCTGCTCCAGGATGTTGAGCAGGTTCCGGAGGACGAAGAACTTCGGGTTGATGATGCCGGCCGCGATCGCCAGGATGAGGATGATGGCCACCAGGAAGAAGGACTGCCTGCCGAACAGCCGGCCCAGCGCCGACCCGGCCTTCTTCGCCCTGCCCGACTGCGTATCCATCCGCAATTGCTCCTATCGTGATCCGTCAGGCCGCCGCGATGCCGAGGAACATCTCCAGCAGCTCGGCCTCGCTCACCCCTTGCGCGTCGATGACCTTCACCATCTCCCCGTTGCGCATGACCCCGATGCGGTCGCTCATGGAGAGCAACTCCGGCATGTCGGAGGAGATCATGATGATAAGCTTGCCGCTCCCGGCCAGCTCGGTCATGAAGCGGTAGATTTCCTGCTTGGCGCCGATGTCGATGCCCTTGGTCGGCTCGTCGAAAATGAAAACCCTCGCCTCGCTCAGCAGCCAGCGGCTCATGATCACCTTCTGCTGGTTGCCACCGCTGAGCTCCCGCGCCTCCTGGGAAGGGGAGGCCACGATCCCGAAACGCTTGACCATCCCGCGGACCAGCGCGTTTTCCCTTTTCCGCCCCACCAGCGGGCCGGCCTTTTCAGTGTGCAGCACCACCATGTTTTCCTTGACGGGCCGGATGAGGAACAGCCCGTCCTCCTGGCGGTTCTCGGCGATCATGCTGATGCCGTTGGCGATGGCCCGGTGCGGGGAGCCGGCGGTGATGTCCTGGCCGTGCAGGTACAGCCTGCCGCCGTCCGCCGGGTCGGCGCCGAACAGCAGGTTGGCCAGCTCCGTGCGCCCCGAGCCGACCAGTCCGCCGATCCCGAAAATCTCCCCCTCCCGTACCTCGAAGCTGACGTCCTTGACCGCCCCCGCCCTGGAGAAATGGCTCACCTGCAGCGCCGGCTCCCCGATTCTGACCTTCTCCCTGTTATAGAACAGGCTGGCTTCCCGGCCCACCATCTCCCGGATGACCTGGCTGGGATCCACCTCCCCCTTGGCGTGGGTGGCCACCATCCGGCCGTCCTTCAGCACGGTGATCCGGTCGCCGATCTGGAAGACCTCATCCAGGAAGTGCGAGATGTAGATGATCCCCACCACCCCGCCGGCGATCACGCCCCCCACCAGTTCCATCAGGGCGCGCGCTTCCTCGTGTCCCAGGGAGGAGGTCGGCTCGTCCATGATGATGATCCGGGACTCGCGGTGCAGGGCCTTGGCCAGCTGGATCATCTGCTTCTGGGCGGGCGACAGCTCACCGACCAGGACCGCGGCCCCCACCCGGATGCGCAGGCGCTCCAGCAGCTGCGTGGCGGTGCGAATCTGCCTTTGGCGATCGACGAAGCCCAGGGGCGTGCGCAGCTCGTCACCCAGGTAGATGTTGTCGGCCACGGACAGCGTCTCGATCAGATCGATGTCCTGGTAGATGGTGGCGATGCCCAGGCGCAGGGAGTCCTTCGGCTCCAGGTGGGAATACACCCGGCCCGCCAGCCTGATCTGCCCCCCGTTGGGCTGCACGGCCCCGGAAAGGATCTTGATCAGGGTGGATTTCCCGGCCCCGTTTTCCCCGACCAGGCAGTGGACCTCCCCCGCGTGCAGGCTGAAGGACACCGCGTCCAGCACCTTGGTCCCCGAGTATTCCTTGCTGACCTCTACGAGGTCCAGAAGCTTGTCACCCGGCATCTTCCGCCCGCCTTCAGCCCTCAAAATGGGCTGACGCGGCCGCTGAGGGCAGGCGGCCACGTCAGCCCCAAAATTCCTTATGCCCGATCCTTAGAAATCCAGCAGCGAGGGATAGAACTTCTTGGTCAAGTCGAAGTGCACGGGCCCGACGATCCAGGGAATGATGTCGCCGGTGTTGTCCTTGGTGATGTCGAAGATCGGCATGATGATGGGCTGGTTGACCTTCTTTTCCTTGCCGACCACGTACTTGTGCAGGGCCAGGAACGCCAGCACGCCCTCCCAGCCCGGGGAGGCGCTGATCGTGTACCGGAGGCGCCCGTCCTGCAGCAGGGGAATGCCCGCCGGCGAGCCGTTTTCGGAAATGACCCAGTAGGGGTTGTTGATCAGTTTCTTGTCGGTGAGCATGCGGATGACCGCCGCGCCCATGTCCTCATCAGAAACGTAGAAGGTGTCGAAGTCCACACCCGACTGCACCAGGTCCTGGGCGATATTCATGGCCAGGTTCGGGTCGAACTTCCCTTCGCGGGTGTCCACCAGGGTGAGCCCCAGCTTCTTGGACCACTCGGCCATGGACTCGTTGAGGAAGATCATCGGCAGGGAGGTGAAGTTGCCGGTGATATTCATCCACTTGGCGCCCGGCTTGTTCTTGGCCAGCCACTTCATGGTCATCTCGCCCATCTTGGCCCAGTCGAAATCGACGCCCGCCACCACCTCGACGCCCTGCTTGAAGATGGCGCCGGCGCTGTCGACCACCACCACCGGGATGCCGGCCTTCTTGCACTTCTCGGCGGCGATGCGCGCCCCGTTCTCGTTGAAGGAGAACATGACCAGGCCGTCGATGCCCTGGGTGATCATGGAGTCGATGTTGGCCAGCTCCTTCTGCACGTCGTAGTCCGAGTTGAGCACGATGAGCTCGACCCCGTATTTTTCAGCACCCAGCTGCAGGCCGTCCACCACCCGCTTGTACCAGGTGTCGGGACCCGGGGTGATGTGACCGTAGACCAGCTTCTTGCCGGCCTTGGCGCCCTCATTGTCGCCGCTCGCATAGACCAGGCCGATGGCGGCTATGGCCAGGACGGTGGCGCAAAGAAGGGTTCTCCAGATTCCTCTGTTTCTCAGCATTTTTCCCTTTCCTTTCGTCGTTCTTAATGCTATCCGGAAACTCCGGCCTTCCCCGCTTCTCGCGGAATGCTATCGTATGCTATCGTTTATTATCGGATTGTAGCAGGCCTCGCTGCCGGCGTCAAGGGAGCTTCCAGGCTGCCTGACCTTTGCGGCAGGTTGCGCTTCGCGGGGCGCTCGGGTAGATTGGCCACAAGAGCACCAACCCATGGGCAGCACCGGACTCGTCCCGCTCGAGGCCTTCCGCCGGCTGATCGCCCGCCGCTCCCGCGAGCTGCTGGAGTTGGCCGCTTTCATCGCCGAAAGCGGCACCGGCCCGCGCTGCTTCACCCGCCCTCTGCTGGGGGACGTGCTTTCCGAGGCCACCCAACTGGAAGAGCTCCTGGACGCTTACGGGGTCCGGCACAACCGCCGCTGGCACCCGCTGCGCCAGGCGGTGGCCGCGCTCAAGCTGTTCTCCAACGCGAGCTATATCCTGCAGCATCTCCTGCATTTCCTGCCCACCTACCGGCTGCTGCCGCTGGAGGCGGACTTCGTGGGCGCCGCCCGCCGGGCCCTGGAGTTCACCTGCCGCGTCCTGGGGGACACCGCTCGCAACCTGCTTTCCACCGCCCGGGCCCTGCGCCTGCCTCCAACCAAAGCTCCTCCGCCGGAGCGCTTCGCCGACGAGCTGCCCGACGGCCGCCTGCCGGCCGACCGCGGCAACCACCAGGCGGCCTCCCCGGGGGAGACCGTGGTGTACCTGGCCACCGCCTTCCTGAACCTGGCCGAGGAGGCCCGCTTCCTGCACGTCGCCCAGGTCGAGCGCTCCGACGGCTACGCCGGCCTGATCCCCGATCCGCTGTGCGAGGAGCGGCTGCGCAGCCTGGAGCAGAAATTCCACAACCTGCAGTCGATGTACGACACGCACATCTCCGATTCCAACATGGAGTCCCTGGACGAGCGCCTGCCCGTGCTGCGGGGGCACATCAGCGTGACCTACCACCTGCTGGAGACGGCCACGGCCTTCGCCCATTACTGCGAGCGGCACCTGCTCGGCCTGGCGCCGGAAGCCCGCCGGCAGGAGCCGGTGGAGGCCGCCCCGCTGCTGGAAGTGCTGGTACGCTTCTCCCTGGCCTTCGCCAGCCGCTACATCCTGGCCGCCCGCACCCTGGGCCACGAGATGCTGCGGCGCTACGCCGTCCCGGGACGGATCGACGTGCCCGTGCCCCGCTACCGGGGATTCCACGTGCGCCCCTCGACCCTGGTGGCCAGGATCGTCGGCCACTACGGCAGCGAGGTGGTCATGGAGCTGGAAGGGGAGCTGTACAACGCCGGGGTCACCCTGGACCTGTTCCGGGCCAACGAGAAGATCAGCGCCGGCAAGAAAAGGCGCCTGGCCGAGGAGGTGCATCGCCAGCTGGCCGGCTGGGCCGGCTCCGGACCGCCTTCGGCCTGGGCCCGTGGCGTGGTCCAGGACCTGTTCGCCTGCAACCGCCTGGTGCTCTACCAGCGCGACTTCGCCCTGCAGGAGGAGCAGCCCAGGCCCGGCGAGCTGCCGGAGGAGTTCGTCACCCGCGCCCTGCAGGAGCTGCTTCTAACCGGCAAGATCGACGTGGTCGTGGAGCTGAGCGCCTGCTTCCGGGGGGACCGGCGGGTGCTGGAGGACATCCGCCTGCTGGCCGAGAACGGCTACGGGGAGGACGACTTCGGCAACAACCTGGTCTTGCCGGAGAGGCTGCAGTACCTGCGCAAGTAGGAACTTTAGGACTAGCGGCCGGCCCGTTGCCGCAGCAGCGCGTAGGCCTCCTGCGGGTCCTGGATTCCGGCCAGGTCGGACTCGGTGCGGCAGGAGATCACCGGCACCAGCTGGTCCCAGCTCAGGCTCACGCGGGCAGCCTCCAGCACCTCCTTGCCCGGCTCGCTCAGGATTTCCGCGTGCACCCGCCGGATGCCCAGGCGCGCGATCAGCAGGGCCGCCGCCTTGCCCACGATCCGGTCGCGCAGGCTCAGGGCGTCGCGCGCGAGTGAGCTTCCGGCCAGGAAATCCTCCAGCTCGAAAAGGGGATGCAGCCATTTGCCGGCGGAGGAAAAGACCCGCAGCGAATCGCTGAACAGCTCGAGGCTCGGCCGCATGGAGCTAAGATACAGCTTTTCAGCTCTTCAGTTTGTCGCGGAAGAACTCGCCGGAGTAGCCGATGGCCCGGGAGACCTTGTAGGCGCATTCCAGCACCAGCTGCTCGAAGGCCGTCTTCTGCTTCTCGTCCAGGAGGCTGGCGATGGCGGTGATGCCCAGCCCGGCGGCGATCTTGCCCTGCACGTCGAACACCGGCGAGCCGATGCACACGATGCCGCTGGTGTACTCCTCGTTGTCGTAGGCCAGGCCGGTGCGCCGGGCCTCTTCCAGCTGCGGCAGCAGCTCGCGCAGCAGGGTGATGGTGCGGGGGGTCAGGGCGGGCAGCTTGGGAGGCAGGATGGCCTTGATCTCCTCCTCGGGCATGAAGGCCAGCATGGCCTTGCCGTAGGCGTTGGGGTGGTAGTAGACCTCGCTGCCGGGCACCACCCGCAGGTAGAAGGAAACCTCCGGGCTGACCGTATCCAGCACCAGCACCTTCTCCCCGTGGGGGATCTGCAGCTGCACCGTTTCCTCGGTCTCCCGGCACAGCCATTCCAGGTGCGGGCGCGCCCGCTGCCGCAGCTCGAAGCGGGTATACAGGCTCATGCCCAGGGAGAACACCCGGGTGCTCAACTGGTAGCCGCCGGAGGTCAGGTCCTGGGTGGTGTACTCCCGCTCGGTCAGCCGCTTGAGGATGCGGAACACCGAGTTCAGGGGGATGCCCAGGATGCGCGAAAGCTCGGTCGCCCCGAAGGGCCGGGGGTGCCCGGCCATGAACTCCAGGATGTCCAGCGCCCGGTCCACCGCGGGAGCCGAATAGGTGCGGGCGGCCTTCTCCTGGTTTTTGGCTCTAGTTGAAATACAGTCCTCCGTTCAGGTTGATCAGATCCCCGGTGATGAAACCGGCCAGCGGACTGGCCAGGAAGAGCACCACGTGGGCGAACTCCTCCGGCTCGCAGAAGCGCCCCACCGGGATCTTATTCAGTATTCCTTGCCGCTGCTCCTCCGTCAACTGCTCGGTGATCATCGGCGTCTTGACGTAGGCCGGGGCGATGGCGTTGGCGGTGATGCCGAAGGCGGCGGTCTCGGCGGCCAGGGAACGGGTCAGCGAGATCACCCCGCCCTTGGAGGCCGCGTAGGCCGTGCCCGCGGTCAGGCCTCCGGTCTGGGCGGCCAGCGAGGAGACGTTCACGATCCGGCCCCAGCGCTTGGCCTTCATGCCCGGGATCACCGCCCGGGACAGGTAGAACATGCCGCCCAGGTTGATCTCCACCACCCGCCGCCACTCCTCGGGCGTGGTGGCCTGGGACTTGTTGTTGGACAGGATGCCGGCGTTGTTCACCAGGATGTCCACCGTGCTCCCGGCGGTCTCCAGGCGCGAGAGCTCCCGCTGGATGGCGGCCGGGTCGGTGACGTCGAAGGCGGCCGGCACCGCCCGGGGCCCCAGCTCGCGGCCCAGCGCCCGCAGGCGGCTCTCGTTCAGGTCGACCATGATCACGGAGGCTCCCTCCGCCAGCAGGGCCCTGACCACCGCCAGGCCCATCACCCCGGCGGCTCCGGTCACCAGCGCCGTCTTGCCCTCAATAGAGTTTGGCATTGACTCCTCCGTCGATGATCAGCGTCTCCCCATGGATCATGCCGGCCCCCTCGGAGGCCAGGAACAGCACCGCCGCGGTGACTTCCCGCGGCTGGGCGAAGCGCCCCAGGGGGATCTTGGCCTTGACCGGGTCCGCCTTCTTCGGGTCGCCCCAGACCTGGGCGCCCATGGGGGTGAGCACCACGGTGGGGGCGACGGCGTTCACCCGGATGTTGTGCGGTCCCAGCTCCACCGCCATGACCTTGGTCAGCCCGTCCAGCCCGAACTTGCTCGCGCAGTAGGCGGCGTGCTCCTCGATGCCCGCCAGGCAGGCATTGCTGGAGATGTTGACGATCGCCCCGCCGCCGGCGGCGATCATCTTCCGCGCGATCACCCTGCTGATCAGGGCCGGGGCGCGCAGGTTCACGGCCAGGGTCGTGTCCCAGTGCCCGACTTCCAGGTCCACCAGCTTCTCCGGAAAGCTCAGGCCCGCGTTGTTGACCAGCAGGTCGATCACCGGGAACAGGGCGGCGAAGTGCTCGGCCATGGCCAGGCAGTCCTGGGCGGAGGCCAGGTCCGCCGGCCTCACCTCGCAGCGCACGCCCGCCCGGCGGGCCTCGG
>Ga0154738_1094_pt1 | contig 10611 bp, 10 predicted proteins | sample Rifle2008BG16ft_FD_105746 | JGI IMG/M metagenome (GOLD analysis project Ga0154738, IMG submission 105746) | Spirochaetes bacterium RBG_16_67_19 | reverse complement strand
ATCTCCAGGCAGGAGAAGCCGATGGCCCCGCTGCCCACGACCATCACCGTGTCCCCGGGGCGCACCCCGGCGCGGGTCACGGCATTGTGGGCCACGGCCAGGGGCTCCACCAGGGCGCCCTGGGTGAAGCTCACCGAGTCGGGAAGCCGGTACACGAAACGCGCGTCGTGGGCCAGCAGCTCCCGGAAAGCCCCGGGGTTGGGCGGAGCGCCCAGGAAGCGCACCTGAGGGCACAGGTTGTAGCGTCCCTCCAGGCAGCGCGGGCAGGCCAGGCAGGGCAGGCCCGGCTCCACGGTCACCCGGTCGCCGGGGGCCAGGTCCCCGGCCCGGGATCCCGCCTGCACGACGACCCCCGAGCACTCGTGCCCCAGGATATGCGGGGCCTGCACGACGTTGTCGCCGACCCGGCCTTCCTTGTAGTAGTGCAGGTCGCTGCCGCAGATGCCCACTTCGCGCACCCGGATCAGCACCTCCGCCTCCCCGCATTCGGGCACGGGGACCGGCCCGGGATCCCGCCTGCACGACGACCCCCGAGCACTCGTGCCCCAGGATATGCGGGGCCTGCACGACGTTGTCGCCGACCCGGCCTTCCTTGTAGTAGTGCAGGTCGCTGCCGCAGATGCCCACTTCGCGCACCCGGATCAGCACCTCCGCCTCCCCGCATTCGGGCACGGGGACCTGTTCCAGGTAAAGGTGGCCTGGTTTGTCCAGAAAGGCGGCCATCATGGTTCGGGCCCGCTCGCTCATTGGCTGTACCCCTATTCCCTGTCGTTGTTGAGCAGGACTTTCTTGGTGTCCCGGAAGTGCTTGCGCAGCACCTCCAGGGCCGCCGGCGGATCCTTTTCCAGGCAGCGCAGGATCTCCGCGTGGCTCTCGTAATACTGCTTCCTCAGCTTGTCGTAGGTCTTCTCGTGGATCAGGGTCATGTTCACGTGCAGCGCCAGCTGGCGGTAGAACTGGTCCACGTACTCGTTCTCGGCCAGCGCACAGACCCCGGCGTGGAACCGCCGGTCCAGCTCCACGGCGCGCTTCTCCCGGGTGGCCGAATCCTTCTCGTGCTCCACGGCGCGCATCTCCTCCACGATCCGCCACAGGGCCGCCAGCTTCTCCGGGTCCGGGCGGTTCAGGCACTTGGACAGGGCGTGCAGCTCCAGCATCTCGCGCGCGTCGTAGACGTCGGCGATCATGCTCCGGGAAGGGACCTTCACCTGGCAGCTGGAGCGCGGCTTGATCTCCACGATCTGCTCGAAGGCCAGGCGCTTCACCGCCTCCCGCACCGGCATGGTGCTGATCTTCAGCTCCTCGGCGATCGCGCGGATGCTCAGGGTCTCCCCATACTTGATGGCCCCGGCGATGATGCGTTCCAGCAGATAGTCGTATACCCGATCGGTGAGGCTGCGGGTGTCGATTTCGCTCATAGAGACTCCAGGTAGGAGGCCAGGCTTGCCTCCCGATCGCAGCGCACCACCTGCAGGCCGGCCAGGCGGGCCAGGGTTTCCAGGCTGCGGGCCTGCCGCCCGCGGGTCAGGCAGGCGTGGTTGCACGGGGCGGCCCGGTACAGCAGGTAGGGATCCACCGGCAGCACCAGACGAGTGTGCGGCCAGGGGTCGGGGAAGCTCCCTTCGCCGGGGCCGGCGATCGAGCCCTCCCCGAGCATGAGGCTCATCCGCCCGCCGACCCGGAACAGCCGGGCGAAGGTGACCTCCGGTGCCGCGGGGGTCTCGTAGGACAGGGCCCCGCCCGAGCGGCCGTGGATGTTGGGCTTGACCTCCAGATGGTCCAGGCCGCCGGCCCAGGAAACGGCGGAAGCGCCGCAGTTGCGCACCAGCACGAAGCCCGGCTGGTACATGGCCAGGTCCCCGAACAGCGGGGCTTCCGCAGGATTGACCGCGTGCAGCATGGCCAGCGTGGCCAGCCCGGGCAGGTCCCCCTCGCAGGCCGTGGGCACCACCTCCTGCGGGCCCCCGGCATCCTCAGCGCAAGGCAGGAAGCCGGGGAGCAGGCAGGCCGTGCAGCCCACCGGGGCGATGGACAGCTCGTAGTGACACTTGATCGAGACCGCGGCGATGTCCTCCCCCTCCAGCTCTTGGAGTCGGTCGCGGGCGGCCAGGTACAGCGTCACCTGGAAGGCCAGGGCCTCCGGGGTGAGCCTCCCGCCGTAGCGGATGCGCGTGCCGCGGGCCTCCAGCCAGTCCAGGAAGCCCTTCACCCTCTGCGGGCTGCCCGCGGCGATGGCCCGGGCCCGCTCCACCAGCACGATCTCCTGCTCCTGCAGCACTTCGCGCACCAGGCAGGACTCCAGGGCCGCCGGGTCCGAACGGGTGAAGGGTATATCCGCCCCATAGCCGCCCCCCCAGCACAGCAGGCGCGAGCGGCGCAGGCGGGTATAAGCGGCCACCCCCCGCAGCCAGTCGCGTATGTCCTGCGGCTCGCTGTCGCGGAAGCGCGGGGCCCCGCTCAGGAAGCGGTGCTCGGGCAGCTCGCGCAGGGAGCCGCTGATGGCGGTCACGGCCGTGATGCCGTTCCAGCCGTCGCGCGAGTTGGCCACCAGCCCGCAGGGAACGCTCAGCTCCCGCAGCAGGGCCAGGGCCAGGGCGGGGCGGGTCCAATGGAAGAGATCCAGCAGCAGGCAGTCCACGCCCCGGGCCCGGAACTCCCCCAGGCAGCGCTCCAGGTCCGCGGGCGTAGCCAGGCCGGCCCGGCCCGGATCCTGATCCTGCGAGGGCTGCACGATCTGGTGGCCTTCCTCCGCGAGCAGGGCCGGCAGGATGCTCCGCTTGGCTGCGGCTCCGCCAGCTCCCCGCTCGTAGAAGGGCGGATAGTCGAAGCTGACCACCCCGACGCGCAGTGCGGGCCGGCTTGCCATCAGGGCTTCTCGCTGACTTGAGCTTCGCGCACCAGCTCCACCCAACGGGCCAGGCGGGCCAGGTCCTTCTCCGCGCCCAGCAGCAGGGACATCCCGCTGGAGCGCAGGACGTAGCGCTTGGCCCCGGCCTGCCGGCAGGAACGCAGGATGCCGCGCACGTAGTCCCGGGCTTCCTGGTCGCTGGACTCCTGCAGGTGCCGCTTGGCGAACCCCCGCAGCTCCAGGGCCTGCGGCCGGGCCAGCCCGGCCAGGCCCGCGGCCTTGTCCTCCATGGTCACCCCGAAGTCCAGCAGGTCGATGTCCGGCAGCTTGTGGATCTCCGGCACGTGCGGGGTCACGTCCCCGCAGGAATGCCAGTAGGCGATGCCGCCGTAGAAGTCGGAGAGCTCCCGCTCGTAGGACAGGAAGAAATCGGCGTAGGTCTTGGGGCTCATGATGGCCAAGTCGTCGTTGAACAGGTCCCCTTTGGTTAGAGGCTGATCCAGGAAGCGGGAGCGCCAGAGGGCGTACGCCTTGGCCGCCTCGGTCACGTACCTTAGTACTCGGTGGGCCAGCGCCGGGTTCAGGTACAGGTCCAGGGAGAAGTTCTCGAAGCCCCGGATGTACAGCGCCACGCCCTGCGGGCCGCGGTACCATTCCGGGAACAGCACGTTGAACTCCTGTCCCGCCAGCTCCTTCACCCTGCGCCAGAACGGGATGACCATGGCCAGGTATTCGTTGCGGTCGAAGTCGAAGCTTCCGGGAAGCTCGCTTGACTCGTCGACGATCGGATCCTTGGCGAAGGTCGGCTCCTCCCCGTGGGTGAACAGCACCTTCTGGCCCAGCATCCCCGCCTCGTGGGTGACCCCGAAGCACACCGGGATGTCCCGGGTGAGCGGCGTGTCGTCGGCGAAGCGCCGGAACTTCTCCAGGCGCATCCGCAGGTGGTATTCCAGGAAGTAGTCGGGTTCGGTGAAGTACCTGCCCATCTCGAGGCCCAGGACCGGCTCCCAGATCTTGTCCAGGCACTCCGCGGTCACCGGCATCGGGCGCCCTGAGTCCGTGTCATAGGCCGGCACCCCGTGCCATTGGTTCTCCCCGCGGATGGGGAAAGGCCGGCTCTCCCAGAGGGCGAGCCGGCGCTGGTTCTCCGCGCTTTCGCAGGCGCGGTGCACCTGGTCCAGCAGGCTGGCAATCACCGACATGGGCCCGGCATCCCTTACCTGCAGCGGCCCAGGACGTCCAGGACGATCTTCTGGTCCTTGATCCCGGAGTCCGGATCCACCAGGCAGTCGGCGGCGATCTTCTCGAAGGTGGCCTGGTCGGTGGGGACCTTCAGCTCCTTCAGGGTCACCGGCAGGCCCCAGTCGGCGTACTTGGCCTTCAGGGCGGCGATTCCCGCCAGCCCCGCCTCCCTGGCGGACTTGCCCTTGATGCCGAAGATCCGCTCCGCGAAGTGGGCGAAGCGTGCCGGGTCCTGCTCGCAAAGGTAGGCCAGCCAGGCCGGATGCACCACGGCGAGTCCCGCCCCGTGGGCCACGTCGAAGTGGGCGCTCACGGCGTGCTCGATGGTGTGGGCCCCGTAGTAGAAGGCGCCGCGCCCGCAGTCGGTCAGGCCGTTGATGCCGATGGCCGCGGCCCAGGCGTGGTTGGCGCGCAGCTCCAGGTTCTCCGGTTCCTCCAGGACGCGGTCGTTCTCCAGCACGGTGAGGATCACCCCCTCGGCGATGCGGTCGGTCATGGGGGTGTTGCGGTCCCCGATGAAGTAGTTCTCCCCGGCGTGGGTGATGGTGTCGCACAGCCCGCAGGCGGTCAGGAAGCGCGGTACGGACTTGTGCAGCTCCGGGTCGATGATGGAGAACCTGGGGTAGTTGACCTCGAAGTGGGTGGCGTACTTCTTCTTCTCCGCCTCGTTGGTGATCACGCAGTGCAGGCTCATTTCCGCGCCGGTGGCCGCCAGGGTGGACACCGCCCCGATGGGCAGTGCCTTGCCGGCCGCCCGCTTGCCGGTGAAGAAGTCCCAGACGTCCCCCTCGTCCACTGCCCCCACGGCGATGGCCTTGGCGCAGTCGATGGCGCTGCCCCCGCCGACGGCCACCACGACCTCCAGCTTGTTCTGCTGGCAGAGCTTGATGCCTTCCCGCACCGAGGAGAGCTTGGGGTTGGCGGACACCCCCTCCAGACTCAGGACCCGCACTCCGGCGTCCGCCAGCAGCTTCGCCGCCCGGGAGTAAACGCCCATCTTCTCCAGGGGCCCCTGGGCCTTGACCAGCAGGGCCTTCTTGCCGTACTTGGCGGTTTCCGCGCCCAGCCGGGCGAAGGTGCCGTTGCCGAAGATGATGCGCGTCGGGTTGTAGAAGTCGAACGGTTTCATGCTGTTTTTCCCCCCATTGCTTGTTTTTTCGCCGGGCTGGCTGCTGAGCGGGCCGAGCCCAGCGTGTCGATCACCACCGAGGAAATCAGGACCACCCCCACCACGAACTGCTGCCAGTAGACATCCACGTTCAGCAGGGTGAGGGAGGTGGAAATCAGGGCCATCAGCAGGACCCCCAGGAAGGAGCCGAACACCGTGCCGGAACCGCCGCGCAAGGAAGCCCCCCCCAGGATGACGGCGGTGATCACCCCCAGCTCCCAGCCGGTGCCCGCCTGGCTGGAGGCCGCGCCCATACGGGCGGTGAACACGATCCCGGCGAAGGCCGCCAGCACCCCGGTGAGCACGTAGTTGAAGATGGTCATCCCGTCCACGTTGATGCCCGACAGGCGGGCGGCCTTCTCGTTGCCGCCGATGTAGTAGTTCTGCCGGAAGAAGCGGAAGTTGCGCATCACGATGTCCCCGACCACCACCAGCACCAGGGCGTAGATGATCGGCAGCTGGATGCCGGCCAGGCGGGTCTGGCCGATGGCCTTGAAGGCCTTGGGCAGCTCGGCGATGTTCCGGCCCGAGGTCAGGGCGAAAGTCAGCCCCCGGAAGATGCTCAAGGAAGCCAGGGTGGTGACGAAGGGGTTGATCTTCAGCTTGGCCACCACAATGCCGTTCCACAGCCCGATGGCCACTCCAGCCAGCAGGCCCATGGCCACGGCCAGCACCGGGGGAAAGCCGGCCTTCATGAGCATGGCCACGATGATGCCGGTAAAGCCCAGGATGGAGCCCACGGACATGTCGAAGCCGCCGCCCACCATCAGGTTGACCATGCCCACCGCCATCACGCTCTGGATGGACAGGGACAGCAGCAGGGCCAGGATGTTGCCCTCGGTGAGGAAGATCGGCGAGGCGAAGCTCATGGCCACCACCACCGCCAGCACGATCAGGAAGATGACGAATTCCCTCTGCCGGATCATTCTCTGCAGGAATTTCATATGGAATGCTCCTTGGCCGAAGTCAGCACGCCCGTGGCCAGCCCGATCACGTTCTGCTCCGAGGCCTGGTCGCGGGAAAGCTCGCCGGCGATCCGGCCTTCGCGCATCACGTACACCCGGTCGCTCAGGCCCAGGATCTCCGGCAGGTCGGAGGAGATCAGCAGGATGCCGACCCCCCGGCGGGCGAACTCCCGCAGCGTCGAGTAGATGTCCGAGCGCGCCCCCACGTCCACCCCGCGGGTGGGCTCGTCCACGATCAGGAACTTCGGGCGGATGCCGAACCAGGCGCTGACCAGCACCTTCTGCTGGTTTCCCCCGGAAAGATTGCCCAGGATCTGGTTGACGCCGGGGGTGCTGATACGGAAATCGCGCACGCTGCCCTCGGCGAACTCCTCGATCTTGCCGGGTTTGAGGCTGCCGATGCGGGAGCAGAAGTCGCGCAGGTGGTTGGACACCAGGTTGTTCTTGACGTCGAAATCCAGGTACAGGCCGTGCGACTTGCGGTCCTCGGTCAGGTAGCCGATGCCCTGGCGGATGGCCTGGCGGGAGCTGCGCACGGCCAGGGGCCGGCTCTCCAGGAACAGCTGGCCGGATTCCGCCGGCTCGGCGCCGAAGATGGCCCTGCCCAGCTCGGTGCGGCCCGCGCCCACCAGGCCGGCCAGGCCCACGATCTCGCCGCGGTGCACCTTCAGGTTCACCCCCTGGAAACAGCCCCTGCGGGCGAGGTCCCGGGCCTCGAAGAGCACCTCGCCGATGCGGTCCCCCTCCGCCCGCTCCCCGAAGATGTTGCCGATCTTGCGGCCCACCATGTTGGAGATCAGGAACTCCTCGTTGATATTGTCCACCTCCGCGTCGCAGACATGGCGGCCGTCGCGCAGGACGGTCACCCGGTCGGCGATCTCGAAGATCTCCGACAGGTGGTGGGAGATGTAGATGATGGAGATTCCCTGGGCCTTCAGCTTGCGGATGTTGGCGAACAGCTCGCGGGCCTCCACGTCGGTGAGCGAGGAGGTGGGCTCGTCCAGGATCAGGATCTTGGGGCCCACGGACATGGCCTTCAGGATTTCCACCACCTGGCGGCGGGCCATGGACAGCTCGCCCACCGGGGTGCGCGGGTCGATGGCTTCCGTGCCGAAGCGCCGGAGCAGCTCCCGGGTGTCGCTGTACAAGCGCTCCCAGTGGATCATATTCGGGCCGCGGGTGGGCTGGCGGTGGGCGAAGATGTTCTCCGCCACGCTCAGGTTGGGCACCAGGGAGAGCTCCTGGTACACCACGCTGATGCCGGCCTGGTTGGCGTCGCCGGGCGACTCGAAGTCCACCGGCCGGCCCTCCAGCAGGATCTGCCCGGAGTCCGGCTTGTACACCCCGCCCAGGGTGAGCATCAGGGTGCTCTTGCCGGCGCCGTTCTCGCCCACCAGGGCGTGCACGGTGCCGCGCTCCAGCAGGAAGGTGACCTCGTCCAGGGCCTTGACCCCGGGGAAGGACTTGCTCACCCCCCGTACTTCCAGAATCGTGTTGGCCACCTTTAGCCTCGCCTTGTCTGGAATGAGGCCGGCCCTCCGCTAGGCGGGCCGGCCGGAATCGAAGTCTACTTCTTGGTGCGCATGAACGCCTTGGCCTGTTCCTTCTCCACGATCATGACCCCGGTGTCCACGAAGCCGGGGATGTTCAGGACCTTGGCGGTCTTGTCGTCCTCGGTCAGGGCGACCTTGGAGTTGTGCAGCTGCCACAGGATCAGGGTGGCGTAGTAGGGCATGAGGGCGGTGCGCTGCACCACGGTGGCGGTGACCACTCCCTCGTCGATCAGCTCCAGCAGGCTGTTGTCGCGGTCGAAGCCGGTGGCCAGGACCTTGCCGACCTTGCCGGCTTCCTTGATGGCGTTGCCGATGCCCAGGCCGGAGTGCGAGTCGATGCCCATCATGGCGTCCAGGTTCGGGAACTTCTGCAGAATGGCGGCGGCGGTGGCGGCCGAGCCCACCGCGTCGGTCTTGGAGTCGCCGATCTGCACGATCTTCACGCCGCTCGCGGCAAAGGCGGCCTTCACCCCGTCCATGCGGTCGCGGATGTTGGACAGGGTGGGCATGCCCAGCATGGCCACGGTGCCCTTGTTGTTGAGCTTCTTGATCATCCACTTGCCCAGCTCCAGGCCGGCGTTGTAGTTGGAAGTGCCGACGAAGGCGGGGCGGTTGGAGGTGGGCAGGTCCGCGTCCACGGTGATGACCGGCACGCCGGCCTCGATGGCCTTGTTGATGGCCCCGTTCAGGGACTCCTCCCAGCCGACGACCACGATGCCGGCGGCCTTCTTGGCCACGGCCTGGTCGATCGCCGCGGCGACCGCGTTCATGTCGTAGTCCGCCGGGCCGGTGTACTCGGTCTTCACCCCCAGGTCCTCGCCCACCAGGCGCATGCCTTCCTTGTGGTCGTAGAAATACTCGAGGCTGTTCAGGGCGCTGACCTCGACGTACAGCTGGTCGGCGTAGCGGCCGCCGGCCTGGGAAGCCGCTCCGCCCTCTTTCTTGGCGCAGGCGGCGAAGGACAGGACGATCAAAACCGCCAGTCCTACCATCAGAAGCTTCTTCATTGCATCCTCCTGTGGAGATTTTCACCAGCTAAGATATTTTAGCTGATATATTAGATGTCAGATTATAGAAGAAGGCCTCCGCCCGGTCAAGGCGAATTTCCGGTAGGAAAAGAGGAATTTTGGGTAATCCGATGTCTGCCCGCCTTCCGTCTGCTAATGCAGGAAGTCGACCCGGCAGGGAACATCGAACCGTTCACCACCCCGGCCGATGATCGAAATCTCCCTGTCGCCCTTTCGGACGATGTCCCTGACTCCCTGGAAGCTCTTCTCGATCGGCACGACGCCGGAGATGAACTTGACCTCGGTCGGCTTCTTCTCGTCGAAGTTCAGCACGGTGGGATACCCCAGAGCGGAAATGGGATTGCCCTCGATGCTTTCCTTGCGCCCATAGAAGAAGTTTCCCGTCACCTCTTCCAGGCCCAGGACGCCGGCCACCCGGCCGTTGAACGGCGGATTGTAGTTGCCTCCATGCGGCATCCAGAGGAGCGTGGCGGCGATGATTTTGGGGTCCTTCAGATGGAAATACAGGAAGCCCTTCTCCCGCTCCGCCAACGAGCTGAAGACGTACTCCTTGCCGGGATCGCTGATCAGCAGCACCGCGTCCTCGTAGCCTTTGGGCATCGGGTAGTAGTTCAGGTCCACCGTGTCGCCGTACACCGTCGGGACCTTGGCCCGGTCCTTGAACTGCTGCCCGGGTTTCAGCAGGAAGTAACCTTTCGCTTCCGGTTTGCCGAGCGTGAATGGTGCGGTGAACCCGGCCAGCGGGGGGGTCAGGTCGATGATGGCCACCCCCTGCTTGTCGGTGCATTGGAGGTTGGGGTGGTGACCGAAAGGCATGCCTCCGCCGAAGCCCCGCACGATGTGCTTGGTGTAGACGACCGGCTCGCCGCCGCGGATGGCGATCTCCTTTTGCACCGTCCCTCTATCCGGCGCAAGATCCAGGGAAAGCACCAGGCGCCTGTCCCCTCCCTCGCTGTCGAGGCGCACGAAGTCCCAGCACTCGTTGGCCGTGCGCCCGTGGACTTGATAGGTGACTCCGCCCACCGGGTTGGGGCTCGCCCCGAAGGGGAAGCAGAAGTAGTCGCCCCGCATCCCCTGCAGGATCGGGTCGACGTCCAGATACGGCTTCTCCTCCCACCACGGTCCCACAAAGTACGGGTTGAGCGGCCCCTTCTTGGAGTTGTAAGCCGCGGTAAAGTGCCCGCCGTGGATGCTGACGAAGACTTCCACGTTTTCGTTCTTGAAGGTGTAGCTTGGTCTTCCATAGTGAACCGTAGTGAATACGCCCATGCCCTTTCCTCCTTCTAGCTTATGAATATCTTTCCTTCTTGATCCGAATCCCATCGACGGACAACATGATGATCAATAGCGCTCCCAGCATCATGAGCCGGGCCGAGGAATAGATTTTCAGGTTTACGACCATGCTGTCGATCACCCCCACCAGCAGGAGCCCCTGGAACGCCCGCAGCAGGCTGCCTTCGCCGCCCGAAAGGCTCACTCCGCCCAGCAGCACGGCGGTAATGACGAACAGCGGCGTGTTGGTGCCGATCTGCCAGGAGGCGATGTTGTATTTCGCCGAGAGCAGCACCCCTGCCAGCCCGGCCAGCAGGCCGGTCAGGGCGAACGCGCTGATGCGCACGGAATCGACCTTGATGTTCGCGTATCGGCTGGCCACCAGGTTTCCCCCGGTCGCATAGATGTTGCGCCCGAAGACCGTCCTCTGCAGGACGAAGGCGAAAACCGCCAGCAGGAAGGCCAGGATCAGGATCAGGGTGGGGACGCCGAACAGGGTGGTATCGGTAATCAAGCGGAAGCCCGGGTTGGTGCC
>Ga0154738_1067_pt1 | contig 10842 bp, 9 predicted proteins | sample Rifle2008BG16ft_FD_105746 | JGI IMG/M metagenome (GOLD analysis project Ga0154738, IMG submission 105746) | Spirochaetes bacterium RBG_16_67_19 | reverse complement strand
CCGCGGCCGCGCAGCCCCGGATGAGCCGCTCCAGCTCCTCCAGGCTTTCCATCCGCTCGGCGCGCAGCGAGAAACTCCCCCTGGTGTAGTCCGGGATGACGTTGGCGCTTTGGCCGCCCTGCTCGATGATCCCATGGAAAAGGCAGCCCGGCGGGAACTGCTGGCGGGCCAGGGCCGCGGACTGATAGAACAGCACCAGCGCATCGAGGGCGTTGATGCCTTCCTGCGGCGCGGCCGCGGCGTGGGCCTGGCGGCCGAAGTACTCGACCCGGATCGTGCGGCGGGCCATGGCCTGGCAGATGACCGTGTCCAGGCTGTGGGGGTGCATCTGCAGCACGACGTCGCTGCCTTCGAAAACGCCGGCCTCCAGCAGGGTCACCTTGCCGGAGCCCCGCTCCTCGGCCGGGGTGCCGATGACCTGCAGCGAGCCGGGGAAGTCCGGGCCCAGCGCCGAGGCCAGCAGGATCGGGGCGTACACGCCCGCGGCGGCGATGATGTTGTGCCCGCAGGCGTGACCGATTTCCGGCAGGGCGTCCATCTCCGCGGTGAAGGTCAGGCAGGGCCGCTCGGAGCGGCCCCGTCGCAGCGCGCGGAAAGCGGTGGGCAGCTCCGCCGCACCCGCCTCCAGCGAAAAGCCGTTTGCGGCGAGGGTTTCCCGCAGGAGCGCCGAGGTCTTGTGCTCCGCGAAGGCCAGCTCCGGCTCGGCGTGGATGCGATGGCTCAAGGCCAGAATGCGCTCCTGCCGGGCGGCGAGCAACCCGCGGATGTCGGTCGATCCTGGTGGCACGGGGCGATTCTAGGCCGCCGGCCGGGTCCTGTCAACGATTGCGCCTGCCGTGATCATCTTGCCTGCCGGGGGATTCCCCTACCATAGCAGGCGCAGGAGGGGAAACATGAGATGGCAGGGCAGGCGGCAGAGCGGCAACCCTTCGGAAATCACGCCAAGCCTGCAGGGCGGGGGAGCTGAGCCAGGAACAGCGGGAGATGGGGGAGTTCGGCTCCGTGGTCCTGGCCGACATCGAGGAGGTCTGGAACGAGCAATTCCGGCAGTTGGGGGCGGACTACCGTGAGCCCCGGCTGGTCCTTTTCTCGGGACAGGCGGAATCAGCCTGCGGCTACAATAGCGCGGCCGTGGGGCCGTTCTGCGAGCTGGACGCCCCGGGGGACTTCGCCCTGGCCTACGTCATCGCCCACGAGGTCGGTCACCACGTGCAGAACCTGCTGGGGGTCATGGAAGAGGTCTCCACCCGGCAGGCCCGCCTCGGAGAGCGGGAAGCCAACCAGCTCACGGTCCGCCTGGAGTTGCAGGCCGATTTCCTGGCCGGGGTCTGGGCCCACTATGCGCGGCGGTCCTCCGATTTCCTGGACTCCGCCGACATCGAGGAGGGCATCAATGCGGCGGGCGCAGTCGGCGAGGACCGGATCATGCAAAGTGCGCGGGGCCGCGTCGTGCCGGACGCCTTCACCCACGGAACCTCCGCGCAGCGCATCCGCTGGTTCAGGAAAGGACTGGAAAGCGGGGATCTGGAGCAGGGCGACACTCTCAGCGCCGCCAGGCTCTGACGGTCAGCCTTTCACCGACCCCGCCATCAACCCGCGCACGAAGTAGCGCTGCAGGGCAAAGAATACCGCCAGGGGCAGCAGCATGCTGAGGAAGGCCCCGGAGGTAAGGTAGTGCCAATCCTGGCCCTTCTCGCCCACCATCGCCGCCAATGAGCTGGTGAGCACCCGGTGCTTGTCGCCGAGGAAAATGAGGGCCACCAGGTAGTCGTTCCACACCCACAGGAACTGGAAGATGGCGAAGGAGGCCAGTGCGGGGACGGACAAGGGCAGCACCAACCGGACGAACATGCTGAACGGCGTGGCTCCGTCGATGAAGGCGCTCTCGAAGATGTCCCGCGGCAGCTCGCTGATATAGTTGAACAGCAGGTAGACCGCCAGCGGCAGGCCGAAGCCCGTATGGGCCAGCCACATGGCCAGGAAGGTGCCGTTCAGCCGGAGCTTCATGAAATCCCTGAGCACGGGGATCAAGGCGATCTGCAGCGGAACCACCAGCAGGGCGACCACGATCACGAAGAGGGTCTTGCGGCCGGGGAACTCCATCCAGGCGAAGGCGTAGGCCGCGAAAGCGGCGATGAGGATGGGGATCAGGGTGGACGGAACGGCCACGGCGATGGAGTTGAGCACCGCGTCGGAGAAGTTGTTGCCCAGCCGGGTGATGGTGTCGCCGCCGGCGTTCCGGAAGCTCACCCGCCCGCCGGAAAGCACGCCCTGGTAGTTGTCCAGGTTCAGCCTGGCGCTGAAGCCCCGCCAGCGCAGTTCCTGCACGATGAGCGTGCGCGTGCGCTTGTTGCCGTACCACTGCAGCTTGCGGTCGGCAGCAACGCGTACTCCCTCCCGCCATTGCTCGAAGCTGGCCGTCCTGCCCTCCACGGTGATGGGCCCGTCCACGTCCACCGCCGGGTCCACCCGCACTTCCCCCACCTTGAGCCAGGCCCGGTGCGGAAACACGGTCCACCAGCCCGAGCTGAAAATATCGCGCGAGTCCCTGAAGGAGGTGACCAGGATGCCGATGGCGGGCACGGCCCACAGCAGGCAAATGGCGATCAGGATGGCATTCCCGAGCAAGCCTGCCCGGCCCCGCTTTTCCATACCCCCCCTCATTTGAAGGCCCTGCTTTCGCCGAAGCGCCGGAGGTTGTATACCATCACCGGGATGACGGCCAGCAGCAGCACGATGGCGATGGCGCTGGCCCTTCCGGTCTGCCCGTAGGTGAACTGCTGCATGTAGAACTCGTTGGCGATCACGTTGGTTCCCCAGTTGCCGCCGGTCATCACCCGCACGATGTCGAAGAGCTTCAGGCTGAAGATGACGATCGTGGTCGTGACGGTCAGCAGGGTGCCCCGGATGGAGGGGATGGTGACCCCGGTGAAGATGCGCAGCTCCCCTGCCCCGTCCATGCGGGCCGCCTCCAGCAGCTCCTTGGGCACCGCCTTGATGGCGGAGGAGAGGATCACCATGGCATAGCCTGTTTGCAGCCAGACCATGATGGCGATGAGCAGAAGATTGTTCCAGCCGCCGAGCAGCAGCCAGGGCTGGGCCCTGCCGCCCAGGGCGACGGCCACGGCGTTCAGCAGGCCGATCTCCTGCAGCCCGGCCGCTTCGCCCTTGTAGGAATAGACGAACTTCCAGATCACTCCCGCCCCGACGAAGGAAATGGCCATGGGCATGAAAATGACGGCCTTGTACAGCTTCTCCCAGCGGCTGCGGTCCGCCAGAACCGCGATCACCAGACCCAGGCCCACGCAGAACAGGGTGCCGAACACCATCCACAGCAGGTTGTTGCGGAAGCCCTCCAGCATGATGGGGTCCGTGAAGGCGAAGCGGAAGTTGCGCAGGAACAGAAAGCGCGTGCTGGTCTCGTCGAAGAAGGCCAGCCAGAGCGTCCTCAGAGTCGGCAGCACCAGGAACCAGAACAGGAGGGCGAGCGCCGGGCCGGCGAAAACCAGCGGCAGCAGGTAGCGCCGGGCCCGCCGCGGCAGCATTTCCGCGCCCCGGTTGAGCACGTAGTACAGCAGCACCACGGAGCCGATCCCCCACACCACGGCCAGGAGGGCGGCCGGGATCTTGGAGCCGCTGAGGGAGCGCAGCAGCGCGAATCCGCCGTAGAGCACGGCGGCGCTCAACAGCAGCAGCAGGCTGAATCCCAGGACCGCCAGTCCTCTGCGAGGCTTCTCCACCTTTGACCTCCAGCGTGAAAGCAATGTGGCACGCGGGGCAGGGCCGCGGCGACGCCGCAGCCCTGCCTGGCCGCGTAGCGCGGGCCCGCTATTTCGGCCAGGACGCGTCGATGGCCTTCACGGCCTGGTCCAGGGTGTGGGTGCCCGAGACGTAGGCGGTCATTTCCTTCCAGAACGATCCCGCTCCCACCGCGCCGGGCATCAGATCCGAGCCGTCGAAGCGGACGGCTTTGGCGTTCTTGAGCAGCTCGCCAAGCCGCCGATCGATGGGATTGGTGTACCACTCCAAACGGGCGTCCTTCTGGGGGGCCAGCGCGCCGCCGGACTGCACCCAGGTCTTGAGCGACTCCGCCGAGGTGAAGTACTGCATCACGGCGCGCACCTCGGGGCGGTCCCTGAACATGGCGTAGATGTCCCCTGCCACCAGCAGCGGGGCGCCGTAGGTGGAGTTCACCGCCGGCAGGTTGAAGAAGTCGAAGTCCTCCCCGGGGATCAGGCCGTCGGGGAAGAAGCTGACGATGAAGTTGCCCTGGTCGTGCAGCCAGGCCTTGGGCGGATCCTCGAAGAGCACCTTGGGCGCGTCGCCGAAGCTGGTGGTGGCCACGGCCGCGCGGCCGCCGTAGACGTTGCCCTCGCCGAACCAGATCTGCGACCACTGCTGGATCGCCCTGCGCACCTCGGGGGAATCGAACTTCAGCTGGCCGGCCACCCACTTGTCGTAGTTGGCCAGGCTGGTGGTGCGCAGCATCATCTGCTCGGTCCAGTCGGTGGCCGTCCAGCCGGTGGCCGCGCCGGACTCGATGCCGATCGCCCAGGGAGCGTCCCCATCCTTCCTGATCTGGTTCATCAGCCCGGTGAGCTGGGCCCAGGTGCCGGGGACTTTGTAGCCAGCGGCGTCGAAGGCCTTCTTGTTGTACCAGACGATGCCTTTCACGTTCACGCGCGCCCAGATGCCGGCCACGATGGGTCCCTGGGGACCGCGCATGGTGCCCATATCCAGCCAGCTCTGGATATAGTTGGCCTTCACCTTGGCCATGTCCAGCACCTTGGACAGATCGATGGCCTTTCCGGTTTTCACGAAGTTGGAGAGCAGGCCGGGCTGAGGGAAGTCCACCACATCGGGCGGATTGCCGCCATTGATGCGGATGGAAATGGAAGCTTCGAACTCCTTGGAGCCCTCGTACTGGATGTCGATGCCGGTGCGGGCCTCGAACTCCCGGACCGACTCGTTGAACTTCACCGCGTCGTTGTCGGTGAAGGGCCCCGACATGGTGACCACCGTGCCCTTGAGCTTGCCGGCATAGGCGTCCGACAGGGGATCCGCGCCCAGCGCCACCAAACCGGCCGCCAGGATGGCCAGGGAAAGAACGGCGATGATTCTCGGTCTCATCTTGCTCCTCCTCCATAGATAATGAATATCATCTCCCCGACGGGGAGTGGGGTCATGATGCCTCAGGTTGTGCCTCGCTCCACCACGCGCACCTCCAGGTGCACCCGTTGTCGGGGCCGGCCCGGCTCCCGGATGCCGTCCAGCACAAGCCGTGCCGCCACGCGACCCGATTCCTCCAGCGCCTGATTGACGGTGCTCAGGTCCACGTAGTCAGCCGCCTCGATGTCGTCGAAGCCCAGCACGGCCAGCTGCCCCGGTACCGCCAGGCCCCGCTGCCTGGCCGCCTTCAGCGTCCCGATGGCCTGCAGGTCGGACATGGCGAAAATGGCGCGCGGCGGCGCGCGCAGATCCAGCAGCTCGCCGGCCAGCTGACGCGCATCCTCCACGCTGATGCTTCCGGTGCGGACGTATTCGGGGGCCAGGGGCTGTCCGGCGGCTCGCAGGGCCTCGGCATAGCCGCGCAGCCGGCTTTCGCTCGGCTGCAGGGAGAACGGGGGAACCGTGCTCTCTCCGAGGAAGGCGCAAGGCAGATAGCCCTTGGCCAGAAAGCAATGCGCAGCCAGCCGCCCCCCCAGCACGTTGTCCGTCTCCACGCAGCTGAAGCGGGGGTCCACCTGCTCGATCAGGACGACCGGCAACCCCGTATCCATCAGACCCCGGGTGTCCATTTCCCCTATGTTCATCGACATGACCACCAGGCCGTCGAAACGGCGCAGGAAGGAGATCGAGCGAAGGTATTCGGCCAGCTGCTCGGGCGAATCCACCGTGCAGACCACCATTTCGCAGTGGGCTTCCCGGAAGACCGCCGTCATACCCTGCAGGCGCTGCACGAAGGAGGGCGCGGGGAAGAACGGGGTGAGCACGCCGATTCGCCGCGGGCTGCGGTGCACGCGCCCACCGGCGTTGCCGCGTGGGAAATAGTCCAATTCGTCCATCGAGGCCCGGATGCGGCCAGCCGTTGCGGCGTTCACTTTCTGGGGGGAATTGAGGAAGCGCGACACGGTGGCGATGCTGACGCCGGCCCGCGCGGCAACGGTATAGATCGTTGACCTGCTCTTTGCCGTCATGGTATGCTGCGGGCTTGAAAGCACTTTCATGAATATTCTTTCATCAAAGATAATGAAGAAATTACGGCCGGCTGTCAATCTTTTTCCGCTGACCTCGCTGTGGGACAGGCTTTATCCGGGCGAGCATAGGGTCCGCGATGCTCTCCTGCGGTTCCTCGCTTCCGCTCGCCGCAGGCTGCCGGCGGGAACCGGAACGCCCTTCGATCCATCCGGGCTCGTGTACTGCTGTTACGGCGAAGCCTTTTTCTCCGAGTCGCACCCCACGGCCCTGGATGCCCTCGCCGACCAGCTCGAGCGCCTGCATTCCTTGGGCGTGCGCACTCTGTGGACGCTCCCCCTGCTCCGCTCGCCTGGACGCGACGGCGGATTCGACACCAGCGGCTACGAAGAGGTGGATGCACGCTTCGGCGGCAATCCCGCCTTCCTCCGGCTGCTGGAGCGGGCGCGGCGGGCCGGTATTCTGGTCGTGTTCGACGTGGCGGTGAACCACACCTCGGAGGACCACCCCTGGTTCCTTGCAGCGCGCTCCAGCCGGCGCTCAGCGCATCGCTCCTGGTATCATTGGAGCGATGACGACCGGCGCTACGCGGGCGCCCCGCACATCTTCACAGGTCTGGTGGATTCGAACTGGAGCTGGTCGGCGGAGGCGGGCCAGTACTACTTCCATCGTTTCTATCCATTCCAGCCGGACCTCAACTACGCGGAGCCCGCCGTGACCGCCGCCATGTGCCGGGTCCTGGCCGGCTGGCGCATCGCCGGGGTGCAGGGCTTCCGCCTGGATGCCGCGCCCATGCTGTGGAAGAAGGAGGGCAGCAGTTGCGAAGGCCTGCCGGAAACGCACCTGGTGCTGAAGATCTTCCGCGCGGCTCTGGACCTGCTCGGGGGAAATACGGTGCTGCTGGCCGAGGCCAACCAGCCAGCGGCGGCTCTCAGGGAATACTTCGGCGAAGGTGACGAGTGCAACGCGGCCTTTCACTTCCCGCTGCTGCCCCTGCTCTGGCAGGCGATGGTCGAGGAGAAGCCGGGCGTCCTGGTGCAGGCCCGCTTCCCGCAGCTCCCGCCGGGCTGCACCTGGTTCACTTTCCTCCGCTGCCACGACGAGCTCACTCTGGAGCTGCTCCCGCCCGAGCCGCGGACGAAGGTGGTGCAGGCGCTCTGCCGGCAGCCCTCCTGGAGCTTCCGCGGCGGTCTGGGCATTTCGGGCCGCTTGTTCGAGCTGCTGGGCAGGGATCCGGACCGCACGGTCCTGGCCTTTTCCGTGCTGTTCTCCCTGCCCGGGACCCCCGTGCTGTACTACGGGGACGAGGCGGCCGCCGGCAACAACGAATCCTATTACCGGCAGAAAATCCGTTCCACGGGGTTCGACGACTCGCGGTTCCTGCACAGGGGACCCCTTGAGCCCGGGCACGCGGAACGGGCAGCCGCCAACCCGGACAGCCCAGCAGGACGGGTGCTGGGAGGGCTGCGCCGGATCATCGAGGCTCGATCCTCGGTTCACGGTCTTGCCGAGGTCCCTCCTGCCCTGGAGGCTGATGGACCGGTCCTCATCGCCGAGCGGCGGGCAGCCGGGCGCACCCTGATCGGCCTCAGCAACCTGTCCGCCAGGTCCGTCGAGGCGCGGGGACGCCTCCTGGCGCCCTACGAATGCCTCTGGGAAGTCAGCTAAATCGACATAGGTAGGCCCTCACGAGCTTTCCCTGTCACACCACCGTGCGTACGGGTCCGTACACGGCGGTTCAGTAGAAAATAGCGTCAACTGACAAGCGCCGGCAGGCCGAGGGAATCGAAGAAAGCATTCGGCAGTGCATAGTGTAGTGCTTGGCTACTGCTCAGTCGCCAGGGGCCGTGTGCGCTCCCTGCCGTGCGCCCCGCCAGCTCTTTGCCGATCCCCCTCTTGCGCAGTTGCTTGAAGCGGGCCTTCCCGCGCTTCCACTGCTTCCATAGGAAACACCGCAAGCGCCTTCGGGTCCAGCTTTCCAGCTCTCGGAGAATACTGGGGGTCTCGCAGAATCCAAAGGTAGGCCTTCCTCAGGTTCTTGCTCTCGACCACCTCCTCTATCAACTTCTCGTCTTCCGGTCGGGGCTCTGCTTTCCCTGCCGCGGCGCTTGAGACACCAACACCGTACTCTTGCGGATTCCGTCCGCTTCCCTCCGGCATGGGATCGGGCTTCTCAGCCATACTACGCTGTCTCTCCTTCGCCGTCGAAGCGAATGCTTCCCGTCCTGAAACTCATGTTCGGGCCTTCCGTGGGGTCGATCCCACCTACTATGCCCTCGGCTGACTTCTGCCGGCTCAGCCGCACCTCTCGATGCGGGTTGCCTTCCCAAGGACGCAGGCCGACCTTTGCCTTCTCCGTTTGCCGCCTGGTTTCCCGGCGGTGCCACACGATCTCGGCCTTTCCCTCGCTTCCAGCGTTTTCCGGCAGACCTCCCCGGGTATTGCGCACCCACCTTCCCGCTTATGCCTGCTGCATTTACACTCGCCCCTGCCGTACAGGTATGGGACTTCGAGTCTAATGGCCCTCTCCTCCCGGGGCGACTGCCTCCTATGCAGTTCCTGTTCGTCAGGCCAGCGCTTTGCCTGCGGCTTCCTCCGGATTCCGTCTCGCGGCGGACACCCTTGCCGTCCAGCTAACGGTTCCCCCTGTCGGGTCCGTAGGGGACTTGCACCCCCAAGTGGGTGCGCCCTGCCGGGCGCACCACTAAAAACACCCTCCCCGCCTGGGCGGGGAGGGTGCGGTATTGCCCGATCGCGACTTCGCTTAAAGCCAGAACAGGACCGAAGCGCCCAGCATGCCGGTGCTCTTGTCCCAGGCCAGGCCGCCGTCGATGATCAGACCGGTGATGTAGCTCAAGCCCACGGTCAACTTCCCCAGCTTGATGTCGGCGTTGGCTTTTATGTTGAAGCCGAACATGGCCGGATCGGCCGCGCCGCCGAAGACATAGGTGAAGTTCGGGCCCGCGCCCAGGGACAGGCGCAGGAACAGGACGTCCAACGCCAGACCAACGTCGGTGTACAGGTCCAGGGCCGTGGTGTCCCCCGCAAAGGTCAACAGGCCGAGGGCCTCCAACTGTAGAATGCTGAACTTGAAGCGCAGGTCAGGGCCGAAACTGAAGCCCCCGCTGGTCAGCCCGGACGTCGTGACCGGCTGCCCGATCAGCACCGGGGAGTTGAAGAACGCTGCGCCGCCCAACCCCAGTTCCGCGAAAGAAAGCAGGGGGATCAGGCACAGGACCAGCACGATGAGAACGCGTTTGCTCATGAAACCTCCTCACGCGACCCGGTAGGGTCTGCCCACAATGTATCCCTCTGCCGGCCGACAATCCAGACAAATCACGGCGGGAGGCTCAGTCCAGGTTTTCGAAAAGCCGCAGGCGCGCATTGCGCCGGAAACCGGACACGTCGATCCGTCCCAGCAGGACCAGGGAGACCGCCAGCAGGACAGCCAGTAGAAGGAAGATGGCAATGTAGCCCCGCAGCGGCGAGAGGCGCCCCGCCAGGTCCCGGACCAGGCCGCCGAAAGTCGAACCGGCCACGCGGGAAAAGGCGCTGGCGATCCCCCACAGCCCGATGAAGGTCCCCTCCCGGCCGGCGACGGTCATGTCCATCATCAGCGACATGTTCGCGATGGTGGACAGGCCGGTGCCCAACCCCAGCACGACCGTCCCGGCGTAGAATACCGGCCGGCTGCCCAGCAGGCCGCTGGCCGGAAGGACCAGCAGGGCGGCCAGCGCGGCAGCGCCGCCCAGATAGGCGATGGTCCTTTTGGCCAGCCGGCGCTCCAGCGCGGCGCCCAGCAGCATGGCGGCCAGGAAGCTTCCCCCCCAGATGGCGGTCAGCCGGGTGGACTGGGCGATGGGCAGGCCCAGCACCTCCCCCGCGAAGGGTTCCAGGATCAGGTCCTGCCCGAACACCGCCGAAAGCAGGAGCAGCAGGTATACGAAGAAAAGCCGGACCTGCGGATTGCTCACCGCGCTGCGCAGGACAGGTCCCCAGGGCTCGCGCCGGCGCTCTGCACCGGCTGCGCTGCGCGGCTCCAGGCCGGCCAGGCCGACCAGGCCGATCAGCAGGGCGACCACGGCCACCAGGGCGAAGGAGCGGGCCAGCATGGCCGGGGAGTAGGGGTCCAGCAGCCGTCCCAGGCCGAGGGAGGTGCCGATGATTCCGGCGATCATCAGGAACCACATGATCGCCAGGCCGCGGCTCCGCCGGCTCTCGCCGAAAAGCTCGGCGGCCAGGGCCAGGTAGGACACGGCGGCCAGGTTGTAGCCCATGCCCCAGGAGCCGAAGGCGGCGGCCGCAACGGCCAGTCCCAGCCAGAACCGGCCGGCCAGCAGGTAGGCGCAATACGGCGCCGCCGCAACTCCCGCGGCGCACAGCAGCAGCCCGGCCAGGATATACGGGCTGCGGCGCCGGCCGCCCAGGGGGTGACGGTCGGAAAAGGAGCCGATGGCCACCTGCAGAGGGCTGAAAAGGTAGGGCAGTGAGGCCAGCAGCACCACCAGCGTAGCCGACAGGCCCAGTTCCTTGATCATGACCCGGTTCAGGGTGCTGTTGATCGGAACCAGGGTCATGGCCACCGCCATGTGCAGCAGGCCAATCTGGATCGCGGCGCGGATCATAGGGGCTCAGCTTGCCGCAAAC
>Ga0154738_1060_pt6 | contig 11019 bp, 11 predicted proteins | sample Rifle2008BG16ft_FD_105746 | JGI IMG/M metagenome (GOLD analysis project Ga0154738, IMG submission 105746) | Spirochaetes bacterium RBG_16_67_19 | reverse complement strand
AGGAAGCCGCGCGTGTTGAGGTAGGCCTCCAGCTGGCTGATGTCGGCCACCAGGCCGCGCAGCCCGCTGGTCCCGAAGCCCAGTTCCACCGGTTGGTAGGAGAGGGTTTCGCGCAGTGCGGCACCTGGTCCGGCTTCAGCCATACTCCGGCCCGTAGCGCTCCGCGGCCAGCCGGGCCAGCTGTTTGACCCGCTCGGCCTGGTCTTTCCGGCAGACCAGGGTGGCCAGCGGCGTGTGCACCACGATCAGGTCCTCGCAGCCCACCAGGGCGACCAGGTGCCGGGGATCCTCCGAAAGGGCCAGCGAACCCCGGCAGCCCTCCAGCAGGCAGCGCTTCGCCAGGACGGCGTTGCCCGCCGGGTCGCGGGGCGAGAGCTGGAGATAGGAGAGCCAGGAGCCGACGTCCAGCCATTCCAGCTCCAGGGGCAGGGCGCGCAGGAGGCCGTCCCGGGAGGCGGGCTCCATCACCGCGTAGTCCACGCTGATCTTCGTCAGCGACGGGTACACGGAGGCCAGGACCCGCCGCCTGCGGCCGGTGGTCCAGGCGGAGCGGATGCGCTGGATGCCGGCGAAGCTCTCCGGCTCGTAGCGCCGCACGCATTCCAGGAAGGTAGAGGCCTTCCACAGGAACAGGCCGCTGTTCCACAGGTAGCGCCCCGGTCCCGCCGTCAGGTAGGCGGCCGCGGAGGCCGGGTCGGGTTTCTCGCGGAAGCTCGTCACGGCGCGCGCGCCGCCCGGAAGCTCCTCCCCGAGCTCCAGGTAGCCGTAGCCGGTGGCCGCGTAGGTCGGGGACACGCCGAAGGTGAGCAGGATGCCGGGGTCGGCCTCCACCTGGTCGAAGCCTTCCCGGACCGTCGCGGCGAGCCTCTGCTGAGGCTCCATCAGGTGGTCCGCGGTAAACACCGCGACCAGGGCGTCCGGGTCCCGCAGGCCAATCACCGCGGCGCTCAGGGTCAGGGCGTTCAGGGTGTCCCTGCCACAGGGCTCAGCGATGAACCGACCGGCCGGCAGTCCCAGGGCGCGCCGGATGGCCGGCCCGTCGCCCCGTCCGGCGCAGACCCAGCGCCGGGATTCCTCCACCAGGCCGTCCAGCCGCCGCCAGGCCCGCTCCAGCAGGCTCGGGCCGCCGGCCAGCGGCAGGAGCTGCTTGGGCCGGCCCCGGCGGCTCCAGGGCCAGAGGCGCGTTCCCGAGCCTCCGGCCAGGATCACGGCGTGCCGCATGGGGACCTCCTTAGTGGCCCCGCACAGCCGCGGCGCCGGTGACCAGGATCAGCTCGTTCTGACTCATGATCCGACCATAGCACGCCGCGGGCTGGATGGTCGACTTAAGAAAGCGTATAAAGTATCCGGAAAGGCGATAAGGAGGAAGACAGTGCAACGCTACGGACAAGTCATTCGCCTGCAACCGGGAGCGCTGGAGAAGTATAAGCAATACCACGCCCAGGCCTGGCCCGAGGTATTGAAGATGATCCGGCGCTGCCACATCCGCAACTACTCGATATACCACAAGGACGGCACCCTGTTCGCCTGCTTCGAGTACGTGGGCCGCGATTTCCAGGCCGACATGGCCCGCATGGCGGCGGATCCCAAGACCCAGGAGTGGTGGGCCATCATGAAGCCCCTGCAGGACCCCCTGCCCACCCGGTCCGAAGGGGAGTGGTGGAGCGACATGGAAGAGGTTTTCCATACGGATTGAGCTCTTGCCGCGGGGCGGCCGGACCGCCTACAGTTGCTTCCTCGGAGGTGCCAGCGATGTCCAATGCAGATTTTCCCAGCCTTCCCCCGGGCAACCGCCTGAGGGGCAGCCTGCCCAAGGTGGGCATCCGCCCGACCATCGACGGGCGCAGGCGGGGGGTGCGCGAGTCCCTGGAGGCCCAGACCATGGCCATGGCCCAGGCCGCCTCCAGGCTGATAGCCGAGAACCTGCGCCACTATAACGGCCTGCCGGTGGAGTGCGTGATCGCGGACTCCACGATCGGCGGGGTGGCCGAGGCGGCGGCGGCGGCGGAGAAGTTCGCCCGGGAGGGGGTGGGCGTGTCGCTCACCGTCACCCCCTGCTGGTGCTACGGCGCGGAAACCATGGACATGGACCCCCTGGTGCCCAAGGCGGTGTGGGGCTTCAATGGCACGGAGCGTCCCGGCGCGGTGTACCTGGCCGCGGTGCTGGCCGGGCACAACCAGAAGGGGCTGCCCGCCTTCGGGATCTACGGCCGGGACGTGCAGGACTCCCGGGACGCCTCCATCCCGGCGGACGTCCGCGAGAAGATCCTGCGCTTCACGCGGGCCGGCCTGGGGGTGGCCGCCATGCGCGGCAAGTCCTACCTTTCCATGGGCTCGGTCTCCATGGGCATCGCCGGCTCGATCGTGAACGAGGGCTTCTTCCAGGACTGGCTGGGCATGCGCAACGAGTATGTGGACATGTCCGAGCTCACGCGCCGGCTGGAGGAGCAGATCTACGACCCGCAGGAGCTCCGGCGGGCCCTGGCCTGGGTGAAGAAACATTGCCGGGAAGGAGCCGACGACAATGATCCCAAGCTGCAGCACTCCAGAACGCAGAAGGACGCGGAGTGGGAGATCTCGGTCCAGATGGCGCTGATCGCCCGCGACCTGATGGTGGGCAACCCGCGCCTGGAGGAGCTGGGCTTCGGGGAGGAGGCGCTGGGGCATAACGCCATCGCCGCCGGTTTCCAGGGCCAGCGGCAGTGGACGGACCACTTCCCCAACGGGGACTTCCCGGAAACCATGCTCAACAGCTCCTTCGACTGGAACGGCATCCGCCAGCCCTACCTGCTGGCCACCGAGAACGACAGCCTGAACGGCGCGGCCATGCTGTTCGGGCACCTGCTCACCGGCACGGCCCAGATCTTCTCCGACGTGCGCACCTACTGGAGCCCGGAGTCGGTGAAGCGGGTGACCGGCATCGCGCCCCAGGCCGAGGGCGGGTTCATCCACCTGATCAACTCCGGCTCCACGGCACTGGACGGCACCGGCCGGATGCTGGTGGACGGCCAGCCGGGGATCAAGCCCTTCTGGCAGCTCAGCGCGGAGGAGGCCAGGGCCTGTCTGGAGGCCACCCTGTTCCGCCCCGCCGACCTGGGCTACTTCCGCGGCGGCGGTTTTTCCACGGACTTCATCAGCCGGGGCGGCATGCCGGTGACCATGTCGCGCGTCAACTGGATCAAGGGCCTGGGGCCGGCGCTGCAGATCGCCGAGGGCCACACGGTGGAGCTGCCCGAGAAGATGCACGACGTATTGGACCGCCGCACCAACCCGACCTGGCCCACCACCTGGTTCGTGCCGCGCCTCACCGGCAGCGGGCCGTTCCGCGACGTGTACTCGGTCATGGCCGCCTGGGGGGCCAACCACGGGGCGGTCAGCTACGGGCACATCGGGGCCGACTTGTCGACCCTGGCCTCCATGCTGCGCATCCCGGTGTGCCTGCACAACCTCAGCGAGCCCCTGTTCCGGCCCAGCGCCTGGTCGGCCTTCGGCATGGACCCGGAAGGAGCCGACTACCGGGCCTGCGCCGCCTACGGGCCGCTGTACGCCTGAGAGGTGTGCGCCTATCAGCGCGCATCAATAGATGTACGCCTGACGGCATGCTCCAAGCGGAGTACGCCTGGGGGATCCTCTTCGCCCTGCTGGGCAGGCTGGGCACATCTGCCAGAAGCTGGCGGTGAACCAGGTTCCAGACGAAACAGGATTCTTCCGGCGCCTGCTGGCCCGGCCGCTGTGGCTGGCAGGCCTGGCGCTGGAGCTGGGCGCCGGCACGGTGTTTTTCCTGCTGGCCCAGGTGCGCCTGGGTCCGGCCCTGGTCCCCGGGCTGATGGCCACCGGGCTGATCACCCTGGCCGTGGGCTCGGCCTGGATCGTGCATGAGGCCCCCGGTTTCGGGGAGCTCCTGGGCATCGGCCTGCTGATCGCCTCGGCCGTGCTGCTGGGCGGGAGCCGCCTGGCCATCGACCTGGCCAGCTTCGACATCCTGGATCGCGGTTTTCTGGCGCGCGCGGCAGCCTTCTCGGCGGCGGTGACGGTCCTGTGCTTCGCCCTGCGTCTGCGGGCAGGGGCCAGGCGGGGCGTGCCCGCCGCGCTGGGCTCCGGCCTGCTGTACGTGCTGTCCAATTTCTGGGTCGGCCCGTTCACCGGCGCCGTCCTGCGCCTGTTTCGGGGCGAGCTGGGGCTGCCGGTCTGGGGAATGTTCGCCTTCGGCTCGGCGGTGCTGGTGCTGACCAACCTGTTCGGCATCGCCGGGCTGCAGCAGGCCTTCCGGGTGAGCAGGGCGGCCGTGGCCGTCCCGCTGCAGAGCCTGCCCACCCAGCTGGCCCCGGGCCTGGTGTACCTGCTGGTGTTCCGCCTGAGCCCGCCTTCCCGCGGCTCGCTCTGGCTGTTCGCCCTGGGCGCCGGCCTGATCCTGGCCAGCTCGTTCCTGATCACCCGCAGGGAACCGGACGGCGAGCAGACCGCCTAGAAGCTCAGCAGCTCCACCTCGAACACCAGGAAGCTGTACGGCGGGATGGCGCCGGGATAGCCGCGCTCCCCGTAGCCCAGCTCCGGCGGGATTACCAGCAGGCGCTTTTCCCCCTTCTTCATGCTCAACAGGGCCTCGTTCCAGCCCGGAATGACCTCCCCGATGCGGAAGCTGGCCGGCTGGCCTTTTTGCACGGAGCTGTCGAACACCTGGTCGTCCAGGAAGCGGCCGGTGTAGTGCACGCTCACCTGCGCGCCGGCGGCCGGGCTGGCGCCTGAACCGGCGCGCAGCACCTTGTAGCGCAGCCCGGAGGCGGTGGCCTTCAGATCGGGCCAGCGCCTCTGCACCAGGCTCAGATCCAGCTCGCGCGCCCGGGCCCAGGCCTGCTTCTGGCGCAGCGGGGCCTCGCGCTTCAGGCGCTCGAAGCTCTCGGGGCTCACCTGGAAGGCCTCGGCGGCCGCGCCCTGGCGCATGATGCGCACCCGCTCGATGCGGTCGCCCTGCCGGATGGCGTCCACCACCTCCTGGCCCTGCACTACCTTTCCGAACACGGTGTGCCGCCGGTCCAGCCAGGGAGTGGCCTTGTGGGTGATGAAGAACTGGCTGCCGTTGGTGCCCGGCCCGCTGTTGGCCATGGAGAGCACCCCCGGCCCGTCGTGGCTGAGCTCCGGCTCCAGCTCGTCGGCGAAGCGGTAACCGGGGCCGCCGCTGCCGTTGCCCTGGGGGTCACCGCCCTGGATCATGAAATCCGCGATGACCCGGTGGAAGCTGAGGCCGTCGTAGAACGGCTTGCCGGCCGGTCGGTTCTGGAAGGCGGTGGTGCCCTCGGCCAGGCCCACGAAGTTGGCCACGGTGAGGGGAGTCTGCTGGAAATACATCCGGGCGACGATCAGCCCCCGGGAGGTTTGCAGCTCGGCGTACAGGCCGTCGGATAGGGCCGCGGCCGAAGTCACGGAGAACACGGCCAGGGCCCCGCCCAGGGCCAGGGCCGTCAGGGATTTGCGTTGGCTCACGAGTTTGCTCCTTTAATGCGGCAAATAGCCGCGCTAGGGGGCCGCAATAGCGGCAGGCTAGTGCCACCACTTGATGCGCTGGATCGGGAAGCCGGAGGATTCCAGGTCGGCGATGATCTTGTGCGACAGCTTGTCCGGCACCCCCCGGTGGAACAGGCGGATGTTGAAGACCACGGTCATCTGGTCCCGCTGGTAGTCCCGCTCGTAGTCCAGGTGCAGGATCTTGAGGTTCTCGCGCTTGATCGTGTCGATCACGCGCGACAGGTCGGTCTGGTTGGGCACCGCGATCTCCAGGGTGCGGTAGGAATCCTTGGCGTAGAGCTTCTCCACCCAGTTCACCGCAATCAGGGTGAACAACCCGAGCAGGGTCACCACGATGGCCAGCTCGAACAGCCCGGCGCCGCAGGCCATGCCGAGGCCGGCGGAGACCCACAGGCAGGCCGAGGTGGTCAGGCCGCGCACATTGATGCCTTCCTTGAGGATCGTCCCGGCGCCGAGGAAGCCGATGCCGGTGATGATCTGGGCGGCGATACGGCTGGGGTCCACCCGCAGCCCCGTGTCACCGGCGCCGTTGGTCGAATAGGTCACGGCTATTGCCACGGAGATCATCATGAACAGGGCCGAGCCCAGGCTGACCAGCATGTTGGTGCGCAGGCCGGCGGCCCGGCCGTGCATGTCCCGCTCCAGGCCGATCAGGCCGCCCAGGAGGCCGGCGGCGGCCAGGCGGATCAGGAAGTTGGCCGTGAAGGCCGGGGAGAAAATTTTCCAATCCAGCATGGCTGCAAACATAGCGCGATCGCGCGAAAAATAAAAGGTAACATCCGATGGGCATAAGCGGCGGATTTTCCCCGGAGGGGGTTAAAAAAAGGCTTGCATATCTTGTGGTTTTCGATATACTGAACCACAAGATATTGTGTTTTCTTAGGGTATGAAGTGCCCGTATTGCCGGCAGCCGAAGTCCAGGGTCGTGGACAAGCGGGATGCCGCCGGCCTGGATTCGATCCGCCGGCGCCGGGAGTGTCTGGCCTGCGGCAAGCGCTTTTCGACCTATGAGCGCATCGAGCTGGCCGGCTTCTCGGTGATCAAGAAAGACGGGCGCCGGGAGGGTTTCGACAGGGACAAGCTTCTGGCCGGCCTGCTGAAGGCCTGCGAGAAACGGCCCGTTCCCCGGGAGCAGATCGAGTTGCTCGTGGAACGGGTCCAGGCGGAACTCTGGAATTACGAGGGTCGGGAGGTCCCGGCCGCAGCCATCGGGGAGATGGTGATGGAATGGCTCGCCCGGACTGACAAGGTGGCGTACATTCGTTTCGCCTCCGTGTATCGGGAGTTCGCGGACCTGAGCTCCTTCGAGCGAGAGTTGAAAACCCTAAAGAAGAAAACCATGTAACAGCCCAGGTGTCTGACGGATCGTCGGGAGGGGAACTATGTTAGGTACCGTGGAGAGCATCCGCAAGCGGAACGGTCAGGTCGTCGGCTTCGAGCAGGTCAAGATCGCCAACGCCATCTGGGCGGCCGTGCAGGCCGTGGGGGGCAAGGACCAGGAGCGCTCGCGCCTCTTGAGTGAAGAGGTGGTGAAGCTGCTACGGCGCAAGTACGCCGGAGGGGGCATCCCCTCGGTGGAGCACGTCCAGGACCTGGTGGAGAAGGTCCTCATCGAGAACGGCCACGCCAAGACCGCCAAGGCCTATATCCTGTACCGCGAGCAGCACAAGAACATCCGCGAGGTCTCCCGCCTGCTGCGGGACATCTCCATCGTGGACGACTACCTGGAGGAGCAGGACTGGCGGGTGCGGGAGAACTCCAACATGACCTTCTCCCTGCAGGGCCTGAACGTGCACATCACCCAGAAGGTCATCGCCAACTACTGGCTCAATTCCATCTACCCCAGCGAGGTGCGCGAGGCGCACCTGAACGGTGAGTTCCACATCCACGACCTGGGCACCCTGGGGCCCTACTGCGTGGGCTGGGACCTGCAGGACCTGCTGCTGGTGGGCTTCCGCGGCGTGCGGGGCAAGGTGGAGTCCCTGCCGCCCAAGCACTTCGACGTGGCCCTGATGCAGGTGGTGAACTTCCTCTACACCCTGCAGGGCGAGGCGGCCGGGGCCCAGGCCTTCTCCAACTTCGACACCCTGCTGGCGCCCTTCATCGCCCAGGATGGCCTGGGCTACGCGGAGGTCAAGCAGGCGGTCCAGAAGTTCCTGTTCAACATGAACGTGCCCACCCGGGTGGGTTTCCAGACCCCGTTCACCAACGTCACCCTGGACCTGCGGGTGCCCGGCTTTCTATCAAACTCCCCGGCGATCGTGGGCGGGCAGGCGGGGGAGCGGACCTACGGCGAGTTCCAGGCCGAGATGGACCTGTTCAACCGGGCCTTCGCCGAATGCATGAGCGAGGGGGACGCCAGCGGCCGGCCGTTCACCTTCCCGATCCCGACCTACAACATCACCCCGGACTTTCCCTGGGAATCTCCCGGGCTGGAGCCGCTCTGGGAGATGACCGCCAAGTACGGCATTCCCTACTTCTCCAATTTCGTCAACTCGGATATGAAGCCCGACGACGTGCGCTCCATGTGCTGCCGGCTGCGGCTGGACAAGCGCGAGCTGCGCAAGCGCGGCGGCGGGCTGTTCGGCTCCAATCCCCTGACCGGCTCCACGGGGGTGGTGACCATCAACCTGCCGCGCATCGGCTTCGAGGTCAGCCGCCAGGGCGGCGACGAGCAGGAGTTCCTGCGCCTGCTGGGCGAGCGCATGGAGGTGGCCCGCGACAGCCTGGTGATCAAGCGGCAGGTGCTGGAGCGCTTCACCGAGCGCGGCCTGTACCCCTACAGCCGCTTCTATCTGCGAAACGTGAAGCAGGCCACCGGGCAGTTCTGGAAGAACCACTTCTCCACCATCGGGATCGTGGGCATGAACGACGCCCTGTACAACCTCAACGGCCTGGACCTGACCCGGGAGGAGGGGGTGGCCTTCGCCGTGCGCGTGCTGGACTTCATGCGTTCCAGGCTCTCCGACTTCCAGGCCGAGGCCGGGAGCATCTTCAACCTGGAGGCCACCCCGGCGGAAGGCACCAGCCACCGCCTGGCGCGCATCGACCAGCGCCTGTACCCCCAGATGCGCATCTACAGCCTGGAGCAGGGCTCCGCCCGGGGCGACGGCAAGCCGCGCGCGCCGTACTACACCAACAGCACGCAGCTGCCCGTGGGCTTCACCGACGACGTGTTCACCGCGCTGCGCCTGCAGGACGAGCTGCAGACCCGCTATACCGGCGGCACCGTGATGCACTGCTTCCTGGGCGAGCGGCCCAGTCCGGCTGCAACCCGGCAGCTGGTGCGCAGCATCGCCGAGAACTTCCACCTGCCTTACTACACCCTGACCCCCACCTTCAGCATCTGCGAGGAGCACGGCTACCTCGCCGGCGAGCAGAGCTCCTGCCCGCGCTGCGGGTCGCGCTGCGAGGTCTGGTCGCGCTCGGTGGGCTACCTGCGCCCGGTGGACCAATGGAACGAGGGCAAGCAGGCCGAGTTCGCGGACCGGCGGACCTACGACCGGCAGCTTTCCGGGGCGGGGGCCGCCCTAGGGCTGGAAGCGGCGCCGGTCCGAAAGTGACCTTCAAGGGCTGGCAGAAGACCTCCCTGATCGAGTACCCCGGCAAGGTGGCCACGGTGCTGTTCACCGGAGGCTGCAGCTTCCGCTGCCCCTTCTGCCACAACCCCGGCCTGGTGCTCGCCCCGCAGGACATCCCGGACCTGAGCGCCGAGACGGTGCTGTCCTTCCTGGGCGACAATCGCCGGCTCTACCAGGCGGCGGTGGTGAGCGGCGGGGAGCCCACCCTGTCCCCCGGCCTGCCTGATTTCTTCCAGCGGGTGGGCCGCTTAAGGCTGCTGCGCGGCCTGGCCACCAACGGGAGCCGGCCGGAGGTCCTGCGCGCCCTGCTCGCGGAGAAGCTGGTGGAGTACGTGGCCATGGACGTGAAAGCGCCCCTCGACTGGGAGGCCTACCGCATCGCGGCGGGGCTGGGGCGGGAAGACGGCCAGGTCCTGGAGCGGGTGCGGGAGAGTATCGCGCTGTTGTCGCGCGCCGAGGTTCAGGTCGAGTTCCGCTGCACCGCGGTGCCGGGGGTGCACTCCGCGCCGGATCTGCTGGAGCTGGCCGCTCAGCTCCGCGGAGCCCGGCGCCTGGCGCTGCAGGCTTTCCGGCCGGGGCCTACCCTTGCGCCGGGGTTGTCCTCGGCGGGGCGCTATCCCGAACAGATCCTGCGGGAGGTGGCCGTCCAGATCGGCGGCTGGTTCTCTTCCGTGGAAATTCGCGCCTGAAGTCGGCCCTGCTCTATCCGCCGAGACGTAGCAGCAGGCCCAACCCAAGCTCCAGGCGGCCCACGGAGGCCTGGTACGGCGTATTGGCCGTTACCGCGTCCGGGGAGGTGGTCCAGATGCGGACCGGGTAGGAAGCGCTCAACTCCAGTTGGATGGCCGGGCTCACGTGGTACAGCGCTGCCAGGTAGGGGCCGTGCTCGTAGATCAAGGTCTCCCCGAAGTTGAGCGGGAAGTACAGGCCGTAGGCCAGCGAGAGGTTCAGCACCGGCCGGCGGTCCACGATCCGGAACCAGGTGAGCTCGGGGCGCAGCAGGAGGCTGTGCTGGAGGTTCCAGAAGTTCAGCAGGTAGCGGCTCTTCACCTGCAGCACCCAGTCTTTCCCCGGCAGGAAGGGCAGCAGGAAGCGCGGGCTGGCGTCCAGGATCAGCACCTGCTCCAGGCGCTCCGAGGTGTCCCGCCACTCCCATGTCCAATCAGGGACCGCAGGGGTGCCGAGCCAGTCGTCGTTGTGCAGTGCGCCCCACTGCAGGCGGTAGAAGGCGCCCAGCTTCAGGTTGCGGTGCAGGCGGTAGTAGCCCCCCAGCGTCAGAGCCCGGTACCAGCGCCCTTCGGCCAGGTTTTCCGGCAGGCCCTGCGCCTCCAGCATCGGGTCCAGGCGCCCCAGCTCGGCGGTGAGCTGGACCCTTCCCTGGGCTGTCACCGGGCCCCCGGGGAGGACGGGCACGTGGCTGGCGGCCGCTGGGAGGGCTGCCAGCAGGGCGAAGGCGGCAACCGTGCGGAGGAGCAATGTCCTTTTCATCGGTAGTCCTGATCCAGCAGGTCGCTGTAGGCCTGGTCAAGGTCCGTCCGGTCCGCGACCTCCCCCTGCGCCGGGTCGGTGTTCCAGTTCAGGCGCCGCGTCCAGGCGTAGCGTCGAGGAGCGGTGAGCTTCTGGCCGCCGACGATGTTGATGCCCTCTCCCTGCCGTACGATGAGCGTCTGGGCGGTTTGCGGAATTTCCACCTCCACGCTGCCCTCGTTCACGCAGAGCCACACGTCGGGCAGCTCGTCGATGCGCCGGCCGTAGGCCACGAAGAACTCCGTCCCGCGCACCCCGGCCACCGCCGCGTCGGTGCGCACGCTGTAGCGTCCCGTCAATCGCCCGGTCACCCGCGAGAACAGGCTGCCGCGGGCGAGGCCCACCCGGATCCCCGCCTCTTCCAGGGAGTCCAGGGACAGGCGGGTGT
>Ga0154738_1150_pt1 | contig 11030 bp, 11 predicted proteins | sample Rifle2008BG16ft_FD_105746 | JGI IMG/M metagenome (GOLD analysis project Ga0154738, IMG submission 105746) | Spirochaetes bacterium RBG_16_67_19 | reverse complement strand
GCCACATCATGCTATATCCCCTCCGCCGCTGGCAAGCGCGAAGCGGATGGACTACACTTATCCTCATGGAACCGGACCTCGAGCTGCCCCCGGACGTGTACCTGGAAGTGACCAAGAAGAACGGCGAGACCTTCCACTTCCCCATCACCAAGAAAACCGTGACCATCGGCAGGGATCCGAACTGCGACCTGCGCCTGGAGGACGAGTACGTTTCGCGCAAGCACTGCCAGATCGTCTTCCGGGGCGACCACTTCACGGTCATGGACCTGGGCTCCCTGAACAAGACCGTGGTCAAAGGCAAGGAGTACATCCAGAAGAACCTGATGACCGGCGGCCTGATCAATCTCGGCGAAACGAGGCTGCGCTTCGTGTGGACCGACTACCTTGCCTGGCGGCGCGAGCACGGAGTGGCGGAGGAAGCGGCCGACAAACCGGAAGAAGAGTCCGGGGACGAGGGCACCGCCGGTCCCATCCCGAACGAGTGATGCCATACAGTATTGGCCTATTACTCCGCTCTAGGCTAGCCGCTGTCTAGCCTCTCCGGCGACAGTGGTGGGAATGCCGAGTTGCAGGGCGGTTGAGCTGAGCTCTTCCAGGATGTCTCCGTAACAAATAGTAATGTGGTTCGATCTGTGGCTGCTCATCAGCTCATCGCGCCCGTAGCCTGGAATATACACATTGGCAATAGGCCATTCCTTGGAAGTTGCCTCCCGCCGACGAGCCAATTCTGATTCAGGAAGCTCGATCACCTCGCCCAGCCCGACATCAATGCCGATGTTCCCGAAACTCTCGTAGAACCGAGCCCAGCTGATGGCTCCCGGCTTGGACACACCGCTACAGGTTCCACCGCCCTTGGGGAAATACATCGGGGTTTGCCGATACACGGATACCCGGGACCAGCCGCCAAAGTGCGCGGCTGGGGCACCGCCGGAGATTTCCAGGCTCCAGATAAACTTTCCGTCCCAATCATCTCCCCAACGCACATCATGAAGGGTCGTCTCGGGGGCCATCCCTTTGCGGCGGAGGATATCGTGCATCAGCACCTGGGGCACTGCAGAGCCGACGTCCCCCTCGTTGAAATGCACAATCGGCGATCCGGGATTGATTGCCACGCTCTTTTCAGGATCGAAAATCTCCGGCCGGTCGCTATTATTGAGCATTCCCTCCGGCAGATCTGAAGCCATCGTGCAGCGTACCAGTCCGTACTGGTAGGGAATGCCGATGGCTTTCAACCCGTAACGGCTATAGATCCTGCCGGCAGCGGTATACATCTTCATCTGCTCCAGCACCTGCCGCTCGGTCAGCCCGCTCTCATCGGCTCCCCAATCAAAGCGCACCCCGCGCTCTTTGAGCCAGCCCAATGCCAAATGAGCTTCTTCCTCCCTGACCAGAGCCATCTCAGCGAGCAGATCGGACTGGTTCAAGAGCTCCAACGGCATGCCGATCCCGGCAAGTTTGTCCGGGCTCATTACGGCATTCAGCATGCCCATGCAGCCTGGATCCATCTGCCCCAGGATCCTCTTGGTGCGCAGGATATCCCCAGCCAACTCAGCGCCAAAGTTTCTAGCTTGCGTAGAGAGCTGACGGAGATCCAGGGCGGAAAGGTGATTCTGAGAGTACTTGATTGTCCCGGTCTCCAGCCATTGTCGAAGGTTGCCGAGGAAAGCGGGATCTCGGTCGAAGGCCTCCGTCCAGGCTCTCGAGTGACGCACTCCGAGCCGCTCCAGGCTGGCGGAAAGGTTCAGCAACGATACCAGACCCGGCCAGGTGCCGTCGAAGTTGCCCAGGACGAGGATCGGGCCCCGGTGCAGCTTCAGACAAGAAGCCACGTGATGAGCCCAGGTCCAGGAGGAAAGCACGAGGATGAGGGGAGCCTCCGGGGACAGGTGCGCGAAAACCTCGCAGGCCTCCGCCTGGGTGGTTATGAAACCGTGTCCCCTGTCGCGATTGTAGGGGTGGCCTCGAACCGGGGAACACCGCAACTTTTGCAGCACGCTTTCGACCTGCCGGAGGGTTTCTTCCTGCTTAGGCCAGCAGTTCCGCCCGACCGCCTCCCGGAAATCGCCATTGGAGAGAAGGATCGCCTGCTTCATGCTTGCTCCTCCATGAAACGAAGCGTGCTTTTTAAGTCGACGATTCCGGCGTCGGAACCCAGCCCCTGGATGACCAGTCCTCCGGCCGCGGTCCCCAACCGGCAGGCTTTTTGCAGATCGTAGCCCAGCGACAGCCCGCTGATGAACCCCGCGCAGTAAGCGTCACCGCAGCCGGTGGAATCTACAACCGGCACCTTCATGGCCGGGACGATGATCTCTTTGAGCATTCCGTCCTCCAACCATGCTGCGCTGCTGCCTTTGTTGCCCATTTTGAAGACGGTGTGCCCCGCTCCCCTCTCGAGGAAAAAGCGGATTGCCTCATGGCGATCCCGCAGCCCGCACATCATGACGGCCTCTTCGAAGCCAGGCATGAAATAATCGACAAAAGGCAGCACCATTTCGACCTGCTCCAATAAGTTAGGCTTGTTGATTGCCAGCAAGTCATAAGTGGTGACCACTTTGTGCTGGCGGGCAAACTCGAACACCTTGCGCATGGGCTCCCCGTCGAAACGCGGCATCAAGGGTGTGCCTCCAATGTGCAGGTAGTCCGCAGCAGCGATCAGGTCGAAGTTCACGTCCTCCAGGCTAAAGTGGGCGTTGGCCCCGGGCACGTGCAGCGCCGGCCGCTCGCCGTTCGGTCGTATGGGGAGCATGGTAGCGGAAGTCTGCACGCCTTTCTTCCTCACCAGGCCATCAGTGTGGATGCCGTAGCGTTTCATCGTATAGACAACGAAATCCCCCAGTTCATCCTGCCCGATCGCTCCTATTGCATATACATCCAAGCCCAGCTTTGCCAAATCTACGCTGGTTCCTGCCGCTGTTCCGGCCACGGTAAGGCGAATCTCCTCCAACAAGGCCAGGTTCTGGCCTTCCGGTATGTTTGTGACAGGCCTGCCCAGGACGTCCGCAATGTGAATGCCCAAGCTCACAACCTTTGCCATGGATTCCTCGCTGTGTAAACGTTTATGTATACGTTTACATTTTGGCATATAAAGGGACGCCTGTCAAGAAAAACTCGCTCTCTAGATCCCTCGGCAAGAATCGCGCTCCATGAAAATGGGATCGAGGATCACCGTGGTCGGCGAGATCTCCTCACCCCGGAGAAGCCGCAAGAGGAGCTCGATGCCTTTCTCGCCGAACTCGTACGCCGGCTGGGCGATCGTGCTGAGCGGAGGATTCAACAGCTTCGCATACTCGAACTCGTCGAATCCGATGACGGAGATGTCCCTGGGGATCTGCAGCCCCGCGTCCTTGATGGCTTTAAGGGCTCCCACCGTCGTGGGCCCGCTCATGGGCAGCAAGGCCGTGGGCCGGTCGCCCTGCGCCAGCAGGTCCTGGGTGTGCAGGTAGGCGTTTTCCGCGGTGTAATCGGCGGTGCGGACCAGCGCCGCGTCATATCCCAGGTTGTTGGCGGACAGTGCGGCTCTGTAGCCTTCGAGCCGCTCGAATCCCGTGGTGATGTTGATCGGCACGGTGATCGTCCCGATGCGCCGGTGCCCCAGGCCCGCCAGGCAGTCGATGGCGATCTTCACTCCCTTTCGATTGTCCAGCTTGACCGTGATGCACTCCCCGCCCTCGTCGATCGCCCGGTCCAGGAAAACGACCTTCTCATTGCGCAGCGCTTTCCAGATATCGCTGCCGGTGGTAATGGAGGGGATGAGGATGTACCCGTCCACCTGCTTGCCTTTCAGCACTTCCAGGTATTCGGCCTCTTTCCCCGGACTGTTCTTGGTGTTGCACAGGATGACGTTGTATCCGTTCTTCTGGGCGACTTCCTCCGCCTTCTTGATCAGCGAAATAAAGAATGGGTTTTCGATGTCCGGAAAGATCAGGCCGATGATGTTGGAGCTGCGCATCTTCAGGCTGCGGGCGACAAGGTTCGGTTTGTACTGGAGATCCTCGATGGCGCTGCGAATGCGCTCCTTGACCGCAGGACTGATGTAGCCCTTCTCATTGATGTACCTGGATACGGTGGCTACAGAAACGTCCGCTCTCTTGGCGACATCCTTCTGGGTCGGCATAAGCCCTCAATTCGGAGTGTAAACGACTACATGCAAAATAGCAACTCTACCAAGAAAAAGCTCTTGACAAATACCAAGTCATGCGGGAGAATGTAGACGTATACGTAAACGTATACATGAATTCGACTTTATGAGTAATCCCGAACCGGCCGTCCAGCTTAGAGGAATCTCGAAGAGCTTTCCCGGTGTCAGGGCGCTCCACGATGTCAGCCTGGACATCAAGCAGGGAGAGGTATTCGGCTTGATCGGGGAAAACGGGGCGGGGAAATCCACCCTCGTGAAAATCCTGGCCGGCATCTATCGCAAGGACAAGGGAGAGATCCTCCTCTACGGGAACCGGGAATCGATCGAGGATCCCGTCGATGCGCAGCAAAAAGGCCTCAGCTTCATCCTGCAGGACCGCAACCTTTGCCCTCAGCTGAGCATCCAGGAGAACATCTTCGCCGGGCGGCAACCGCTGCAACTGGGCGCCTTCATCCGGTGGAAAAAACTGCATCAGGAGACCGGGCAAATCCTGCGGCAGCTGCAGAGCGATCTCGAGCCTGCGCGGACGGTAGCCAGCCTTTCGGTCGCCGAGCAGCAGCTCGTCGAGATCGGCCGGGCGATCTCCTTTCGCAGCCGGGTCATCGTCATGGACGAGCCCACCGCCTCCATCTCGGAGGAGGAGGTCGGAGCGCTGTTCGCGCTGATCCGCGGCTTGAAGGAACAGGGCATCACGGTCGTGTTCATTTCCCACAGGCTGAAAGAGGTCCTGGAGATCACCGATCGGGTGGCGGTCCTGAGGGACGGGGAGCTGGTCAAGCTGGGGGAGACCCGCGCGGAGAGCGTGGAGTCGCTCATCCGCTTGATGGTCGGACGGGACATCGAGAGCGTCCGGCCGCAGGCGAAAGTCGCTCCCAAAGACAATCCCGTCCTGTCAGTCCGGGAGCTCTGCCTGCAGGGGCACTTCGAGGCAATCAGCTTTGTGCTGCGCGAGGGGGAGATCCTCGGCTTCGCCGGCCTGGTGGGGGCGAAGCGAACCGAACTGTTCCAGACCCTGTTCGGCCGCCGGAAACCGACCAGCGGGCAAATCCTGCTGCGCGGAAAGCCCGTGCGCTACTCCTCCCCACGCGAAGCGCTCAGCCTTGGCATTGCCTATCTTTCGGAAAACCGCAAGGAGGAAGGCCTCTTCCCCTTCCTCGAGGTGGACAAGAATATTTCGATGGCCGCGCTGGAAAAGTACACGCGCTTCGGTTTCATCGACCGCAATTCTGAGCGGGAGGCGGGACGCCGCTATATCGATTCCCTGAAGATCAAGGTCTCCAGCATAAACCAGCTGGTCAACTTCCTAAGCGGCGGCAACCAGCAGAAAACGCTGATCGCCCGGGAGTTGCTCACCAGCCCCCAGATCGTGCTCCTGGACGAGCCTACTGTGGGCATCGACGTTGGCGCCAAGTTCGAGATCTACAACATCCTCGCCGACCTGGCCGCCCAGGGCGTTTCGATCCTCCTGATCAGCTCCGAGCTGAACGAACTGCTCAGGGTCTGCCATCGCATCATCGTAATGTGCCAGGGCAGGATGACCGGGGAGTTCCAGGCCGAGGAGGTGACCCAGGAGACCCTGCTGGCCCGGGCCACCCAGTTCGAGAGGCGCGGCACGGTCGAAAGCCGGGGCGCCCGAAATCAATCCGGAGTTCGCAGATGACGGAATCGGAAGGGAAATCCCGGCGGGCCGGCAGGGCGGTCATGCAGCGCCTCCTGCGCAACGAGCTCTTCGGCCTGCTCCTCGCCCTGCTCATCATCATCCTGGCCTTCAGCATCCTGAGCCCGTACTTCCTGACGCTGGAAAACTGGCTGAACATCGGCATCCAGACTTCGATCTTTTTCATCCTGTCCTGCGGCATGACCATCGTCATTCTGACGCGCGGGATCGACCTGTCGGTGGCCGCCGTTCTGGCCCTGGCCAGCGTGCTGTCCGCCCAGTCGCTCCTGTTGTTCGACAACTCCATCTTCATCGCCCTGATCGTCGGGCTGCTCGTCGGTTTGCTCTTCGGCCTGCTGAACGGCCTGCTCGTGGTGTATGCCGCGATCGAGCCTTTCCTGGTCACGCTGGGCACCATGTCGATGGCCAGGGGAGCCGCCCTGCTGTTCGCCCAGGGCTCCGTCGTGCCGGTGAAGAACGAACGCTTCGTGTTCCTCTTTGCCGACGGGCAGCTGCTGCAGGTGCCGCTGCTCATCCTGTACTCCGCGGTGATATTCGCGCTTCTGCACACCCTGCTGCGCACGAGCCGGCTGGGCAGGAACGTGTACGCGGTCGGAGGCAATCCCACCGCGGCCCTGCTTTCCGGGATCAACATCAAGCGCATCCGGGTCTTTGCCTACACGCTCAGCGGGCTGCTCGCCGGCTTCAGCGGGCTGGTCGCCACGGGGCGGCTGTCCGCCGGGCTGCCCAACTACGGTTCAGGCCTCGAGTTGGACGCCATTTCGGCGGCCGTGCTGGGCGGCACGAGCTTCATGGGAGGCAAAGGGAGCATCATCGGCACGATCATCGGGGCGATGATCATTGCCATCATCGACAACGGCCTCAATCTGCTCGGGATCAATTTCTATACGCGCCTGATCATCAAAGGCGGCATCATCGTCGCGGCCATGTATTGGGACCACCTCAGACAGGTCAGCCTGTCGGGAAACAAATGAGGGCAGTACGAGAGGAGCGCTCATGAGCAGCGGTTTGGAGCACCTTTACCAGCTGAACGAAAACCGCAGCAGGCGGGTCAGCAGCTGGGACACGCGGGGGATGAACCGCGACTATGTCCTGCTCGAGCCGGGCCAGGAAGCGGTCCTGGCCGACATACAGGGCGCCGGAAGGATCAACCACCTCTACTGCATCCTCATCGATCCCACCTGCCTGGCCTACCGCAAGATGGTGCTGCGCATGTACTGGGACGGCGAAACTTCACCCAGCGTCGAGGCGCCACTGGGGGACTTTTTTTGCATATCTCACGGGCTGCCCCGGCCGGTGCGCTCCCTGCTGGTCACCGTGAATCCGGGCAACGGCGGCGCCTGGTGTCCGAGCTCTTTCGGCCTGAACTCGTATTTCCCCATGCCTTTTTCCAAGCAGGCCCGCATTACCCTGGAGTACCCGGCGTATACGGACCGGAGAGGCTACCCGCTCATGTTTTGGTACCACGTCGACTACGAGGAAGGAGCCGCCTACAGGCAGGAGCAGGCCCGGTTTCACGCCCAGTGGCGCCGGAACCCGCTTACCCGTTCGGCCGACCCGTCAAAGAAGAACGTGCCTCTCTGGGACGGGGTGAATCTGGACGGCAAGGAAAACTACCGGATCTTGAAGGCCAAGGGACAGGGACAGGTCATCGGGATGCATCTGCAGATCGACAACGTGGCCGGCGGCTGGTATGGGGAAGGGGATGACATGGTCTTCATCGACGGGCGGAAGTGGCCCCCCGCCCTCCACGGGACAGGCACCGAAGAGATCTTCGGCGGTGGGGCCTGCCCCAGCAGCGAGTACAGCGGCCCCTACAGCGGCTTTCAACTGATTGAAAATGAGAATTTCTCAGGAAAGAACGGGATGTACCGCTGGTACGTCAACGATCCGCTTCGCTTCCGGGAGTCCATCGAGCTGTCCATTGAACACGGCCACGCGAACAACTTCGAGAACGACTACTCCAGCGTGGCCTACTGGTACCAGGTGGAGCCGCACGAGCGCTTCGAGCCCCTGCCGTCCGTGGAAGGCAGGCTGCCCCGGGTCCCCGAAGCCCTCCTGCGGGTGGAAGACCGGATCGCCGAAATCCTGACTTTTCAAAAGAAGCTCGAAAAGCGCTATGGGGAGTCCGACGCCTTCGGCCTGACCTGGAAGTTCATCAGCGACGGCGCGCAGGCCATCCGGGAGAACCGCCTGGAGGATGCTCTGGGCATCTACCAGGGCAATCTGTCGTTTTTGAATACCTATGTGCTTTGAGAACGGTTTGCGTTAGCGAACCGTCATTCATTTATCGAGGGAGGAAGGAAATGGTAAGGAGAAATCTCAGCAAACCGTTCGTTGCCGGCCTGTTCTGCCTGGCTGTCGCAATGGCCTTGCTGCTCAGTCCCGCGGCAGCGCAGGCGGCGCCGAAGACCATCGGCCTGGCTATGCATTTCATGCAGGACGACTGGTCCCTGAGCATGAAAAGGGCAGTCGAAGAGACGGCCAAGAAGTACGGCTACGCCGTAGCGGTCGTGGACGCCAACTTCGATCCGGCCCGCCAGCTCGAGCAGGTAGAAAGCCTTATCCTGCGCAAGGTGGACGCGCTGATCGTGATCGCGCTGAATACGGAGCAGATCCTGCCGGTGTTGGACAAGGCGATCAAGCGAGGAATCACCGTCGTGGGCTCCGGGTTGCCCACCGACATATTTTACGAGAAGGGCTACATCTCCAATATCTGGACCGACAACACCATGATGGGCATCGTCTCCGGCCGGCAGATGGCGGAGGTCCTGCTGCGCAAGGGGAAGAGCGACGCCAAAATCGCCATCATCGACGCCACTTTCAACATGCACGCCCTGGACCTGCGGGTGCAGGCCTTCAAGTTCATGACCGTGGACCAATACCCCGGCATGAAGATCGTGGCCACTGAACGCGCCGGATCTGTGGAGGACGCGCTGAAGGTGAGCGAGAACCTCTTCACCGCCAATCCCGATCTCGACGCGATTTTCGCCACCTACTCCGCTGCCCTGATCGGCGCGGCGCGAGCCAAGCAGTCGAGAAAGAAAACGGACGTGGTGCTCACGGGGATCGACGCTGACAAGGAAGTATGCAAGTTCGTCAAGCTGGGCATCATCGACGGCTCAGGGGTCAACAACTCCTACCCCTTCGGGGTGGAGTGCGTGAGGGTCGCCCACGAGAACATGACGGCCAAGAAAACCTTCCCCGTCCCTTACTACGTGCCCGCTCCGCTGCTGGACGCCAATTCCGTGGAGCAGATTTATCGGGAACTGTACGGCGAGCCCCTGAGCGCCTATATGGGAAAGTAGAGACCGATGCAGAGGCTGCCCCGCGAGGGGCAGCCCTTTTTCTCCGGCTCGGCGCATCTTCCATGGCCACGTGAAGGACTCCTGCATGCGGCTCACCGGTCGCAACAGCATTCTGGGATCGCAATTCACGGTCCTTGCCCGCCGCCCGAGCCGCACGTATACTTCCCACCATGAGCTATCAGGCGGCAACCAACCGGTACGATTCGATGCAGTATCGCAGGTGCGGGCGCAGCGGCCTGCTCCTGCCGGCGATCTCCCTGGGGCTGTGGCACAACTTCGGCGGGGTCAACCCGCTGGAGCCGGCCCGGCGGATGATTTTCCGGGCCTTCGACCTGGGCATCACCCACTTCGACCTGGCCAACAACTACGGGCCTCCCCCCGGGTCGGCCGAGGAGAACTTTGGCAAGATCCTCCGCCAGGACCTGGCCGCCCACCGCGACGAGCTGATCATCTCCACCAAGGCCGGCTACCTGATGTGGCCGGGTCCCTACGGGGAATGGGGTTCGCGCAAGAACCTGCTGGCCAGCCTGGACCAGAGCCTGAAGCGCATGGGCCTGGAGTACGTGGACATCTTCTACTCCCACCGCCTGGACCCCGACACGCCCCTGGAGGAAACCCTGGGGGCGGTAGCCGCCGCGGTCAAGCAGGGCAAGGCGCTGTACGCCGGCATCTCCTCCTACTCGGCGGCAAAGACCGCGGAAGCCGCGGCGATCCTCAAGGCCCACCAGGTGCCGATCCTGATCCACCAGCCCTCCTACTCCATGCTCAACCGCTGGGTGGAGAAGGGCCTGCTGGAGGTGCTGGAAAAAGAGGGCATCGGCTGCATCGCCTTCTCCCCGCTGGCCCAGGGCATGCTCTCGGACAAGTACCTGTCGGGAGTGCCCGCGGGCAGCCGGGCGGGCACGCCGGGCACCTTCCTGGACAAGAAGCTGATCACCGAGGAAAACCGGCGTCACATCCGGGCCCTGAACGAGTTGGCCCGCGGCCGGGGACAGAGCCTGGCCCAGATGGCGCTGGCCTGGGTGCTGCGCGACCCGCGCGTGACCACCGCGCTGGTGGGGGCCAGCAGCGCCGAGCAGATCACCGAGAACGTGGGCGCGCTGGCCAACCTGCGCTTTTCCGCCGAAGAGCTGGCGCGCATCGACAAGGATGCGGTGGACGGGGGCATCAACCTCTGGTCCCAGTCCAGCAACGCCGGCTGAGCGCGAACGCGGTTCTTACTGCAGGCCGCGCGGCGGCCCCAGGATCTCCGCCCAGACCACGGCCCGCTGCCAGGGCGTGAGCCTGCGCAGCCGCTGCGGCCCACCCGGCACACCGCCCGGGGCCAGCGCCGCCGGCGGGGGCTGCGGGGTAGCCGGAATGGGCGCAGCCGCGGTGACGGGCTCTTCCTCCGGCTCCTCCTCGGCTTCCTCCGCCACCTCAGGGGCCCTCGGCCGCCCGGGCGCCGAGGGACGCAGGCCGCCCAACTGCCCGCCTCGCCTGGCCGCGCTGCGGGCCCGCGCGATCATCGGCAGGACGAAGAAGAACAGGATCCCCAGGAAGGTGAGCAGCCCTTCGATCAGGCCCTTCGGCATGCCCTACTCCTTGGGCGGGCGGGCGCCTTCCCCGCCGATGGATTCCCGCATGTGCGTGTCGGCCTGCACGTTGCGCATCCGGTAGTAGTCCATGATCCCCAGGTGTCCCTGGCGGAAAGATTCGGCCATGGCCTTGGGGATTTCCGCCTCGGCCAGCACCACCTGGGCGCGGTTCTCCTGCACCAGGGCTACCATCTCCGCCTCGCGGGCCAGCGCGGCGGCCCGGCGCTGCTCGGCCACGGCCTGGAAGCGGCGCTTGTCCGCCTCGGCCTGGTCGGCCTGCAGCTTGGCACCCACGTTTTCGCCCACGTCCACGTCGGCGATGTCGATGG
>Ga0154738_1026_pt5 | contig 11236 bp, 9 predicted proteins | sample Rifle2008BG16ft_FD_105746 | JGI IMG/M metagenome (GOLD analysis project Ga0154738, IMG submission 105746) | Spirochaetes bacterium RBG_16_67_19 | reverse complement strand
TTCCGGGCTGCCGCGCCGCGGCCCAGACCATGGCCCGGACCCAAAAGGGGAACAGCAGCAGGAAGGATAAAAGGTCCCGCAGGTCCCCCATAGGAACCCCCAGAGCCCAGGGCAGGAGCCCCAGCCCCAGCAGCCAGCGCGGCACGTTGGGCACGCGGGCCGGCAGCAGTACCAGGAGCGCGGCGCCAGCCAGCAGCAGCAGGCGGATCAGCGCCGCCACCGGGTCCAGCTCCAGGACCTGCCGGCCCGGGCCCAGGCTGCCCAGCCCCGAAAGCAGGGGTCCCCGCGGCGACCGGGCGTACACCATTTCCCCCGCGGGGCCGCGGAAATACGCCTCCACGCCGCGCAGGAACGGATCCTGGCGGGGATCGGCGGAGTCCAGCCGTACGGATAAATCCGCCACGCGCACCGAAGCCAGGCCCCCGAAAGTGTTGAAGCTGACCCTTGAGGTGTACCTGCTCACCGCGGGACCGGGGAATTCCTGTCCTGCCCCAGGGGCCGGCTCCCGACTGGCGGCCGGCGCGGAGCGCAGGAATACCGTATAGTAGCCTTTCCAAAGACGGGGGTGAAACCAATCCACTGGCAGGAGCAGGGGCAGCAGGCAGGCGGCGAGGAAGCCGGCAAGCGGCAGCAGGGGACGCGCGCGCCCCAGAACGGATGCGGGCCGCCGGGCCGGCCCGGCTTTCAGCCGCGCTGGCGTGGGCTGGGCGGACCGGCGGGCGCTCTTGCTCTCCATGGCCGGCATAATAGCCGGGCTGCGCCAGGGTTTCCAGGGCAGTGTTGGAGTGTTGATGCCGTTGATACCGAATGCTCTTACGGGGTATCCTGCAGGCGGAAGGACGGGAATGATCGAAGACGACAATGTAATGACGCTGGCGGAGATGGCCGAGTACCTCAAGATCGCCAAGCGCTCCCTGCTGCGCATGGCGCAGGCCGGCGACATTCCCGGCACCAAGATCGCCAGCCAGTGGCGCTTCATGCGTTCGGTGATCGACGACTGGATGATCTCCCGAATGAAGAACCTGCCCGCCAGCGAGTTGGAGAAGCTGATCCAGTCGGACAAGGTCCCGCTGCCGCTGTACCGCCTGCTGCCCGTCGAGTTGGTCGGCCTGGACATCCGGCCGGGAGCCAAGAAACAGGTCCTGGAGCAGCTCCTGGACGTGCTGGCCGGCGGCGGCCTGCCCGTGGACGCCCGAGTTTTTCTGCAGAAGCTGCTGGACCGCGAGGACATGGTTTCCACGGCCATCTTCCCCGGCATCGCCCTGCCCCACTTCCGCAAGCCGGAGGAATGCCCGCTGCCCGAGCCCCGCATCGTCCTGGGGATCTGCCGGCAGGGCACCGATTTCGACTCTCTGGACGGCCGGCCCACGCACGTCTTTTTCCTGATCTGCGCCGGCAACGTGGTGGTGCACCTGAAGATCATCGCCGAGCTGGCGCTGCTGTTCCGCCGCGGCTCGCTGGTGGAGGAGCTGCTGGCCGCCCCCGATCCGGCCTCCGCCCTGCAAGTGCTGTTCCGTTGACAGCGGCCCCCCCGCAAGCCATACTCATAGGGTCAAAGCAATCGTATGCCGGCAATCCGCAGTCTCCTCAACCACGTAGTCTGGCTTTTTCGCGGGGTCCAGGTGTTCGCTCTGGTGGGCGGCAGCGGGACCGGCAAGAGCTTCCGGGCCCAGTTGGTGGCCCAGAAGCACGGCATCGACCTGTTCGTGGACGACGGCCTGCTCATCCGCGGGCAGCGCATCGTGGGCGGGCGCTCGGCCAAGAAGGAGAAGGGGGTCCTGGCGGCCATCGGCACTGCCCTGTTCGCCGACGAAACTCACGCCGCGTCGGTTCGTGCCGAGCTGGCCAAGCAGAGCTTCAAACGCATCCTGCTGATCGGCACCTCCGAGAAGATGGTGCGCAAGATCGCCAAGCGCCTGCAGCTGCCGCACCCCAGCAAGTTCATCCACATCGAGGATGTGGCCACCCGGGAGGAGATCGCCGCGGCCATCCACTCCCGCACCGCCGAGGGCAAGCACATCATCCCCGTGCCCGCCCTGGAGGTGAAGCGCAGCTATCCGCACATCTTCCTGGACTCCATGAAGATCTTCTTCAAGCGCCGCTTCCACCCCATCCGGGCGGGCAACATCATCGAAAAGGCCGTGGTGCGCCCGGAATACAGCAAGCGCGGCCGGATCACCATCTCCGAGGCGGCCCTGACCCAGATGGTGCTGCATTGCGTGCAGGAGTTCGATTCCAGCCTGCGCGTGGAAAAGGTCATCGTCCGCCGCGAGCCGCACGACTACGCCATGGAGGTCATGCTGGCGGTGCCCTACAAGGGCCAGACGGCCGCCCCCCTCTACCAGCTGCAGGAGTACATCGCCAAGAACGTGGAGAGCTTCAGCGGCATCATCATGAAGGAGGTCAACATCACCGTTGGACGCGTATCCAAAGGGCCCTGACCGGCGGGTAGCCAGCAATATATTACTGACCATCATCACCGTGCTGCTGATCGGCCTGGTCCTGCGCCTGGCCCGCGCGGTGGTCATCCCCCTGCTGGTAACCGGCTTCCTGGCCTACCTGATGGACCCCCTGGTGACCCTGCTGCGCCGGCTGCGCGTCCCGGTGACGGTGGCGGTCAGCGTGGCGGCGGTGCTGTACCTGGCCGCCTTCCTGGTGTTCGGCTGGGTGATCTACCAGAGCGCCCTGGATTTCGCCCAGGCCCTGCCCAGATACCAGCGGGGGATCGTGGAGCTGGTCCGCGAGCTGTTGCTGCGCATCCAGAATGCCGCCAACACCCTGATCGGCCTCCAGCCGCTGGAGGAGCTGCAGAAGCTGCCGGTGAGCACGATCCTGCTCACCACCCTGCGCTCCGTGGCCAGCTTCCTGAGTGATTTCGTGCTCATCTTCATCTTCACCCTGCTGTTCCTGGTGGGCAAATACGGCCTGGCCCGCAAGCTGCTGCGGGCCTTCCCGCACCAGCGGGCCAAGCGGATTGCTCTAGTGCTCCTGCGCATCGACAGCGACATCCGCAAGTACATCGGGGTGAAGAGCCTGGCCAGCCTGCTGGTGGGAACGACCAGCGGAGTCTGCCTGGGCTTGTTCGGGGTGGACTTCGCGATGCTGTTCGGCTTTCTGACCTTCGTTTTGAACTTCATCCCCTTCATCGGCTCGGTCATCGCGGTGATGCTGCCCCTGCTGGTCTGCCTGGTCCAGTTCGGCTCCTGGGCCAGGACCCTCTGGCTGCTGGCCTGCCTTCTGGTGCTCCAGAACACGGTGGCCTACCTGTTCGAGCCCAAGGTCCTGGGCATCCGCCTGAAGGTTTCCGTGCCGATCGTCTTCCTGTCGCTCTTCTTCTGGGGCTGGCTGTGGGGGGCGCCCGGGATCCTGCTGGCCCTGCCCCTCACCACCACCTTGAAGATCATCATGGAGGACATTCCCGGACTGAAGCCCATCGCCAAGCTGCTGGAAAAAGCCCCGAGGCGCGGCAACTAAAAAAAACGCCAGCCGTTTGACAGCTCGCCAAAGCGGGCGTTATGATGAGGGCCTCAAAGGGAGGCCCATGAACAAGCACCTGATCCGTCTGGCTGCGGCGCTGGCGGCGGTTCTGGCCGCGGCGGCGGCCCATACCCAGGCTCCGCCCAGCACCTCCTTTGGCCACTACCAGGTGGCCAGCGACCGGGGCGAGGCGAGGGCCTTGGAGATCGCGCGCACCATGGAAGCCGCCTTCGTCCTGTTCAGCGACACCTTCCATCCTGAAGCCGCCGCGGCCGCCGGGAGCCTGAGGGTGAGGGTTTTCGGGGCCAAGGCCGACTACGACGCGTACCTGCAAGGCCTGATCGGCGAGACCCGCCCCGACTTCGTGTACATCTCCTACCGCGACCCGGCGCGCAGCGAGCTGGTGGGCTTCGAGCGCCTGCCCGCGGAGTTCAACCGCTCCCTGCTGCACTACGGGCTGATCCAGTTCCTGAGCATCCTGCAGCCCACCACCCCCCTGTGGCTCACCGAGGGCGCCGCGGCCTACCTGGAAGGCTCCGCAATAGAGGCCGGCCGTTTCGTCTGGCAGCCCAACTACTCCTGGCTGGACGCCCTGAAAGCCCAGCTGGCGGGGGGCCAGGCCCGCCTGCCCATCGCCGAGCTGCTGATCGTGGACAAGGCCCGCGCGGCCCGGGAGATCAACGCCTTCTACCCCGCCGCCTGGGGCCTGGTGCATTTCCTGGCCCAGAGCCCGGAGCGGCGCTACAACCGCCTGCTTTGGGATTCCATCTCCGCCGTACAGGCCGGCGCCAGCCTGGCCGACAATTCCACCCTGGTGGCCCAGCGGGCCTTCGCCTGGGTAGACGGGGCGGCCCTGCAGCGCGACTTCGCGGCCTTCATCCTGGGCATCCGCACCTTCAGCGATCTGCTGAAGGACGGCACGGACAATTTCGCCGCCGGCAAGCTGGAGGAAGCGGAGAAGTCCCTGAATGCGGCCATGGCCCTGCGCCCGGACAGCTACACTCCTTACTACTACCTGGGCCTGATCAACTACCAGAAGAAGAGCTACGGCAAGGCGGCCGAGCTCTACACCCGCTCCCTGCAGCTGGGCATCGAGGCCGCGCTGATCAATTATGCCCTGGGCGTGAACGCCTTCGCCGACAAGAAGTACGCCGAAGCCGCCGCTTATCTGAAAAAGGCCAAGGAGCTGGACCCCAAGGCCTACGGGGAGAAGGCGGACTCGCTGCTGAAGAGGATCGACGCGCTGAAATAAGTTCTATTCTCGGCCTCGGCGGCGGGTTCGCAGGTAGCGTCTCGCCGCCAGCTCCATCTCCTTGCGCGAAGGCTGCAGCGGCAGGGCCGCCTGCCGGATCATCTCCACCATGTAGGCCTGCGGATCCTCCGGGGGCAGGCGCGCCTTCCAGCCTTCGGCCATGTCCCGGAACAGGTAGGCCAGCATGAGCCCGCGGCTGACCTGCCCGGCCCCCTCGCCCTGCACGCGCCGGTCCAGGGCCCCCAGGCCTTCGGCCAGGCGCGCTTCGGCCGCCTTCCGCCCCAGGGAGGAGAAGTAGCGGTCGAAGGCCGGCAGCAGCCCCTCCAGCAGGCGCAGCCGGAAGGCGCTGGCCAGGATCGGGGCGGCGGACCCGCCGGCCAGGATCTTGTACACTTCCTCGGTAAGGCGGGCGGCGGAGCAGGAGCCCAGGGCCAGGCGGTGCTTGCGGATCAGGGCGGCCATGGGACGGGGGAGCTCCACGCCGGCGATCTGGGCGTACTTCACCCCGCGCAGCATGCGCACCGGGTCCTCCAGGAAGGAGGCTTCGGTGGCCAGGGGCGTGCGCAGCCGGCCTTCCCGGATGTCGCGGTAGCCGCCGACGAAGTCGACGAGCAGGCCGTCTACGGGGCAGTAGTACAGGGCGTTCATGGTAAAATCCCGCCGCCAGACGTCCTCCTCCATGGAGCCATAGGCGTTGTTGTCCCCTTCGCTGTCGCGGGCCCGGAAGGTGGTGACTTCGAAGGTTTTGCGCAGCCCGTCGCGCTGGACGTAGATATGCACGATCCGGAAACGCCGGCCGATCAGGCGGGCGCTGGGGAACACACGCCGCAGCTTGCGCGGCGTGGCGTCGGTGGCGATGTCGAAGTCCTTGGGATCCTTGCCGGTGAGCAGGTCGCGCACGGCGCCTCCCACCACGTAGGCCTTGAAGCCGGCCCGGCGCAGCCGCTCGATGATCCGGCGCGCGTCCGGGTCGATGCGACGGGCTTCGATGCCGTGCTCTTCCGGGGTGTATATTTCCGCCTTCTTGACGACTTTTCCCTCAGGGGTGGTCCCGTAGCGAATGCGCATCGCGAGTTAAGGTATTGTAGCCAAAGCCGGGCTCTCGTCAAGGCAGGGAGGCCGCAGCCGGCGCAGCGAAGCCCGCGATTGCGGCGCCAGGGATGGCGGTGAGCGCCGGCTCAAGCCACGGATGGCGGAAGCCGGCGCAGCCAGGGATGGCGGTGAGCGCCGGCTCAAGACGCCGGTTGCCGGCGCGCACCTTGACTCGGCGCGGGCCCGCGGCTTATTTTCAGAGGCGGCATGTCGGACATCATCGATCCCAAGACACTGCGCGGCTTCCGCGACTCCCTGCCCCAGGCCGAAGTGGGCCGCCTGGAGGTGCAGGAGAAGCTCACCCGCGTTTTCCGGCGCTTCGGCTTCGTGCCCATCGACACCCCGGCCCTGGAGTACGCGGAGATCCTGCTGGGCAAGGGGGGCGGGGAGACGGACAAGCAGGTCTATCGCTTCCGGGACCACGGCCAGCGGGACGTGGCCCTGCGCTTCGACCTGACCGTCCCCTTCGCCCGTTTCATGGCCGCCCACGTCCACGAGCTGTACCTGCCCTTCAAGCGCTACCACATGGCCAAGGTCTGGCGGGGGGAGAACACCCAGCGCGGCCGCTACCGCGAGTTCATCCAGATCGATTTCGACCTGGTCGGCGCGGATTCCGCCTCTGCGGACTTCGAGATCCTGATGATCATGCAGGAGAGCTTCCGCGAGCTGGGGGTGCCGCGCTTCCGCATCCACCTGTCCCACCGCGAGCTGTTCAACCGCTTCCTGGCCGCCCGCGGCCTGTCCGGAAGCTACTTGCCGGTCCTGCGCGTGGTGGACAAGCTGCGCAAGATCGGGCCGGACGAGGTACGGGCCCAACTGGTGGAGCTGGCCGGCGAGACCTCGGCCGGCCAGATGCTGGAGTTCGTCAGCAGCCTGGACTCCGACCGGGAAACCCTGCGCCGGGTCGGCTCCCTGTTGCCCGCCGATTGCCCGCCCATCCAGCGCTTGGACGCTTTATGGCGGTGCATCGAGGACTGCGGCCTGGGGGAGTTCTTCCATTTCAACCCCGCCATCACCCGCGGCCTGGACTACTACACCGGCGTGGTCTTCGAGACCTTTCTGGGCGACCTCCCGGACATCGGCTCCGTCTGCTCCGGCGGCCGCTACAACGACCTGGCCTCGCTATACACCCGCGAGAAGCTTCCCGGTGTCGGGGCTTCGATCGGGCTGGACCGGCTGATGGCCGCCCTGGAGGAGCTGGGACTGGCCGCCGGCGCCGCCACCGCCCCGGATGTCCTGATTCTGCTGCTGGACGAAGCCCTGCTGCCGGGGTACCACCGCCTGGCGTCCGCCTTGCGGGCCGCCGGACTGGCCGTGGAAGTCTACCCCGAAGCCCGCAAGCTGGCCGTGCAGCTCAAGTACGCCGAAAAGCGGGCCATCCCTCTGGCCGTGATCTTCGGGCCGGAGGAGCAGGCCCGCGGCCTTTACACCCTGAAGGACCTGCGCGACCGCCGCAGCCACGAGGGCCTCAACGATGAGGCTCTTGCAAAAACCGCAGCACGGCTGCTGCGATCGTAGCCAGCGAGCGCTCCGACATGGCCGCGGGCAGGTCGGCCTGGGTGTGCCATTCGGGGTAGTCCAGGTCGATCAGCAGGCAGGAAGCGATCCCCCTTTTCAGAAACGGGTAGTGATCGCAGATGATGTGCTTGAGCTTGGCCGCCCGGAACACGGCGGGATCCACCTGCCCCCCGGAGGCGAAAACCCGCCGGGTGAGCTCCAGGCTGGGCGGGTGGTCCATGGCGTGCCCGTCCAGGTCCAGCTCCAGTCCGCTGCCGCCCACCATGTCCAGGACGAGTACTTCCCCCGGAGGCCCGAACGGAGGCTCCCTGGCGTAAACCCCGGCGCCCAGCGAAAAGGGCAGGCCGCCGATGCCGCCCACGTCCTCGGCGTCGAAAAAAACCACGCGCACCTCCCGGGCGAGCTTCCCCTCCCTCCCCAGGCGGGCCAGCTGGGGCAGCAGGGAGAGCAGGATCGCCGTTCCCGAGCCGCCGTCATTGGCGCCCGGGATGGGCCGCGCGCGCGAGGCCTGCTCCGGCTCCCGGTCGGCCGTCAACCGCGTGTCGAAATGGGTACCCAGAAGCAGAGGGGGAAGCGCGAGCGGGCTCTCCGTTTCCGCCGGGCGAAAAATCCCCGTCAGGTTGCCGCATTCCGCCGGCCCCCCGGGCAGGCGCACCGTGAAGCGTTGGCGGTGCGCCTCGGCGGCGTGCTCTTCCAGGCTCCCGGCCAGCTCGCCGGCCAGGCGCCGGTGGGCCTCGGAGCCGGGATAGCGCGGCCCCAGGTCCACCTGCCGGCGAACCAGGTCCAGCAGCGGCTGCCCGGCGGCCTCAGCCGGTTTCAAAGGCCACCTCGTCGCCCCGTCGGAACAGGCGCACCCGGTGGACCCCCTCGCGCGAGTAGCTCTCGAAGGCCGCGTTTTCCAGGTAGCGGATGAAGGCCGCGTCGATGCTTCGCGCCCCGGTCTCCATGCGCAGGCTGCGCTCCACGATCATCGACAGCACCGCCTCGTCCACCTCCAGCTCGATGCCCTCCAGGCGGAACTCGGTCAGGTACTGCTGCAGGACCCGCTCCTCGAGGATGGACTTCAGCTCCCCGTGGCTCAGGGCCTCGAAGGGCACGACGCGCTGGAAGCGCCCGATCAGCTCGGGCAGGAAGCCGTAGTTCTGGAAATGGCGCACCAGGTCCATTTCCGCCTCGCTGTAGGAGACGGCGATGCGGTCCTCCCCGCCGGAAAGCGGCGCGCGGCCGAAGCCGATGTGCTCGCCCCCCACCCGCTCGATCAGCACCTTCAGGCCCGAGAAGGCGCCGCAGCCGATGAACACGATGTCGCGGGTCGGCACGACCGTCTTGGGCGCGTAGTCGGAGTGGCCGAACTCCGCCGGCACCAGTATCTCCGCGGATTCCAGCATCTTCAGCAGCTCGCGCTGCACCCCCAGGCCGGACACGTCCTTGGTGGTCCCCGCGCCGGCGAACACGGCGTTGTTCTGTCCGGAGGCGATCTTGTCGAACTCGTCCAGGCAGACGATGCCGATGGAGGCGGCCAAAGGGCTGAACTGAGCCGCGTATAACAAATGCGTCAGGATGTTCACCACATCCTGCCCCACGTAGCCGGTTTCCGAGTAGCCGGTCATGTCCGTGATCACGGTCGGCAGCCGCAGCATCTCCCGGAACAGCAGCTCCACCAGGAAGGTCTTGCCGCAGCCGGTGGGCCCCACGAACAGCATGTTCGTCTTGGCGGGAAGCTGTTCGCGGTCCACGTTCTGCAGATGGATGCGGCGCAGGCGGGCCACGTGCCGGTAGGCCCAAAGGGTGACCGCCTTCAGGGCCCGCTCCTGCCCGATGTATCCCCGCTGCCGGATGGCCTGGTAGAGCTCGACCGGAGAAACCTGGGGGATGGCCTCCACGACGTGCCGGAGCTCCCCTTCCCTGCTGTGCAGCTGCCTCGGGTTCATCGCCCCCAATGTACTCGCATTGCCGCTGCCGGAGCAATGGTGTACGATGGGCCGTGAATCCCCTCGAGCTTCCGATCCACCGCGAGAAGGAGCGGATCCTGGCCGCCGTGGCGCAAAACCAGGTCGTGGTGGTGCAGAGCCCCACCGGTTCGGGCAAAACCACCCAGATCCCGCAGCTCCTGCTGGCCGCCGGCTTCGCGCAGGACAAGCTGATCGGGGTGACCCAGCCGCGCCGCATCGCCGCCGTATCGGTGGCGGAGTTCATCGCCCGCCAGTTGAAGACCCGCATCCCGGACCTGGTCGGCTACAAGATGCGCTTCGAGGACCGCACCGACCCGCGCACGCGCATCAAGATCATGACCGACGGCATATTGCTGCAGGAGATCAAGGCGGACTACTCCCTTTCGCGCTATGGGGTGATCATGGTCGACGAGGCCCACGAGCGCAGCCTGAACATCGATTTCATCCTGGGTCTGCTCAAGCAGCTGCTGGCCGAGCGGCCCTCCTTCAAGGTCATCGTGTCCTCGGCCACCATCAACGCGGAGGTCTTCTCCGAGTACTTCGACGAGTGCCCGATCGTGACCATTGAAAGCTCGCCCTACCCGGTGGAGCTGCTCTACGAGCCCCCCCGCCAGGTCGGCAGCCCCGATGCCCTGCTGGACAAGATCGCGGAGATCGTGGAGCGCACGGTGTCCGCAGCGGCGGAAGACCCCCCGGCACCCGGCGCCGGGGGCGACATCCTGATCTTCCTGCCCGGCGAGGGGGCCATCAAGAACTGCCTGACCCGCCTGGAGGCCCTGTCCTCCGCCCGCCGGCTGGCCGTCCTGCCGCTGTACTCCCGCCTGTCCACCGAGGAGCAGGAGCGGGTGTTCGACGACTACCCGGGCAGGGTCAAGGTGATCGTGGCCACCAACATCGCCGAGACCAGCGTGACCATCGACGGGGTCACCACGGTGATCGACACCGGCCTGGCCAAGGTCAACTACTACAACAACCAGAACTTCACCTCCTCGCTGATCGAGGTGCCCATCTCCAAGGCCTCGGCCAACCAGCGCCGCGGCCGGGCGGGGCGCACACGCCCGGGGGTCTGCTGGCAGCTGTACGCCCGGCGCGACTACGAGTCCAGGGCCCTGTTCTCCACCGAGGAAATCCACCGCACGGACCTGTCCGAGGTGGTGCTGCGCATGGCCGAGCTGGGCATCCGCGACTACGAGAGCTTCGACTTCATTTCTCCGCCCGGCCGGGCCGGCATCCTCTCGGCCATCGAAACCCTGCAGGCCCTGGAGGCGCTGGACGAGAACCAGGAGCTTACGGAGATCGGGCGGCAGATGCTGGCCTTCCCGATCCTGCCCAAGTTCTCGCGGATCCTGGCGGAGGCCGTCCGGCGCTACCCCGCCGTGCTCGAGGAATGCCTGGTGGCCATCAGCTTCCTCTCCAGCCGCACCCCCTTCATCCTGCCCCCGGGCCAGGAGATGGAAGCCCGCCAGGCGCACCACTCCTTCCGTGATCCGCTGGGCGACTTCCTGTCCTACCTCAAGGTCTACGAGGCTTTCCAGGGCGCGCGCGACCGGGCGCGCTACTGCGAGCGGCTCTTCCTGGACCCCCGCACCATGGGGGAGATCGAGAACATCAAGGACCAGCTGGGCCAGATCCTGGCCGAGCAGGGAATCCCGCTGGGCTCCGGCGGCCCGCCGACCGACTACCTTTGCGCCGTGGCCCGCGGCCTGATCCAGTTCGTCTGCGTGCGCACCGAGCGGGGGGTGTACCGCACCTCCACCGCCGGCCGCATCCAGATCCACCCCGGCTCGGGCATGTACCGGGAAAATCCCCGCTTCATCGTGGCCGGGGAGATCGTGCGCACTTCTCGCATGTACGCCCACTCGGTGTCCCCCTTGAACCGGGAGTGGCTGGGCCGCATCCACCCCGAGCTGCCGCGGGCGCTGGCGGTGGAGGAGAGGGAGCGCGG
>Ga0154738_1177_pt3 | contig 11338 bp, 13 predicted proteins | sample Rifle2008BG16ft_FD_105746 | JGI IMG/M metagenome (GOLD analysis project Ga0154738, IMG submission 105746) | Spirochaetes bacterium RBG_16_67_19 | reverse complement strand
GCTGGGCAAGCGCGTGGACTACTCCGGCCGCTCGGTCATCGTGGTCGGGCCGGAGCTGAAACTGCACCAGTGCGGCCTGCCCACCAAGATGGCCCTGGAGCTGTTCAAGCCCTTCATCATGAAGAAGCTGGTCGAGAAGGACGTGGTCTACAACATCAAGAAGGCCAAGACCCTGGTGGAGATGGAGACTCCCGAGGTGTGGGCCGTGCTGGAGGAGGTGGTCAGCGAGCACCCCGTGCTTCTCAACCGCGCCCCCACGCTGCACCGCCTGGGCATCCAGGCTTTCGAGCCGGTGCTGGTGGAGGGCAAGGCCATCCGCCTGCACCCCCTGGTTTGCCACGCCTTCAACGCCGACTTCGACGGGGACCAGATGGCCGTGCACGTGCCCCTGACCCCCGCGGCCCAGATCGAGTGCTGGACCCTGATGCTGTCCTCGCGAAACCTGCTGAACCCGGCCAACGGCAACCCCATCGTCATCCCCACCCAGGACATGGTCCTGGGGGTAAACTACCTGACCCGGGTTCGGGAGGGGGCCAAGGGCACCGGCAAGTACTACAGCTGCGTGGAGGAGGTGCTGCTGGCCGTGGACGCCCGCTCGGTGGACTACCAGGCGGCCATCAAGCTCAAGCGGGAGGGCAAGTACCTGGAGACCACCCCCGGGCGGATCATCCTCAACGAGGAGCTGCCCAAGGAGCTGGGCTTTCTGAACGAGTCCATGGGCGAGAAGGAGCTGCGCGCCCTGATCTCGCGCATCTACACCGATTTCGGCGCGGACGTCACCGTGAAGATGCTGGACGTGATCAAGGACCTGGGCTTCAAGTACGCGACGCGCTTCGGGGCCACCATCGGCATGGAGGACGTGATCATCCCCAGCGCCAAGCGCGAGCTGATCGGCAAGGCCAACAGCCAGGTGGAGGAGATCCAGAACCAGTACCTGCAGGGCCACATCACCAATGAAGAGCGCTACAACCGGGTCGTGGAGGTGTGGAGCACCACCAACGAGCTGATCACCAACGAGCTGATGAACGAGCTGAAGAAGGACCGGGGCGGCTTCAACCCCGTGTACATGATGGCCCACTCCGGGGCGCGCGGTTCGCGCACCCAGATCCGCCAGCTGGGCGGGATGCGCGGCCTGATGGCCAAGCCCTCCGGCGACATCATCGAGCTGCCGATCCGCTCCAACTTCAAGGAGGGGCTGTCGGTGATCGAGTTCTTCATCTCCACCAACGGGGCCCGCAAGGGACTGGCCGACACGGCGCTGAAGACCGCCGACGCCGGCTACCTGACCCGCCGCCTGGTGGACATCGCCCAGGACGTGGTGATCAACGACGAGGACTGCGGCACGATCAACGGCCTGGACCGCCGGGCCCTGAAGGACGGCGAGGAGGTGGTGGAGTCCTTGAGGGACCGCATCGCCGGCCGCTTCATCCTGGAACGGGTGCGCCACCCGATCACCGGCGAGGTGCTGGTGGACGTGAACCACGAGATCACCGACGAGCTGGCCGACCAGATCGAGGCGGTGGGCATCGAGAGCGTGCGCGTGCGCACCGTGCTTACCTGCGAGGCCCGGCACGGGGTCTGCGTCAAGTGCTACGGGCGCAACCTGGCCACCAACCGCCGGGTGGAGATCGGGGAGGCGGTGGGCATCATCGCCGCCCAGTCCATCGGGCAGCCGGGCACGCAGCTCACCATGAGGACCTTCCACATCGGCGGGGCGGCCACCAAGATCAGCGAAGAGAACCGGGTCTACCTGCGCTACCCGGTGCTGGTGGAGGAGGTCAAGGGCAACACGGTGGAGCTGAAGAACGGGAACCTGCTGTTCACCCGCAAGGGGCACATCACGGTCCGGCGCATCCTGCGCAGCTTCGACCTGGAAAAGGGCGACCGGGTGGTGGTGCAGGACGGCCAGCGCGTGCTTTCCGGCGACCACCTGATCACCCGCAAGGGCGAGCACCTGCTGGCCCAGGAGATCGCCTACGTGCGGCGCACCAAGGAAAAGCTGCTGCTGATCGCCCAGAACCAGAGAGCCGACATCCGCAACGGCGCGGAGCTGCTGGCCCAGGTGGGCAGCATCGTCCCGGCCGAGGAGACCATCGCCTACTTCGACCCCTTCTCCGAGCCGATCATCGCCGAGCAGAGCGGCACGGTGGGCTTCGAGGACATCATCCTGGGCACGACCCTGAAAGAGGAGATCAACGAGGACACCGGGAAGATCGAAAAGAAGATCACCGATTTCACCCTGGAGACCCTGCAGCCCCGCCTGCTGATCAAGAGCCCCGGGGGCAAGGACGTGGCCACCTATTACCTGCCCGGCAGCGCCTACCTGAACGTGCGCGACGGGGAGGAAGTGCAGGCCGGGCGGATCCTGGCCAAGCTGCCGCGCGAGAGCGTGAAGACCAGGGACATCACCGGAGGCCTACCGCGGGTCGGGGAGCTGTTCGAGGCCCGCAAGCCCAAGAACCCCACCGTGCCGGCCAAGGTCGCCGGGACGGTTTCCTTCAAAGGCATCCTGAAGGGCAAGCGGGTCATCGTGGTCATGGACCCCTACGACAAGGAGTTCAAGCACCTGGTGCCCATGGGCAAGCACCTGCTGGTCCGCGACGGGGACGAGGTGGAGGCCGGGGAGCTGCTCTGCGACGGGCCGATCGACCCCCACGACATCCTGCACAACCTGGGCGAAAACGCGCTGCAGATGTACCTGCTGAACGAGGTCCAGGAGGTCTACCGCCTGCAGGGGGTGACCATCAACGACAAGCACGTGGGCGTCATCATCCGCCAGATGATGAAGAAGGTGGAGATCATGCATGTGGGCGACACCAACTTCATCTACGGGCAGCAGGTGGACCGTTACCGTTTCATGGAGGAGAACCGCAAGGTCATCCGCGAGGGCGGCCAGCCGGCCATCGCCCGGCCTCTGCTGCTGGGGATCACCAAGGCCTCCCTGAACATCGACTCCTTCTTCTCCGCCGCCTCCTTCCAGGAGACCACCCGGGTGCTGACCAACGCCTCCATTTCCGGCAGCCGCGACCACCTGCGGGGCCTGAAGGAGAACGTGATCATCGGGCGCCTCATCCCGGCGGGGACCGGCATCCGCCAGTACCAGAAGATCACCCTTCTGGACGAGAACATGGAGGACCTGGACGTCCAGGTGAACCGGGTGATCGAGGAAAAGAAGAAGGAAAAGGAGCTGGCGGCCATGCTGCAGGAGGCGGAGGCCTAGGCCTGGGCCCTGGGCCTATCCCTGGGCACAAGCCGGGGCGCTTGCCACGGCGCCTGTGGCGTGCTATGCTGTCCGGGCCGGAAGAGCGGCGGAAGGCCGAAAGTCCGGCTGCGCGGAAGAAAGATTCCGACGCAAAGGACAGGTCGTAGCGCAAGTTGGCTCGAAGTGCAGTCTTCTCCCATTCAATCGGGGGGAGGGGTTGACATTTCGCGCCTTATGTTGGTAGAAAGGACGGGAATGCCGACGATCAACCAGCTGGTCCGCAAGGGCCGCGAGGCTGTACGCAGGAAGAACAAGGCGCCGGCGCTGCAGTCGTGCCCCCAGAAGCGCGGGGTCTGCACGCGCGTCATGACGGTGACCCCCAAGAAGCCCAACTCCGCGTTGCGCAAGGTGGCCAGGGTGCGCCTGGTCAATGGCATCGAGGTGACCGCCTACATCCCCGGCATCGGGCACAACCTGCAGGAGCACTCGGTGGTGCTGATCCGCGGCGGCCGCGTGAAGGACCTGCCCGGCGTGCGCTACCACATCGTACGCGGCGCCAAGGACACGCTGGGGGTTGAGGATCGACGCAAGGCCCGCTCCAAGTACGGGGCCAAGAAGCCCAAGGCCTGACGAGGGAAGGTTGTAAAGTATGCCCAGGCGAAGAGTACCGCCCAAGAGACCCGCACAGCCGGATCCGCTGTTCGGCAGCAAGGAGATTTCCTTATTGGTAGGCCGGATGATGCTGCGCGGCAAGAAATCGGCGGGCTACGGCATCATGTACCGGGCCTTCGAGATCATCAAGGAGAAACTGGGCAAGGAGCCGCTGGAGGTCTTCACCAAGGCCCTGGAAAACGTGAAGCCGGTGGTGGAGGTGAAGTCGCGACGCGTGGGCGGCTCCACCTACCAGGTGCCGGTGGAGGTGCGCGACAGCCGGCGCGAGGCGCTGGCCATGCGCTGGATCATCCAGTATGCCCGCGCGAGGCGCGGCAGCATGAGCGAGAAGCTGAGCGCGGAGCTGATGGACGCCTTCAACTCCACCGGCTCGGCGTTCAAGAAAAAGGAGGACACCCACCGCATGGCGGAGGCCAATAAGGCGTTCGCCCACTACCGCTGGTAGCCTGGCAGACCAGGCCTGCCGTCGGCGAGGACGGGGGCCCAGAGTGCGGGCCGCAAGCGAGCCACATTCGACGGTATGTCCGCCCCGTTCCCGTTGGATAGGATACGCAACATCGGGATCGTGGCCCACATCGACGCCGGCAAGACCACGGCGACGGAGCGGATCCTCTTCTATACCGGCCGAACCCGCAAAATGGGGGAGGTGGACGAAGGGGACGCCAGCATGGACTGGATGGAGCTGGAGAAGGAGCGGGGAATCACGATCACCGCTGCTGCCACCTTCTGCTCCTGGCGGGGCTGCCAGATCAACATCATCGATACCCCCGGCCATGTGGACTTCACGGCCGAGGTGGAGCGCTCTTTGAGAGTAATGGACGCGGCGGTCGGGATTTTCTGCGCGGTGGCCGGGGTGCAGCCGCAGAGCCAGACCGTCTGGAGGCAGGCGGAGCGCTATCGGGTGCCGCGCCTGGCCTTCATCAACAAGATGGACCGGGTCGGAGCCCGCTTCCCGGAGGTGGTGGAGGAGATACGCCGCCGCCTGGAGGCCGACGCCCAGGCCGTGCAGCTGCCTCTGGGCGAGGCCGCCGGCTTCGTCGGAGTGGTGGACCTGGTGCGGATGAAGGCGCTCCTGTGGGACCAGGACGAACTGGGCTCGCGGTTCCGGGAGGAGGAAGTGCCCGCCGAGGCACTGCCCGCCGCGCGGGAGGCCCGGGCCAGGCTGCTGGAGCATCTGGCCGAACTGGACGAAGCCTTCCTGGAGGAGTACCTCGGAGGCCGGGAGCCGGGGGCCGAGAGCATAAGCCGGGCCATCCGGCGGGCCACCCTGGGAGCAGGCCTGGTGCCGGTGCTCTGCGGGGCGGCCGGCCGCAACCGGGGCATCCAGCCCCTGCTGGACGCGGTCGTGGCCTGGCTTCCTTCACCGGCCGATCTGCCCGGTTTCCGGGCCTGGCGGGACGGTTTGGAGGTGGTGCAGCCGGCTGATGCGGCCGGGCCCCTGGCGGCTCTGGTTTTCAAGACCGCCGAGGACCCGTACGCCGGCAGGCTGGCCTTCCTCCGGGTCTACTCCGGGACCCTGCGGGCGGGGGAGCAGGTGTACAACGCCGCGCGCGGGGGCCGGGAGCGCGTGCTGCGCCTCCTGCGCATCCACGCCGACAAATCGGAGGCCATCTCCGAGGTGCGGGCGGGGGATATCGCCGCGGCGGCGGGCCTGCGCCGGGCCGTGACCGGGGACAGCCTCTGCGGCGAGGAAGAGCCGGTGGTCCTGGAGCGGATGCAGTTCCCGGAGCCGGTGGTCTCGATGGCCATCGAGCCCCGCCGGCAGCAGGAGGCCGGACGCCTGGCCGAGGCGCTGGCGCGCCTCTCCGAGGAGGACCCCACCTTCCGGGTCCTGCAGGAGGCCGAGACCGGCCAGACGGTGATCTGGGGGATGGGGGAGCTGCACCTGGAGGTCGTTGTGCAGCGCCTGGCCCGCGAGTATAATGTGCGGGCTTCGGTGGGCAGGCCGCAGGTGGCCTACCGGGAAACGATCACCGCCTGCGCGGAGGCGGAGGGGCGCTTCGAGCCGACCAGGGGGCGCCGGCAATTCGCCCTGGTGCGCCTGCGTTTCGAGCCGCTGCCGAGGGGCGAGGGGTTTGCCTTCGAGAACCGCTCGGAGGGGCTTCCGGGGCAGTTCGTCGAGGCGGTCGAGAGGGGTGTGGCGGAGAGCAGGGGCAACGGGGTGCTGGCCGGCTATCCGCTGGTCGACTTCCGGGCGATCCTGCTGGCCGGCGCCCACGACCCGGTGGCCTCCGGGGAGTTGAGTTTCCGGATCGCCGCCTCCATGGCCTACAAACTGGGCCTGGAGCGGGCCGGACCGGTGATCCTGGAGCCGGTCATGAGCGTGGAGGCGGCGAGCCCCGAGGAGTACCTCGGTGTGTTGATCGCCGACTTATTGAGCAGGACCGGGAGGGTGGAGGAGATCGAGGATCGGCCTGGTGGCAAGCTGCTCCGGGCCCTGGTGCCGCTGCGGCAGCTGTTCGGGTACACGACCCGGCTGCGCGCGCTCGGCCAGGGACGGGCCGCTCACACCATGCAGCTCCACTCCTACCAGCCGGTGCCCAGGGCGGTCCAGGAGGACATTCTGCAGAGGGTCCGCGGGACCTTTGCTGCAAGCTAAAGTTCGTGATTCGCTTGGGAAAGACAGGAGGTAGCTATGGCTAAAGACAAGTTCGTCCGCAACAAGCCCCATATCAACGTGGGCACCATCGGCCACGTCGACCACGGGAAGACGACCCTAACCTCGGCCATCACCATGTATTGCGCCAAGAAGTTCGGCGACAAGCTGATGAAGTACGAGGACATCGACAACGCCCCGGAGGAGAAGGCCCGCGGCATAACCATCAACACCCGGCACGTGGAGTACCAGTCCGACAACCGGCACTACGCCCACGTGGACTGCCCCGGACACGCCGACTACATCAAGAACATGATCACCGGCGCGGCCCAGATGGACGGGGCGGTGGTGGTGGTTTCGGCGCCGGACTCGGTCATGCCCCAGACCCGGGAGCACATCCTCCTGGCCCGCCAGGTGGGCGTGCCGGCCATCATCATCTACCTGAACAAGGTGGACATGGTGGACGACCCGGACCTGATCGAGCTGGTGGAAGCCGAAGTCCGCGACGTGCTCAAGGAGTATGAGTTCCCCGGGGACACCATCCCGATCGTGAAGGGCTCGGCCCTGAAGGCCATGGAGCACCCGGAGGACCCGGAGGCCCAGAAGTCGATCGTCGAGCTGCTGGACACCATGGACAAGTACTTCCCCCTGCCGGTGCGGGCCACGGACAAGCCTTTCCAGATGCCCATCGAGGACGTGTTCACCATCTCCGGCCGCGGCACCGTCGTGACCGGAAGGATCGAGCGCGGGATCGTCAAGGTCGGCGACGAGGTGGAGATCGTGGGCATCCGCGAGACCCGCAAGACCGTCGTCACCGGCGTGGAAATGTTCAACAAGATCCTGGACGAGGGGCGGGCAGGGGACAACGTCGGCTGCCTGCTGCGCGGGATTGAGAAGAAGGAAGTGGAGCGCGGGCAGGTGCTGGCCAAGCCGGGCACCATCACCCCGCACAAGAAGTTCAAGGCCCAGGTCCTGGCCTTGACCACCCAGGAAGGCGGGCGTCACTCCCCGTTCTTCACCGGCTATCGGCCGCAGTTCTACTTCCGGACCACCGACATCACGGGGACCGTGGAGCTGCCGGCGGACCGGCAGATGGTCATGCCCGGGGACAACCTGGAGCTGACCATCGAGCTGATCCATACGATCGCCATCGAGAAGGGCCTGCGCTTCGCCATCCGCGAGGGCGGGCGCACGGTGGCCGCCGGATCGGTAACCGAGATCATCGAGTAGGCGTTCCGGAGGCGGGCCGGGTGGGCTCTCACTCGGGTCCGGCCTCCCCCGCTCAAGCAAGGTGCGGGGGCGGCGGGCGGAGCGCGCCCCGGGTGCGAGGAGACTGGAGGAGCAATGGCCAAGGACAGGATACGGGTGCGCTTGCGGGGCTTCGACATCGAGCTGATCGACCAGAGCGCCAAAGCCATCGTGCAGACGGTGCTCAAGGCGGGCTCCAAGGTGTCGGGTCCGATTCCCCTGCCGACCCGCATCAACCGCTTCACGGTGCTGCGCTCGCCGCACGTGAACAAGAAGAGCCGCGAGCAGTTCGAGATGAGGACCCACAAGCGGCTGATCGACATCATCGAGCCGACGTCGGTGGTCATGGACGCGCTGATGAAGCTGGAGCTGCCGGCGGGCGTCGACGTCGAGATCAAGCAGTAGGGGCAGGCTATGCTGGGGCTGATCGGAAAAAAGCTGGGCATGACCCAGATCTTCGACGAGAAGGGCGCCCCCCAGGGGGTGACGGTCATCGAGGTGGAGCCTAACCTGGTCGTGGCGCAGCGCACCACCGAGAAGGACGGCTACTCCGCCGTGGTGCTGGGTTGGGGCCAGATCAAGGCCTCCCGGCGTAAAAAACCGGTGGCCGGGCAGTTCGCCGAAGGCCTGGAGCCCACCCGCCTGCTGCGGGAGCTCAAGGGCTTCGAGAAGGAGTGCAAGACCGGCGACCGCATCGGGGTGGAGGCTTTCGCCGGGGTGAGCTGGGTGGACGTGATCGCGGTTTCCAAGGGCAAGGGCTTCCAGGGAGTGGTGAAGCGTTACCACTTCAGCGGCGGCCCGAAGTCGCACGGCTCCATGGTGAAGCGCGAGGGCGGCTCCACCGGGCAGGCCCACGTGAAAACCCTGCCCGGCCGCAAGATGGCCGGCCGGATGGGCGGGGAACGCACGACCGTGCAGAACCTTCGCTTGCTGCGGGTGGACGCCGAGAAGGGTCTGCTGCTGGTGCACGGGGCGGTCCCGGGCGCGCCCGGCACCGCAGTGCTGGTGAGCCGGGCCAAGAAGAAGGGTTTGGTATGATCAAGAAGCTCATCACCGTGGACGGCTCGGCCTCCCGGGAAATCAACCTGGCCGACGAGGTGTTCGGCGCGCAAGTCTCGGAGGGCTCGATTTACCACGCCCTGCGCAACGAGCAGGCCAACCAGCGGATGGGCACCGCGGAAACCAAGACCCGGGGCAACGTGAAGGGCTCCAGCGCCAAGCCCTGGCGGCAGAAGGGCACCGGCAGGGCGCGGGCGGGCGACAAGCGCTCCCCCGTATGGGTGCACGGCGGGATCATCTTCGGTCCCCATCCCAAGGACTACAGCTACCGCCTGCCGCGCAAAGTAAAGCGCCTGGCCATGCGCTCGCTGCTCAGCCAGAAGAACGCCCAGGAGCGCCTGGTGGTCATGGAGGATTTCACGGTCGAAACGGGCAAGACCAAGGACCTGGTGGCCATTCTCAAGAAGGTCAACCCCCAGGGCGAAGGCCGGACGGTGATCGTGCTGGGCAGGGAGGATCGCGTGCTGCGCAGGGCCGGACGCAACCTTCCTTCCTTGAGCTTCCTGGCCTACAACCGCCTGTCGGCGCACGAGCTGTTCTACGCCAGCCGCCTGATCCTGCTGGAGCAGGCGGCCGTGGGCCTGAACGAGTTCTACGCGGACAAGCGTCAAGGGGTGTCGTGATGCAGGCAGAGCAGGTGATCATCGAGCCGATCGTGACTGAAAAGTCCAACCTGGCCCGGGAGAAGGGCAAGTACAGCTTCCGGGTGGACGCCCGGGCGAACAAGATCCAGGTGATGCAGGCCGTGCGCAAGCTTTTCGGGGTGCATCCCGTGGCCTGCAACATCCTCAAGGTCAAGGGCAAGCCCAAGCGCGTGCGGGCCCAACCGGGCTATACCGCCGGCTGGAAGAAGGCCGTCGTCACCCTGCGGCCCGGCGAAGTGATCCAGATCTTCGAAGGAGCCTGAGCATGGCTATGAAGTCCTACAAGCCCACCACCTCCAGCTTGCGCTTCCGCACGGGCCTGACCTTTTCGGAGCTCACCGGGGACAAGCCGCTGAAGCGCCTGACCAAGGGCAAGCCCGAGACGGGCGGGCGAGGCGCGGGCGGGCGGATCTCCAGCTGGCAGCGGGGCGGCGGGCACAAGCAGAAGTACCGGCGGGTGGATTTCCGGCGCGACAAGCTCGGCATCCCGGGACGGGTGGCCACCCTGGAGTACGACCCCAACCGCAGCGCCTTCATCGCTTTGGTCGTTTATAAAGATGGGGAGAAACGCTACATGCTGGCTCCCGAGGGCCTGAAGGTGGGCGCCACGGTCCTGAGCGGGCCGGACGCCCCCTTGGAGCCGGGAAACCACCTGCCGCTGGAGCGCATCCCCCTGGGCATGAACGTGCACAACGTGGAGATGCAGCCCGGCAGGGGCGGGCAGCTGGTGCGGGCCGCCGGGGCGGTGGCCGTGCTGATGGCCAGGGAGGGGGAATACGCCACCCTGCGGATGCCCTCCGGCGAGATGCGCCAGGTGCTGGCCAGGTGCTGCGCCACCCTCGGGGTGGTGGGCAACCAGGAGCACATGAACATCTCCCTCGGCAAGGCCGGGCGCAGCCGCTGGCTGGGCCGGCGCCCGCACGTGCGGGGCGTGGCCATGAACCCGCACGACCACCCGCACGGCGGCGGCGAGGGCAAGACCTCCGGCGGGCGCCATCCGGTGACCCCCTGGGGCATTCCCACCAAGGGCTACAAGACGCGCAAGAAGCGCAAGTACTCCAGCAAGTTCATCGTCAAGAGACGGAAGTAAGGAGCCACAGCGGTGTCCAGGTCAGTAAAAAAGGGTCCGTTTATCGCCAAGAGCCTCTACAAGCGGATCCTCGACATGAACAAGAGCGGCGACAAGAAGATGGTGAAGACCTATTCCCGCTGCTCGACGATCTTCCCGGAGATGGTCGGGTTCACCATTTCGGTCTACAACGGCAAGACCTGGGTTCCGGTCTACGTCACCGAGAACCTCGTCGGTCACAAGCTCGGCGAGTTCGCGCCCACCCGCATCTTCCGCGGGCACAGCGGCTCGGACAAGAAGGTCCTGAAGAAGTAGGGGGGGCCAGATGCCAGATCAGGAAAAGAAGAAGGGCTTCCGGGCCCACTCGCGGTACCTCATGGCCTCGCCTTTCAAGGTGCGCCGCGTGGCCGACAAGGTGCGCCGCAAGCCCTACGCGGACGCCATCGCCCTGTTGGAGGCGCTGCCCCACAAGGGCGCGCGCTTATTGAAGAAGGTCATCCAGTCGGCGGCGGCCAACGCCCTGTCCAACAACAAGAACCTGGACGAGGGCATGCTGTACGTCAAGGACCTGCAGGTCAACGAGGGCATGCGCCTGAAACGGGTCTGGCCGCGGGCGCGCGGCCGGGCGGACCGCCTGCAGAAGCGCACCTGCCACATCTCGGTGGAGCTGGACCAAATCGCGATCGCGCGAGGGGAGAAAGCATAGGATGGGACAGAAAGTCAATCCGTACGGCCTGCGGCTGGGCATCAACAAGACCTGGAAGAGCAAGTGGTACGTGGACCCCAAGGAATACGCCAACACCCTGCACGAGGATCTGCGCCTGCGCAAGGTCATCGGCGAGGGCCAG
>Ga0154738_1082_pt3 | contig 11348 bp, 6 predicted proteins | sample Rifle2008BG16ft_FD_105746 | JGI IMG/M metagenome (GOLD analysis project Ga0154738, IMG submission 105746) | Spirochaetes bacterium RBG_16_67_19 | reverse complement strand
CCGGTCGCGCCGGTCCTGTCGCATGCGGTCGCTGATCCCCAGCAGGGAGCGCTTCAGCGCGGTGTACCCGCGCTCTCCGGGGGCCATGGGTCTCTCCTCCCGGCCCACGGCGCCGATCAGCACCTGTTCGAAGGCTTCCTCGCTCAAAGGCTCCCCCCGCGCCGAATCCAGGGCCTGGCGGAAGGAGTCGAAGGTGCGGACGATGTTGGGATCGCGATAGGAGGTGAAGGTGAACACCCGCTCCAGGCTGCTTACCGACGCGCCGGCTCCGTAGGCCCCGCCCTTCATGCGCACCTGCTCCCACAGGAAACCAGTGGAAAGGTAGTGGGCCAGGATGGCCTCCTGGATGCTCTCCTCGGTCCCGAAGGAGGCCGCCGGCAGCGCCAGGGCGGCGAAGTTGACGTTGGTGGAGGTGATCAGCGCCTCCAGCTTCCGCCCGTCGGCCAGCACGGGCGGCGATCCGCCCGCGGACCTGGCCGGGGTCCCGGCCGGAAGCCGGGCCAGGAAGCGCTGCACGGCGCCTTCCGCACGGCGCGCGCCGTTCCCATCGCAGGTCAGGTTCAGGGTGATCCGGTCGCGGTCGATCAGCGCCGCTCCCAGCCGCTCCAGCTCGCCGGCCAGCTCCCCCGGCTTCCCTGCATAGCGGCGCAGGCGGGCCAGCTGGCTCACTCCCTTCCACCGCTCCTCCTGGCCGATGGCCTCCGACAGGCGTCCTCCGGCCCGCAGAGAGGCGAAGTAGCTGCCGCCCGGGACCAGGGCGGCCTTCAGGTCGTTGCGCAGCTCCTGGAAAAGCATCTCCAGGCGCTCCAGGTCGCGGAAATCCGCCTTTACCAGCAGCGAGGCCACCAACTCGAGAGCCGGCTCCAGGTTCTCCTCCAGGGCTTTCACGCGGAAAATCAGGTGCTGGGCGGGGCGGCTGCCTCCGGCCGGAGTGTCCGCCCCGAGGGCGGCGCTGAAGCCGCCGGCCACCAGGGACAGGCGGGAGGCGATCTGATGCCAGGGCTGGCCCGGCAGCCCCGAAGCGCACACCGCCCGGGCCCACAGCGGCAGCAGCGCGCTGGCCTGCTCCTCCAGCCCGGACACCTCCAGGGCCAGGTCCAGGTACACCACCCCGTTGGTATGCAGCTCGTGGAACAGGGCACCCGGTGCCAGGGACAAGACGGAAGTGGGCACCGTGTCCACCGTGCGCGGCAGGTCCGCCCGGCGCAGTTTCGGCAGGCGGGCCAGGTCCTCCGGGCGGTCCGGGCTTTCTTGGAACAGGGCCAGAAGGCGCTTTTCTTCCTCGATCTGCCGTCGCTCGGCGGGTCCCAGCCCGGCGGCGATCCTGTCCAGCCCGGCCCGCTCCTCGCTCAACTGCCGGGCGGCGGCCTGGGGATCCGGGCGCACCAGCACGGTGCTGCGATGCGGGTTGTCCAGGAGCTGGGCCCGCAACAGCTTTTCCAGATATGGACCGGCGGACAACTCCTGCTGCAGGGCCTGCATCCACCGGTGGTACTCCAGGGTCAGCTCCGGCTCCCTCCCGTGCAGCCAGCCGCGCAGGGCGCGCCGCATCAGGGAAAGAGAGAAGGGACGCCCCCCGCGCACGATCTCCCGGTTGCGGAACTCCACGCGGTGCACCGCGGCTCGGATTATCTCCTCCGGGATCCCCCCCGTGGCCAGGTCCTCCAGGGTGCGCAGGATCAGGGCCTCCACCTCGCCCGCCTTTTCGGCCCCGCAGCCGCGCAGGCCCACGCTGAAGGCGAGCTCGGCCAGCTCCGTATCCAGACCGGTGGTCGGGGACAGGTCTTGTCCCAGACCGCACTCCAGCAGCGCCCGGGCCAGCGGGGAACCCGGGTTGCCCACCAGCACCTCGGAGAGCAGCTCCATGCCCAGGAGGGCGAGCGGGTCGGTGACCGGCACCGTCAGCCAGTTCACGGTGACCGAGGACTTGCTGGTCGCCTCGCTTCCCGGCTCCACCGGGTACACGGTTTCCGCGGAGCGCGGGGCGCTCCAGCGCGGCTCAAGTCCGATGGCCGGGGCCGGCTCTGCGGCGGCCCGTCCCTCCAGGAACCTGGTGGACAGGAACTCCAGGGTCTTCTCCGTCGGGATGTTCCCGTACAGGAAAAGCAGGCAGTTGGAGGGGTGGTAGCAGCGACGGTGGAAGTCCCGCAGGCCCTCGTAAGTCAGCCCCGGAATACGGGCTGGCAGGCCCCCGGATTCCAGCCCGTACGGCCCCGCGGGGAACAGGGAGCGCAGGGACAGGTCAGCCACGATGACCTCCGCGCTGGAAAAGGAGCCCTTCATCTCGTTGTAGACCACCCCCACCCGGTTCAGGCTGCCGTCAGCGGCCAGCTCGAGCCGGTGTCCCTCCTGGCGGAACACCTCCGGATCCAGGCGCGGAAAGAACACCGCGTCCCCGTATACCTCCAACAGGTTGAAGTAGTCCTTTTCCAGCTGGCTGGCGGCCGGGTAAACGGTCTTGTCCGGGAAGGTGAAGGCGTTCAGGAAGGTCTGCAGGCTGGACTTCAGCAGCACCACGAACGGGTCCTTCACCGGGAAGCGGCGCGAACCGCACAGCACCGAATGCTCCAGGATGTGCGCCACGCCGCTGTCATCCGGCGGCGGGGTGCGGAAAGCGAAGGCGAAGAGGTTCTCAGGATCCTCGCAGGCCAGGTGGAAGACATCCAGGCCGCTGTCCTGGTGCCGGCAGCGCACCCCCACGCCGCGGAACTCGGGCAGCGGCAGTACCGAGAGCACTTCGAAGCCGGAAAAGCGGGCGCCGGGGGCGGGGTTTAGCATGGGCTACAATATACTGACTTTGCGGCGGGCTGTCGCTATAATCGAGGTCGTGACGCGCAAGCGCCTGTCCGTCCTGCGCCGCAGGAGCGAAGTCCTGCACCTGATCCGCCTGTTCTTCCGCCGCCTGGGCTTCCTGGAGGTGGACACGCCGCTGCTGGCCCCCGCCTTGATTCCCGAGAGCTCGCTGGAAGTGTTCCGCACCTCCGGCGACCAGGAGCTTTACCTGATCCCCTCCCCCGAGCTGTGGATGAAGCGCCTGCTGGCCGAAGGCAGCGGCAGCCTTTTCCAGCTCTGCCGGTGCTTCCGCAACCACGAACCGGACAGTCCCCTGCACTCCCGGGAGTTCACCATGCTGGAATGGTACGCGGTGGGCGCCGACTACCTGGAATCCATCGTCATACTGGAGAAGCTGTTCGCCTTCCTGCTGGAACGCATGGGCCTGGAGCCGATCCTGCGCTTCCGGGGCCGCCGCCTGGACTGCACCCCGCCCTTCCGCCGGCTGTCCATGCGCGAAGCCTTCCGCCGGCAGCTGGGCTGGAAGCTGGAGGACCTCGGCGCCCTGCAGGATCTGGCCCGGCGGGCCCGCTCCCTGGAAGTGACGGTGGCCGAGGACGACAGCTGGGCCGACGTATTTCACAAGGTGTTCCTGAGCTTCGTGGAGCCGGCCCTGCTCGCCGACCGGCCGCTGGTGCTGTTCGATTATCCGGCCGCCGTGCCCACTCTGGCCCGCCGTTCCGGCTTTTGGGCGGAGCGCTGGGAGCTGTACCTCGGCGGGATCGAAGTCGCCAACTGCTACAGCGAGGCCACCGACGCGGCGGCTATCGAGGAGTTCTTCCGCGGCCAGAGCGAGGCCAAGCGCCGGGCCCGGGAGCCGCACCGCGTGGATTGGGAACTGGCCGCCGCGCTGCAGGCCGGGCTGCCGTCCTGCTCCGGGGCGGCCCTCGGCGTGGACCGGCTCCTGCTGGCCCTGCTGGACGAGGACTCCGTGGGCAGCGTAAACCCCATCCCTTGACACGCCCGCGAGGGTTGGGGTACTACAGGTTTCATGTCCATCATCAAGGCAGGCGCCATCGCCAAGGGCATGTTCCTGTTGATGAAGAACGAGCCGCACCTGGTTACCGACCGGGAATTCGTCAACCCCGGCAAGGGTTCGGCCTTCGTGCGCCTGAAAATGCGCAGCCTGGTCTCCGGCCGCGGGCTGCAGCAGGTCATCAAGAGCCAGGAAAGCGTGGAAGAGATAAACGTCGAGCACAAGGACGTCCAATACCTCTACGCCGACGCCGAGAACTACCACTTCATGGACCTGCAGTCCTACGAGCAGTTCACCATGCCGCTGGAGGGCCAGGAGGACAAGAAGCTGTTCATGAAGGACGGGGACACCGTCCAGCTCTCCTTCTGGGACGAGCGCGCCATGGACATCCTGCTGCCCTACAAGATCGTTCTTACCGTGACCCAGGCGGGCGTCGGCCTGAAGGGGGACACGGTGTCCGGAGCCACCAAGCCGGTCACCCTGGAAACGGGCCTGGTGGTCAGGGTCCCCCTGTTCATCAAGGAAGGGGACAGGCTGCTCATCAATACCGAAACGCGGGATTACGTCGAGCGCGCTACTTAAGCCCAGGGATGGGCAAAGGGCGCGGCCGCCAGGGATGGCGGAGGAGCGGCCTGCTTCATTCCCACCAGAGCTGGTCCCCGTCGATGAAGAACTCCCGTGGGGTCTCCTCCGGATTGGCCTGGCGGTAGTTCTCGATGCGGTTCACCGCGTCCAGGTAGGCCCTCAGGCTGGCCTCGATCACGTCCGTGGAGCCGAAGCGCCCATGGAAGACCTTTCCCAGGAAGCTCAAGCTGATGGTGACCTCCGCCCGGGCGTCCAAGCCTTCCGTCACCGTATCGGCGGAGTACACCAGCAGGCGCGGCTTCAGGCCCACCGCCTTGTCCACCGCCCGGCACAGGGCGTCCACGGGCCCCGTCCCGGGGGAGCTCTGCACCAGCCGCTCGGCTCCCCGGCCCAGCTCCACGCTGCCCACCGGCAGGGTGTGCGAGCCGGTCATCACCCCGAAGGACTCCAACTTGTAGGGCGAGGTGGTCTCCTGGCGGGCGTCGGCGATCATGGCCTGCACCTCGCTCAAATGCACCACCCGCTTGCGGCGTACCTGGGCCAGGAACAGGCGGTAGACCTTTTCCAGATCCACCCCCTTGGTGTCCGCCCCCAGCATGGCCAGGTGCTGGATGAAGCCCGCCTGGCTGATGGCCTGGTCGCTGAACAGGGCGTCCTCCACCTTGCCGATGGTCCGCGGATCCAGCAGCCCGCGCAGGCGTTCGCCCAGGGCCTGGCGGGCGTCCGCGCCCCGCCCGCTCTCGAAGGCCTGCCGGCCAAGCACCGGTTTGTTGGGGTGCATCGGCACCCCGGTGAGGCGGGCCAGCAGGGCGGAGGCACCGGCCAGGCGGTCCAGGTGCAGGTGGTGCTCCAGGCCCAGCCGGGGGGCGAACACCTGGATGGCCAGGGCCACCTCCTCCAGGGGGGTATTGCCCGCCCGACCGCCGATGCCGCTCAAGGTGACCTCCACGTGCCGGGCCCCCGCCTCCAGCGCGGCCAGCGTGCCGGCCGTGGCCAGCCCCAGGTCGTTGTGCTGGTGCACGCCGACCAGCACCTCCGGCTTCAGGACGCCCCGCACCCGGCCCACCAGCTCCCGCACCCGCTCGGGGTGCAGGCAGCCGTTGGTGTCCGCCAGGCTCAGGACCTGCGCGCCGGCCTCGGCGGCGGCCTGGGCGGCCTCCAGCAGCAGGGACTCCTCGGCCTCCCCGACCTCGGCCAGGGAAAACTGCACGCGCATGCCGCGGGCCGCTCTGACCGACTGCTCGATGGTCGCCAGGCACTCCGCCCCGGACTTGCCCAGCACCCCGCGCAGGAAGACCTCGGAGATAGGCAGGAAGATGTGCAGGTGGGGACGGGCGGCGGCGGCCAGCGCCTCCGCCACGGTTTCCACGTCCTGGGGCGTGGCCTTGGCCAGGGCGGCGATGTAGGGCTCGCGCACCTCGCGGGCGATCTGGATCAGCGCCTCCCGCTCCTCCGCGGAGGCCGCCGGATAGCCCGCCTCGATGATGTCCACACCCAGCCCGGCGAGCTGCCGGGCGAGGGCCAGCCGCTCCCCGACGCTCAGGACCACGAAAGGCAGCTTGTTCCCGTCCCGCAGGGTCGTGTCCAGAAACTCCACCCATTCGCTCATCGGCTCCCCCTTTTTCATTCGCGGGCCCTGGGGCTGTCCGGGAACTCGGCCCGCAGCTTTTCCAGCAGGCGCTCCGCCCTTTCCCGCAGGCCCTGCTCCCGGTACAGCCGGCCGGCCTGGTACAGCCCCTCCGAGGCCAGCTCCTTCAGCTCCGGGAACAGGAAATATACCTTGAGGTATTCCTCCGCCGCTTCTTCCGCCCTCCCCTGCTCCTCCAGCAGGCGGGCCGCCCCCGCCTGAGCCAGGGCTCCCGTGCGGTCCGCCCGGGAAGCGGCCAGGCCGGCGAAGATCTCCAGGGCCCGGGCCGAATCGCCGCGCTGCCGGTAGCCTTCGCCGATCCAGTAGTGCACTTCCCCGGCCAGGGGCTCCCCGGGCTCTCCGTCGCGCAGGGCAAAAAGCAGGTCCAGGCCCTGCTCGCGGTCGAGCCGGAAAACGTGCAGGGCGTATTCGAACCGCGCCTTCTGCTTGAGCGGCGACGGAATCGCCGCGGCCTCGACGCGGGACAGGAACTTCTTCAACACCCTCTCACCGGGCCCGCTTTCCGAAAGGATCCGGCGGATCTCCTGCTCCGCAGCCAGGGCCTGGCCGCCGCCAGGATCCAGCTCCAGGTAGCGCAGAAGATGCTCCAGGCCCTCCTCGGCCAGGCCCTGGCGCGCGGCGGCCACCCCCGCCCAATACAGGGCGCCATGCGCGGCGGGCCGGTCCGGGTATTCCCTGGCCAGCCTGCGAAAGCCCGCCAGCGCCCCGGCCTGGTCGCCGGCGCGCAGGTCCGCCTCGGCCAGGGCCAGGTAACCTTCCGCGGCCAGGCGGCCGCCGGGGAACTCCCGGGCCAACTCCCGGAAAGCGGCGGCGGCCTGCTCCCGCCCGGAGGAGGCCAGCAGGCTCAGGCCTTTCTGGAAGAGGATCTCCTCCGCCAGCTCCCCCTTCCGGGCCGCGGCCAGCGCCCGCTCGAACAGGCCCAGCGCCGCCGCGTGCTCGCCGGCCAGGGCCGCGCACATCCCGGCCCGGTACAGGGCTTCCGCCGCCCGCGGTCCGGCGGGGAAGGCGGCCGGCAGATCCAGGAACGCCTGGCGGGCCGCCCCCAGGCGGTCGAGGCGGAACAGGCTGACGGCCCGCCAGTACATGGCATCCTCCCGCTGCGGGCCTTCCGCGGAGGCCGCGCGGGCGAAGAGCTCCTCGGCCTCGCCCAGGCGCTCCAGCTTGTACAGGGCCCGGCCACTGTAGTACCAGCCCTCGGCCCGTTCCGCCGGCGGCGGGCCCGCGGCGGCGGGCAGGCCCTCCAGGCGCTGGAACCAGGCCAGGGCCTGGGCATAGTCCCCGGCGTTGAACTGGCACACCCCCGAGGCCAGCGCAGCCCGCGCCGACAGAGGCCCTCCGGCGGCCAGGGCTGCGGCGAAATAGGGCCTGGCCCGGGCGAACTCCCCGCGCTGCGAGTAGATGTAGCCGATGTTGTACTGGCTTTCCGCCCGGAAGGCCGAAGCTCCGCGCGCCACGACGAAGAAGTCCTTGAGCGCGGCCGCGGTATCTCCCGCGGCCAGGAAGCTGGAGGCCCTTTGAAACAGCGCCTCGTCCTTGCGCGCGGAGAAGGGGTAGCGGGCCAGAAGCTGGCCGTACAGCTCGCGGGCTTCCCGGCCGCGGCCGGAGCGGTCAAGCAGAGATGCCTGCAGGGCCAGGGCCTGCTCGCCCAGGTCCGAGCCGGGGAAGCGGGCCCGGAAATCGCTCACCGCCTTCAGGGCTTCCGGCTCGCGCCCCAGCGCCGCCAGGGCGGCGGCCAGCCGGAAGGAGGCCATCTCGGTAATGCCCGGATCTCCGCCGGAAAGGCTTTCACGCAGCGCCTCGAGGGCCCCGGCCGGGTCTCCGGCGGACAGCGCCGCCAGTGCCAGGCTGTAGGATATCCGCTGGCGGTCGGCGGGACTGGCGGCCGCCGCCAGCGCGCGCCGGTAGGCGGCCTGGGCAGGTGCGTACTGACCCAGATCGAACAGCGCCTCGGCGGCCAGCAGGGGATATTCCGGGGCGTAAGGGCCGCCGGGGAAACGCCTCTCCAACTCCCCGACGGTGGCCAGCGATTCGGCAGGCCTCTGCAGCCTGGCCGCCACCCGCGCCAGGCGGTACAGGCAGGTCTCGAGTCGTTCGGCGGGCGGCTCGGCTTTCAGCACCAGGCGGTAGCGGCGCTGGGCTTCGGCGAAGCGCCCGGCGGAGAAAAGGCTCTCCGCGGCGAAAAACAGCGCCTCCTCCGCCTGCGGGCTGTCAGGGTGCTCGACCAGGACGCGGGTGAAGGAGCCGAAGGCCCCGGCGTAGTCCTTGAGCATGAGCTGGCAGCTGCCCAGGCGAAACCAGGCCTCGGCGAGCGCAGCGCCCTCGGCGAGCGTAGCGCCCTCGGCGAGCAGCCCGCCCTGCCCGCCTGCCCCTTCCAGGAGGCGCCGGTAGGACTGGCTGGCCCGGTCCCACTCGCCCAGCTTTTCCAGGGCCGCCCCCGCGAGCAGCAGGGACCGCTCGGCGTACTCCTTCTCCTGGGGAAAGCGTTCCACCTGCAGGCCCAGCTGGACCACGGCCTGGGCGTACTGCCCGAGCTGGAAATGGGCGCTGCCCAGCCAGAAAGGCACCCGGCTGTTGAAGGGGGACCGGGGATGGCGCCGGTGGAAACCTCTTAGAATCGATAGCAGGCGGGCGTAACCCCGCTGGTAGTACTCGGCCAGGGCCTGGAGATACTCCGCGTCGTCGGCCAGGGGGTGCTCGGGGTAGCTCTCGGAGAGCTGCCGCAGGCTGCGGGCGGCCATGAGGTACAGCCCGTCCTGGAAAGCGCGCGCCGCGCTGGAGTACAGGCTCTCGGCCTGCAGGCCGGTGGCCTGCTGACCGGAAAGCGACGCCGCCGCGCAGAAGAGAACAGCCAGGACGGCGGCGCGCCGCAGCACTTGGGGGCTTCCGCGCCTCAGCGCGCCACCAGCTCTTTGGTCTTCTTCTCGCCGCTCGGGCGCGAGCGCTTGGGCCGGAAGACGACAGTCTTGCCGTCCTTGCAGTCCACCACCACCGTGGCTCCGGTCTTGAAGCGCCCCTTCAGGATGTCCACGGACAGGGGGTCCTCGACCAGTTTCTGCAGGGTGCGCCGCAGCGGGCGGGCGCCGTACTTCTCGTCGTAGCCCTGCTCGATCAGGGCTTCGCGGGCTTCCTTGCTGACCTCCAGGCCGATCTTCTGCTCGGCCAGCTGCTTCTGCATTTCCTGGACCATCACCTCCAGGATCAGCCGCAGGTGCTCGCGGGTAAGGGAGTGGAACACCACGATCTCGTCGACCCGGTTCAGGAACTCGGGGTTGAACATGCGCTTCAGCTCCCCGAGCGCCGAGCTCTTGATCTCCTCGTAGTGCATCATGCCGTCCTCGGCGTGGAAGCCCAGGGCCCCGTCCTTGCTGATCTCGCGGGCCCCGGCGTTGGAGGTCATGATGATCACCGTGTTGCGGAAGGAGACGGTGTGCCCCAGGTTGTCCTGCAGCTGCCCTTCCTCCAGGATCTGCAGCAGCAGGTTGAACACGTCCGGGTGGGCCTTCTCGATCTCGTCCAGCAGCACCACGCTGTAAGGACGGCGGCGGATCTTCTCGGTGAGCAGGCCCCCTTCCTCGTAGCCGATGTATCCGGGCGGGGCGCCCACCAGGCGCGACACGTTGTGCTTCTCCATGAAGTCCGACATGTCGATGCGCACCAGGGCGTCCTCGTTGCCGAACAGGAACTCCGCCAGGGTCTTGGCCAGCAGGGTCTTGCCCACCCCCGTGGGACCCAGGAACACGAAGGAGCCCAGCGGGCGCTTGGGCGAACTGAGGCCCGTGCGCGAGCGGCGGATGGCCGAGGCCACCGAGGCGATGGCCGGGTCCTGCCCGATGACCCGCTTGTGCAGCTCCTCCTCCACGGCCAGCAGCTTCTGGCTCTCGCTCTGCACGATGCGGGCCAGGGGGATGCCGGTGACCTCCGAGATGATGGTCTGGATCTGGTCGGCGTCCACCAGGTTCTCCTCGACCCGGATGTTCTGCTCCCAGCTCGACTTGACCTCGTCGATGCGGCCGCGCAGCTGCTTGACCTGGTCGCGGATGGAGGCGGCCCGCTCGTAGTTCTGGGAGGAGACCAGGGTGGCCTTCTCCTGGCTCAGGCTCTCGATCTCCGCCTCCAGCTCGGTGAGCTCCTTGGGGCGCTGGCTGGAACCGATCTTCTTGCGCGAGCCGGCCTCGTCCAATAAATCTATGGCCTTGTCCGGCAGGAAACGGTCGGTGATGTAGCGATGGGAGAGGTTGGCCGCCGCTTCCAGGGCCTCGTAGGTGTAGGTGACGTGGTGGAAGCGGCCGTAATGGTCCTTCAGCCCTTTAAGGATCTCGACGGTCTCCTCCACCCCGGGCTCCTCGACGTAGATGGGCTGGAAGCGCCGCTCCAGGGCGGCGTCCTTCTCGATGTACTTGCGGTACTCGTTGAGGGTGGTGGCCCCGATGCACTGCAGCTCCCCGCGGGCCAGGGCGGGCTTGAGCATGTTGGAGGCGTCGATGGCCCCCTCCGCGCCGCCGGCCCCGATGATGGTGTGCAGCTCGTCGATGAACAGGATCACGTTGCCCGCCGCCAGGATCTCCTTGATCACCCGCTTGAGGCGCTCCTCGAACTCGCCGCGGTACTTGGTGCCGGCCACCAGCGAGGCCAGGTCCAGGGTGAGCACCCGGCGGGCGGCCAGCACCTCCGGGACCTCCCCGGCCACGATGAGCTGGGCCAGGCCCTCCACGATGGCGGTCTTGCCCACCCCCGGCTCCCCGATCAGCACGGGGTTGTTCTTGGTTCTCCGGGCCAGGATCTGGATCACCCGCCGGATCTCCTTGGCCCTGCCGATCACCGGGTCCAGCTTGTCCTCCCGGGCCAGCTTGGTCAGGTCGCGGCTGAACTCGTCCAGGGTCGGAGTGGCCTTGCGGGGAATGGGCTGGCTCTTCTTCTTGTTGCCCGCCTGGGCCTGCTGGCCGACCTCGCCCATGCCGTTGATCTGCACGATGATGTCCCTTAGTGAGGCCGCGCTCACCGAGTAGCGGGCCAGGTAGCGGGCCGTGACGCAGCCCTCCTCCTGGGCGGCGGCCAGCAGCAGGTGCTCCGTGCCGATGTACTCGTGGCCCAGGTTGCGGGCCTCGGCGGCGGAATCCTCCAGGATCTTCTTGCCGCGCTTGGAAGGAGGCACGTCCCCGAGGATCAGCCCGCCCCGGCCCATGGGTAGTGAGCGCTCGATCTCCATCTGCATCTCGCCAAGGTCCACCTTGGCCTTCTGCAGGGACTTCACCCCCACCCCCTCCCCGTCCTTGAGCAGGGCGATGACGATGTGTTCCGGCAGGAGCT
>Ga0154738_1022_pt1 | contig 11373 bp, 10 predicted proteins | sample Rifle2008BG16ft_FD_105746 | JGI IMG/M metagenome (GOLD analysis project Ga0154738, IMG submission 105746) | Spirochaetes bacterium RBG_16_67_19 | reverse complement strand
GTGCCCCTGGCGCTGCAGCTCCTGCTGATGGCAGAAACACGCTCTGGATTTTCCTGCTGATCTTCGTGCCCCTGGTCGGAGGGCTGGCCTTCCTCATCGTCGAGGTGCTGCCCGGAATCGGCAAGAGCCGCGCCGCGCGCGTCGCCGGCACCGCCGTGGCCAAGGCCATCGGTTTGAGTCGCCGTCGCGAGCTGGAATCCCTGATCAGCATGCAGGACACCGTGCGCAACCGCCTGGACCTGGCCGAGGAGTACCTGGCCGCGGAGGAGCCGCACAAGGCGGTGGAAGTTCTCCAGCCCTGCCTGGCGGGCGTGCACACCAGCGACCCGGAGCTGCGCCGCAGCCTGGCCCGCGCCCTGCTGGCCAGCGGCCGGGGCGCCGATGCCCTGCCCCTGCTGGAGCGCCTCTCCTCCGAGGGCAGGCTGGAAGCCGTGTCGGACCGGCTGCTGCTGGTGCGGGCCCGGGCGGAGAGCGGGTCCGTCAACGCGCTGGAGGCCTACCGCGGCCTGTACGAAGGGGACCGTGGTTTGGAGGCCGGCTACTGGTACGCCGCCTGCCTGGTCTCCCGGGGATTGCGCGACCAGGCCGGGGAGGTGGTCCGCGACATGAGGGAGCAGCTGAGGCGCTTCCCGCAGTTCAAAGGCACCATGGGCAAGGCCTGGCTGGCCAAGGCCGCCCGGCTCCTGGCCGCCAAGTAGCCGCGGCCGCGCTCAGGGTTGCTGCCCGTCTCCGGCCAGCAGCTGGCCGCCGCGGATCAGCTCCGCCAGCCTGCGCATGAAGCGCGCGGCCGGGGCCCCGTCCACGATCGCGTGGTCGAAGGACACGGTCAGGCACAGGTGCTCCCGCCCTTCCCGCTGGACAATGCTGCCCACCGTGACCACCACGGTGGCCGAGCTCAGCGGGAGAAACCACAGCGCCCCCTCGCCGAACATGCCGACCGCGGTGACAGCAACAACCCCGTAGCGGTCCGCCAGGCGGATGCTGCGGGAACCCAGGCGCATGAAGGCGCGCAGAAGAAAACTGGGCAGCAGGGTCACCCAGCTCAGTCCGGACAGGCTGCCCAGGCGGTCGGGCGGGTGGCGCTGGTGCTCGCGGATTTCCTCATGGATCTGCCGGAAGCTCTTGGCCTGCGCCCTCTGAATTCCCACAGGTTCCGGCACCCGCTCGCCCTGCAGCTCCCGCTCGATCAGCACGGCCACCGTCACGTCCTCCAGCAGGATGAGCCGGCGGCCCTTGCGGAGGCTGTTGAGCAGGGGGTTTTCGGCCACCGCCCGGGCCAGGCAGGCGACCACATAAGCGGTCAGGGAGAGCTTCTGCTCGCGCAGGATGCGGCGCGGCTCGGTGATGTCCACTTCGGTTAGGCTGTGGATGGTGGAGCGCTTCGCGGCCACCGCGGCGCTGGCCGCCGCCGCCCGGCGGAGAAGCGAGAAGGGCACCGCCCGGTACTTGGGCTTCATCCCCGGATCGGCGACTCCCGCAGCAGGCAGGCCAGCACGCCGGCGCCCACGCTCAGGGCCATCAGGGCCAGCAGCGAGGCGGTCATGGTTCCCGGCAGGGCATCCATGGCGAAAATGAAGAGGATGCCTGAAATCTGCCCCATGACCACCAGCAGGCTGTTGGAGGTGCCCTCCGGAGCCGGCCGGGTCAGCTCCGCCCCGTACTGGAAGCCCACCGGGCCCGCGGCCAGCAGGAAGAAGCCGAACCAGAAGCCGGAGGCCAGCAGCAGCCAGGAGGTCCTGGCGAAGGCCAGGCCGGCCAGCCCGGGCAGCAGGCCGAACAGGGCCAGGATGATGAACGGCTTGCGCCGGCGCAGGCCGTCGGAAACCAGGGGCACGATCACCGCGCCGAGGATGCCGCCGATCAGCATGGCGCCGCCCAGCAGGCCGGCCTGGGCGCTGTTGAAACCACGGGGCCGCACGATCGCCTCGATCCAGGTGGTGACCCCGTTGAACAGGCCCAACCCGATGAAAAAAATGACCAGCAGCAGGAGAAAGTCCCGGTTGCGCAGCATGGCTTTCAGTCCTTCGAACATGGGTAGGCTCGCCGAATCCGGGGCGCGCTCCCTGGCCGCGGCCAGGAAGATCACCGCCGCCGCGGTGGCCACGAAGCCGTAGGCCAGCAGCATTCCCCGCATCCCGTAGCGCAGCGTCAGCATCGGGGTCAGGATCATCGCCGCCAGGATGCCCAGGTAGATGGAGAGCGTGGCCAGGCCGGCGGCCGTGGCCCTCTCCTCGACGGGGAACCAGCAGGCCGCCAGGCGCGTGATCGAGCCCAGGATCAGCGGCTGCCCCACCGCGATGCCCAGCTGAGCGACGAACACCAGGGCCAGGTTGGAGGCGAACGCGCCCCGGGCCAGCGCGCCGGCGGCCGTGAGCAGGGCCCCCACCCCGACGGCCAGCCGGAAACTCCGGCTGTCGATCACCCAGGCCGAGGGGATGGCCAGCAGCACGTAGACGATCATGAACACCATCGACAGCAGGCCGATGACCAGGTCGGAGGTGGCGTAGTGCCGGGCCGCTTCGCCGGTAATCGGGGCGAAGGTGATCCACGACGCCTGGTTGATGAAAATCACCAGCATGAAGACCGCGAGCACCAGCCAGCGGTACGGACTTTTCATGGTTTGTACCCCGCTTTGATGAAGTCCAGGACCGAGCGCTCCGCCAGCAAACCGTCCGCCGCGCCGGTCACCGCTTCGTACAGGCCCAGCGCCGCCCCTCCGCGGCGCGTCGGCCGCGCCGAACCCCGGAACAGGCAGGCCATGAGGGTCTGCAGGCGAATGCCGTCCAGGGAGCGGGCCGGCATCAGCAGCTCGCCCGACGGCCCGGCGAAGGTCACCAGGCCGTTGGCCAGCAGAAGGTCGGTGTAAACGTTCACCTCGAGCGGAGAGGCGTCCAGCCGCTGGGCGATCTGCTCCCGGCTGGGTGCCTTCTCCCCCCGGTAGAAACGGCCCGCGATGTCCAGGAAGACCTCCAGGCCCAGCAGCAGGCGGTCCGCCGGGCTGAGCTCCCGGGGCGGGCGCCCCAGCCAGGCGGAGCGCCGGTGCTGATGCAGGTAGGCGATCTCCAGGGCCAGCAGCACCACGGACCAGGCCACGTACAGCCAGATCAGGAAGATCGGCACCGCCGCCAGGGAGCCGTACATCACGGACATGCGCAGCACGTAGGTGATCCACAGGAAGAACAGCCGGCGGGCCAGCTCCCAGAGCACCAACCCGGCCGCCGCCCCGACCAGGGCGCTGCCGAAGCGCACCCGGCCGGAAGGCAGCAGGGCGATCATCAGCAGCAGGGCCAGGAAGATGAACACGGAGGGGGCCACCGCCGTGGGGAATGACAGGCTCCTGCCCAGCTCGGCCACCGCCGGCCCACCGACCAGCGAGCGGGCCACGCCGAACAGGTTCAGGCCGATGCTGAGCAAAAAGCTGCCGACGATCAGGATGGAGGCATAGGTGGCCAGGCGGTGCAGCGAGTTGCGCCGGGGCCGGCTGCCCCAGACGGCGTTGAAGGAGTTCTGCACCGCGTTCAGCAGGAACACGGCCGTGGCCAGGAAGAACAGCAGGCCCGCTACCCCCAGCGCCCGCGAGTTGCGCACGAAGCGCTGCACGTAGGCCATGATCTCCTCCTGGCTGGCGGGCACCAGTTGGGTGAGCAGGAAGGCCTCGAAGCGCTCCAGCAGGCCGCTGAACGAGCCCAGGGCGGAGAAGAGTGAAAACATCAGGGCCAGCAGGGGCACCAGGGCCAGCAGGGTGGCGAAGGCCAGGCCTCCGGCGCGGGCCAGGCATTGGTCGCGCTGGTACTCGGCGAACAGCGTCTTGAAGAACTGCACCGCCGCAGCGGGGGCGCGGGCAGGCTCCCGCTTGGTCATGCGCTCGGTCATCCGCATTCTCGCTCCGGCCCATTATAGAGCAGGAGCGGGCTCCCGGCAAACCTGCGGGGACCGCCGCCGGGCTTCAGCCGCGGGTCCGGCCCAATAGCTCCAGCACTCGGCCGCGCGCCGGCAGCGCGGGAATGACTCCTTTCTTCGTGGCCGTCAACGCTCCCGCCGCGTTGGCGAAACGGCATACGGCCGCCAGGCTCTGCTCCGACAGACCGGCCAGCTGCGCGGCCCGGTCCTTCGCGAAAGGTCCCAGCAGGGAGGCGGCTTCCACGAGCCAGGCGCCCACGAAGGCGTCCCCGCAGCCTGTGGCGTCCACGGCGGGCAGGCGGAAGCCGGCGTAGCGGGCGCAGCCGGACCGCCTCACCAGAGCGCATCCCTGCTCCCCGAGGGTGACGATCAGGATCGCAGGCCCGAGGTCCAGGAGCGCGCCGCCGCTTGATTCCGGGTCGTCGCCGCCCGCCAGCAACCGCAGCTCCGACTCGTTCACCTTGAGCAGATCGGCAGCCGCGGCCGCCTTCCTGATCTGGGGCGGCGCCTCGGCCGGCTCGCGCCAGAGCGTGGGCCGGTAGTTCACGTCGAAAGAAACCAGGGCTCCCGCCTCCCGAGCCAGGCGGGCGGCCTCGAGGGTCGCGCTCCTGCAGGGTTCCTCGCTCAGGCTCACCGAGCCGAAATGGAAGATCGCCGTTTCCCGCAGCAGCCCGGCGTCGATGTCTTGCGGGCTGAACAGGGCATCGGCCCCGCGATAGAAGAGGCACTCGTAGGAGTTAGGGGTGGGCAGGGTCAGGAAGTTGAGGGTCGTCCGGGCTTCCTGGTCGAAGCGCAGCCCGCGGGTATCGACGGCGTTCTCCGTGAGAACCGAGGCCAGGCGCCGGCCGAAGCCGTCGTCGCCGACCTTGCCCATGAAAGCCGCGTCGGCCCCCAGCCTCGCCGCCGCCACGGCGACGTTGGCGGGGGCACCGCCCGGGACCGGCAGGAAAGCGGAAACGGCGGCGAGCTCCGCCCCCTGTTCCGCGGGGAACAGGTCCATCAACAGCTCGCCCAGGCATACGATCGTCAAGGCCTGCTCCTGGGGGCGCCCGGCCTCAGGCCCAAAACATCCGCCCGGGCTTTTCCTTCATCACCACGTTGGCCAGCAGAGCGATGCTCTTGGAAAGACCCTCCTCGATGGACATCAGGGGGTCCTCGTGCTCGATGGAGATCACGTAGTCGTAGCCGACCAGGCGTAGAGCGCTCATGATGTCCTTCCAGACCTTCTCGTCATGTCCATACCCTATGCTGCGGAAGGTCCAGGCCCTGGTCGGGATGTCCGTATAGGGCTTCCCGTCGTTGCAGCCGTTGACCGCCACGTTCCCGGAGTCCACCTGGCAGTCCTTGCCGTGAACGTGGAAGATGCAGTCTCCGAGGGCGCGGATCGCGGTCGGGACATCCACGCCGTTCCAGAACAGGTGGCTGGGATCCAGGTTGCAGCCCAGCACGGGTCCCACGGCCTGGCGCAGCCGCAGCAGCGTCTCGACGTTGTACACCAGGAATCCGGGGTGCATCTCCACCGCGATCTTCACTCCGTGCTCCTGGGCATAGCTTCCCGCTTTCCGCCAATAGGGAATAGCCACCTGGTTCCACTGGTAGTCGAGCATGCTCAGGTTGTGGGGCGGCCAGGGGCAGGTCACCCAGCTGGGGCTCAGATCCCCCGCCCGTCCGGCCGGCAGGCCGGAAGCCACGTTGACCACCGGCACTTCCAGCAGGGCCGCCAGCTCGACGGTCTGGCGAAACACCCGGTCGGATTCCGCAGCCAGGGCCGGATCGGGGCTCAGCGGCTCGTAATGACAGCTGAAGGCGCTGATGGCGAGCCCTCGCCGGCGCACCGCCTCCAGATAGGCCTTCCGTGCCGCCGCGCTGGCAAGCAGCTCCTCCAGCGGGCAGTGATGGCTGCCGGGATACCCGCCCGTGCCGATTTCCACGGCGGAAAGGCCGGCCGCGGCTATCTTCTCCAGGGCCTCTTCGAACTTCAGATTCTGGAACAGCACAGTGAACACGCCAATGCGCATTGCCTGCTCCTTTCACGAGTGTTTGTTTCTCCCGTCCCCGCGGCGCTACTGCGGGCGCGCATCCTGCTGCCGCCTCAGCTTGACGACCGTGCTGGATTCGTTTAGCTGGACGTCCGCCCAGCAGATTACCGCTCCCTTGGCCACGGGCCGGACGAGCTTCGCTCCCGGCGCCAGCCCTACCGGCAATGCCTCCAGTTTTTCCGCTTCCGCCGCCCGGTCCATGCTTCCGTGGAAGGTGTACCCTCCGAAGTCGTCGAGAGCATCACCGGGAGCCAGGTCCTTCTTGGCGATGGTGAGAACCTCCACCACCGGATGATCCAGGGGCACGAGCCAGGGCTCCCGGTAGAGGTGCGCACGCGCCACCGATAGAGGCGCCTCGATGAACCAAAGGTGGTAAGGGCGGAAGAAGGTCGTGTACTTGCCTTTGCCCGCTTTCAGGTATTTCAGGTCCCCGGCCAGGCGGGCATTGTCGACGCGCACCGTCAGGAAGACCCCTCCCGACATGTCGCTGCCCTGCACGAAGTCCACGACCCCGGGGAAGGGGCAGATCCCGCCGTCCTCGCGCAGGGCGAAGATGTCGTTCACGGTCCGGCGATCGGCCTCCGGCCCCACCATGCCGCGCTTTATCGGCAGACAACCCGTGGCGTTGGCCACGCAGGTCATCTCGAACATCGTTTTCGTTCCATCAACGTAGGAGGCGATCTGGTAGGGATCCTTGCCGTCCCTGCGGGCCGACTCGGCGACGGTCTCCGGGGTGGCCTGCACGTTCAGCGCGTTGTTCTTCCCCTTGCCGATGGCGATGGGCTGGAAGCCGAGGGTGTTCACGTACTCCCACAGCTCCATGAGGCAGCCAGGCTCATCGCCGTTGGACACGGTATAGAGAACCCCCGCCTGGTCCGCGAGCTTCTTCAAGATGCGTCCCACGGTGACGTCCGCTTCGATGTTCACCAGCACCACGTTCTTGCCGTGCTGGATGCAGGAGAAGGCCGTTTCCGCCCCGATCGCCGGCGACGGGGTGACATCCACCACGATGTCCACGTCCCGCAGCTGCGCGGCCAGGCTGTAGGAGCTGGTGACGACAGCCTTCCCCTTGGCCAGGGCGTCGCTGGCAGCCGAGACACTCTCCGTCTCGACGATCCTCCCCGCCGGCAGGCCCGTGGATTCCAGCACCTGGCGGGCCAGGGCTGTATCCGTGTCCGCCAGCAGGTTCACGGCCATCCCCTTCATGCGCGCGACCTGGGTGACGAAACCGCCGCCGATCCAGCCCGCGCCGCTCACCGCGACCCGGATGCGCCGGCCCTGACTTTCCAGCTGCAGCAGATCCTGGCGCAGCATCTATTCCCCCTTCCTTTTGGCCGCGATCGCTTCCTCCGCGGCCCGGACGATGTCCTGGGCGGTGAGCCGATGACGGCTCATCAGCTCCTCCACCGACGCGGATTCCATGTACGTGTCCCGTATTCCCACGAAGCGGACCGGCACCGGGTGCTCTTCCGCCACGATCAGGGCCACGGAGGAGCCCAGGCCGCCGCGCACCAGATGCTCTTCCGCGGTGACGATCGCTCCGGTTTCGCGCGCCGCGGCCGCGATCGCCGGGCGGTCCAGGGGGTTCAGGCTGAGCATGTCCAGCACCCGGGCCTGGCAGCCCTTCTCTGCCAGCAGGGCGGCCGCGTCCAGGGCCACCCCGGTCATCATTCCGCAGGCCAGGAGGCTGACGTCGCCTCCGGGGCGAACCAGGTTGGCCTGGCCGATAGCCAGGCGGCACTTGCCGTCGGCATAAACCTGGGCGAAGGCGCCACGGCTCGAGCGGATGTACACCGGCCCCTTGTGCTCGGCGGCGGCGAAAACCGCCGCGGCCATCGAGGTCTGGTCGCTGGGGACCAGAATCGTGAAGCCGGGCAGCGCGGAGGTCAGGGCGAGATCCTCGATGCTCATCGAGGTAGGCCCTTCCCGCCCCGTGGAAATTCCCGCGTGGCTGCCCAGGAGCTTCACGCTAAGCCCGGCAATGGCCACCTGCAGGCGGAGCTGGTCGTAGGCATTGCTGAGCAGGAAAGAGGGCAGGCTGCCGACGAAGGGAATGTAGCCGCTGGCGGCGAAACCCGCGCTGACCCCGACCAGGTTGGACTCGGCAATGCCGATGTTGAAGAAGCGCTCGGGGAAGGCCTTGCGCATTGCTCCCATGCCCGTGGAGCTGGACAGGTCCCCGTCCAGGGCCACCACCCGCGCGTCAGCCCGGGCCAGCTCCACGAGAGCTTCGCCGAACGCATCGCGCATCTGTTTTGTCCCGGCGGGCAGGCCCGCCTTCTCACCTATACGCATTCTGCAATTCCTCCCTGGCCTGCTCGAGCTGCTCCCCGCTGGGTGCTTTGGCATGGAAGGCGAAGTCCTTCTCCATGAAGGAGACCCCCTTGCCCTTTACCGTGTGCGCGATCAGCACCTGTGGCCGGCCGCTCGTGGCGCGGGCGGCTTCCAGGCGCCGGGCGACTTCGGCCGCGTCATGGCCGTCCGCCTCCAACACCTGCCAGCCGAAGGCGCGCCATTTGTCGGCGAGCGGCTCCAGGGCCATTTCCCGCTCGATGGGGCCGGTCTGCTGGTACTTGTTGTAATCGACGATGGCAGTGAGATGGTCCGCCTTGAAGTGCCCGGCGGCCATCGCCGCCTCCCAGACCTGCCCTTCCTGCAGCTCCCCGTCGCCGGTCAGCACGTAGGCCCGCGAGTCCCGCTTCGCCAGGCGGGCGGCCAGCACGGTGCCCAGGCCGAAGGACAGTCCCTGCCCCAGGGAGCCGCTGGTCACTTCGATCCCTAAGGAAGCATTCTGCTTGGGATGACCATGGTACGGGGAATCCATTGTGCGGAAGCGCTCCAGCTCCGACAGGGGAAAGTAGCCGGCGCGGGCCAGAATCGCGTAAAGAGCGGGTGCAGCGTGCCCCTTGCTGAGAATGAAGCGGTCGCGCTCCGGCCACTCCGGCTCCTTCGCCCGATAGCGCAGGATCCCGCCGAAGTACAGGGCGAGCAGGATTTCCACGGTGGAGAAGCAGCTGGTCGGATGTCCGCCCTGCCGAGCGGTCATCTCCAGCACATCCAGCCTCACCTGCCTGGCCAGGGCGCGGTAATCGGGTGATTGCGGCATCTGTTTTCCTTTCATGAGCCGGCGCCCCGCAGATAGGCCTCGATCTGCCCGGCGGTGGGCTCGACCGGATCCGGCCTCACCCCCGGTAGATAGCGGGTGGCTTCATAGAGGGCCGGGGCGTAGCTGCCGTGGATGCCGGCGACGTGGTGCACGTACGGACCGCGTATGATCCGCTGCTCCCAGGCCGGCCAGTCGTTCATTTCCACCCACAGGTAGGTGCCCAGGGTATAGGGCCCCGGGGTGCTGCGGGCCTGGCCCATCATCAGGGAGTATTCCCCATCCAGGCCGTCGAAGCGGGCGATGGTGACCTCCCCTCCCTTGATGGCGAAGTTACCCGTTCCGGGACGGTGGGGCGGGATGACGAAGTGGGTTCCAAGGAAGCGCGGTCCCTCCCCGGCGGCCAGGGCCATGGGAAAGTTCCCGCAATGCCAGAGCAGCTCCGCGTTGTCATTCGTCGGATGGCGCTGGGTGAGGTCCGCGAAAAATGGCGGCGTGCCCCAGCGCGCCGCGGCCTGCAGCATCGCCGCGGTGAGGGCGCCGTGGATGTCCGTTTCGCAGGTCACCGGGACATTCATGGTCGCCAGCTCCCCATTGACCCAGCAGGGATAGATTCCCAGGTAGTCGGGCAGGTCGTCGTGGCACTTGAAGGCGATCGCCGTGAGCTCCTCCCGCTCCGCCCAATCGTGCAGGAACAGCTTCAAGGCCGCGATCCGCAGCAGCGCGTCGTCCTGGACGTTGCGGCGGTCGGCGCGCGCGCCGATGGCCTCGGCCTCTTTTTTGGCTCGCGGATCGGCGGCGGCGATCTTCTTGACCCCGTCGACCAGGCGCACCAGGTCCAGGGGCACCATCTCGATTCCCCAGCGCAGCAGCAGGTCCTGCTCGTTGATGATCATCGTGTAGAAGTTGGGAGGCCGGGTGCTCACCTGGCCGATGCGCGCTCCCCGAAAGGCCCTGGCCGCGGCAACGGCTGACAGGAAGGTCCGCAGGCCGCGCTCGAACACCGGGTCCTCCAGCCGGGAGTTCACGATGTAGGAGAAGGGAACTCGGTACTTTTTCAGCACGTTCGCCGTGGCGAACAGCCCGCATTGGGTGTCGCGCAGGCGGTTGCCATCCGGCAGCGGGGCTTCGTCGCGGGGCCCCCACAGCAGGAAAGGCTTGCCGAGCTCCCGCGCCAGCTGGGCCACGACCTCCTCGGTTCCGAAATTCACGTGCGGGCAGAACACGGCGTCCACCCCCGCCCGCTTGAACAGCTCCACGGCGGCTGTCGCATGCCCGCGCTCGAAGAGCATTCCCTCCGGATTGACGGGGTCGATGCCGACGAACTCGATTCGCCAGTCGCGCAGCTTCTGCTCCACGCGCGCCTTGTAGCGCGCCGCGTCTTCCGCGGAGAAAACGAACCTGCGCGTGGGGGCGACCCCCAGCAGCAGCTTTTGACGATCCACGATTTTCCTCCTTCTATCCGGCGCCGCCCACCAGTTCGTTGTGCAGGGCGTAGCGGTCGGCGCGGTAGTAGACCCTCAGGTATTCCATGGGGATGTTGTCTTGGGAGAAGGTCACCCGCTCGATGTACAGCAAAGGGGTATTGGCGCGGATGGACAGGGAACGGGCGATTTCCGGGGGCGCGCTGATGGCCTGAATCGTCTGCTCGGCCCGCGACCAGCGTATTCCATACTTCTTCTGCTTGATCTCCCGCAACGAGTTCTTGGCCAGGTCGTACTTGGTGATGCCCGGGAAGTAGCGATGGACGAGAAAGGACTCCTCGATGCACATCGGCTCATCGTCGGCCAGGCGGAGCCTGGAGATATAGGCCAGTTCCTCCCCCTCGGGCACCTTGAGGAAGCGGGCGATATTGGACGAAGCCGGCACTAGGTCGACGAATAGGATGCGCGTTCCGGGCGTGTAACCGCGCTGCTTCATGTCGTCGGTGAAGCTGATGATGCGGGTCATTCCGTGCTCCAGCTTCGGCGGGGCCACGAAGCTGCCGCGTCCCCGCTCGCGCTTGATCTGCCCTTCCTTGACAAGGATGTCCAGCACCTTGCGTACTGTGATGCGGCTCACCTGGTAGGTGGCGATCAAGTCCGATTCCGGAGGGATCATGTCCCCCGGCTTCCACTGCTGGGTGCGGATCTTGGCCTCCAGCAGCTCGTAAAGCTGCTGGTAGAGAGGCAGCTTGCTATGAGGGTTCAGTTTTTCGACGTCCATGGACCTCGCTCCTGCGCACCACGAAACCAAATCGCGCTCTTGGAAGTGTATAATATAATAATGTTATGACATTTTAGCAAAGAGACGGGTTCTTGTCAATAGGAATTCGCATTGTAGTACCTGCGC
>Ga0154738_1032_pt1 | contig 11446 bp, 10 predicted proteins | sample Rifle2008BG16ft_FD_105746 | JGI IMG/M metagenome (GOLD analysis project Ga0154738, IMG submission 105746) | Spirochaetes bacterium RBG_16_67_19 | reverse complement strand
GGACGCAGCGGGAGTATCGCAACCTCTGCCGGGAGCCTTTCTCCTGGAACCAGCGGCGCGAAAGCCCGGAGGTGGAGGCGACCTACTCCCTGTTCCTGTACGAGCAGATGAAGGCCGTCCTGGATGCCTGCGACCGCCACCACCTGCGCCCGGAGCAGAAGGACGGGCTGTTCTGGGCCAACGCCCGGCGGGGGCTGAAGCTGGGCTGAGGCCGGGCTGACTGCCGCGATTCTCAAGCAGCCGCATTTTCTCCTGCACTACTTCGTGGGCACCTGGCAGAATCGGGAGGCCGAGCTGGACCAACCGTTTGCGAAAATAGCGGTGCAGCCGGACGGGGTAGACTCCCCATCCCCCAACAAGGCGCTGTCCGCCGAGGTCAAAGGCGGCATCTGCTGCCAGTTCATCTTCACCTTCGTCGAGGGGAGCAAGGGCCAGGGTCTGGGGCTGATGAGGCTGGACAAGGCCCGCCAGAGGGAAAGAGGACTTGCACCCCGAGCAGATCGAGCGGAAGATACCCGGCGAGATATGGACCTGGTACATGTTGTTCTTTCGGGGGAAAACTTGACGGCCCCTCCCAAATATGCTAAAAAGATAGCATGCACAACGACGGAGGTGGGCAATGCCCTACAGCAACCTGAGCAGAAGAGAGCGGCAGATCATGGAATTCCTGTATCGCCAGCAGCGCGCCTCGGTGGCCGAAATCCTGGAAGGAATCCCCGATCCCCCTGGATATTCGGCCGTCCGGGCCTTGGTGAACATCCTGGAGCGCAAGGGACACCTGAGCCACGTCCAGGAAGGGAAGAAATACCTCTACAGCCCGGTCACCCCACGCCGGCAGGCCATGCGGGGGGCGGTGCGGCAGCTGCTCAACACCTACTTCGATAATTCCGTGGAAAAGGCGGTGACTGCCCTGGTCTCGCTGCACGGCAAGGATTTGAGCGCCGAGGACCTCGAGCGGCTCGAAAAGCTGATTCGGCAGAATCGGAAGAAGGAGGCGCCTTCGTGAGTGGTTTCTGGCCCGAACTGCCTTTCTCCACCCTGGCGGCGCGTTTCCTGGTCCTGCTTCTCGGCGCCGCCCTCCAGGGTTCCCTGATCCCGACCAGATCGAGCCGAAGTCTCCCGGCAATAACTCGGCGAAAACCCCGGGCCGAACCGGGCGCTGTACATCCGATCAGCAGGCTTACCAGCGCTTCGTCGGCAGCTGGGTGAACGCGGTGTACCTTGCTGCTGCAAGATCCGGGAAGGTCTGGTTTTCGGTTGACAGGAGAGGTGAGCGGCTGCTACTCTATGTAGTGCATCTATATAGAAGGGCTGTCCGGTGCTGAACGAAAAAGAGCTGCTGCGCGGGAACACCCCGTCGTTGTTGCTGTACCTGATCGCCAAGTCCGGGCGCATCCACGGCTACGGCTTGATCCAGGAGATCCGAAGCCGGAGCAAGGGCTATTTCCAATTCCGCGCGGGAACCGTCTACCCCGTGCTTCACAAGCTGGAGCAGGAGGGACTCATCCGGGGCGAGTGGGCCGCCCAGGCCGGCCGCCAGCAGAGGCGGCATTACACCATCACGGAGAAAGGGAAAAAGGCCCTCTCGCGGCGGCTCAGCACCTGGGTGGAGTTCACCACCGCGATGAATCTCATCCTCCAGCCCAGGGGTTCGTAGCCCAGGCGCGCTTATGGAGCTGATCGAAAGCTACCTGAACCGGGTGCGATCGCACCTGCATCTGGACCCCCGCACCGAAGGGCGGATCATCCGGGAGCTGAAGAGCCACTTCGCTGAGCAGGTGGCCGAGCTGCGGGAGCGCGGAATGGGCGCACAGGATTGCGCGAAGGAGGCGGTCCGCTGCTCCGGGCGGCCGCAGTCCCTGGCACGGCTGTTCTACGCGGTGTACTGCCAGGGCAGCTGGACCGACGCCCTGCTGGCGCTGCAGCCGCACCTGCTGGTTGCCGCCCTTTTCCTCACCCACCTGTGGACTAGCCCGCTGGTGCTGCTGGCTTCCTTCGGTGGCGTGCTTTACGTGGCTCTCAGCGGCTGGGCCCGCGGGAGGCCGAATTGGCTCTATCCCTGGATCGGTTATTCCCTGACCCCCTTGATCGCCACGGTCTTTTATTCCATGGACTTCGTCTATCGCTCCGCCAGGGACCTGCTGCTCGGCTCCAGGCTTTCCCTGCAACATGTGCAGCTGCTGCTCTTCGTCACCCTGTACGCCTTGTTCATCGGCCTGATGGCGCTTTCCGTGGTGCGGGTGGTGAAGCGGGACTGGCTGCTGGCTTCCTACATGATATTCCCGCTTCCGGTGCTCGGGGTGTGGATTTCTGAAATCGCCCGCATCGGAGTGCGCTTCAACAGCGCCGATCCAGCCTCCTATGCCTGGGACCGCCCCATGACTGCGGCATTTGTCCTGCTGGGCATTTGCGCCGCGTTGTTCCTGCGCATTCGCCGTCGGCTGGCGCGTATCCTGCTGCTGGGCGCAACCTGCCTGGGGGCCACGATCCTGGTGGGCCGCGTCCTCCTGCAGACCTCGACGATGCTTACCCTGCGGCTACTGGTTGGCCTGCCGTTATTCACCCTGCTGGCCCCCGCACTGCTGGAGCAGATCCTGGGGCACGGGGAGCCGATTCGACCTGCCCAGGACTCCGGCCGGCCTCAGGCCAGGTAGCGGCTGGCTTCGGTACAAGCCCGCAGCACGAACAGGGAAGTGGAAACCGGGCTGCCGACCAGGATCCTGGTCGGGTGGCGCATGCGGTTCCACTCGTAAGCCTTGAACGGATGGCGGATGCCCCCCTCCCCGAGCGAGGCGACGATGGTCCGAAGCCCCGTGGCGATGAGGCCGTCGTCCCTGGGCTCATACTCCAGAAGGGTCAGGGCGCTCACCGCCAGGGAAGCGTCAAAGCAGTTCAGCGTGTGGGCGAGCAGTTCCTCCCGGCAATACGCGATGGCGATATCCCGCATTTGCCGGATCCGACCTTCAGGATCCAGCACCTGTTGTTCGGCAGCGGACATCGAGCGCCAGGTCCGATAAACTCGGCCCAGGTAATAAACGTAGATTTCCGGCAGGTAATACTTGTGGGCGCTCTCCAGCCGGAAGTTGCCGCTGGCGAAGGCGCGATGGTGGAAGGCCAGGAGCCGCTGCAGGAAGGCCAGGTTCTCCCCTTCCAGGGCCCGCCATTGCCCTCGATTCAGCAGGATGGAGTCCAGGATGTCCATGTTATGGCCCGGACAGATCTCGTTGCCGGAGGTTTCGCGGACAACCCTGCCGTCGGGTTTCACGAAGGGTTTGTCGAACCAGATCGGCACCGCCCCATCATAGTCCAGAGGACGGGTAATCCGGATCGTCGGCGGATTGGAGCCGTATGCGCCGCCGACCTGGTACTCGGCGATGATCTGCACCCAGGGATGGTCCAGCATCCTCTGGCACTCCTCCAGAATAGCGGGGTCGGCGGCCAGCCCGTCCCGCTCCACCCGATCGAGCCACTTCCTGGCCATGGCCAGGCTGAGGAAGGTGGTGTCGGTGTCCGGAACGTAGTCACCGAACCCGAGCTGGCTCTTCTTCCGCCAGGCGCCAGGGGTGAGACGGCACAGCGGGCGCCCGTCGGCGTCGATCGGGAGGCAGGTGACGGCGGGGTGGCGGATGCCCCGGTTGGGCGTCACCAGCCATTCCCTGCTGGTGATCAGGCAATAGCGCAGGAGGTTTTCCAGGATCGGCAGGATCCGCGGGGCCTGCGCGCTGCGGGGGCCGATCCAGTCCAGGTAGACCAGCAGGTGCTCGAAGAAGTTGACGTCCGAGAAGGCGATCCTGTGCCAGATCCAGGTAAAGGGCGCGGTCATAGGCTCGCTCACGCCGGCGTACGGCCGGCGGATGCGCCGCAGCCCCGCCGGAGCGCACATCAGCAGCCAGCGGATCAGGGCGAACAGAACAGTGATGTTCTGGTACTCGAAGGAACCCACCCCGCGCAGGATCTGCAGGAGGGCCTCGCCGTCCAGGTAGTCGTCGCCGGACAACACGACCTGCGCCGCCACCGGGAACCAGGGGTCCTGGCGGTCCTTGCCCCAGGTCCGGAAGACGTGTTCGAGGCAGCGCTCCAGAACCTGCTGGATCTCACCGTTCGCCGGTCTAACCTCCGACAGCGGCACCGGCTCGCGGATCTGCCAGACGGGGTTTCGAACCTGATCCAGTTGACGGGCCAGAGGCCGGAAGGTCGAGTCGATCCATTGCGGATTTCGCCAGTCCTCGCAAGTGGCCCGGAGCATCGCGCGGATCATCTGTCGCAGCTCACCGAGCTCGGCCGCCCGGAGCTCCGGCCGGCGGCAGCGCTTCAGAACCAGCAATTTCAGCAGAGGATGGCCTGCCACTTTCTCGTAGGCCAGCCGAAAGCTCCTCCCCGGCCCCGTCCGGCAGACCTCCTCGTTGAACGCCGGGCCGCAAATGTCGTAGAGGTTGGGACCCCGGGTCACCCGCTTCATCCCCGCCCTCCGGAGGCATCGGCCGCCAGCGGCTCCTGCCGGTCGGCGGTTGGTTTGCAGCCGTATTCCCGATAGCCGTCCTCGCGCAGGTTGCGCAGGTAGTAGCGGCCGGGATGCCGGTAGTCCGCCTGCGTGCAGGCGTGCAGGTCCGGTCCGTGGCCGTTGGTGCCCATCCAGCGGGCATAGCACTCCCAGCTGGCCGCGCGGCCGCCGGCCAGCAGGCCCTCGATGTCCCAGCGGGCGATGAGCCGGGGGGCCTCGGCGGCGATCCGGGCCGAAAGGACCGTCATCGTGTTTCCCGATCCGTAGGATGCCATCAGCACGGAGCGCCCGGCTATACCCTCTCCCTGCTCCCGGTAGCGATCGGCGAGCGTGGTCGCCAGGCAGAAGAACAGAGATCCGGTGTAGGTGTTGCCGACTTCGGCGACGGCGCCCAGCGAGGCCTCGAAGCCCCGCTGCCGCAGGAACTCCCTGCCCGACTCGGGGTTGGTCCCCAGGACCCGGGATAGCAGCCGCAGCATCACGATCTCGGGCAGGTTGCGGAACGGCGTGTGCAGCACGAAGTAATCCGTGGAGTTGAGCACCGCTGCCGGCTGTTCGCCGCGGCGGCGGCAGTGGTCGAAGAAGGCCTCTTCCAGACCTTCGCTGTAGCACTTCAGCGAGTACGCCCCCTTGACCCGGGCCGTCCCCGAACCCAGGGGACGGAAGAAGTCGTCCACGTCGCTGGAGTAGAAGCCGGCCGTCGCCAGGTCCAGTTCGACGAGCTTCGGCGAACGCTCCACCAGGAGCGCGGCCGCGCCGGCCCCCTGGGTGATCTCGGCGGTGGTGCGCGGCTCGTAGCGGGCCACGTCGGAGCAGATCACGATGCCGATTTCCCCCTCCGCGGCGCTTTGTTGCAGCAAGGCCCCGACGGAGAGCAGGGCCAGGGTGCCGCCGGCGCAGGCGTGCTGGACCTGGAACGAGGACAGCGAGGCGGGCAGCTCCAGGCCGGCCTGCCGCAGCATTCCCTGGACGTAGGCCGAGGCCGGCTTGGCGTGGTCCACGGCCGTCTCGGTTCCCACCGTCAGGAAGCGGAGCGCGCCCAGGTCGATCCGCGGATTGGCCTGCAGCAGCCGCAGGGCCGCCTCGGCGCCCATGGTGGCGGTGTCCTCCCTGGCGCATGGGAACCGCAAGGACTTCTGCCCGGTAGTGGTGATGGCCCGTTCGAGGTGCCGGGCCAGCTCGGGCTGTTCCTCGCAGCGGCGCTCGGCGATGGTGTGAACGCCGATGCGGTTGCAGGGCAGGTAAAGGGCGATGTCGCTGATGCCTATTTCAGACATTCGGGGTTCCTCCCAACTCGATGGTCTGCAGGGCGCGCGGCACGTCCACCTCGGTGTCCACGCATCCGTCCTTGGTGAGGGGAATCGCCAGAACGGCGGGGCGGACCGCGGAGGAGGCGGCCGCGGCGCTCACGGCCTGCATCCCCTGCTCCAGCTCCTTGCGGCAGGCAACGGCCACGATGCCCCTGGGCTGAGTCCGGCGGACGTAGCTCAACGCCATGCTTCCTCCCGGGGCGATGCACACCCCCTTGTAGCCCCTGCGGCGGGCCGCTTCGCTCAGCCTGTGCACCGCGCAGGTTTGCGTGCAGTGCCTGCATTCCAATCCCCACTTGCCCTGCACGGCTTGGCAGCCGGAGCTCTTGCGCAGGCAATGGGAAACCAGCAGGACGCGCTGCCCGGGCGGAATCCGGGACATGAGCCGCTCCGGCTCGCTCAAGTCCGACGGCGCATTCCCGCACCTGGCCAGGGCCAGCAGGGGGAAGTACAGGCGGTACAGGTCGTAGCGCAGGTAGAAGGCCCGCGGGAAGCCGGTCCCGGTGTATTCCTGTTCCAGCCACTGGCCGTCGGATCGCTGGCTCGCCACCAGGTAGTCGATTCCCCTCTGCAGGCGGAGGGAGGCGGATTTCCGGTTGGAGGTGGAGACGCGCAGCCCCAGCAGGGCCCAGGCCGACTGGGAGGCCGTGCTCGGGCCCTGGCCCCGCAGACTCGGCTCGTCGTAGCTGTGGCAGGACTCGCCCCAGCCGCCGTCGGGGTTCTGGCAGGCCTCCAGCCAGGCCAGGGCCTTCTGAATCCAGACTTCTTCCGGCTGCTCACCGGCGGCCGCCAGCGCCGCCAGGCTCAAGCCGGTGCCGTAGAGGTAGTTGACGCCCCAGCGCCCGTACCAGGCCCCGTCCGGTTCCTGCCGCCGCCGCAGGTAGCGGATACCCGCGGAAACGGCAGGGCTGCCGTTGCCCAGCTCGCAGAGCAGCTCCAATACGTGCGCGGTGACGTCGGGGCTGGCCGGATCCAGGGGCGTCATGAAGTCCCCGTAGGGCACGTGGGACAGGATGCGCCGGTTGTTGTCCCTGTCGAAGGCCGCCCAGCCTCCGTCCTTGCACTGCATGGCCCGGACCCAGGCGGCGGCCCGCCGGATGGCCTCCTGTTTTCTTTCCTCCTCCGGCCCGTCCAATCGAACCCGAAGCAGAGCGCGCGGAACGATGGCCGTGTCGTCCAGGTCCGGGTAGAACCTGTTGACGAACTCAAAGGCCCAGCACCCCGGCGGGGTTCGCGGATTCTTGACCGACCAGTCCCCTTGGCGGCGGATTTCCTGCTTCATCAGCCACCCGGCGGCTCTGCGCAGCGCAGGGTGGTCCGCGGGAAGCCCGGACTCGCGCAGGGCGATCACGCTCCAGGCGGTGTCCCAGACCGGGGAGGTCGCCGGCTGCAGCCAGAGCCCGCCCTTTTCCTCGATGAAGAAGCTCTCCAGCCCAAGGAGGCTCTTGCGGATGACCGGGTCCTGCGCCGGCCGGCCCAGGCTCTTCAAGGCGATCAGCGAGTAGACCCAGGGCAGCAGGATGCCGCCCCAGCTGCCGTCCTCCTCCTGGTGGGCCAGGATCCATTCCTCGATTTTCCGCAGGGCGCTGCGGCGCAGCGGCTTGAGGGGGCTTGCCTCCCAGGCTTTCAGCAGGCGGTCCAGCCGCAGGAAGACGGCCTCCCAGCCTCGCCTGGACGGGGACGGCCTGCTTTCCCCCGGACTCTTCCCGTTGCCTCCAATGGAAATATCCTGCAGGGAGGCGGAAGCGGGAACCGGACTGACGGGGCGCAGCGCGATGATGGCCATGAGGGCCACGATCGTGGCCCTCGACCAGCTGGCGAACTCGTAGATGTTCAGCGGCGCCCAAGAGGGCAGCAGGATCAGCTCAGGCGGGATGGTCGGGACTTCCTCCCAGCTCACCTGGCCGAACAGGGCCAGCCAGATGCGGGTGATCGTGTTCACCCCCTCAATGCCGCCGGCCCGGCGGATGAACTCCCGGGCCGTCCGCATTCCGGGTTGCCCGGGCTTCAGGCCTGCCAGCTTGAGGGCGAAGTAGGCCTGGACGCTCACGCTGAGATCCCCAGGGCCGCCGAAATAGGAAGGCCAGGAACCGTCGGGGCTCTGCCGGGAAAGCAGGTGGGAGGCGATTCTTTCCGACTGAGGTTCCGGGACCCGGCCGGTGAGCAGGAACATCAACGGTATGTACCCCGCCCCTACGCTCACGTCGGCCTCCAGGGGGCCGGCCCAGTACCCATCCGGGTGCTGGCGGCGGAGCAGGGCGTCCTGTGCCCTGCGGATGGACCGCAGGAGCCTGGCCTGACGGTCCAGGGGCCTAGGGGCAGCTGTGCTTTTCATGTGCTCGACCTCCTTGGGAGCGCGGTTTGCGCTCCTGCTCAAGCGCTGCGGCCGACGAGGCTGGTGATCATTTGCCGGAATCCGGCGGATGCCTGCGCGGGAAAACCGAGTCCCCCCAACAACGTCAGCGCTTCCAGGCTGTACCTTTCGACCAGCTCCTGGGCGGCCGCCCGGGAGCCGAGCTCCTCCAGCAGGGACGCCACCTCCAAGACCTGCTCCAGCCCCAATACGGGGGACTCGTAGAGCTGCCGCAGCCGCTCGCCGGCTCTGCCTTCCGCCCTCCCCCAGGCGAACACCAGCGGGTAGGTTTTTTTTCTGCGCGCGATGTCGGAGCCCGTCGGTTTCCCCGTCAGGGCGCTGTCCCCCCAGATCCCCAGGATGTCGTCCCGGATCTGGAAGGCCAGGCCCAGGGCCAGCCCCAGCTCGTGCAGCCGCCGGGGCGCCTGAGGGTCTTCGCCGCCGACGAGCGCCCCGATTTCCAGCGCGGCGGCGATCAGCTCGGCCGTTTTGCCGCGGATCATCTGCAGATACTCGGTCGTGCTGACCGAGCTCCGGGTTTCGAAGCTGATGTCCTGGTATTGGCCCTCGATCAGCCGCAGCGTGGCCCGGTCCAGGCAGTCAGTGACCTGCAGGATCCTGGCGGCGGGAAGCTCCAGCCGCTCCAGGGCCAGGCTGGCCAGGATGCGCATGGCCGTGCCGACATTGATCGCCTGCGGCTTGCCCCACAGGCTCCAGACGGTCGGGCGGCCCCGCCTTTCCCGGTCGTCGTCCTGCACGTCATCGTGCACCAGGGAGAAGTTGTGCACCAGCTCGATGGCGGCCGCCGCCGGCAGTGCCCGCTCGCGTCTTCCGCCGGCCGCCTCACAGGCCATCAGGCACAGGGTGGGGCGGAGCATCTTGCCCGCACCGGCCCGCGTCGGCGCGCCGTTTTCGTCGGTCCAGCCGAAATGGAACCTCATCAGGTCGTAGAGGGGCAGCCGCCTGTCCGCCAGCAGGTCCTGCAGAGCGGCGGTGATGTCGCGGCGCAGCTGTTCCCGGTCGCTATCGGCTTGCCGATGCATAGAATATCAATATATAGACATACTATATATTGCAAGTCAATATACCGGCAACCTCCGGGGCCTTGTTTGCCGGAGCAAGCGGAAGGGCGGGATCTCTAGGAGAGGCGCCGGGCGAAGCGCTCCAGCAGCGGGCCGCCCAGGATCAGGGCCAGGGCGGCCAGCTGCAGCGGCCGGATGGGGGTGCCGCGGAACACGGCCAGGAAGAGCAGGGCCGCGAACGGGGTCAGGTAGACCAGCGTGGAGGCCAGGGCCGTGTCGCTGTATCGCAGGGTCAGGACCCAGAACAGGGCGCCCAGGCCGTTGGCCCCGGCGCCTATGGCCGCCACCATAAGCCAGGCGCGGCCGGAGGGCGGGGTGAGACGGATGGCTCCGGCGCCGGCCAGGGCCAAAGCCAGGAGCGTGAAGCAGACGAGGAAGCCCCCAGGTACAGGAACAGGGCGGTCAGCGGCTCCCGCTCCCCCTGCCGCTTGGAGAGCACGGAGAACAGACCCCAGAAAACGGCTCCCGATGCGGCACTGGCGTAAGCGAGGAGGTTTTCCGTCCGGAAACGGATCCAGTTCCCGCCGGATACCAGCAGGTACACGCCGGCGAAGGCGATGAGCATGCCCAGGACCTTGTTCCAGGTCAGCGGTTCCTTGAGCAGCGGCACGGACAGCAGCAGCACCCACAGGGGCCACAGGTAGTTGATGATGTTCGCCTCCCCGGCCGCCTCCGGCGCCAGGGCGAAAGCCAGGTAGTACAAAGCGGTGTAGGGGAAGTTCGCGCCGGCGCCCAGGCCCAGCAGGGCGGCCAACTGGCCTCCCCGCAGGGCGCGCAGGGCCGGCCAGCGGCCGAACGCGGTCACGGCCAGGGCCAGGGTCAGGGTGCTGAAGCCGGAGATCAAGGCATTGGCCTCCCAGATCGACAGCCCCTTGGAGACCTCCGATACCAGCAGCGGAGTGGAGGCCCACAAGAGCACCACAGGAACCAGGAACCATAGCCCGCGCACGGACGTGTTGCCGGTCACCCGCTATACCTCCACCCGCTCCAGCAGCCGCGCCCCGTTGTCGTGGAAGATGGCCTCCAGCTCCCCCGTGGAGATGCCGGCGCGCTCCCCGGCCCGGCGGATGGCCTGGACGATCTCGTAGGCCATGAAGCTGGCCCGTATGTCCGGAGTGATCACGCGGTAGGCGCTGGGCTCGGGGCCCGGCAGCACCAGGTCCACCCAATGATCCAGCGCGTACACCCGCCGCCCGCGCATGGCGGGGACCGGGAAGTCGGTGGCGAACAGCAGCCGGGCGGGGCCCAGCTCCTCCATGACGATCTGCAGGACGGTGGGGTCCATGACCATGGCGGTGTCCAGCCAGACGTTGTCCAATCCCTTCAGGCAGCCTACCGCCCGGGACATCTCGTCGGGCAGGTAGCAGCGCCCGCAGTGGGCCAGCACGATCTGGGAGCGGGGGTACCCCTGGGCCAGGGCGCGCACCCCTTCCTGGATGACCGGGTCGGCCAGGCGGCCGGCGCGCGGCACGTGCAGCAGCACGATCAGGCGCAGCCGCCCGGCCGGTCCCATCTCCACCGGACTGAGCATGTCCTCGATGGTGCACTGCCCGTAGTCGTCGCCCAGCCAGTTCAGGAAGACCTTGTAGCCCTTGTAGGCGCGCGTAGCCAGTGCCCGCTCCAGCTCCGCGGGTGAGGCCAGGCCCTTGCCGGCCAGCATCAGCGGATGCAGCCAGCCCGTCCCGGCGGCCTCCGCCAGGTAGCGGTTGGTCAACTCGATGTCCGCCTGCGGAGTGGGCATGCCGAAGCATACCGCCCGGTAGCCGTTGTCCGGAAAGATGGCGCGGGCGTCGGCGGCTAGGCTCTCTACCGGGTATTCGGTCTCCACGACCATGTACCTGCCATCGGGAGAGCCTCCAGCCGGGGCTTTGCGCCAGTGATCGCGGCTCCACACGTGGGCGTGGAAATCCAGCACCGTCGGCGGCAATACCGGCCGGATCTCCTCTCGATAGAAGGGCAGGTCCACGCGCTGGTAGCGCTCCTGCTCGGTCATGGCCGGATGCTCAGATCTGGGCGTGGGCCAGACCCACCATCTGGGCGGTCAGGGCGATGCGGCGGTTGAGGCGGCCGTAGGCGGCGGTGTGATGGTGGGAGGGGGCGGCCTGCAGCCAGGCCTCGGAGAAGGGCACGATCCCGCCGCCGTCCCACTGGAAGAAGGTCTGGGGAGCGGCGATGTCGCGCGGCTTCATCTCCACGAACC
>Ga0154738_1243_pt1 | contig 11578 bp, 11 predicted proteins | sample Rifle2008BG16ft_FD_105746 | JGI IMG/M metagenome (GOLD analysis project Ga0154738, IMG submission 105746) | Spirochaetes bacterium RBG_16_67_19 | reverse complement strand
GGTGCAGAACATCTACTACAGCTTCTTCGACTGGGACGGGATCGGCCAGCCGGTGTTCGAGGGCTTCGGCAACTACACCCGCCTGCTCGCGGACCGCGACTTCCTGATCTCCATCCGCAACACGGTGCTCTGGGTAGCCTTCACCCTGGTGTTCCCGGTGATGGGCGGCCTGCTGGTGGCGGTGTTCGTGGACGGAGTGCGCTTCGAGCGCTTCTTCAAGGCGGTGTTTTTCGTCCCGCTGACCATCTCCTTCGTGGCCACCGGGATCATCTGGTCCTACATGTTCAGCAAGGAGCTGGGCGTGCTCAACGGCCTGTTCGAGGCCCTCGGCCTGCCCTGGCGGCCTTCCTGGTTGACCGGGGTGCCGCTGAATACCTTTTCCATGCTCATCAGTTGGACCTGGCAGCAGCTGGGCACCAACATGGTCATGTTCCTGATGGGCCTGGGCACCATCCCCAAGGAGCCCATCGAGGCCGCGATCATCGACGGGGCGGGGCGCTTCGAGACCTTCCGGTTGGTGAAGCTGCCCATGCTGCGCCCGATCACCACCGTGGTGATCACCATGGCCATGGTCAACTCCTTCAAGGCCTTCGACATCATCTACGTGATGACCCGCGGCGGGCCCTACCACTCCTCCGAGACCCTGGCGGTGACCATGTTCCGGGAGACCTTCACCCTCTTTCGCATGGGCTACGGCTCGGCCATCTCGGTCTTCCTGTCCATCGTGGTGATCGCCGTCTCCGCGCTGTACATCAAGCGCATGGCCAAGCGGGACCTGCTGTACTACTAGCATGAGCGCGCCGGCCCGCAAGATCCCGATCTATCTGATCCTCATCGCGCTGGTCCTGATGTGGCTGCTGCCCGCGCTTTCCACCTTCCTGGTGTCCTTCAAGAGCGCGCAGGACTTCGGCACCCAGAAGTTCTACCAGCTTCCCACCAAGGTGTCGTTCCTGGAGAATTTCCGCCACGTGCTGCGCATCTACCGGCTGCACGAGCATTTCCTCAACTCCCTGCTCTACGCCGTGGCCGGGGCGGGGATCGCCATCGTGGTGTCCTCCCTGGCCGGCTTCAGCCTCGTGCGCCTGAAGCCCAGGTTCTATTTCGCCCTGTTCCTGATCATCTACAGCGGGACCCTCTTCCCCTTCCAGATGTACCTGATCCCGGTCTACAAGCTGTTCAACAACCTGGGGCTTTACAACACGCGCAGCGGCCTGATCCTGATCTACGCGGCCATCTGCACGCCCTTCGCCCTGTTCGTCTATCGCGGCTTCTACACCACCATCCCCAAGGACGTGGAGGACGCCGCCAAGATCGACGGCTGCGGCCCGCTGCGCTCCTACTTCTCGATCTTCCTGCCGCAGTCGCTGGCCCCCACCGCCGTGGTGGCCCTGTTCCAGATGACCTGGATCTGGAACGACCTGCTGTTCGGCATGGTCCTGTCGCGCACCCAGAACATCCGCCCGATCATGGTCGCCCTGGCCAGCATGTCCGGCTACGGCGGCGGGAACATACCCTACATCATGACGGGGGTGATCTTCACTTCGCTGCCGACCATCCTGCTGTTCGTGGCCCTGCAGCGCTATTTCATCAGCGGCATGAAGCTGTCGGTCTCGGCGCAGTAGCTTGCGCTGCTGCAGTAGCAGTAGCAGTAGCAGTAGCGCGTTTCCGCAGGCCGGCGGCGCGGTCGAAGATCTCCTCCCGGCTGATGCCCGCCTCCCGGTACAGGGCGAAGATGTTGGCTTCCGGGGTCTCCGGCGGGATGGTGTGCGAGGCCGCCAGGATGTAGCCGCCGCCGCTGAACAGCTCCAGCAGCCCGGCCGCGTGGCGGCGCACCCCCGCCTCCTCCACGAAGGGCAGCACGCCTTGCGTGTCCAGGCCGCCCATGAAGGACAGGCGGGAACCGAACTGGCGCTTCAGCTCCGCGGGCTCCATGCCCTGGCAGCCGGCCTGGATGGGATTGAGCAGGTCCAGGCCGATTTCCAGCAGATCCGGAATGATGGGGGCCAGGGCGCCGCAGCAGTGGTAGGCCACCGGCAGGCCGGCTTTCCTGCCGACGGCGAAGATCTCCGCCAGCGGCGGCTTGACCAGCTCGCGCCAGGCCTCGGGGCTCAAGATCAGGCCCTGCTGGCCGGCCACGTCGTCGCCGGTCCACAGCCAGTCCAGGGCGAAGCGCCGGCAGGCCTCCTCGGCCAGCCGGCGGGCGAAAGCGGCGCAGCGCTCCAGCATCCCGGCGGCGAACCCCGGGTTGGAGGCGATGTCCACCAGGGCCTGCTCCAGGCCGCGCAGGCGCCAGTACATCTCGAAGACGCAGGGCGACACGTCGCAGCCCAGGAAGTACTGACCCCGCTCCGGCGCGCCGGCCAGGGGCTGCATGCCGGCCAGCAGCTCCTCCAGCCGGCCGTAGGGGAAGGGGTAGGCCAGGGCCTCCTGCTCGCCGCAGGAGGCCAGGGGGAACTCCACCGGCTGGTTGAAGTCCCCCTGCTTCTCCCACTTGATGCCCCAGAAGTCCCGGTGCCACTGCCCGTCGCGCTCGTGCTGGATGCCCTCCATGGCGTGGTTGTTGTTCACCCAGGTCTGGCGCACGTCGTTGCCCATGGCCTCGCCCACCAGGCCGGCCGGGACCTCCAGCAGCTGGGCGAGGCGCGCGGCGGTCCGCGGGTGGAACCACATGAATATGGGCACCCGGTCGGCGGGGCTGCGCTCCAGTGCCGCGCGCACCCGCTCCCGGGAGGTCATCCGGGGTCCCCCTCGAGCAGCTCGAGCTCCAGCGCCGCGCACAGCAGGTGGTAGCAGCGCAGGTGCCAGACCTGCACCTCCGAGGTTTCGGTGGCGGGGGCGCGCAGGCACCGGTCGCAGACCCGGGCCAGCTCTCCGCCCTGCCTGCCGGTCAGGCCCACGACAATCAAACCGAAGGCCCGGGCCGTGCGGCAGGCGGCCAGCACGTTGGCCGCGTTGCCCGAGGTGCTGATGGCGATCAACGCGTCGCCGGTCCGCCCGTAGCCGTACACCTGCTGGGCGAACACCAGGTCCGCGCCCAGGTCGTTGGCCACCGCGGTGCCCAGGGAGACCTGGCTGACCAGGGAGATGGCCGGCAGCGCCCGCTGGAGCCGCCCGGCCAGGACGCGGCCCTCCTCCCCCCAGGCGCTCTCGAGGCGTTCCCGGTCTGCGGCCGGCAGCTCCCGGCGGCTGCGAAAGCCCTTCATCAGCTCGCCCACGATGTGCTCGGAGTCCGCGGCGCTGCCCCCGTTGCCGCACACCAGCACCTTGCCGCCCGCGCCCAGGGCCTCGGCCAGCAGCTCGAAGGCCGCCAGCAGCTCCTCCCGCAGCGGCTCCAGCTTCCCCGCCCGCAATTCCTTCTCGAACAGCTCGCCCGTCCGCGCTTTCATGGCTGGCACCCACTGTAGTGCGAACCCCGCCGGTTTTCAATCGCGTGGCCGCGGCCGGGACATTCGTGGTAAACTGGGCCTCGTGAAGAACGCCCTTGCCCGCCTGCTGGAGCTGGTGGCCTCGGCCCGCGTCGGGGTGGTCGGGGACTTCTGCCTCGACGCCTATCTATTGCTGGACGCGCAGGGCTCGGAGATCTCCATCGAGACGGGCCTGCCCACCCTGGCGGTGCGGGAGCAGCGCTATTCCCTCGGAGGGGCCGGAAACGTGGCCGCCAACCTGCGGGCGCTGGGCGTGGGCCTGGTGCGCGTGTTCGGGGTGGCCGGGGACGACCCGTTCGGCTGGCAGATGCTGCGCCTGCTGGAACGAGAGAAGGTCGACGTGCGCGGGCTGCTGCTGCAGCGGGAGGCCTGGCAGACCCCCACTTACAGCAAGCCCTATGAAGGCGGCCAGGAGAGCCGGCGCATCGACTACGGCAACTTCAACCGGCTTGAGCCGGAAACCGCCGAGGCTCTGCTGGCCTGTCTGGAACAGGCGGCCGGGGAGCTGGACATCCTGGTGGTGAATCAGCAGCTGGAGCACGGCATCCACACCCCCGAGCTGCGCTCCGGCCTGGTGGAGCTGGTCGGCCGCCACCTGGGCCTGCCGGTGCTCGTGGACAGCCGCAGCTACAGCGCGGAGTTCCACGGCACCATGCGCAAGTTGAACGAGCGGGAGGCCGCCCGCCTGGCCGGCCCCCTGCCGGCCGGCGACGAGCTGGAGCGGGCCCGCGGCCTGGCCGAGGAGCTGTACCGCCGCTGGAACCGGCCGCTGTTCCTCAGCCGCGGGGAGTTCGGCTGCCTGGTGCACGACGGGGAGGGCTGCCGGGAGGTCCCCGGCCTGGCGGTGGGCGGGCCGGTGGATCCGGTCGGGGCGGGGGACAGCCTGCTCTCGGGGATCGCCGCGGCATTGGCCGCCGGGGAGGACCCGCTGGGCGCCGCGGAGCTGGGCAACCTGGCGGCCGCGGTCACGGTGCGGAAGCTGCGCGTCACCGGCACCGCCTCTCCGGCGGAAATCCTGGCCATCGGCACCAGCCCCGACTACCGCTACCACCCGGAAATCGCCCTGGATCCGCGCCGGGCCAACTACCTGGAGGACACGGACATCGAGCTGGTGGCGGTGCTGCCCCGCCGCTTGAGCCTGCGGCACGCGGTTTTCGACCACGACGGCACCATCTCCACCCTGCGGCAGGGTTGGGCCGAGGTCATGGAACCGGTCATGCTGAAGGCCATCCTGGGGGAGGAGCACGCGGAGCAGGCCCTCTACCAGAAGGTGCGCGAGCGGGTCCGCGACTTCATCGACCGTACCACGGGCGTGCAGACCCTGGCCCAGATGAAAGGCCTGGTGGAGATGGTGCGGGAGTTCGGCCGGGTCCCCGAGGGGGACATCCAGGACGAGCACGGCTACAAGGCGCTCTACAATCGGGAGCTGATGGCGGTGGTGGGCAGGCGCCTGGCCCGCCTCGGGCGGGGGGAGTTGGAGGCCGAGGATTTCCGGATCAAGGGGGCCCTGCAGTTCCTGCGGGAGCTGGCCGGCCGGGGGGTGAAGCTGTACCTGGCCAGCGGCACCGACCAGGCCGACGCGGAGCAGGAGGCACGGGCCCTGGGCTACGGGGAGCTGTTCCAGGGCAGGATCTACGGGGCTCGCGGGGACCTGGAGCACGAGCCCAAGCGCGTGGTGCTGGAACGCATCCTGGGGGAGGTCGGCCCGCGGGCGGCGGGCGCGCTGGCCACCTTCGGGGACGGGCCCGTGGAGATCCGCGAGACTCGCAAGCGCGGAGGCCTGGCCGTCGGGGTGGCCAGCGACGAGGTGCGCCGTTTCGGCCTGGACCCCGGCAAGCGCAGCCGGCTGATCCAGGCCGGGGCCGACCTGCTCGTCCCGGATTTCTCGCAGTGGCGGCGCCTCCTGGATCTGCTGCGCATCGAGGGCCAGGGGTCATGAGTGGGCCCCTGTTCGACCGCGGCCGCCTGCGCTTCCGGCCCCTGGCGGAACGGCGGAATAAGGTCAGCATCGAGGCGGACTCCCCCGACCGGCCCCCGGGCGGCTTGAGCGCGGAGGCCCGCCTGCGGGTCGCCGAGGCGGCCGGGGCGGTGCGCGCGGCCCGGGCCGCCGGCCGGGCGGTGATCCTGGCCTTCGGGGCCCACGCCATCAAAAACGGGCTGGCCCCCGTGCTGATCCGCCTGGCCGAGGCAGGCTGGCTCACCCACCTGGCCACCAACGGGGCCGGGGTCATCCACGACTGGGAGTTCGCTTATCAGGGGGCCAGCTCCGAGGACGTGCGCGAGAACCTGGCGCGGGGGCAATTCGGACTCTGGCAGGAGACCGGCCTGTACCTGAACCTGGCCCTGGCGGTGGGCGCGCACGCGGGCCTGGGGTACGGGGAGGCGGTCGGCAGCCTGGTCCAGTGCGGGGGCCTGGATATCCCGAGCGAGGAGGCGCTGGCCGAGGAGGCTGCCGAGCTGGCCGCCGGGAGGCCGGAGCAGGCCGCCGCCGCGGCGGACCTGCTGGCCGTGCTCCGGCGCCTGGATCTGTCCCCGGGATTCCTGGCCGTGCCCCATCCCTGGAAGCGCTTCGGGCTGCAGGCCGCGGCCTTCCGGCTGGGCCTGCCCTTCACGGCCCATCCCATGTTCGGCCACGACATCATCTACTCCCACCCGGCCTCCAGCGGCGCCGCCGTGGGCCGCACTGCCGAGCGGGATTTCCTCGCCTTCGTGGCCGGCGTGGCCGGCCTGGAAGGCGGGGTGTACCTGAGCGTGGGTTCCGCGGTGATGTCACCGATGATCTTCGAGAAGGCCCTGTCCATGGCCCGCAACGCGGCCCACGCGGAGGGCAGGCGCCTCGCGAACTTCCGCATTTTCGTGGTGGACCTGGCCCCGCCCTCCTGGGATTGGCAGCGGGACGGGGAGCCGCCGCCGGAGCACCCGGCCTACTACCTGCGGTTCATGAAGACCTTCAGCCGGGCGGGGGCCCCGGTGGCCTACGTACAGGCCGACAACCGGGCTTTCCTGTCCGGCCTGGCCGCCGGCCTCAGAAGTTGAAGTTGTCCGGGTCCGGGCCGATGCGCGTCTTGCTGTCCAGCGCGTCCAGGGCGGCCATGTCCTCGCTGGAGAGTTGAAAGTCGAACAGGCGGCTGTTCTCCTCGATGCGCTCCCGGTGCACGGATTTGGGGATGGTCACCACCTCGTGCTGCAGGTCCCAGCGCAGCAGGATCTGGGCGTTGCTGTGCTCGTGTTTGCCTGCCAGTTCGCTGATCAGCGGATGTGAGAGCATCTTGCCGCGGGTGAGGGGGCTCCAGGCCTCGTGGCGGATGCCCCGGGCCCGGCCGAACTCCAGCAGGTCGCGCTGCAGCAGGAAGGGATGGAACTCCACCTGGTTGACCGCGGGCACCACGGCGGCGTCGGCCAGCAGGTCCTGGAGCTGGTGCACCAGGAAGTTGCTCACCCCGATGGCCCGCACCTTGCCCTGGGAGTACAGCTTTTCCATCGCCCGCCAGGTTTCCTTGTACTTGCCCTTGACCGGCCAATGCACCAGGTAGAGGTCCAGGGTATCGATGCCCAGCAGGCGGCGGCTCGAGTCGAAGGCCTTCAGGGTCGAGTCGAAGCCCTGGTCGGCGTTCCACAGCTTGGTGGTGACGAACACCTGGTCGCGGGGCAGGCCGCTGCCCTTGAGGGCCTGGCCCACGTCCTTCTCGTTCTTGTAGGCGGCCGCGGTGTCGATGTGCCGGTAGCCGATTTCCAGGGCCCAGCGCACGGCCGACTCGGTCGTGGCCCCCTCCGGAGACAAGAAGACCCCCAAACCCACCCAGGGCATCTGCACGCCATTGTTCAGCTTGACGGTCGAGCGTAGATCCATGACTTCAGAGTACCCAGATGGGCCGGAACTGGTCAACTGACCAGGGCGGGTTCAGTCCGCCGGCGGGCCCCCCGCGGGCTGCTGGGCGACCTCTTCGGAGCCGATGATCAGCCCCACTACTTCGTCGGGGGTGGTGTCCTTGGTCCGGCGTTCGGCCACCTTCCGCCCGCGCCGCATGATCACCAACCGGTCGGTCACCGAGAAGATGTCATAGAGCTGGTGGCTGATCACGATGATCGGGATGTTTTGCGAGGCCAGCACCCGCACCAGGTCCAGCACCTTGCGCTGCTCTTGGACCCCCAGCGCGGCGGTGGGCTCGTCCATGATCAGCAGCTTGGCATTCCAGTAGATCGAGCGGCCGATGGCCACCGCCTGGCGCTGACCGCCGGACAGGTGCTTGATCTGGCTTTTCAGCGAGGGGATCTCGATCTCCAGGCGCTTGAGGACTTTTTCGGATTCCTCGTGCATGTTGGCATGATCCAGCACGCGGATTAACCCGAGGAAAGGTTTGGTGCGCTCCCGGCCCAGGAAGATGTTGGCGTAGACGTTCAGGTTTTCCGCCAGCGCCAGGTCTTGGTACAGGGTCTCGATGCCCAGCTCCAGGGCGTCCATGGGACTGCCCAGCCGGATCTCCCTGCCCTGGAAAAAAATCTGCCCCCCGTCGGGGTGATAGACCCCGGAAACCATCTTGATCAGGGTGGACTTTCCGGCCCCGTTGTCCCCCAGCAGGCCTACCACCTCGCCGGGGTATACTTCCAGGTCCACCCGGTCCACGGCCGTGAGCCCGCCGAAGCGCTTGGTCAGCCCGCGCAGCTGGAGCATCGGCTCCGCCATCACTCCCCCCTTCCGACCAGCTCGGGGAAGAACTGGTCGATCAGCACCGCTATCACCAGGATCGCGCCGATGGCGATGTACCGGTTGTGGGACGGGATCAGCAGGTTGACCATCCCGGTTTCCAGCGTGGCGATGATCAGCGCCCCGATGATCGTGCCTTTCACGGCCCCGGTACCGCCGTACAGGCTGGCCCCCCCGATGACCACGGCCACCACCGAGTCCAGCATGCGGGCGCTGCCCGCATCGGCCCTCCCGGACACATATTTCAGCACGTACATCACTCCCGAAAGCGAGGCGAAAAAGGCGGAAATGATGTAGATCCAGGTCAGATGGGCCGGCACATTGATGCCCGCCCGCACGGCCGCGTCCATGCTCCCGCCGATGGCGTAGGTGTGCTGGCCGAAGCGGGTGCGCCTCAGCACGAAGGCGAAGATCGCCACGAACACGAAAAAGATCACCACGAGGATCGGCAGGACCGAGATCATGCTGCGCATCTCCTCCATGGCCAGGTTCTGCGGCTTCACCAGGAAGGAGACGGTCTTGCCCGGCACGATGTAGAAGAAGTATTCGTTGCCGATCTCCCCGGCAATTGGAGGCAGCCCTCCGATCGGGGTGTTCTTCGAGATGATCTCGGAAAAGCCGTAGGCGATGCCGTACAGCCCGAAGGTAGCCAGGAAAGGGGGCACCTTCAGGCGGGCCACCAGCGTCCCATTGATCAGGCCGGGGATCAGGCCGATGGCCAGGCAGATTAGCGCCGCCAGCGGGATGGAGGCCCAGGGCGGCAGGCCCGCCGCCTGAAGCAGGACCATGAACTTGGCGCAGACCACTGTGGCGAAGCCCATGACGAAGCCGACCGAGAGGTCTATCCCCCCCGTGATGATCACGAAGGTCTCGCCCATGGCCAGCAGCAGCACCGGAAGACAGGCCACGAGGATGTTCTGCAGATTCTCCGGCGAGAAGAAGTTTTTTCCCAGGAGGCCGAAGGCGGCCAGCTCCAGGAGCAGGAACACAATGGCCCAATTGCGTCCCAGCCAGCGGGCAGGTGCGGTAGCCTTCCTGTTGGTGGACGCGGCCGCCTCAGGCACCACCGGCTTTCCTTTCGGGGGTGAACTGGTCGATCACCACGGCGGCGATCAGGATCACCCCCGTGGCGATGTAGCGGTAGAAGGCGGGGATGCCGGCGATGTTCAGGCCATTCTCCAGCGTCATCAGGATCAGGATGCCGATCAGCGTGCCCCCCAGGCCGCCCTTGCCGCCCATGAGGCTGGCCCCCCCGATCACCACGGCGGCCACCGCGAAAAGCTCGTAGGAGGCGCTCATGGTGGTGAAGTTGCCGATCCCGGAGCGGAACACGTACAGCACCCCGGCCACGGCGGCGAGCATGGAAGAAAGGACGTAGGTGCGCACCAGGTGGGAAGGAACGTTGATCCCGGCGCGGATGGCGGCATCCTTGCTGCCCCCGATGGCATAGAGGTGCTGGCCGAAGCGGGTGCGCTTGAGAATGAAGGCGAACACCAGAAGGACGGCCGCTGTTACCAGCACTGTCACGGGTACGATCCCGATCAGGCTGCGCAGCTCCTTGGACTTCAGACCCTCAGGACGGTGGAGGAAAGTGAAGCCTTTATCCGGCAGAAGGTAGGCGAGGAAGCTGTTGCCGATCTTCTGCACTCGGGGCGGCAGGAAGGTGATGGGGAAGCCGTTGGACAGGTACAGGGCCATGCCGTTGGCCACCCCGTAGGTTCCCAGGGTGGCGATGAACGGGGGCACGCGCAGGCGGGCCACCAGCAGGCCGTTGATCAGTCCGGGGATCAGCCCCAGGGCCAGCCCGACGGCCGCGCCCACCAGCAGGCAGGCGGCCTCCGGGCGGCCGGCGGCGTACATGTCGCGCATGACGATCGCCGAGGATACGCCGGTGAAGCCCATCACGAAACCCACCGAGAGGTCGATGCCTCCCGTGATGATGACGAAGGTCTCTCCCGCCGCCAGCAGGGCATACGTCGTGGCGTAATAGAGGATGTTCGAGAAATTTTTGAAGGTGAAGAAGTTTCGTTCGAGGAAGCCGAACCCGAGCAGCAGGAGGAGCAGGAACAAAGCGGCCCACCGCTCGCCGAGGAAAGTGAGGACCTTCGCTGCTGCCCCCCGGTTGCCCATCCCTCCCATCCCTGTCCTGAGCAGTATACCCTGCCCGGCGGCCGTGCGAAAAGGGCGCAGGCAGCTTTTTCAAGCTGCCTGCGCGCGCGGCTTCTGCTGTCGCGGCGCTTATTGGTAGATGTACGACTGGCTGCCCGGGGCGTCCACGTTCTCCCGGGTGAAGAAGAAGAAGCCCGGGATGACCTTCTTGGGCACGGTGGCCTTCTGGGTCAGAAACTTGTACCCCCACTCCACGGCCAGCTGCCCGATCTGGTAGGGCCTCTGGGCCAGGACCAGGTCGACCTTGCCGTCCTTGAGGGCCTGGATCAGGTCCGGGGTGGCGTCCCAGGAGGCGATTTTGACCTCTCCGGACAGCCCTGCGTTGTCCACGGCTTGGTAGGCGCCCTGGGCGCTGAACAGGTTGGTGCCGAAGATGCCCTTCAGATCGGGGTGTTTCTGCAATACCGCGGAGGTCTGGCGTTGGGCGGTCTCCTGCACGTCCAGGTTGTAGTCGATGCCCACCACCTGGATTTCCGGGAACTCCTTCATGGCCTTCAAGAATCCGTCCCGACGGCCGGTCACGCTGGACGCATCCGGGTTGGTGGTGTTCATGTAGACCTTGCCCGTGTTGCCGATCAGCTCGGCCAGGCGCTTGCCGACCTCGTAGCCGCCCAGCACGTTGTCAGTGCCGATGTAGGCCAGGGGGAAGGAGAAGTTCGAGGCCTTGGAGTAGTCGCCGTTGCCGAGGAAAGTGTCCGTGGTGACCATGGGGATGCCCTTGGCGTTGATCTTCTTCAGCGGGGCGATCAGGGCCTCGTTGGAAGTCGGCACGACAATGAGAAAGTCGAACCCGCCCCTTGCCACCAGGGCTTCCAGGATCGGCACCTGGATGTCCGCGCCCCAGGCCTTGGGATACTCGCCGACGATGAGGCTCGCCCCCAGCTCCTTGGCTTTCGCCGCGGCGCCCTGCTCGATCATGCGCATGAACGGGTCCTCGATCCCGGGCATGTAGGCGAAGGTCAACTTTTTCTGGGCGAAGCCGAAGCTCGCCGCAATGAACAGAAGAGCCAGCACTAGAATCAGAACGCGCTTCATATCCACCTCCTTCGTGGTTATGAGACTAGTATCATCCCGGGTGCCGGCAGCGTCAAGCTGTTCGCGGCTCCGGCAGCCGGAGCGGCAGGGTGACGGTGAAGCGGGTGCCGACCCGCTCCTCGGATGTGAAGCTGACTTCACCCCTCAGGTATTCCTCGGTCAGCAGCTTCATACTGTAGGTGCCCAGGCCCCGGTCCCGGCCCTTGGTGGAGAAGTAGCGGCGGAAGACCCGGGGGCGGACCTC
>Ga0154738_1237_pt5 | contig 11707 bp, 10 predicted proteins | sample Rifle2008BG16ft_FD_105746 | JGI IMG/M metagenome (GOLD analysis project Ga0154738, IMG submission 105746) | Spirochaetes bacterium RBG_16_67_19 | reverse complement strand
GGGTGCGCATCGTGTGCGTGGAGACCATGATCGACCTCACGGAGGCCTGCTGCGCGGTGCGGGGCGCGCGCCGGGCCGCCCGCGAGCTGGGCCTGGCCGTGGAGGTGATGGCCACCCTCACCTATGGGCCGACCCCCTCGGGCTACCGCACCGCCATGGGGGTGGACGTCCCCCAGACCGTGGCGGGACTGACCCGGGCGGGGGCCGACGTGCTGGGCTCCAACTGCGGCAACGGCATCGAGCAGATGCTGCCCATTGCCGCCGCCTTCCGCGCCCTCACCGCGCTGCCGCTGCTGGTGCAGGCCAACGCCGGCCTGCCGGTGCTGGAAGGCGGCCGCGCGATGTTCCGGCAGGGACCCGAGGACATGGCCCGCCACGTGCCGTCCCTGGCGCTGGCTGGAGCCTCGATCATCGGCGGCTGCTGCGGCACGGGTCCGGCGCACATCGCCGCCCTGCGGCGGGCGGTAGACGCGGAGCTGGGCGGATGATGCAGGGCTATTCGGCTTTATAGTAGGCCAGGATCCGGTCGAGCGAGACTCCCGTCTCCGCGGCCGGGCTGCGCACGCTCAGCTTGAGCCAGCGCTCCTTTCCCAGCGCAGGGGCGGGCAGGGCCAGCAGCACCGGTTCGGAGGGGGGCGGCAGCTTCAGGACCAGGCTCTTTTCCCCCAGCTCCAGCTGCAGGGTGTCGGTCAGCGCCGGGAAGGAGGCCGCTTCCTTCCCGGCGGCCAGGGCTTTGCCCTCCGGCAGGATGTCCAGGAAGGCCTTTCCGTCGCTCTCCCAGGTGAGCGAGGCGCTGGTGCCCGCGGGAAGGGGCGCGGCAAAGACCATTTCCAGAACCGTCTCGCCGGACGCGGCCGCGTTCAGGTCAAAGAAGGGCAGGGTCAGGCCGGACTCCGGGTCCAGGCGCAGGCTGCCGCCCGACAGGCGCGCGGCGGTCTCGGGCGCCGCCTGGAAGCCCTCCGGCAGGCGGGAGCCCTCGAAGCCCTCTGCCAGGATCAGCCGCCGCCCCAGCCGCCTCTCCATGACCCAGCGGTAGATTCCCGGGTCCACGGAAGGCCGCTTGCCCTCGTCCAGGTAGTAGACCCCCAGCTCCGAGATCAGGCCGCGGAGGCCGTTCTCCCCGCCGATCAGGGTCGTGCCTTCGGCCTGCATTGCGCCGCCCTCCGCCTTCACGGTGGCCAGGGAGGTCTGCAGCCCGTCCAGGAACCACATGGCGGTCAGGGAGCGGGCGCCGGGCAGCAGCGACAGGTCCAGGCGGTAGGTGCGGCCGGGGGCCAGCGGGGGCATGCCCGAGGGCAGGCGCATGGCGGCGCCGGTGGGCAGCAGCAGCTCCGCCCAGGGCCGCCCTTCCTGGTCCAGGGCGAGCTTCAACCGGAAGGCCCGGTCGGAGGACTCGGTGGCCAGCAGGTCGCGGCCCGCGGCGCCCTCCGCCACTTCCAGCCGCAGGGTCAGGGTGCAGGGGGCCGGCTGCCCGCCGGCGGCCGGCAGCAGCAGGCGCGGGTAGCGGACTCCGGCGTTTTCGGTCAGGCGCAGTCCGGCCTTGGAAACTTCCGCCGCCCCGAAAGCGGCCGCTTCCGCCGCCTCCGGCGAAGCCGCGTCGCGCAGGCTGCCGTCGAAATGGAACAGCAGGTAATAGGATTCCAGGGGTCCCAGCTCCTCGGAGGCCGCTGCGGCCGAAGGGGTGACATACAGCTTGCCGGTGGCCAGCAGCGGGGAGGTGAAGCGGAAGTCCCGGCCATCCTGGGGGGGGGTGGGAAACAGCTCCACCTGCACGGGGTAGACGCCTTCCTTTGGAGCCTGCCAGCCCACCTGGGCCAGGCCCTCGCTGACCCGGCCGCTCCCAAGTGGCTTGCCGTCCTGGGTCCAGCGCACGTAGGGGTCGAAGCCGTCCGGATAGCGCAGGTCGGCCTTCAGCAGGATGCGGCTCTCCGGCTGGATGGTCGGCGGGAAGGAGCTGATGCCCTCGATGGCGAAATCCCCGGTCACGTAGAAGAAGGAGAGCTCCTTCTCCACGGTGGCCCCGGATTCCCGGGTCAGCACCAGCTTCAGGCGGTACAGCCCGGCGGGCAGGCCGGGAGGCTTGAGCTTCAGCTCTTCCTCCAGCTGCGGCGAGGCCAGCGTGCCGGACCAGGCTTCGCCGCCGGCGGCGTCCAGGAGCGTGGCCTCCAGCACCAGGTCCTCCCCGGGCTGCCGCTCCGCGTGCACCACGTAGGCCAGCGGGTCGCCGACCTGCACCAGGCCGCCGTCCCGCAGGGAGCGTACCTCGATGCTGGCCGGGACCGCGTCCTGGGGGCCGAACACGGACATATCCGAGCAGGAAACCGCGAGGAGAATCAGAAGGATCGCGGCCAGGCCGGGATAGGCGCGCATCTACCTACAATAATACCACAGCGGGCGGTGCTTTCAAAGCCCGCTGAAATTGTTTAATCTATAGTGGAAATCGGGTCGATGCGGTTGTATCTTATCAACATACCCATTCTGCGAGTGCCAAAAGGGAGGTGAGGCATGAAGTCCAGGCGAGTCGTCGCGCTCCTGCTGCTGGTCCTGGCGGTCGCCCCGCTGGCGATAGCCCAGCAGGTGTCCCAAAAGAAGGACATCGCGGTTTTCAAGCTGAGCTACTACCAGTGGGACATTCCCGACTCGGTCCTGGGCGGAATCGACGAGGAAATCCGCGGGGTGTTCGTCAACATCGGCCGTTTCAACGTCCTGGGCATGACCCAGCGCCTGGAACCCGGCGACCTCAGCCAGTTCATCGACAGGATCAAGGCCTTCAAGGAAGTGCGCGCCGAGATGCCCGAGGCGGTGCAGATGGGCCGCGAGTTCTTCACCCAGTCGGACTTCGAGCGGCTGGTGGGCTCCTTCATCGTGGTGGTGCCCTCCGTGGCCAGCTACGTGCTGGAGGTCAAGGACGACGGGGATTTCCACGTGGCCCTCAAGACCTCCTTCAGCTTCATCAACGTGGAGCAGGGCACCACCTTCGCCCAGGCCTTCGTGGAGACCGAAGGAACGGAGGACAGCCCGCAAGGGGCGGCCCGCAGCGCCCTGGACGGCATCGCCATCCTGCTGACCTACGAGATCCGCAAGATCCCCGAGTTCCAGCTCAAGACCGGGGTGCTGGAGGTCCACGGCGGCGAGGTGATCCTGGAGCTGGGCCGGGACATGGGCATCAAGGTGGGCGACGAGTTCGTGCTGGTGGCCAGCCGCGTGCTGGATTCCGGCAAGACCCTGACCACGGAGAACGGCCTGCTGGTGATCAAGGAGGTCAGCGACGAGGTCTCGGTGGGCAAGGTGCTGTACGCCCGGCCCAGGCCCCAGGAGGGGGACCAGCTGCGGGAGTTCCCGCTGCTGGGCGTGGAAACCACCCCCTACCTGCACGTGGCCAGCGGGTTGCTGTACGACCCGGGCAAGATCACCGGCCTGATCGGTTTCAAGCAGTCCATCTCGCGCGGCTTCTACGGCTTCCGGCCGATCTTCGGCCTGGAGGTGCCGCTGATCGCCAATATCCTGGCGGCCCTCCCCTTGAATCTGTACGTCGGCGGGGAGTACGTCCTGTACCTGGGCCGGCTCACCGTGATGCCCTCCGTCGCGGCGGGCGTGGGGGGCGCTTTCCTCTGGTACGCGGACGTACCGGATGATGAGAAGTTTGCCCTCACCCACGTGGGCGGGCAGGCGGGCCTGAGCCTGGCCTACCTGTTCAACAAGAAGATGCGTTTCACCCTGGACGTGGGCTACCTGAACTGGTTCTCGCTGGTGCCGACCAAGTATTTCTTCGACGCCGAGTTCCTGTTCCCGGACTACGACGGCCTGTTTATCGGCGCGGGACTGACGATCAAGCTGTAAGGAGGAGGGAGTACCGTGAAGAGAAGCCTGTTTGCCGCCGGCGCGGCGCTGCTCGCCCTGCTTTTCCTGGCCGCCTGCGCCTCCGCACCTCAGGCCGCCGCGCCCGCTGCCAAGGCCCCGGCCATGCCCGCCGAGAAGGTGTACGAAGGCGCGGGCCAGAGCCCCTCCATGCTCAACGCCCGCAGCTTCGCCATCATGGACGCGGTGCGCAAGGGGGTGATTGAGCTGATCGGGGTGGGCAGCGAGCGGGCCAACCAGGAAAAGCTGGGCTCCGTGCTGTACAACACCTCCAACCCCAACGCCTACATCAAGAAGGAGAGCCTGGAGACCCTGCGCAAGGACAAGGTCGGCGAGGACTACTTGTTCGAGATCCGCGTGGCGGTGAACATGCGGGCGGTGGAGAACACCCTGAAGGCCAACGGCCTGCTGGGCGGGGAATCGGTTGGAGGTGCCGCGGCGGCCGCCGGCGCCCAGGCCACTACCGCCGAGGGGGTGGTCCAGCTTGAGTCCGCCGAGGCCGAGGTACCCGAGGAAAGCGGACCGGAGCCCACGCCTGAGGAGAAGCGCTTCATCGCCCGTTACTTGAGCCAGATGACCTACATGGTCTACTTCCACGATCAGACCACGGAGGATCCCTTCTATATGAAGGCCGCCGTGGGCATCGCCAACGAGTACCTGACCTCCAACGCCCTGGAGGCCATCGACCTGGAGCAGGTGGAGAAGCTCAAGAAGGACCAGCAGCGCTTGTACGAGGAGGAGACCGGCGAGTCGATCTCCATGATCCAGTGGATCGCCCAGAAGCTCAACGCCGACGTGTACGTGGAGATCGACGGGCGCACCACCGGGGAGAGCTCCGCGGGCAAGTACTACGGGCAGGCCAACATCACCCTGAAGGGCTTCGAGGCCTCCACCGGCCGCCTGCTGGGCTCCCAGCCCTGGAACAGCCCGCGCACCTTCTCCACCGCCTCGGAGCAGGCCGCGCGCATCAACGCGCTGCAGACCAGCGTGTACAAGGCCATGCCCATCGTGCTGGAACAGGCCAGGGCCTATATGGCCAAGGCGCTGGCCGGGGGGATCAAGTACGAGCTGGTCGTGCAGGGCAGCTCCGACGCCAGGGCGATGTCCGATTTCCGGCGCAAGCTGCGCCGGCAGGCGCGCGACGTGCTGACCGTGAGCCAGACCGCCGAGGAGGCCCGGTACAGCGTCTTCATCCTGGGCTCCCTGGAGGACCTGGCCGACAAGGTGCTGGACGTGGCCGAGGGGGTTCCCGGCCTGGAGGATATGTACCAGGTCGTGCTGCGGGGCAAGAGTGTCACCTTCAATACCGGCAACTGATGCGGGGCGTCGCCCCGCTATCCATCTCTAACCAAGGAGAAGTTCGATGAAAAAACTTTGGATCATCGTAGCGGTGATCGCCATGGTCGCTTTCGCCTTCGTGGGCTGCGCGGGCGGGCCCAAGGCCAAGGAGCCCAAGGGCGAGATCAAGGTCGAGCCCAAGGTCTACCCGCCCAAGACCATCGAGCACGAAGGCACCGCCTTCGGCATGGACGTGCCCAACTGGATTTTCGAGGAGCAGGAGAACATCGAAGGGGAGCGGGACTACAAGGGCCTGTACGTGTTCAAGTTCGAGCAGACCGGCAAGGACCTGGAGGGGGTGAAGGCCTGGACCCGCAGCTTCACCGCGGCCACCGAGGTGGCCCGCATGGTCTCCACCCGGGTGATGAACAAGTTCGTCGGCGCCCAGATCGGCGACAAGGACATGGTGGAAACCTACATGGAAGAGGTGGCCAAGATCCTGGCCGTGGCCGAGTACGCCGGGGCCCGCCAGAAGGCGGACTTCTGGGTCCACCAGCAGTACTATGACGACGCCGGCAAGCCGACCGACAAGGTCTACCGCTACCTGCTGCTGTACACGGTGCCCCGCGAGCAGATCGACGCGGCCATCCAGCGGGCTCTGGACGCGCAGAGCGGCAAGGCCAAGCCGAAGACCGAAGAGGAGCAGACCGCCCGCGACCGGGTCAAGGAGCTTTTCTCCGAAGGCATGTAAGACACGCCGGGCGGGGGGGCGGCCCCCCCGCCCACATCTTTTTCCAGGAGCATCTGATGAAAACCATCCGCCCTCTGAGGATTCTTGCGGTGGCCGCGGCCGCGGCGTTCCTGTTCGCCTGCGGCTCCGCGCCCAAGCCCGTCTCCGCCCAGGAGGCGCCGCCGGCCTGGGTGCTGGACCCGCCGGAGGCCGACGCCCAATACATGTACTTCGTCGGTTCCGGGGAATCCAAGACCGGCAGCATGGCCGAGGGGGAGGATTTCGCCCGCGGGGCCCTGATCGACGAGATCATGCGCTACCTGGGGGTGCGCATCGCTTCCGAAACCACCGCCACCGCCAGGGCGTCGCTGGAGTCCTACCAGGCGGACGTGGTGCAGACCCTCAAGTCCACCTCCGCCGGCAGGGTGGTGGGCCTGGAAATCGCCGAGCGCTGGGTGAGCCGGCGGGAGGGCCGCACCGGGGTGTACCTGCTGGCCCGCTACAACAAGACCGAACTGGCCAAGGAGAGGCGCCGGCTGGAGGAGATTTTCCGCGAGAAGGTCCAGGCCATCTCCGGGCCGGAAGCGGAGGGCCGGGAGCTGGAAGGCCGGGGCGAGCTGTACCAGGCCACGCTGCGCTACCTGGAGGCGGCCGCGGCGGCCTTCAAGTCGGATCTGGAGAACGCGGAGATCAAGTTCGAGCGCAACATGAACCAGGCCCGCGAGGCGGTCCGCCGCATCGGCCTCGTGAAGCTAAACGACAACCTGAAGGTGCACGTGGGCCAGGGCTTCCCCGCCGGCTTCCAGCTCAAAGTCGTGGCCGGATCCGCCGGCTCCGACCCGGGCATCGCCGGCGCCGCGCTGCGCGTTTCGTACAAGGAGATGCGGGCCTCGGGCAGGAGCTCCACGCGCTCGCAGCAGGCCAAGAGCGGGCCGGACGGGAGGCTCTCCTTCCAGCCTCCGCCCCCCGAGTCCGTGGGGGCCGAAACCCTGACCATGGCCCTGGACCTGGACGAGGCCCTGGAGTCCCTGGCCGACGTTCCGGACCGGCTCTACGCCCAGGTGGAGGCCATGGAGGAGCTGGCCCGCACCAAGAGCGTGCGTTTCGCCTACGAGTCGCTGTCCCTGGCCGGCACCATCCCCACCGGCATCGCCGTGTTCGACCTGGACGCCACGGGCAACCCCATCACCATGAGCGAAACCTCCTCCGGGCTGCTGGCCGAGCTGGGCAAGGCCGGCTTCAAGGTGGTGTCGCTGCCGGTCACCGCCCCGGAAATCGCCGGCCGCCCCGACAACCAGGTGATCGCCGCCCTGGCCGCGGGATACAAGGGCCAGGTGGAACGGGCCATCTTCGGCACCGCCCGCATTTCGGAAACCGTGCAGGAAGGCCAGACCATCCTCATCCAGGTCAGCGGCGCGGTGAAGGTGGTGGAGCTGGCCTCGGGCAAAGTCCTGCTGGCCGTGAACAAGACCAAGCGGGCCCAGGGCTCCAGCGCCTCCGCCGCCCTGGCCACGGCTTTCAAAAAGCTGGGCGAGGACCTGGGTCAGGCTATCGCCAACCAGTTGCGGTAGCCGCGTCGAGGCTATCCGCGCCGGGAAGCCCCCTGTGAGTCAAAGCGGGCTGAGGAACTCGTCCTTGAACAGCCACAGGTCCTCGATGCGGGCGAAATGCAGCCCGTCGTGCACCAGGATGTGGCGCACCAGGATCCGGAAACCGTAGCTTTCGTATTCCGGATGCTCGGCGGGCTTGCTCCACAGCGGCTCGGGGGCCGCCTCGATGAGCCGCACCTGCCGCTCGCGCCAGCCGGCGAACTGCTCGACCAGCTCGCGCGCGGAGGGCCGCTCCCCGGCCGCCAGGCGCTTGGGCGCATAGGGAGTGATCACGGGCTTGGCCTGGTCCCGGATCAGCTCCAGGCGCCCCAGGATCACCTCCTGGGTTTCAACCAGGTGCAGCAGGTGCTCGTAGATCGTCCAGTAGCCCTCCCCCCGGCGCCGGTCCAGGGCCGCTTCGGGAATGTCGGCCACGAAATCCTTCAGGATCACCGGATTGAGCTTCAACGCTTCCAGCAGATGCCTTCGACTCATGTCAGGCTCCTTTCGAACAGACCCGCGGCCGCGAGGCGCCCGGGGTCGTTGGAGATCAGGCCGCCCACTCCCAGGTCCAGCAGGCGCCGGGCTTCCTGCGGCTCGTCCACGGTCCAAGCTATGAGGCGGCTGCCCAGCAGGCGGAACAGGGCCGCGTTCCAGGCCCGGATGCGCCGGCCCTGAGGCTTGGCCAGCGGGCCGGGCAGCAGCACGGCGGCGGCCCCGTGGCGCAGCAGGAAGGGCAGCTCGGGGGTGTCGGCCCAGATGTGCGCCGTGGGCAGCTCCGGGGCCAGGCGCCGCGCGCGCAGCAGGCAGTAGGGGTTGAAGGAGGAAAGCAGGCAGCGCCGCTGGAGTCCGTGGCGCCGGATGGCCTGCACCACCTTCTGCTCCAGCCCGCCCTCGGCCTTCAGGTCCCACTTCAGCTCCACGTCGAAGTACAGGCGCTCACCGAAGGCGGCGAACACCTCCTCCAGCAGCGGGACCTTCTGGCCGCGGAACTGCTCTCCCCGCCACTGCCCGGCGTCCAGCTCGCGGATCGCCGAGAGCGGGACGTCCCGCACGCGCGCCGCCAGGCCCGCGGTGCGCTCCAGGGTGAAATCGTGGATGACCACCGGCTGTCCGTCGGCGGCGAGCTGCACGTCCAGCTCCGCCCCCGGAATGCCGTGCTCCACCAGGGCCTGAAAAGCGGCCAGGGTATTCTCCGGGGCCAGGGCGGAGTAACCCCGGTGACCGAACAGCAGGGGCGGGCCGCGGGGATCGGCCAGCGGGCCGGAACCGCCCCTCAAGCCTTTTTCCTTTTCAGCGCCTCCAGGGCCGCCCGGGCTTCCAGCTCCTTCATCTCCTGGTCCAGGGTGCCCGGCTCGCCGGCCTGCAGGCGGAGCTGGTCCAGCAGGTCGTCGGCGTCAACGGCGAAGGAGGCCTTGTCGCGCAGCACCAGGAGCTTCTTCCGCAGCACGGCCGTCTTGCGCCGCAGCACCTGTTCCTCGGCGCCGAAGCGCGTGGCGGCCTCCCGCAGCTCCGCCGCCCGGGCGGCGGCCAGCTTCTTCAGCTGGGGCTCGCCGCGGCTATCGGCTGCCTTTGCCCGCCGCAGCCAGTGGACCAACTCCTCCTCGGCCACAGCCCGCTCCCTTTCGGCCTGCTTCAGGGCCGTGAGGAAGGCCAGCACGTACTCGCGGGCCGAGCCGTAGTCCAGGGAGTCGATGTCCGTGTCCACTTCTCAAACATACTGACAAGGCGGCGGTTTGTTAATAGAATGAGAGTCTCGTCATGAACCGTCCGGACTATTCTCCCCTCGAGCCGATCGCCGCCTTGAGCACCCCCTGGGGACAGAGCGCCCTGGCGCTGGTGCGCGTTTCGGGGGCGGGCAGCCTGGGGCTGCTGGAGGCCCTGTTCGAGCCGCCCGGCGCGCTGCGGGCCGCCCCCGGCCACACGGTGGTCCACGGCCGCCTGCGGGACCCGGCCGGGGGGGAGCCGGTGGACGAGGTGCTGGTGATCGTGTACCGCGCCCCGCGCAGCTTCACGGGGGAGGAGTCTGTGGAGATCTGCACCCACGGCAGCCCGCTGATCGTCGGCCGCCTCCTGGACCTGTTGAACCGCGCCGGGTTCCGGCCGGCAGGGCCCGGCGAGTTCACCCTGCGGGCCTTTCTCAACCGGAAGCTGGACCTCACCCAGGCGGAGGCGGTGAACGAGATCGTGCGCGCCCGCACCGACCGGGCCCGGGCCCTGGCCCTGCATCGGCTGGCCGGCTCCGTGGAGGGCCGGATCCGGGAGCTGAAGCAGCGCCTGCTGGAGCTTGAGGCCGCCGTGGAGGTCCGCCTGGACTACCCGGAGGAGGACCTGCCCGGCGAGCTGGCCCCCGAGGCGGAGCTGGACGGCCTGGAGGCGGGGCTGGCGGGCCTGGCCTCCACCTACCGCATCGGGCGCCTGTACCAGGAAGGGGTGACCGCGGTGCTGGCCGGGCGCACCAACTCCGGCAAGTCCACCCTGTTCAACCGCCTGCTGCGCGAGGAGCGGGCCATCGTGAGCGAGGCCCCCGGCACCACGCGGGACTACCTGGAGGGCGGCATCGAGCTGGAAGGGGTGCCGGTGCGCCTGTTCGATACGGCCGGCTACGGGGAGGCCGGCGACCCGGTGGAGCGGGAGGGCCAGCGGCGCACCGACGCCCTGGTGGAAGGGGCCCAGCTGGTCCTGTACCTGGTGGACGCCGCCGCCGGCCTCCGGCAGGAGGACCGCCTCTTTCTGGAGCGGCGCTCCGGACAGCCCTCGCCTGCTGGGCATGCAGGGCTGCTGGCGCTCTGGGCCAAGGCCGACCTGCCCGGCGTCCCGTCGGCCCCCGCGGGGTTCTTGACGGTGAGCGCGGCCACCGGCCGGGGAATCGGCGAGCTGGCCCGTGAGATGGGCGCGCGCATCCTGGCCGGGGTGGGGCCGGCCTCCGGAGAGGAGGCGGTCATCGACTCCCTGCGCCAGAAGAAGCTGCTGGACCAGGCCCTCTCCTGCTTCCGCGAGTTCCGGGCCGCACTGCGGGCCGGAACCAGCCTGGACCTGCTGGCCGTGGACCTGCGCGAGTCCCTGGAGGCCCTGGGCCGCATCACCGGGGAGGTGGTCACCCAGGACATCCTGGCGGAGATCTTCTCCCGCTTCTGCGTGGGAAAATGAAAGTTAACCATTGAACGATTTCGAGGCCATCGTTATTGGGGGAGGGCACGCCGGGATCGAAGCGGCCAGCAGCCTGGCCCGCCGGGGCTTCGCCACCCTGCTGGTGACCCAGAGCCTGGACGCCATCGGCCGCCTGTCCTGCAACCCGGCCATCGGCGGCCTGGCCAAGGGCAACCTGGTGCGGGAAATCGACGCCCTGGGCGGCCTGATGGCCCGGCTGATCGACCGCACCCAGATCCAGTTCCGCATCCTGAACCGCTCCAAGGGCCCCGCGGTGCAGGCCCCCCGGGCCCAGGCCGACAAGGCCCGGTACGCCGCCGAGGCCAAGCACGCCCTGGAGAGGACCCCCAACCTGGCCCTGTTCCAGGACACGGTCACCGATTTCCTGCTGGAGGACGGGGCCATCCACGGGGTGCTCACGGAGCGCGGGCGGCGCTTCCGGGCTCGCGCCGTGGTGCTCACCACCGGCACATTTATGGAAGGGCGCCTGTTCATCGGCGAGTTCTCCGGGCCCGGAGGGAGGCTGGGGGAGCCGCCGGCCGTCGGGCTGGGGACCCGCCTGCGCGAGCTGGGCTTCACCGTGGGGCGCCTGAAGACCGGCACTCCGGCCCGGGCCCTGTTCTCCTCGATCGACGTATCCCGGATGCAGCGGCAGGACGGCGACGCCGAGGTCCTGCCCTTTTCCTTCAGCGGGGAGCTCTTCCAGCGGCCATCCCTGCCCTGCTGGATCACCTACACCAATGCGGAGACCCACCGCATCATCCGCGAGAACCTCCACCGCTCTCCGCTGTACGCGGGGCGCATCCAGGGAGTGGGCCCGCGCTACTGCCCTTCGATCGAGGACAAGGTGATGCGCTTCCCGCAGGCGGAGCGACACCAGATCTTCGTGGAGCCGGAAGGCCAGGACACGGAAGAGGCCTACCTGAACGGCATCTCCTCCTCGCTGCCGGAGGAGGTGCAGGAAGCCTTCCTGCGCACCGTGCCCGGGCTGGAGGACCTGCGCGTGGTCCGGCCGGGCTACGCGGTGGAGTACGACTACCTGGACCCGACCCAGCTCTCCCCCTCCCTGGAAGCCAAGCGCATCCGGGGGCTGTTCGTGGCC